>WNGD01004629.1_pt1 | contig 23676 bp, 19 predicted proteins | sample 5400671 | NCBI WGS metagenome assembly WNGD01 (sample SAMN13153369, study PRJNA577476) | soil metagenome | isolation source: 40 cm soil or saprolite under grassland replicate 2 | place: USA:California | collected 2016-06-15
TCGGCCGATACGCCGCGCGGCCGCTGGCGGGCGACGCCTGCCAGGCCGCACATCAGCCGTGCCCGCCCGACTGATGGTCCTCGACTTCAGGCACTCGGTCGACGAGCAGCGGCGGGAGATGCAGCGAGCGGGTCGCGCTGCGCTTCCGCTCGATGTCCCGGTAGACGCGCTCGACGTGCTCGCGCTGCATTCCCAAGTCGAGCGCGACCTCGGCGGCGCTCCGCTCGTCGTTGTGCGCCTGTAGGACCAGATCGAGCTGCGTCAAGGGCAGCGAGAAAAAGAATTCCTCCTGCGTTTGGGGCAGCGAATACGTGTCGGTCGTCGGGGGTCGCGAGCGCACGGCGGGCGGCACGCCCAGGTGCTGCGCGAGCTGGTAGACCTGGCTCTTGTAGAGATGGGCAATCGGCTTGACGTCGGCGAGGCCGTCGCCACCCTTGACGAAGAACCCTTGATCGTATTCCAGGCGGTTGGGCGTGCCCAGGACGGCGAAATGCAGCCGGTCGGCGTGGTAGTACTCGAGCATCTTCCGAGCGCGCTGCTTAAAGTTCGTGGCGGCCACGATCTCGCGAAACTCGCGCGCCGGGAGGCGGATCTTCCGGACGTCACCGCCGGGTGGCTGCACGGCGACATAGCAGATGCTCAGCCGCTCGGAGTCCAGCCCGCCCCCCTCCAGCACCAGTTTACAGCGCCATCCCTCCCCGTATTCGGGCACGAGCCGCCGGATCGCCGCATCGCGTCGCGCGTAGCAGCCGCACGCATCGAGCATTCCCGAAATGTCCTCCACGAGAAACTCGATCCCCAGGTGCGTGGCCCAATCGCGCGCCAGCGCGAGGCTCTCGGCGTCCGACTCGCGCTCCGGCAGGCTCAGGCCCAACACCCGCCGGGCACCCACGGCCGCCGCCGCGAGGGCGGCGCAGACCGAGCTGTCCACACCGCCGCTCATCGCGACGACGATGCCGGAGCGCCGCAGCACCTCGCCGACTTGGCGCCGCAGCGCGCTCGTGATCTGCCCCGTGACCTGATCCAGGTCGAGCCGCAACCGCTCCGCAATCGCTTCGGACACAGCACCTCGAGGTGCGAGAAAACGGCGAGCCGCTCACTCTCCCGAGCCGTGGGAATGCAAAGTTCGAGCCTCAGGCCCCGCTTCCCTCTCCTCCCAATGGCCTCGCGGCAGCGCACGGAGCGCGTGCAGCCCCAACGACTTGTCGGAGCGCGCGATGACACACCAATCGTTGTGGCGCCCGCGCAACGCCGAGCTGCACGGGGCACAGGGTCGCGTACGCATCGAATCGGTGCATGAGCGGCAGTCGCTGGTATGCTCGTTGCAAGACCTGCGTCACGCACATCCATCAGCCAGGAGAGTGGTCCCTGTCGATCCAAGGCGGGTCGCGAGACGCCGGGAGCGGCAACGTCGCGTTACTGCTGTGGCGCGCCGCCGAGCGCTGCGGCGCTCGGCCAGCAGTGGTCGAGCGCGAGCAGAGCGTGACCTACGCCGGGCTCGTCAAGCGCGCCGCCGCGATCGCCGCCGCGCTGCTCGCTGCCGGGGTCGCGCCGGATGATCCCGTGGCGATCCTCTTGGAACGCGGCGGCGACGCCGCCGCCGCGTTCTTCGCCACGCTGGCAGTCGGCGCGATCACGGTGTTCGTGAACGAGACCCTCCGGCCCCGCCAGATCGAGTACCTGCTCGCCCACTCCGGCGCGCGCCACCTCATCACGACGCATGACCTGCTCGCCCGCCAGCCGCGGGCGCTGCATGCCGACGTGCGCATCCTGGACGCGCGGACGATCGGACCCGGTGGCGATTCAGAGCCAGCGCCCGTGCCGCGGGCCGGCAGCGATATCGCCCAGATCATCTACACGTCCGGTTCGACGGGCCTACCGAAGGGCGTGACGGTCAGTCACGCGAACCTGTTAGCAGGAACGCGCGCGGTCGTCTCCTATCTCGGGATCACGCCCGACGACCGTATCGCGAGCCTGCTGCCGTTCAGCTTCGTCTACGGCATAAGCCAGCTGTTGTGCGCCGTAGCCGCGGCGGCGGCGCTCGTGGTCGAGCGCTCACCCCTCTCGCAGCAGGTCCTCGAGACCGTCCGTGCCCGCAAGGTCACGGTGTTGGGCGCCGTCCCTCCCCTGTGGCTTCGGCTCCTGAACGTGGCGGCGTTTCGGGAGGCGCCGCTGCCCGACCTGCGCGTGATGACGAATGCCGGCGGGCGGCTGCCCACGGAGGCCGTGCGCGCGCTGCGGCGCGCCCAGCCTGCGGCTCGCCTCTACCTGATGTACGGGCTCACGGAGGCGCTTCGCAGTACGTATCTGCCGCCGGAGGAAGTGGACCGGCGGCCAGATTCGATCGGTCGAGCGATCCCCGACGCCGAGGTCTACGTGCTTCGGGAAGACGGCACAGCGGCGGCGCCGGGCGAGGTCGGCGAGCTGGTGCAACGCGGCCCGACTGTGACGCTCGGGTACTGGAAGGATCCGGAGCTCACCGCCCAGGTATACCGGCCCAACCCCCTGCGGCCGCCCGGTGCCCCGGATACCGAGCGCGTCGTTTTCTCCGGCGACCTGGTGCGGAGCGATGCGGATGGCTTCCTGTACTTCGTGAGCCGCAAGGACCGAATCATCAAGACGATGGGCTACCGCGTCGGCCCCGACGAGATCGCCAACGTGCTGTACGGGTCGGGAGAAGTCGCAGAGGCGGCGGTGTTGGGCGAGCCGGACGACCTGTGGGGCGAGCGCATCGTGGCGTACGTCGTCCTCACAAGCGCGGGTTCGCTCGAGCGCCTCAAGGCATACTGCGGCCGCGAGCTGCCGCGCTATCTGCAGCCGGCCCGGATCGAGGTGCGCGCCGCCCTTCCCATGCTGGCGAGCGGCAAGCACGATCTGGGCGCGGTGCAGGCCGGATCCCCGTGATCGGGAAACAGATCGCGAAACACGTGTTGCCGCCGCGCGACAACCGCCCGCCGCAGCCGCGCCTCGCGGGCGCTTGGCTTGAGATGTGCAGCACTCGATCGAGTCACTGCGCAGTTCGTTCAGTTCAGCAACGCGACGGAGGCCCGTGAAACGCATGCGCTACTTGGTTACTGGAGGGGCGGGGTTCATCGGCTCGCACCTGGTCCATCATCTCGTCGCCGCCGGGCACGAGGTGGTCGTCCTCGACGACCTCTCGACCGGCCGGCGCGAGAACCTGACCGCCGTGGCGGATCGTATCCGCTTCCTCGTGGGCACGGTCACGGATCCAGAGATGTGCCGGCGCGCGATGGAGGGAGTGGATTGCGTACTGCACCAGGCCGCGCTGACCTCCGTGGAGCGCTCGGTACGCGAGCCGCTCGCCGCCCACGACGTCAATGCGACCGGCACCGTGACCGTGCTGCTGGCCGCAGGGGACGCCGGCGTTCGCCGGGTCGTGTTTGCAGGCTCCACCTCGGCCTACGGGAACCTGGCCGACCTCCCGAACTGCGAGGACGACCTCACGCAGCCACTCTCACCCTACGCCGCCTCCAAGCTCGCCGCGGAGCAGTACTGCCAGGCGTTTCAGGCGACCTATGGGCTCGAGCCGGTCGTGCTGCGATACTTCAACATCTTCGGGCCGCGGCAGGACCCGACGTCGCAGTATGCCGCGGTGATCCCGCGCTTCATCACGGCCGCGCTACGCGGCGAACGGCCCACGATCTACGGCGACGGCTGCCAGACGCGGGACTTCGTCTACGTCGCCAACGTCGTACACGCCAACATGCTCGCCAGCCGGGCCCCCGCGGCGCAGGTGGCGGGCCAGGTGTTCAACGTCGGCTGCGGCCGCAGCGTCAGCGTGAACGAGCTGTGGCAGTGTATCCGGGAGCTGGTGGGTACGGACCTCGAGCCCGCCTACGCCGAAGGGCGCGCGGGCGAGGTGCGAGACTCGCTCGCCTCGATCGACAAGGCGCGCAACCTGTTCGGCTACCACGAGGTCGTGGACTTCGAAGAGGGCTTGCGGCAGACGATCGCGTACTACCGGCATACGAGCGCGGAACGCCGGCGCACCGAGCCGCGGGGCGTGGCGCGGCGAGCGTTGCTGCTCGAGCCCTCTTAGCGTCGCTCCTCAGTCGCCGCCACGCGGTCGAGCATCTCGCGCAGCTCGTCCAGGCTGAACGGCTTCCGCAGCACGGGGCGCTCGGAGCGCAGCAGGTGGTCGCGCGTCTGCGCCGAGATCGAGTCGCCGGTGGTGAAGACGATGCGGCGCTCGCGCCCCCGGCCCTCGACCCGCAGGTCCTCGAACAAATCGAAGCCGCTGTGCGCCTCGTCGAGGTGCACGTCCACGATCAGCGCGTCGTAGCTGGCGGCGGGCTCGGTGAGCCGTCGCCTCGCCTCGTCGTATCCCGGCACGCTCGTGACGTCGTGCCCCAGCCGCTTGGCGAGCAACACCATCCCGCGTCGCACGCTCTCTTCGTCCTCGACCACGAGCACCCGGAGCGACCGCTCCGCGCGCCGCAGCCCGGCCGCGGCTTCGTCGGCGGCGCGCGTCGTGTCGATCGGCAGCTCGAACTCGAGGCGCGCGCCGCCGCCCTCGATGTTCTGGATCCACATCCGGCCGCCCATCGCGCGCACCAGCCCGAAGCTGATGGCGAGGCCGAGCCCCGTCCCCTCGTCTCCCTTGGTCGTGAAAAACGGCTCGAACACGCGGTCCAGGATCTCCACGGGCACGCCGGCTCCGGTGTCCTCCACGGCGACCCGCATGCGCTCGTCCACGAGCTTCGCGGTGATCAGCACCTGGCCGGGCCGACCGGTCGCTTCGACGGCCTGCCGCGCATTGACGACCGCGTTGAGCATGACCTGCTGCAACTCCTGGGGATCCCCGATCACCGCCGGGAGGTCGTCCGGAATCGCCACCGCGCCCCGCACGCGACCCTTCTTCAGGGCGGACCGTTGCAGCGACAGCACGCGCTCCACGATCTCCGCCAGGTCGACCGCGGCCCGGACGCGTGGGCGCTGGCGTGCGAAATCGAGCAAGGTGCGCACGATCCGGCCGGCCCGCATCGCCTCTGCGCAGATGATCTCGGCGCTCTCCTTCAAGTCGGCCTGATGCGGGTCCACGGCCAGCAGCTCAGCGAAGGCCGCGATCGCCGCGAGCGGGTTGTTCAACTCGTGCGCCACCCCCGAGACCAGCGCGCCCAGCTGCGACAGCCGATCCGTCTGCAGCAGCTTGCGCTGGAGCAGCACCTCACGCGACACGTCCACGGCGAGGAACAACAGCTTGGGCGACGGCTCGATCGGGTCCACGTTCACGATCACAGCTTGCACGTCGCGCGCGGGCTCGCCGGCGAGCTCGAGCGGGAGCTGGAACTCCTGCCGCGTATTGACGGCGTCGCGCAGCGCGGTCGCGAGCGCGGCGCGTTGGGGCTCCGGCGCCCACTCGGTCAGCGAGCGCCCGCGCACCGACGGCGCATCCGGCACCCCGAGGAGCTCCGCGCCCTCGGGGTTAACCTCCAGAATCTGGCCGTCGGCCGTCAACACCAGGCCCGGCGTCGGGAGGGAATTGAACAGTTGCAGGTAGAGCCGCCGCTCGACTTCGAACGCCCCCAGCAGCTGGGCGGCGCGGGACTCCGCAGGCAGCTCCTCGTGCATCCGGCGCAACGTCACCACCAGGTGGTTGTGCGGGCCCCGCGTCACACGGGTCTCGAACACCGTTCCCGGGCCGTCGGATGCGTGCGCTGGCATGAGGCAGGTCCGCGCCGTGCCGTCGGCGAGCACGGCGTGGAGCACCCGTTCGAGATCGGTGCCCTTCGCCCCCGAAAATGCGATCCAGAAGTCCCGCCTCAACGCCTGATCGGCGGGCACGCCGGTGATGTGGGCGGCGCCAGCGGACCACTCGGCGATGGTCCAGTCGGGGGCGACTGCCACTACACCCATGTCGAGGCTGTCGAGTAGCGCTTTGGTATCCATCGGATGTTCTCCGGCCCCCCGAATAAAAAACGCCCGCTTGGCCAGATCGCGGGCGCAACGGGGCCTAGGGATGCGGGGAGCGGCACGTTTTTGTAACTGCTCGGTACCAGAATGACTTGGTGGCGTTCCTGGGTCAAGATGAGGCGCGCACGCAACAAGTGATGCGGCTCACACCGGGCGAGGCCGCTAGCGCTACGACCTTGCTTTATATTGGGGCTCGCAGCCTCCACCACGGGGGATACATGCCGAGAATGTTACTAACAGGGCTCGTCTTAATCAGCCTCACGGCCTGCGGTGGCGGTTCCGGGGGGCGGAGGGCGCGTCCCGACGCCAAGGCGAGCGCTGCCTCCAGGTCGACCGCAACCAAGCCCGGGACCGCGGCCAAGCGGAAAACGGCGCGGCCGGACACGACGGGCCAGCACAATCCGCTGACCAACCACTAGCCGCCCGAACGACGCCGGCGCGCAGCAACGGAGCCCCGCGGTCGCCTGGCGGGGCTCTGGTCGTCGCGTCGGAGTGGACGCGATCTAGAAGGACATCCACCACTCACCTTCCAGTCGCGACAAGAACGCCTCGCCGCGCCTGATCGCCGCAACGAGCTCCGGACGCGTGGAATGGACCAGCACCCCCGGACCATCGCGCGTGAGGAACGCCCCGCGGTCCGCGACGGTCGGCAGCAGTGCCGGCTCGAGCCGGCCCGCGAGCGCGGTCAGACCCTCTCGCCACGCGTCGTGGAACAGACTTTGGAGCACGTCGCCGTAGCGATGTTTTCGCGCGGCCACCTGGACGACCTGCCCGATGCCTCGCCGGCTCGCGTAATAGAGATACCACCCCACCAGACCACCCTCGCTGTCCTCCAAGGCGGTCCGACGCAGCTCCCCTAGCGTGCGCTTCGCGGCCAACTGCTCGAGCAGCCACGCGGCGGAGCGCTCGTCGTAGTCAGGTCGCAGCGGCACGCCGCCGAGCAGGTCGGAGAGGTGCGCGGCCATGGCCGCTGCAGTGAGCGGCACCGTTCGCAGGCCCGCCACCTGAGGCCAGCGCGCGATCACGCCGTCGATGGCCCAGCAGACCGGCGCCAGTGCCCACGCCAGCCCCCGTACGGGGAGCCGCTGCGCGAACTTGTTGGCGTAAAAGCGGGACGGTCGCAGCGGCTGCGTCCATTGGAACGTCTGTAAGAGAGAGATACCGCCCCCCAAGGCATCCCAGATCTGGCGACTCACCTCGTTGGCCACGTCTGCGAAAGAGAGGTCTTGGCTTCCCGCGAGAAACGCCCGGACGAGCTCGACTGCCGCGAGCTCGCGCTGGGCGGGATCGACCATCAGCTGTGTACCCACCGCTACGCGCACCGCCTGCCCTTGAAACATCGCCCGACGCGGCACCCGCCCGAGGAAGCCTACGATGCGCCCCGCCCCATCCAGGTACACGAGCGACGGAAGCGCGTCATCGCGCCAGGGATTGTGGAAGAAGATCTCGTCGAGATAGGCCCCGAGGTCGGCCGCGCCCGGGTGCTCGCTGTGGCGGAACGCCTTGCGGCGCAGGGCCACGATGTCGGGGATGTCGTCGCGCAGGAACGGTCGGATGCGACCCATCGCCCGATCACGCCGTCGCGGTCGTCACGGCGCCCCCACCGTCTCGGGCGCGAACAGCTCCTTCAGTCTCCGCCGGTCGATCTTGCCGCTGGGGGTCCTGGGGAGCGCGGCGAGCGCCATCCAGCGGGATGGCAGCATGTACGGTGGCAGCGAGCGCGCCACAACGTCGCGCAAGCCCCCCGGCGTCACCTCGACGCCGTCGCGCGGGACGTAGGCGCAGCAGATCGCTATCCCGTCGAAATCCCGACTCGGCACGCCCACCACGGCGCATTCCCGCAGCGCTTCCACGGGATGCAGCGCAGCCTCGACTTCGCCCAGCTCGATCCGGTATCCGCGGGCCTTGATCTGCGAGTCCGCCCGGCCGAGGAAGCGGATCAAGCCGTTGGCACCCACGCTGGCCAGATCGCCGGTGCGGTAGATCCGGTCCTCCGGGTCGCTGCTCCCGGGATACGGCAGGAACGCCCCCCGCGTCTTTTCCGCATCGCGCCAGTAGCCCGGGCTGAGACCAACACCGCGGATGTAGAGCTGTCCCACTTCCCCGGGAGCCACGGGCCGCAGCGCCTCGTCCAGCACGAGCAGCTCTTCCCCGCCGCACGCCTGCCCGATCGGGATTGCCTCGTCTTCGCTCGCGGGGCACGACGGCACCGTGTAATAGCTGCTCGCGATCGTCGCCTCGGTCGGACCGTACAGATTCGTGAACGAGACGTGCGGGAGGCGTCGCATCCAGTAGATCAGCGCCGGCGTGGGAAACACCTCGCCGCACCACAGCACTCGCCGCAGGGTTGGGAAGTCGCCCTGCTTCACTGCCTCGAACTTGGCCATGTAGTTGAGCACGGACGGGACCGAGAACCATTGCGTCAGCCCGGCGTTGCGGATCAGCTCGGCGAGCCGGTGTGGCAGGAGGTTCAACTCCGGCGGCACGAGGTGCAGCTCCGCGCCGGCGGCGAACGTCCCGAAGATGTCGAAGGTCGACAGATCGAAGTGCAGCGGCGGATGACCGGAGATGCGGTCGGTCGGCGCGGTGCCGAAGTAGGGTACCGCCCAGTCGACGAAGTGGCGCACATTCGCGTGCGTGATGACCACGCCCTTCGGCATCCCGGTCGAGCCCGACGTGAACAGGATGTGGGCCGCGTCCCGGGGCGAATTGGCCGACCGGGGGGCCTCGCTCGGGTAGGCGGCCAGGTCGCCCATGGTGAACTGGGCGGTCACCCCGCCGGGAGGATCGTCCGCCCCGAGCCAACCGACGGCATGCGTTGCGGCGAACGGGGGGGACGCGAACAGCGCCTCGAGCGTTGCGCCGACCGGTCCGCTGGCCAGGATCCATCGGTTGTCGCACGAGGCGATCATCTTCTCGAGCCGGGCGGGAGGGCTCGCCGGGTCGAGCGGCACATAGACGGCGTCGGCCTTGAGCACGCCGAGGATCGCGACGATGGCGGCGGGGGACTTCGGGGCCAGCAGGCAGACGCGGTCGCCGCGCGCGCACCCCGCATCCTTGAGGAGACGCGCCAGCCGATTACTGGCGAGCTCGAGCGCCTCATAGGTGAGACGCTCGTCCTTGAAGACCAAAGCCCCCGCCTCGGGGCGCCGGCTCGCCTGCTCGGTCACCCAATGCTGCAGCAACGCGCTCAGCTGACCGCTCCCCCTTCCAGCACGACCACCGCCGCGGCCACGTCCGCCTCGTGCGTCAGGCTGACGTGGATGTGCCGCACGCCGAGTGCGTGCGCCCGCTCCGCCGCTGCGCCGGAGAGCCGCAGCTCCGGTCGGCCGCCTTCCAGCCCCCGCACCTCCACCTGATGAAAGCTCACGCCTTGCGCCCAACCGGTGCCGAGGGCCTTGAAGCACGCCTCCTTGGCCGCGAACCGGGCGCCGAGCGCTTGCGTACGGTCCGCGCGTTCCCGGCACTCCTCCCGCTCCGTGGCGGTGAAGACGTGCGCTTCGAAATCGCTCCCGTCGTCCGCAAGCGATCGCGCGATCCGCTCGGTCGCGACGACGTCGAGCCCGATCCCCAAGATCACCGGCGCTCCTCCCCGGCCTCCAGCGGCGGCCCCGTGGAAGATAATGGACGGCGTCAAACGCCGACGCGCCTCGACGGCATGGCCGCCAAGGCAGGTCGACCGGAGCACTGGCGTGATCACCGCTTCACAATGTCTCCGCTCGTCACGTTGCCGGAGCGCCCGAAGTTCTCGGACGGGATGAAGACGCTCCAGAAGTCCATGCCGCTCCCCGCCGGCCCATTGTCGCACGCCGCCACCGTGTAGTTCACCAAGCCACCCGTGTCCTCCCGGCCGATGGCGTCGAACTCCACTCCGCGGCTCGGGTCGCTGCAGGCGGTCGAGCTGCTGCGGTACGCCGTGATCGACGTCGCCGGGTCCGTCGACTGATCCGTGGTCAGCGTGGCAGGCACCCCGCCGGGGTGCAGGTCGCTGTAGTCGGTGCCGGTGAACCGCCCGGTCAGGTCGGCCCGCACATCGAAGTCGAAGGTCTGCACATTGTTCCCGGGCGTCGGAGATCCCGTCCCGACCTGGCCCTTGCCGATCACTTCCCCGGTCCCTGACTGCGCGCTGCACGTCACCGAGAACGTGGTCGGGCCCGTCCCACCGGCGGGTACCGTGACCGTGCGGGGGTTGGCGCCGCTCACCGCGCAGTTGCTCGGCACGTCACTCAGCGACACCTGATAGTCGCCGGAGGTGACGGTGGCGGTCACGTTGCCGTTGGCGTTGATCGGTGTGCTCGCCCCCGTTGGGAAGCTCGGGCCCGTGACGTTGAGCGTGTAGCTCGCGGGGATGTTCTGGCCCGTGGTGGCGGTCGTGACCGAGAGGGTGCCGGTCGTCAGAACGTAGTACTGGCGGTGTTCCCGGCCGTCACTGTCACGGTGCGCGGGTTGGCGCCGCTCACCGCGCAGTTACTCGGTACGCCGCTCAGCGACACCTGATAGTCGCCGGCGGCGATCCCGGTGACGGTCTTGGTGTCGTTGGCACCGATCGGTTCGCTCGCTCCCGTTGGGAAGCTCGGCCCCATGACGTTGAGCGTGTAGCCCGTAGGCTGGTTCTGACCCGTGGTGGCCGTCGTGACCGAGAGGGTGCCGGTCGTCGTCGTGGCCGTGCAGCTCACCGAGAACGTGGTCGGGCCCGTCCCATTGGCGGGCACCGTCACCGTGCGGGGGTTGGCGCCGCTCACCGCGCAGTTGCTCGGCACGTCACTCAGCGACACCTGATAGTCGCCGGAGGTGACGGTGGCGGTCACGGTGGCGTTGGCGCCGATTGGTTGGCTCGTCCCCGTTGGGAAGCTCGGCCCCGTGACGTTGAGCGTGTAGCTCGCGGGGATGTTCTGGCCCGTGGTGGCGGTCGTGACCGAGAGGGTGCCGGTCGTCGTCGTGGCCGTGCAGCTCACCGAGAACGTGGTCGGGCCCGTCCCATTGGCGGGCACCGTCACCGTGCGGGGGTTCGCTCCGCTCACCGTGCAGTTGCTCGGCACGTCACTTAGCGACATCTGATAGTCGCCGGAGGTGACGGTGGCGGTCACGGTGGCGTTGGCGAGTGTACCCGTTCGGATCGAGGTCCGAACCGTCCGTGTTCGCCGCGACGATAATGTCCCCCGTTAGAGGCGGAAGCAGGTCGCTCGAAGCCGGCGGAACAGCCACAGGCTCTCCGCATCCGAACCAGAAGAAGGCGAACGTCGTAGCGAGCGCTGCGGCGAGACTACACAGGGTCCGTGAATGTTTCGCCTGCTCCATGGTCCAATCCTCCCGAGCCCTTGCGGTTCTGCGACGAACATCGTGAGCCGATGCAGGGGTTGGCATTTCCCAGGCCAGACCTCGGGAGGCGATGTCGCCGCGGGAGATGCAAGACGCTCCGAGGATTACGCAGGACGTTGCGTCGAGCCGCCGCGGCGACGGCGCGACACGGTGTGGCTAGCGCCCGACGGAAGGCACGCCCCGACCTGCGGTGAGTGGCGATCCGTTGGGGCGATGCGCCGACGCGCCGTCCGGCACCTGGCGGCTGTACGCCCGCGAGCCCCGCCTCGTCCTGACGAGACAATCGATCACCGTCATGTCGGCTGCCCTGTTGAACGTGTGCACGCCCACCACATTCGGCTCCCAATTGGGGAGGATCTTCTCTACCTCGACCTCTCGATACGTTTCGGGGTCCAGCTGGAGGATGCGATTGATGGAGACCGCGTACCCGTACCGCTCGGAGCAGTCTTGCGCCGGTCGAAGGAATTGACCATGGCTCTCGAAAATCCGTCCGGCTGGACGGGCCGAGCGCACATCGCTCTTTATCGGGTTGTTACGATGAGGAGTCCAGGGGCCCAATGGTGAGTCTGCGTGAAACAGGTGGAGTTCATCGTGATTCCGTGTCGCACCATAGGCGGGAACGGTTGCGAACAACCACCACCTTCCAAACAAGAACGCCGGTGTGGGATCGGACGCCGTCAGCCCGGAAAGGAGAACGCGTTCCAGTTTCCAATGCGCAGGAAAATCCACGCAACGATACAGCTCGACCCGATGTGAAGCCGTTTGCGGTATCATGAAAAACTCGCCGTCCCATTGGAACACGAACGGATAGGAGAGGTGATACTCCTGCTCGAGGACAGGAACGGGCCGGGCGAGGCTGGCCGTGTCGCCCACCACGGTCAGAACAATGGATCCCTTACCGATCGCGAAGCGGAATTCCTCGTGAAATAAGTAATAGTCGCTCCCCACTTGAACGGGAAACGGATCGGCCCAATAACGGTCTCTCGGAGGCATCAGCTTCCGAAACGCCTCCATCACCAGGTGATCGCCTCCCCCGTGTTGATAGGCCAACGCCCACTGCTCACGATAGAGCGTGCGCATCCCCGTGTCGGCCACGTAACGTCGTATCAACGAACTCCCTGCCCGCAACATTGCCAGATTGCCCGGCACCAGGGACGGGCTCCCACTCGCTTCAAACGGCGCAGCCGCCTCGAGCCTCTGGAGGAACGCCTCTGGGTCAGCCCACAGCCTCTGAATGTTGCTCGTCAAGGCGGCGGACATCTTCCAGTAGATGTGATTCTGGTTGCGAGACGTTGAGCGACGATCGGTGGGTGCAACGGACACATACAGTGACACCCTTCTGTCCGCCCCCTTTCGGTGAATACAGAGGCGCGTTTCCGTGCTCGGTCTCCCTTCGATGACCTCCCAAAAGCCCGGGGCTGATTGCGTTCTCGCGTCGCCGCTCGGACCAAATGTCGTGCTCCACACACCATACCGAGCCAAGTCCGCTAGGCGTCCATCGGACGTTACGGAGAAGGGATCCAGCACGACATCGACTCGTTCTGGAAGCTCGGCTGCCTCGACAACCCGACAATTGGGGAGGGCGGATCGCAGGTCGATTGGCGCGAGGGCATCAGGGGAACTGCGAAACAGATACCGATCCAGCTTCTTGTACAGCCAGAAAGAGAACGAGCGCAGCCGTGAGAGAACCGACCCGCGTGAACCCCGCTCCGCTTGGTCGGCCTGCAACACCAGCACGAGCGTTGCGGCCCGGGATTGCTCAACTGCGCGTAGGCACTGGTACAACCAGTTGGGAATCGTTCGACCAGCTGTGACGAGTAGAAGCCGGAGCGGTGCGTGGGACTTGTAATTCATCACCGTGGTTACCCCGGTCGCTCGGTCTCGATCAGTGTTGGCTCGCCAGCGTCACCGCTCTGCGGAAGGCCTGGTTCGTGTGATGCAATTCCTCCTGCGTGGGGGGAATATCGAGGATGAACGACCGATACCCGACGGACATATAGCGCGACAACTCGTCCCCGACCCGTTCGTAGCTTCCCACGAGGTACGGGCACATCGTCTTGTAATTCTGGAACGGCACCAGCCAGTACGGGCTCTCGCCTGACGCCGTGGCGTGCGCCAGCTGTGACAGTTGTCCGTGCCACACGGAATCCGAGACCTTCATCGCCAACTGATGAGTCAGCTGACCCTTGCGGTCCTCGGGAAAGCGCTGCCGCGCGACGCGCCACGCTTCCTCGCCATCCTCGCGGGCGATGATCCCTACTCTCACCCCCGCACCCACTCCCTCGTCCGGGGCGACTTCCGCGTCGGGCGCCTTCGGGTACTTGACGGCCGTCGCCCCGATCGCTCTCGCCGCCTCCAGCCCGGCCTCCGACGAGCCCGACACGAAGATTCCCGGAAACAGCTCGCTCGGCAGGGGGGGCGTCAGCTTGAGGTTCTTGACCTGGTAGAACGCGCCGTCGAAGCACACGGCGGAGCCGCGCAGCAGTTCCCGGATGATGAGCGTGTACTCGATCAGTCGATCATACCGTTTGTCGTGGGGCGTGGTGTCGTTCAACGCCGCCAGGTCGTTCTTGAATCCCCCGGCTACCATGTTCAGGTAAATCCGTCTCCGGTGCAGCTGGCCCAGCGACGCGACCATCTTCGCAACGGCGTACGGGTGCATATAGATGGGCTGGACCGCGACCAGCGGACAAAGGGAGGTCGTGTTTTGGATGATGATGTGAGACACCAGCCAAGGATCAAACAGCCGGTTGTCGGAATACACGAGGATACCTTTGCACCCGGCTTGCTCACTCCAGCGCGCCACATCGGCCACCCGCTGAAGGTATGTCTCGGCGTCTCCGTCGCTGGACTGCGCGCAGGTCGAAAACACTTCGACACTTACGTCGGTCAGGCCGTCCACGCCGCTGCTCATGCTCGCTCGCTCCTCTCCGCCTTGTCGTTCTTGGATCCAGACCTAGATCGCCGGCCGTCATGTGCATGGGCGGTGCCACGAGGCGTGGCCCGGTGTCCACGCGCGACTGCTGCGATCCCGCTACAACCCCCGGGGCGCTTCAGCCCGTCCGCTCGCGTACGAACAGCCCTCGGTCCGCCAATGCTGCGGCGGCGCCATAGACGTCCCGCGCCCGCACCAGCATGAGACGCAAGCGCCCCACTGAGCGCTCGCGCCACTGGTTGCGTCGCTTCAGCTCGCTGACGAGCGGGTGCAGATCGTGGTCGAGGCGTGGGGAAAAGAGCCGCAGCTGGGAGACCCGTACCGTTCCGTCCCCGTCCTTCCAGCGCATCGGATACCGCTCCCGAGTCAACACCGGAACCGCGAGACGCGGCTCGAGCTCCTCCGCTACGAAGTACGCGAAGGTCATGGTGCTCGGCGGCACTCCCGCCAGGAGGATCTTGCCGTCGTAGTCGAGCAACCTCCCGTAGGGCGTGAGCCGCCCACACGGGGTTTCGGCCAGCTCGTGACCGGCGATGATCGCGTCAGCCCTGCTTCCCCACACGGCCACCGAGTGCGTCGGATGGAGGCTGCGCACGACTCCCGGGGAGCGGCGGAACACTTCGGTGATGAGCCCCATCCTTGACAGGGTATGCCGCGCGTCGAACACGGGATCGCTGAGCGCGTACTCGATGGCGGTGCCGCGGAACGGCATGGTGGGCATCATCAAGGTCCCACCAGGGCCCACGGCCTCCTGCAAGGCCCGAATGACGTCCACCGGGCCGCCGTGAAAGCCCAGAAAGCCATCGAACCCGCTGTGCACCATCAGCACGTCGCCGGGGTGGACACCCAGTGGCGGCAGCGCGCGCTTCAGATCCGCGGCCGTAAAGGGGCAAAACCTCTGATGGTAGGCCCGCACGAGCCGCTTCAGGCCCCGCGTCACCCCGGGCGGCAGCACCCTCGAGGCGACCGTCCTCAGGCGCGCTCGGATCGCCGCAGTCACCTCAGACCAGCCGCCGCGTTCTCAGCGACGGCGCGCCGGAGCACGGCCCGTGAACGTCCGACCTGGCCTCGTGTGATCGCCCCCGCCACGCGCCGGGCCGCTGCTCCGCATCCCGCAACGAACCGATACAGCGGACCGAAGGCACGCAACGACGTGAGTCCAACAAAGTAGAGACCTGGCACGCTGCTTTCGAACCAATGACTCAGGACCGGGCTCGCCCTGTCCGTCGCGATTTTCGCCCGCAGCGAAGGGTGAATCATCGTCAACCTGTTGATGTCGACCGTGTATCCGGTTGCGAGGATGATATGATCCGCGCTGACCGTCGCGCCGTCCGAAATGGTTGCTTGGAGCCGCCCGTGTGCCACCTCAAGCCTCGTCACCGTCCGGCGCTCACGCAGGGTCACCTTACCGAGGACTCTATCCCGCAGCCAGTCGGTCGCCCCGGAATGGTACATCGCGTTATAGGCGTCCTTCCACGGCTGCGGGAATCGATAGAACAGGACCGGCCGATGGTCCCATACCCAGTTGCTCCAGCCAGGTGCGATGCTCGCATCCGGGGCCAGGATCCGCTCCAGGGTGCCGCGCGTGCCCGACCGATCGGGCTCCAGCCACTGGATGGGCCGGCGTGATACGACCTGCACCGCGGCACCAGCGTTGTGGAGCAGCGCGGCGAACTCGATGGCGCTCTGTCCGCCGCCGATGACGACGACATCGCGTCCCTTGAATCCACCGAAGTCCCGGTGGTCGGAAGAATGCGAGACCAGTTCAGTCGGCAGGCCGGCGAATTGGTCCGGTCGATGGGCATAGTGATAGGGTCCGATCGCCATCACGACCGCCTGACTCTCCACCTCGCGCCCATCCTGCAGCGTCAGGAGAAACCGGGTATCCTCACGCTCGATCGCTGATACGTAGGTCTCATCGACCTCAGGGACCGCCCGTTGCTGGAACCAGAGGCCGTAGTCAATAAACGTCTGAAGCGGCACGGGATAGCTGCGGTCGCGGCCAGTGTCCCGGGCGAACTGTTCGAACCCGTAGTCGCCATCTGGATCGGAGAGGTTGGTGGCCCACCAATGCGATCGGAGCAGCATGCCTTTCGGCATGTGCTCGCGCCACAGCTCCAACGTCCTGCCGAACACGGCCACCCGCAGTCCTCGGCCGAGGAGATGCGCCGCCGTGGAGAGGCCGTAAGGGCCAGCGCCGACCACCACCACGTCAAGTGTGGGCCTCACGATCAGTTCTTCCTCGCGCGAGATGTCAAACTCCTGATGGCGTCGCGCGCGAAGCTCGTCGTGGCCTTGACCGCGTGAAGCCGATCCTTCCAGACGCGGGATGCCAAGCTCCTAATCGCGTCGCGCGCAAAAGTCGTCGTGGCCCTGACCGCGGGACGGAGATCCGTCCGCTCCAGGTAGTCGTAGGCCATCGGCCTGAGAAACGAGATCCCGAAGTCCCAAACCGTCCGTACCGGAGGTGTAATGCCAGGCCTGCCTCGCTGCCGCAGGGCGGCCAGCGTCGTCGTGATGTCCCCGCCCAGATGGCGCATCCAGCCGCCGATCCGGTAGCCGGCGACTCGCTCAATCGGCCGGCCGCTCGCCCATTGATAGAGGAGGTACGGGAAATCGACCCCGGCGCGCACCGCGAGCTCCACCGAAGCGGAGAGCCGCGGGTTGATCTCCATCAAGTACGGGACGCCGGCGGCGTCACGGCGGAACTCTACCTCGCAGTAGCCTTCGAGGTTGATGTCGCGTACCAGCGATTCGGCGTAACTCCCTGCGTCAGGGGGAATGGCGATGCTCTGGCGCAGGACCGAGTTCCCGCCCAGGGGCGGACTGGTGCGCTTGGCCCATTGGGCGAAGCGCGCGTACACGTCGCCGTCGGCATACAGCAAACTCACCGCCTCGCGCCTTCCGGTGAGCAGTTGCTGGACGAGCGCGACCTCCCCGAAGCGCGTCACCGCCTCGACGGCGTCACGCAGCTCGGCGGCGGTGACCGCGAGTTGGGCACCCAGCCGCGCTCCCTCGCGTCCGTTCCACAACCAGGATTCGCTGGGCTTGATCACCGCCGGGAGTCCGATTTCCTTCAGCGCTGCCGCGACATCTCCGGCGTCGCGCACGACAACCTCGCGCGGCACAGGTACCTCGAGGCGCCGCGCCACCTCGAGCGTCCGCTCCTTGTTGATCGCGGTCGCCAGCGCCTGTGCGGGTGCGAGCGCCAGGCGGAGTCGCTGCTCGAGCCGCGCGCGATGCCGACGCAGCAGCGCGATCGTGGCGTCGTTCGAGGCGAAGAGCACTCGCGCGCCGGTGCGATCCAGCCACTGCTCGAGGAGGACGGCGTAGGCGTCGGTCCCTTCCTGGGCCGGACACACGAACCCTCCCTGACACCAGCGTGATGCAAAGGCCGGTGCCTCAGGGTGCGTATCCGCTGCGGCGATCGCCAGGCCCCGCCGACCAAGGGACCGCACCGTCACGAGCGCTTGCCGGAGCGACGCGTCGAGCACTAGGGCGTCGCATCTCATCGTAACCGAGCGGCGGCGCAAGAACTGCGCCGGGCTCCGGCCATGGTAGCCACCGTTGCGCGGTTGCATCGGATCGATGCGGCTCGATCTCACGTTAGGGCGCGTTATGGCGCCAGCACGCCGGCCTATCATCGTGCCAGGACCAGCAGTCTCCATCGCCCCGCGAGACGAGCCGCCCAGTCCTCGTGAATCGCAAACAGCACGTGACTGGGCAGGGCCACGATGGCTCGCGCGACGAAGCCGGCCACCCGCCGCGCCAGTCTCCACGGGTTCTGCTTGTTCTCGTTCCACACGTATCGGAGATTGTTGGCCTGCCACGTGTACGCATGGTCGATGACGTCGTAGCCGACGTCTCGCAGCATCTCGAGCGCCACCTCTTTCGTGAAATGGTGGAGATGGCCATACGCCGCTCGGAAGTCACACAGCTTGCCCAACAGGACCGCTCGCACTGAGAGATCGAGCGGAATATGGATGATCTTGTAGTCAGCCTTCGGCCGGAGGTCGCGCAGCAAGCTGAAGTAGTCCTCCACGTGTTCAAGCACATCCATGAGCAAGAGGAGATCAAAGTGCGCATCCTGCTCTTGTCGGATATCGGCCAGCTTGAACTGAAGCCGTTCGCGCGACAGGCGCTGCGACCGCGCAAACGCCTGGGGCGAGATGTCATACCCCCAACAGCTGCATCGTCCATGCAGTCCCTCATGAACCAGCCGCAGCACTTCTCCGGCTCCACACCCCACATCGCAGATCGTGGTGGGTGCGAGCTTGTTGCGAGCGATCATTTGAAGGACGTACTTCGCCTTCCACGGGGATTCGTCGGCATGCCACAGTGGGTTCTTGACGAGGTATTCGCCACTGAGGTACTGGTCTCGAATCATTGCGGCTGCTCGCTCGCTTCTCTCACGTCCGCCCGGCGCCGGGCCGCGCCGCGCGTGAGGTCGATCACCACGCGGTGGGGGCCGGCCGCCGCCACGGCTCGCGTCGCGTCGACGGAGGCGTTGCCAACCACCAGCACCTCGGCGTGCGCCAGCAGTGTCTCGACGCTCTCGCACAGCAGGGACGCGATGTGCGGGATCTCCTCGTCGATGTAGCGGCGGTTCGCTCCTCGCAAGCGGGCCACGGCGACGCTGGGATCGAGGATTCGCACGTCGCATCCCTTCCCGATGAGCGTCTCGACCAGCGTGACCATGGGGCTCTCGCGGAGGTCGTCGGTCCCGGCCTTGAAGGCGAGGCCGACGACGCCAATCCTCCGTTTCCGCGTCGCGAGCACCGCGTCCACGGCCCGGCGCACCTGCCCTTCGTTCGACGGGAGGATGGCGGCGAGCAGCGGGACGGGGACGTCCGCGGTGCGGGCGGCGTACACCAGGGCGCGGAGGTCCTTCGGCAGACAAGAGCCGCCGAAGGCGAAGCCAGGGCGGAGATATGCCTCGGAGACGTTCAGCTTTCGGTCCATCAGAAAGATCCGCATGGCGTCCTGCGCGTCCGCCCCGAGCGCCGCGCATACGTCGCCGATTTCGTTGGCAAAGCACACCTTGAGAGCGTGGAACGCGTTGGACATGTACTTGACCACCTCCGCCGTCGTCACAGTGGTGTGGACGAAGGCGGCCTCGACCTCACCGTACAGCGAGCGTAGCACCGCGGCCGTCCCGGCGTCGACGCACCCAACCAGGGTGAACGGGGGACGCGCAAAGTCACGGATTGCGGAGCCCTCGCGCATGAACTCCGGGTTGACGGCGACTCGCACGGAGGGTCCCAGCTCCCGTCCCGCGCCGGCCCGGATCGCCGGGACGAGCACCCGCTCGGTGGTTCCGGGGAGCACGGTGCTTCGCAGCACGACGCTGTAGGGTTCGTCGCGCGCGGTCAGCGCCCGGCCGATTTCTTGGCCGACGCGTTCCAGCGCATCCACGCGGAGCTGCCCGCTCGGCGCCCCCGGGGTCCCGACACAAATCAGCCCTATCGTGGCTTGTCGTACGGCCTCCGGCGTCGAGATCATCGCTCGCAACCGTCGGGTTGCAACGACTTCGCTCATCAGCGCTCCGAGGCCAGGCTCCACGACCGGCGACGCGCCACGGTTGATCATCGCGACCTTCTCTTCGTCGATGTCGACGCCGATCACCTCGTGGCCCGCTTTCGCCAGACAGGCGGCCGTCACGGATCCTACGTAGCCGAGCCCGAACACGTTAACGCGCATGTGAGGTCACCTCCGCGCACCTGGCTTCGAACTCTCGTGCCACGTGCGACCACGAGTACCGCTGCTCCACCAGGCTCCGTCCGGCGCTGCCCAGCGCGCGGCGGCGGGCGGGATCTCGCAGCAGTGCGACGACCGCGTTGGCGAACTGTGCCGGGTCGTCCGCCTGAACGAAATGCGTCCCGGGCGTGAGCGGCAGGCCCTCCGCGCCCACGGTCGAAGACACCACGGCCTTTCCCATCGCGAGCGCCTCGAAGATCTTGAGTCGCGTCCCGCCGCCGACCCGGAGCGGCACCACGTACACGGCCGCTCGAGCGACGTACGGCCGGACATCATTCACCGTCCCCGTGATCCGGACGCCCGGGACCGCCGCCAGCCGCTGCACGCGGGGACCGGGGTTCCTCCCCACCACGGTCAACGATGCGTCAGGCGCTGCGGCGCGGATGCGGGGGAAGACGACCTCGACGAAGTGCGCGATGCCGTCGTCGTTGGGAAACCAATCCATCGCGCCCGTGAAAACGAGAGCCCCGGACTGCTCTCCCGATCCGTTGGGTGTGAAGTACGCGGTGTCCACACCGGTCGGGACGGCGTGGATCCTCGCCCGGGGAGCTTGGGCGGCTAACACCGAACGATCCGCGTCGGAAACGGCGACCGTGAGTGGGAGCCGTGTGCAGGTGTGGACCTCGTACCTCCGCATCTTCCGCCACTCGAGCTCCAGGAGGGCGCGCCGCCACGGGCGCGACTCGACCTGGCTCAGCCGCTTCCAGATCAGGTATTCCACGTTGTGAGCGAACAGAACGGTCGCGACCGGGCCATCGAGCGGAATGTTCGGTGTGGTGATGAGGAAGTCGGCCACGCAGAGATCGAACGGCTCCGCCCTGAGGAGTCGCGTTACCTCCTCGCGCACCGCCGGGCTGCGCCACTTGCGGATATGGACCGGCAACGGCGAGAGCCAGGATCTCACCAATGCCCGGGCGAAGCGGGCACTCCCATGTCTCGGGGCCGCGTACGGCAACGATATCACCCGCTCGCACGCCGCCAGCCGGGCCGCAAGCCCTTCCGGATCGTCCTGCGGGCCGTGCGCCGTCACCACCGTCACGCGATGCCGACGGGTGAGCTCGGCGATGATGTGAAAGCTCCGCAGTCGCCCGCCGCTGTTGAGGGGCCAGAGCCCATCGACCTTCACCCAGAGGATCCGCATCTGCCTTCCACGGGCCGCATCACGTCCGCGACATCCTCGCCATCCACGAAAATCCGCCGCCAGATCTCGAGATTCACCAGGAGCCAGAGGCGAAGGCCGTGCTCCGCAGTCCCCACTCGGTGCTCCTGGGCGAGCCGCCTGAGGAACGCCTCCTGGAACAGCCCTCGCTCGAGTGCTCGCGGTCCCAGAACGAATTCGCGCACGACCGGCCAGAACCGATCGCGAAACCACCGATTCACGGGAACCGGAAATCCCACCTTCCGTCGTGTCAGAATCTCACGGGGCACGAGATCCCGCAGCGCGGCCCGCAGCACGGCCTTCGTCTGCCAGCCACGCAGCTTGCTGCGGCCAGGGATCGCCGCGGCGCGCTCGACGAACGCATGATCCAGATAGGGCACCCGGCTCTCGATCGATGCTGCCATGCTCATTTGATCCTGCTTCATCAGGAGCTCGACCAAGTACGTTTGGACATCCGCGTGGCTCATCCGCTCCAGCGTGCCACCGGTCGTCTCCTCGTAGGCGCGCAGTCCCTCGGCGTAGGGGTCGCGCGCGCTGAGGAGGTCCGGGTCGGACAGCAGGTGGGGCTGGACGGCCAGCGGGAAAATGGCCCAGTTCTCGAAGAACAGCTCCCGCGGACCGGGTCCGACCGCCAGGAACGTCCGCGCGGCGTAGCGACGCACCGGCTGCGGGAGTCGGCTCACCAGCCCCTTCACCGTTCCCTGAAGGGCTCGAGGGGTCAGGGCCCAATAGGCTCGCCCGAGCCGTTCGTTCCAGGCCGTTACCCAATAGCGGTCGTAGCCAAGGAAGAGTTCATCGGCCCCCTCGCCGGTGAGCACCACCTTGACGTGGTCCCGCGCCAGGCGCGAGACGAAGTAGAGCGGGATGCTCGACGGAAACCTGATCGGCTCGTCTTCATGCCAGACGAGTTGGGGCAGCGCGCCCAAGAACTCCGCGGGGGCCACCACCAACTCGCGGTGCTCCGCCCCGACCGCGCGGGCCGCCAGACGGGCGTAGGCAAGCTCGTTCGCCTCACGGTCGGAAAAGCCGACGGCGAAGGTGCGGATGGGCTCCTTGACCATCGGCGCCATCAGGGCCGCCAGCCCGCTCGAATCGATCCCGCCCGACAGGAACAGCCCGAGCGGCACGTCGCTCATGAGGTGGCTCCGGACCGCCTCCGCCAGCCGGGCACGCACGTCGCGTCCGCAATCCTCGAGCGTCTCCGGTGCACCGTTGTCGGTCGTGATCGGCATCCGCCAGTAGCGGCGTTGCCGGGGTCCGTCGGCGCATGACCACGAGAGGGTCCGCCCCGGCAAGAGCTTGTGGACCCCGCAGAAGAACGTCTCTTCGCCGGCCACGAATCCTCTCGCCAGGAACTCGGGGACGATCGCTTCGTTCAGCGCCGGGCGAACGGAGCCCCCGGCGAGAATCGCCTTGATCTCCGATGCGAACACGAGCTCGTGATCGGTCCAAGCGTAGTAGAGCGGCTTGATGCCGAGCCGGTCGCGCGCCAGCAGCAGCCGCCCGCGCTTTCGGTCCCACAGAGCAAACGCAAACATCCCCTGGAGCCGCTCGACGCAGCGCTCCCCTTCCTCCTCGTACAGATGCAGGATCGTCTCGGTATCGCTGCGGGTGCGATAGCAGTGACCGCGCTGCTCCAGCCCGGGCCGCAGGTCGGCGTGGTTGTAGATTTCGCCATTGTAGACGATCCACACGGTCCCGTCCTCGTTGGCCATCGGCTGACGGCCGCCGAGCACGTCCACGATCGCGAGCCGGCGCATCCCCAGCCCCACCGGTCCCTGGATCCAGAGCCCCTCGCCGTCCGGCCCGCGGTGGCGCAGCACGTCCCGCATCCGCGTGAGACGCGCCTCGTCCACGGTTTCCCGCTGGTTCAGTTTGACGATCCCGACGATCCCGCACATGCCCTCGTCCCCAACCTCACGAGACACAACTTGAGCGGCGCGATTTCACGCCGTGCTCCGATGGCCGCCCGAGTCCTACGGCGGTCTTCGCATCGGCGCTCGTGGCAGGCCCACGGTGCAAGGGACGTGCCCCTGCCTTGACCGTTGCGCGATCGCGACAACCGCGCACCGAGAGCGGCTGGCCCAGGCTGGTCTCGCTCTTGCTGCCGAGCGTCGGGTGTGCGTGACGTAACGGTGGTCTCCGAAGCGAGGGGGTCGGGTCCCGAGGTCGAAACCGGGGCGCTCGATCGCTCGCTGCTGCGGGGCGTCGCCTGGACTGCCGCGGCCAAGTGGGCCAGCCAGGCGCTCAGCTGGGGATCGTGGCTCATCGTCGCCCGCTTGCTCAGCCCTGAGGACTACGGCCTCGTGGGCATGGCGGCAATCTACCTCGGGCTGATCACACTGGTCTCCGAGTTTGGCCTCGGCACTGCGGTGCTGGCCGTGCGCGAGCTGAGTGTGGAGCAGATCAACCAGCTCAATGGCCTGGCGGTGCTGTTGGGGCTGGCCAGCCTAGTCGCGTCCTGCGCCGTCGCGATCCCGCTGGGGCGCTTCTTCCACGCTCCGCAATTGCCGCTCGTCGTCGCGGCAATGAGCACAACCTTCGTCATCACGTCGTTCAAGACCGTGCCGCT
>WNGD01001692.1_pt1 | contig 23668 bp, 24 predicted proteins | sample 5400671 | NCBI WGS metagenome assembly WNGD01 (sample SAMN13153369, study PRJNA577476) | soil metagenome | isolation source: 40 cm soil or saprolite under grassland replicate 2 | place: USA:California | collected 2016-06-15
CTGGACGCAAGCCAGGCCGCTGCTCAGCTGCAGGCCCGTGCAACAGCGCTCGCCGCACTCGTTGCAAAGCTGACGCTCATCAACAGCGAGCTCCAGGCGCACGGGCTCAAACGCCTGGCCCTGGTGGAGATGGAACACAAGATCGCGATGCTCGAAGCAGAACGGAAATGGGCTTTGAAGCTCGCCCAAGAGATAAGTGACGGCAGGCTGGAGTGGAGCACCGGGACGGTGCACGACATCGAGGGATTGAGGAGGAGACATGGCAAAAGCCCGCACTAATCCGTGGCTGGTTCTTCTGGTGCTGACCACGGGATTCTTCATGATCATGCTGGACACCACGATCGTGAACGTGGCCATCCCGGCCATGAGCACGGGTCTGAAAACCACCCTGGACCAGATCCTCTGGGTGCTCAACGCATACGTGCTCGTCTACGCGGTTTTGCTGATCACGGCCGGTCGCCTCGGCGACCTTTACGGTCAGCGAAACCTGTTCGCGATCGGTCTCTTCGTCTTCACCGTGGCGTCTGCGCTGTGCGGCCTGTCGCAGAGCCCCGAGCAGCTGATCGCGGCACGCGTCTTGCAGGGTGTCGGCGGTGCGCTGCTGACGCCTCAGACGCTGGCCATCCTGACCTCGATCTTTCCGCCGGCACGGCGCGGCGCCGCCTTCGGCGTCTGGGGTGGAGTGGCCGGACTCGCCACGCTCGCTGGGCCGACCGTGGGCGGCGCCATCATCACCTACATCGACTGGCGGTGGATCTTCTACATCAACGTGCCGATCGGAATTCTGGCCCTGGTAGCCACGTTCCTGATCATTCCCGATCTTCGTCCTGGCCGCCACCACGGCTGGGATGTGGTCGGCATCATCGTCGCCACAGCGGGTCTTTTCGCGATCGTCTTCGGCCTCATCGAAGGCGAGCGCTACAGCTGGGGGCAGATCGGGTCGTACGCGATAACGATCCCCGAGGTCATCGCGGCCGGCGTGGTGCTCCTGGTCCTGTTCGTCATCTGGGAGCGATTCCAGTCCGAACCGCTCATGCCGCTGTCGCTCTTCGCCGAGCGCAACTTCGCGGTCGCCAACTGGATCGCGGCCGCCATCAGCTTCGGAATGCTCGGCCTGTTTCTGCCCTTCACCATTTACCTCCAGTCGGCGCGCGGCTTCTCGGCGCTGGTTGCCGGCCTGACGCTGGCGCCCATGTCCCTGACTTCTATGTTCACCGCGCCGTTTGCAGGCCGACTCGCCGACCGTATCGGCGGCAAGTACATCCTCATGGCGGGCATCGCCCTGTTCACGATCGGCATGGGGAGCATCGCTTTCGTCGCCGGTCCTGACTCGACCTGGGTCAACTTCTTCGTGCCGGCCGTGGTCGCGGGCCTCGGCATCGGCATGACGTTTGCGCCGATGACCACCGTCGCCATGCGCAACGTGTCGCCACAAGTAGCCGGCTCTGCTTCCGCCGTCCTGAACACGATCCGCCAGCTAGGAGCAGCGATCGGAAGCGCTGTCGTAGGCGCGGTTCTACAGAACCAGCTCGCCTCCACGCTTCACAACCAGGCTGTGAGCCACGCCTCAGCGCTGCCTGCGCAGTTCCGGGACCAGTTCATCGCCGCGTTCAGCAACGTGTCGTCAAAGGGCTTTCAGATCGGTGCCGGCGAGACCGGTGCGCAGCTGCCCGCAAACATCCCGCCGGCCGCAGCGCAGCAGATCGCAGCGATCGCCCACGACGTTTTCGTCAGCGGGTACATCGACGCGATGAAGGCGACATTCGTATTGCCGATCGCCTTCCTGGCCTTTACGGCCCTCACGACGCTGTTGATCAAGCGGCGGGCGCGCGCAGTCGCACCGGTGGAGGCCTCCAAGGAAGAGGTGCGAGTGGCCGCCGGCTAGAGGCGCCCTCCGGACACCAGCTTCAGGGCGGCGAGCAGAACCGCCGCCCCGATGAAGGCGACCACGAGGCTGCCCCAGAATCCAAAGGTGGCGTTGGCGCCGAAGAGGGTGCTCAGCAAGAAGCCCCCGATGATGGCGCCGGCCACCCCGACGACGATGTCGGCCAGGCAGCCGAAGCCGCGCCCCGCAACGACCCGTGACGCGACGGCGCCTGCGATCAGGCCGATCACGATCCAGGCGAGCCAGTTGCCCGGTTCGAGGTTGACCTGAGCCAGGACCGGGGCCGTCATGTATTTCCCAACCATTCGGCGATCAAAGCGAAGACCTCCTCGCTGCCCTGGTCGTTGAAAGGCTCATGGTATCGGTCTTCGAGAAGCCGTAGCTGGCTGGTCGCGGGAGCCATGCGGTGCAGCTCCTTGCTCCCAGCCGGGTCGATGAGCCGGTCGTCTGTGCCGGCGAGGATGAGGAACGGAATCCGGATCTCGCCGGCGCGGTCAAGGTCTTGCCGCGCCGCCTGCTTCCACTCAGTGAATGTTCGGCTCGAGATCTGTCCGTGAACAAGGGGATCCGTCCGGTACGCCTCGACGAGTTCCGGGATGCGCGAAACAGTGCCCGCATCGACCTCATTGTTCATCGCCAGCCGCGGCGCCAGAGCTGAGGTCAATCGCGCGAGGCTGAGCTTCCATGCCGGGACCTCGGCCCTGAGCTTCAGCGCCGGGCTGGACAGGACGAAGCGCCGAGCACGCGGCAGCTTGCCCGCGAGGACGGCGCTCAACATCACGACCCCACCAAAGGAATGGCCGAGCGGCACCACCTCGCCGGCGGCCTGGGACTCAACGTGGCTGACGAGAGCGGCCGCGTCCTCGACCCATTGCGTCCACGAGTCGACGTGACCGCGTTTGCCGTCGCTCTCGCCGTGACCGCGCAGGTCAACAGCCGACGTGGCCATACCGAACTTCGCCATACCGCGAGCAAACCTCTCGTAACGCCCGCTGTGCTCGCCGAGGCCGTGCACGACAGCGAATGTGATCGTCGCGTGGGGCACAGGCCAGGTTCGATGCGTGAGCCTGGTGCCGTCAGAAGAGTTGATGAAACCCTTGGTGGCCAGTGCGCCGTCAGGCGCCAAGATGCCCAAAGCCTCGCAGGATCTTCAGTGCTTCTTGCTCCGCTTCGAGCAGGGTTGGGGCGTATGCGCGAATCCCGCATAAGGCGTAGGCCCATTCAGGGCTGGGTGGGCTCTGCGAGTGGAGCCGAAAGGTGGGCGGATAGAAAAAGATCCGTTCGCCCTCGACCTTCTTGATCACAGGTCGCTTGGCCAACACGTCCTCCAGCGATTGACCGCCAGGTAGACGGCCGGCGTCGAAGTTGAGCCGCCGCAACTTAGCGAGCGGATGATCTTCGTCCCGTATCGCTGCGCGCATGCCGTACTCGGCGCTCAGGTCACGCATGAAGATGGTGATGATGAGTGCATCAGTCTCATCGCCTGCCATCTTGACGAATCCTGCAGCGCTGAGCCCTGCGCCTTCGTCCTTCTTGAGGTGGCGGAAGAACTCCATCTCAAACAGAGCTCGCGACTGAGCGCTCGCGACCCACGGCTCGCCGCATCGCCAGGCACGCGCGCCGGCCAGGAGCTGGAACTGGTCGTGGATTCGCTCCAGCCGGTGCTCTGGCAACCCGTAGATGCGGTAGTGGAGGACTCGCGCCATGGCAGGTAAGCCTACGCGTCACGCCGACGGACTTGCCCCTGATCGCGCCGCACGCATCACCTCTTCCTGCCAGGGAGGTGCCTTCACCTGGACCGCAAGCCGGTCAGGGCCGGCCGCAAGCAGGAAGTCGCCGCGTTGCGCGGTCTCGAGGAACGCGCGCTGTTGCGGGCTGAGGTGGAATGCACTCTCGAGCTTGGCCGCTTCGCCGGGACGCTGGGCACCGAAAAAGACGAGGGCCGGATTGGTGGCCACGACGGCGCCCTGGTCGGAGCTCAGCAGGTCGCCGGGATTCTGGGTCGCGAATACCAGCGATCCGTCGTACTTGCGGATCCGGCGCGCGAGGCTGACGACGAACCGGCGGATCGTCATGTCTTCGAAAAGCAAGCCGAGCTCATCGATCACCAGCATGCGCCGGCGGTCTTTGCGCTTGATCCGGGTCCACAACGCCTCGGCCAGCAGAAAGTGGACCGGTGCGACCATCTCGTCGCGCAGCTCCCGCATGCCAAAGGCCACGACCGGCGCCTGGAGCTCGACGTTGGTCGGGGCGCTGAACATCTGGCCCAGGCTGCCGTGCACCCAGCGGTGGAGGATCACAGCCACCCGCGAACCAGGCGGCAAGCGCTCCGCGACGTCCCGCAGGACCGGCTCGTCTACCTCGTCGTAGGCCCGCCTGGCCGCTCCTTCGATGACGGCCCGCTCGGATTCGTCGAGGCCGCCGCAAACACATGCGCAAAGGTCGACCGCATCCGCGACTGCAGGTCCGAGCCATCGTTCGTCATGAGTGTCGGCGGGCCGAAGGTCGAGGACGTTGAGCGCATGGCCCGCGCCGAGCGCGAGCTGGACATCGACGCCGCCCATCTCGGTTGCGAGAGCGCCGTATTCATGCTCAGGATCGATGATGAAGACCTGGACTCCTCGACCGAGCGCGCCCATAGCCAGCGTGGAGAGGAGGTATGTCTTGCCGGCGCCGGAGTGTCCGAAGACCGCGACGTTGGCGTTTGCATATCGAACCTGGTCGAAGGGATCTACCAGCACTGGTGTGCCGCAGGCTCGGTTTCGGCCGACGAAGAGGCCATCGGCCTGCTGAAGGTCGGCTTGGTTCCATGGAAAGAGAGTGACGAGCGCTGTGGAGTCGAGCACGCGCTTGCGCTGCAGGCGGTCCGGGCCGCCCGGCAGGGTGGCGAGAAATCCGTCGAGGGTTCGGAAGGTACACGGCTGCAGCTCGCAAAGCACCGCGCGCGCCGCGGCCTCGATCCGGCGTGAACCGGCATCCAGCTCGGTGACACCTGGCGCCGTCAAAGTCAGATAGATGGACACGTGAAAGGCCTTGTCCTGGCTCGATGCAATGCGCCGCTGAAGGTCCTCCGCCGTGGGCATCGCACCGGCGAGCTTGGGGTCGGCGGCGCCCGCCGGAGCATCGATAAGGTGCGTCGCGCGCATGTTGATCAACTGGCGCTGCAGATAGCCCACGATCCAGTCCGCAGGCAGTGGCGCTGCGTGCCACGAAAGACTGACGGCGAGACCGGGCGGCAGCAGGTGAAACAGCCAGCCTGGATCGAGATCGGTGCCCGGAAGGCGCTCGATGTACCAGCTGCGGCTCACTCCACGTGGATGGAGGAACCGATTGGCAAGCTCCTTACCAAACACGAGTCCGGACGGAGCGCCGATCCCTGTGCACGGAATCCCCACCTCGGTCAGGGCAGCCTGGATGCGGGCTGCCTGTTTCGCCTCGGTGACCAGCTGGGTGGTCATGCGGTGAGACGAGCTCGACCTCCGGATCGCATCGACGAACGAGAGGTCGGCGCCCCGCATGTCGCTAAAGGCCGACGGACTCGCCGCCGGCGCCTGCGGTTCGACGTCCGGACCCGGCTCGACATTGATCACGACCTGGAGCGGAGAGTTCAGGCCGTCGAGCAGCCTGCGAAAACCGTTGAGCCAGCGTCGGCGATCATCTTCAGCGGCACCGGCGAATCCGATCGAGCCCGTCGCGATGACGCTCTGGTCTTCGGATGGCGCCCAGCGCTCGTCCGCCTCGCGGCGCGCGATCCGGATCATCGGCGTGGGAGATTCCATCGCATGCGATACGTGGCCAGGGTGAAGTGGACTATGTCGGTAAACCAGCGATCCACCGGCCTGGCGCGCCAGCGACCCCATGCTGCGACAGCGCCGAGGATCATCAAGACTGTCGCGGCGCCCGCGCGAATCGGCATCAATGCCCAGTGACTCGACCACACCGAGAATGCCGCGAGGAAAGCCACAATCAGATAGACCAGGCGAGTCGGAGTCAGGCCGTAAAGAAGCTTGTCCTCGAGGTCGACGTCAAGAGGCACTCGTGCAGGCATGCGCTCGAAGGTAGCGGGCAGTTGCGAAAAAGAGAACTCAGGCTGTAAATCCGCAACACCCTTAGAATCGACACCTGCCCTCCGTCACGCTCGCGTAGCTCAACTGGCAGAGCAGGGGACTCTTAATCCCAAGGTTCAGGGTTCGACTCCCTGCGCGAGCACCATCAGAAAGCCAGCTTTTTCGGCCCGAGCCATCGATGTGACGACGTTTCGACTCTGGGGAAGAGCCACAACGGTGTTTTCGTTGGCCGCCTCAATTGCTGCCCTTAGCGTGAGCAGGAGCCGCCATCCCCAGGCCGCAACGCGAAAACGCGACCTAATATCTGCGCGAGGACCAGGATGTACACCTTCTTGAAAGCGCTTCACGTCATCAGCATGTTCGGTGCGGTCACGCTGCTCATGGGTGACGCGTACTTCCTTGGCCTTGCGTTCTGGCGACGCGATGTCCAGGCGCTTGCGGCGATGCACCGTTTGGCTCCTGGCCTCGGCCTGACCACCGCGGGGCTCATCTTCTTCCTGGTCGGAATCGCTTTCGGTCTGATCTTGGCGGCCGCCGGTCAACTCAACTTCCTTTCCGGCTGGTTAATCGCGGCTTACATAATCGTCGCGGCATTGATCGCGACCAACGCGTCGCCGTTCGTACAGAGGCTGCGACCCCTCGTGCGCCAGGCTGCCGAGGTGGCAGACGGAAAGCGCTCAGAGCAGGAGGTCGTCATCGGGATGGACAGCGTTCGGAGCGGTCTTTTGCTGGCCATCGCTATCAACACGGTGTTGTTCATCCTCGTTATCGCCGATATGGTGCTCAAGCCGCTTTGACTAAGGCCAAGGAGGTCGAATGAAGACACACCATGGGGCCGATTAGACCTCGGCACAACTTCTCCCTTTCCTAAGGACAGAGATGGTCATCCAGCGCGAGGTGCACGTCGCACTGCCCGCCACAGAAACCTTCAGTCGGGTCGTCGGTGATGACTACGACTTCCGCTTCGAGCTCGAGGACATCACGTCCCAGATCCACGGCACTGTGACGATCGAAACGCCTGTCGAGAACGTCCTCGAGTTCGTTGATGACCCGGAGAACCTTGCGAAATGTGCACCGATGGTGGAACGAGTTGTGGGGTGGGTCGGAGCGGGCGGCGCGTGGGGAATTCATTCCGAGTCATCTACCGAGTACTCGGGATGCCCCTCAACGAGGAATTCAGAGTTACTGGATTCGAGCCTCCGCGCCGGCATACACCTCACCGTCGATTCCAGATCTGGCAAGCGTTTCATGGGCGCGTGAGTGGCACTTTGAGCTGGACGTTGGAAGCCGAAGGCAACCAGACCTATGCCAGCCTCGATGCCGCGTATCAACTGCTGCGCGGCGTCTTTGGCAGAGCTCTAGATGCGCTCCTCGTCGAGCGAGCCGTCCAGAAAGATGTCGATCAGATGCTTGAGAACATGAAGCGGCAGTTGGCGCGTCAAACGATGTTTACGCAGTGAATCAGCGGCGCTCACCTAACCCTCAGGTTGACAGCCGCAGGTGAGACTGCTTGCGAACTGACAGCTTATTTGACAGCTTACTGGAGGCAAGCTGTGACCCACCAGGGCGCTCTCTGACACCAACGCGTCAGACCGCCGAATACCGGAGGCACGTCCTGACATCTCCTGGCGCTTCCTGGCAAGGAAGGTCAATCTCCTCTTAATCCCAAGGTTCAGGGTTCGACTCCCTGCGCGAGCACCATTGTGTCGTCTACCCGGAACGCGCAACCGCTTGCCTTTGCTAGACGGCCGATAAGCCTGCTCGCCAGCTGGGATGCGATGGGGTCCAGCCCATCTCTAGCTTGGCCTTTCTGTTAGAAGCACCGCGTCCTTCGGTCAGCACTCCGCTTGCAAAACTCCCAGCGACAATCCGGGCAACCCACGCCGGAACATGCAGGGGTGGAGGCGCGCCGACCTCGCGGCAGAACGCGGGGATCCAGTCCCGGGCGGCCACCGGCTCGTCATCGGTGATGTTGTACACACCCTCGCCTCGATCGAGCGCCGCAATTGCTGCCGTGGCTGCATCGGTCACATGAAGAAAGGAGAAAATGCCGGCGCCTGAACCAACGATTGGCAGCATCCGTGCTCTCGCCTGGCGCTGAAAGTCACCCCCGGCGGCGAAGTACGTGCCGGACCCATAGAGTTGGCCGTACCGAAGTGCGACTCCGACGATGCCTTCGGTCGCTGTGGCAAGACGCTCTCCTTCGAGCGTCGCCCGGACTGCTGCACCGAAGGGTTCTGGCGCGTTGATGGCCAACGGCGCATCCTCCTCAACCACCTGAGCACCGACGTTCTTGTACATGAACGCAATCGACTGGTAGATAAAGCGCCGCGCACCGACCTTGGCGGCGGCGGCAAGTAGGATTCGCGTCCCTTCGACGCGGAGCCGGTTCGTCGCTTCATACCAGGGACGAACCTTGCGAGGGTTATAGTGCTTGGGCAGGGACGTTAGCTGGTTCATCACTGCGTCTGGCCGGAATGACTGGACTGCACCGATCACTGCCTCCTCATCAAGAGCGTCGATCAACACCGCCGTAGCGCCAAGGGATTCGAGCCGCTCAATTTTCTCTTTCGAGCGCGTGGTGGCGGCTACGACGTGATGCGCTGCGAGCAAACGGGGGACCAGCGCACGACCTATGACCCCGCTGCCTCCTGCGACGAAGATCCTCACTGCTGGCGGTGCGCGCGCAAACCGCGCAGCTCCATGTATAACGCCAATGCCAACACGACGACAATTAGCGTCAATACCGGGAGATCTGTCATAGGGTGACCACCCAGCCGTATGTCAAGGAGATGAGCCGCGAGGTGTAGGAGCGATCCCGCGAGCACCCCTGACAACGCGACCACAAGGCCTTTGCCGCTTAGCACCGCGGTCACCAGCACAGCTCCCAGGCCGATCTGAAAAGCGCCAGCGTCATGTAGAAGGTGGAGGTTGTAAGGCGAAAAGCTGGCAACCGCTGAATAGAAATTCGCTGGGAGCAGGAAAGACCAGGCGCCAGTGACCACATAGAAGAGCCCGACGACTCCCGCGATAATGCGAGCGACCATCCTATCCCTTGGCTACGATCTACTTAGCCCGCCGCAGACGATGATTTGACAGCTTAACCATGAGACGCCATGACATTCCCTGAGACGTCCTGAGACGATTGCGTCATCGGGTTCGAATAGAGGTGAGATGGCGTGATCCTCGCTGAGACGTCCTGAGACGATCTGTCCAGAGTCTCTTAATCCCAAGGTTCAGGGCTCGACTCCCTGCGCGAGCACCATCATGTTGTGTCTCAGCGCGTCAGGACGTGTCTCTGGTGTACCTGACGTGCCAAAGTGTTGATCGGCAGAATGTGTCCGGTTGTGCGCTGGCAGCTTGTTTGACAGCTTACGGATGACGAAACAGCTCGCAAACGGCGACGATTGCGCCCTGGTTTGAACTCAATCGGCAGCTTTGTGACGGGACTGAGCTACGTCGTAGTGAACCACGAATCCCCTGCTTTGCCGAATAGGCAAAGCCACTAACCTCCGGCTAGGGGAACCAATCTGAGGAACTGGACCTTCGTGTCAGCCTCGAGCGTTACTTGCTGAGCGAGGTCATGAACCTGCTCACCATTCACAAAGAGCAGGCAGGTGCCAACTGTGAAGGCAGCCAACGCCCGCCCAGTCTCCCGCGGCGCGTCAAGTCGCGTCTCCTCTGGTAAAGACGCAAGCGAACCGGTCGTTTGATACTGGCGCCGCAGTGCGCGGATCGCCTCGCTGGTGGAGAGACGGCGCTTCGCCAAGAGTTCGCGGATCTGCTCGTCCACCCCTAGCTTGATCAATTCACTGGCCGTGGCGTCCCGTTGGGCGGGGCTGAGGAAAACGCTGCCGAGGCCTCGGTCACCAGAACCGCCAACGATGCACGCCTCGATCTCAACCATCGATCGAAACGATAGCGTTCCGGATCTAGGCTGTTCGACCCATCTGGCGGAGGATGGTCGGGTCAGTGATTCGGTCGTCGTCCAGCATCAGAAGCACCTTGCTGAACACCAGCGAGGTCATGTAATCGCGCTCTTCGAACGGTAGGAGGATGCGCCGTGCTTCACTCTTGGCGGGAATGATGCAAATGGCATGCCGGCCTGGTTCCATGTAGATCGAAGAGGTTCCTAGATGAATGCGATAGCGTCCGAGCTTCCCATCGACGACTGCGAAGTGGCCATCAAGAAGAACGCGGTCCTGGATACCAAGAAGTGGCGCCAGTTCGAGAAGCAGCTGACCTCGGGTCTGGGCCGATGCCTGCGTCAGATACTCGGCGCGGGGTTGGGCGGCTAGCCAGCTCTCCCGATCGCTGTTTCGCAACGCTTCCCACTCCTGACCGCTGAACTGTCGACCTATGCTTGCGGCTGAAACGATCAGGTCGACGTCGCGCATCGCCTCTGAGAATGCAATCGGATCGACGTCGGCGAGCTGCATTCGGCGCCAGGTCTTGCTTTTTGACCTGCCGCCTTCCTTCCGTTCGAAGTAGACGTCTTCGATCACCCCAAGCGCCAACTGCGGATCGTCGCCTGCGTGTCGGAGGCAGACGCGGACTTGCCTCGCGGGAAACTCCTTCCATCCCTCTCCGGCCCCTTCAAAGCCGGCAAGACCGAGCTTTCCTTTCCAACCACGCGTCTTGGTCAGCGCGTAAACCTGAGCCAGCGGAACACTGTGGCCGGCGAATCGAGCGCTATGGTCACCCGCCTGACGCTCGACGGGGGTGACCACATAGACCTCACGGAACAGTTGACGAAGTGGTTGGACGATTCCAGTTGCCACGATGCGGTGCCGCCAGCCGTCGAGTTGTTCTGCGGGCATTGCGAGGGGATGAGCGAGTGATATCGCAGCCTCCTCCGGAATCTCGACGTGCCCTCCTTCATGGAGTTCCCAGCGATCGTCACCTGCCGGCATGACAAAAAGGTCGTGGCCGGGATAGGCCACCTTCCAGACCAGCCGTCTCGCAAGGGACGCCATGACCGGATTTGCTCCGACCGTCGACTGCCAGTCACGGACCGACCAGAATCGGCCTTCCACCATCGCGTCCTCGAGCCGATGCTTCTGCTCAGTCAACTCGCTCTTCAGGCGTTTGATCGTTGCCGCGATCTCTCGCCAGATATCAATGCCCTGGTTCTGGAGCGCCTTCTGCGCCGAGACAACCGGTTTTCCGTCGGGTCGTCTGATTACGCGTTGGACCTCGCCGTCGGGCATCAGCCGAACCTCCACCCGATAGCCGTCGACAACCCAGGAGCGTGCTCCGTTTGAATCGAGGCCGTGGGTGGGCACCAGCCGGTCGGCGAGGCTGCCGGGAGTTTCGTGGCGGGGCTCTGCCGCATGGCTCAGCAAACGCTCTGCTCTTGTCCTCAGCCCGCGGTGGCGCACTTTGCTGATGACTCTCAGCAGGCGACGAATGCTCTCATCGTCATGAGGTTGCGCCAACGACCACAGGGCGGCATTAGAAGGCACCTCGCGCGGGACTTCGGCGAGGGGAATCGACTCAAGCTGATCGCGCGTACGCGAATCGGTCCAATCGGCCAGTCCCCAGATCGCTCCTCGCGTAAGCGAGACGGGCTCACCCTCGGCCATGCCTGGCTCGGACACCCCAATTTCAACGACTTCGGCCAATGTTTCGCGAAGGCCCCCAGAGTCGTGCGGCGTCCGAGCTACGGCCCATCGGCCCAGCCAATCTGCCGTCGGATCCGAATGCGGCGCATCCAGGAGCACGAGCATGGTTGTCTGAAAGGCGCTCTCGTCAGCGCCTACGCCATTGCGCAGGGCCGCAAGTTGCTTGCCCAGGCAGCGCTGGGCGCCCACCCATCGCCCAAGTAGCGACTTGAAACGTGGTGCAGACAATCGCCGTACTCTCGCGGCACAGCGACCAGAGATGTCGCCCAAATGAGGATGTTCCTCAGCAAGTAGGTCAACGAGTACGTGCATTGCGCTGTCGACCCCTGGGTCCTTGGTGTCCGCCGCCTCTACGCCTGACACCAACAGACTCTTGAGCGGCGCCATCAGAAAGGTATAGGGCGCGCTGTCCGTACGGAGCCCCGGACGACCGTAAGCCTGCAGCAGAATCCCCGCGATGCCTTCGATGTCGCCCGCGGTTTGAAGGCTCGCCCTAGCTCGAGCTGACCCGAACACCGCGCTGGGCAAGTGATAGGCACGAAACAGGCGACCCGGCCGATTCAGAAGATCGCGAAGCACCTCAGCGAAGGTCTGGTCATCGAGATCAAGCAGTTCGGCCGCAACCGCTTTGCTGTCGTCCTCGACCTGATGAAATACGATGCCGGACCGCTGATCTAGCGATGCCAACTTTCGAACTCGGTCCGCGAGTTCCGTGGCGCGGTTCGACTTGGCTTTCGTCCAGAAGGGCACGTCGTGAAGATAGCCGGATGGCGGTGACGTGAGCCCTGTAGAAACGGCAGGCCAGCCACTGCGCCATTGAAGCCCGCGCGGAACCGTCAGCAATTCGCATGTTGGCGTCGGCCCTGCTCGCAGCCGTCACATTGACAGCCTAACTTTTGCGGAGGACAGGTCCCCTAAGGCTATCCTCAGCGCCGTGGAGGAGATCCATCCTCAGGGCACGGCTGCCCGACGGCTCGTCCCTTTTATGGGTGGGCTTTCGGCGCTCGGTCTGCTGATTCTCCTGTCCTCACGTGAAATGCACCTTTCAGCTCGAACAGAAGGCATAGGGGGGACCATGTTTGCGGTCGGTGCATTGGCTCTCGCTTACCTGTTGCTCTGGCTGCGCAACGCCCGTCTGCTTACCGGCCCCGGAGTAATCGGACAGCGCAACCTCGTCGGACAGACGACCATCGTTCAAACGCCAGACGTCGGGCGATTGTTGATCGCGACGGTCGTCTATTCGAAAAACTCGCCACCGCAAAGAGTCCTATACGTGCTCTCACCAAGCGGACAGGCCTTGATGTCGCTCAACACTCGGGCTTGGGGGGACCAGGCCATCGGCGAGATTGTCGACGCCACCGGCAAGAGCCTTGAGTACCGCGACGCCGCGATTTCATCGCGTGAGTTCAAGGCGGAGTTCCCGAACGCGGTCAGTTGGACCGCATTGCACCCGAATTTGCTGGGCGGTGGGATCGTCATAGTGGCATTGGTTCTCGCGATCGGCATTCCGATTGCTTGGGCCTTCTGAGCAGGCAGTAGGCAGCTCGCGCCTCACAGACTTCTGACCTGACATGTACAGAGTGCCAGCGATGATCGGTGCTGTCCTTGACCAGCAGCCAGCACCGCCACGACGTGTGTCGAGCATCCGGGTTTTGGCTGCGGTCGCCTCCGGGCTGGACGGAGGTAGCTACATCCTCGGGGCGGCCGTCTTCCTCGGCTTGGCCGCATGGGGCGTAACTTCAGCCGTTCGCCCGATCCCCGTCGTTGTAGTGGCGCTCGGCGCGATCGGCCTGGGTTGCGCCATGTTGGTCGCCTATCGCGTCGTGACATTGGTATCCGCAGTCCGGGAAGGCCGGGCAGTTGCCGTTGAGGCTGCTGGCAGGCCAGCACGTTCGCGCCCGAGTTTCACGCCCTGGGGAGACATGAGCGGAATGGGCGATCCCAAAGGGGCCGGATCCTATGAGGTTGCCTACCGCTCTCTCGAAAATGATGACCACGGTTCGATTCGCCTGCAGGAGGCATGGTTGAGGCTTCTCGACGATCGGGCGCCTCTCTGGTTACTCGTCGGAGACCGAGTTCACCTGGTCGCCCCACGCCAAGCGAAGCGACAAACGTAGAGGGTGCGCGGAGCTCAAGGCCGTGCACTCATGCCAGAGGCAAACTAGGGGGCATGCACGTTCCTCGTACAGCCATCACTTGGACGGCATCCGCGAGCTTGGTGGCTGCTCCGGCGATCTTCGTGGCTTGGGCGGTCTGGAGTACGGGTCAGACGGTGCATCCCATTGAGGTGCGCCTAACGCTCGGACCTCTTGCCTGCTTGCTGTTCGCCATTCTTGGGCTGTCACTCGCAGCCGCGCGATTGTCGGCCGAGCCGCCGCAGCCAGAGGTCGCGGTGCTCGGGCTCGTGGTTGGTTTTGGCGTGTGCGAGGTGCTGGCCTTCGGCTACATGGTTCTTGCGGTGTCTCTCGGGATCCCGGCAGCACCATGACCGGCAAAACGTGACTCACCAGTCGGAAATTCGCCCACTGGGGTCGCGTCGCCCCTCGCGCGTCGGGCTACTGGTCTGGTGGGTGGGAATCGCAGTAGTAGTAAGTCTCATCGCAGCGGCTCTGGTCGATGTTGTCTACTCGCGAGTTGTCTACCTCTTCGCCGTGATGCCGATCGCGGGGGTTCTGCTGTTTCCGGTCGCGTGGGCGGCGAACCGGTGGCTGACGCCATTGATCAGTTCACGAATTGGGAGGTCTCGATCGTCCTGATCTGCATCGGGCTTGCTGAAGGATCTGGCCAGCCGGACTGTGCACCGGATCGGACCGGAGAATCAGCTTGGGACCTGACAGCTTATTTGACAGCTTACTCAGGGCAGTCTGTGGCACGCCAGGACGCTCTGTGACACAAACGCGTCACCCGGGCGAATACGGGTGGCACGCCCTGACACGCCCTGACGCTTCCTGGCAAGGAAGGTCAATCTCCTCTTAATCCCAAGGTTCAGGGTTCGACTCCCTGCGCGAGCACCATCATGTTGTGTCCCACAGCGTCAGGACGTGTCTCTGGTGTACTGACGCGCCAAGCGTTGGGGGCGGCTTTGCCGCGACTCCGCTGTTGACAGCTAATTTGACAGCTTACGGTTTGAGAAAGAAGCTCCAAACGGCGGTGGACAAGGGCTCGCTTTGAACTCAAGCTAGCGTCCATTCGGTGGACTAGAACCGGCTCGCGGCGAACCAATAAATCCCGTGCCCGCCTACGGTGGGGTCCAACGTTTTGTTCCACGCACTTGTACAGCCGCCATTGGGTTTCTCGAGTGCTGTCCGCGACCGCCCGCGCGCATCACCGTCAGTCGGCCCCCATGACCAGCGCCAACATCCAGATCACGAGCGCCGTGTGCAGTGAGAGCCCAAGCGTCCGTACCCAGTTACCTGTGAGGAGTTGCCGATGGACTTGCGCGTCGAACCCGTGCTCGAGGCGCCTTTGCCGTGGCAACTCGTAAGCAGTGGCGCCAGCCACTGCGACCTGGAGCACCACTCCCAGCAGGGGCATCGCAAGAGGAATCGCTGAGGGATGAACGAAAAACAAAGCGAGACTAGTAAGGGCCATGATCACATGGACCGGTTGAAGAGATCGCTGGACACGGATGCGATTCTCACGCTGATAGTTTGGGAATTGATCGACGCCAACGAACGCGAACAGCGGGTAGTAGATGAGCTGTCTGAGCCACACGCCGCCGGTCATGAACAGTACGCAAATTACATTCGATAAAAGGACCGCAACTCCAAACATCATTTTCCTCCCAGTATAGGCTCGCCCTACTCAGTATAGTATAACTCTCCCCAGCATGGTAGTACTATCCGAATGTGTCTGTCAAGGAGAATCTGAGTTACCGGCAACTCCAGGCTCAAGCGACGCGAGAGCGTGTTGCCGCCGCTGCCAGACGGCTATTCGCCGAGCGCGGTTACGTGGGTACAACCGTCGCCGCGATAGGTAAGGCGGCAGGCATCGCCGAGCCAACGGTCTACAAAGCTTTCGGAAACAAGAAGGCAATCCTCGATGAGATCCGGCGCGTTTGGATCAGAGATTCCGAGGTTCGACCTCTGCTAGCCGAGGCGATGGCTGAAAGCGACGTACGCCGGCGGGTTGACCTTGCTGCAAGGTGGCATCGCCAGCAACTCGAGCGAGGCTATGACGTGATCATGATCTACCAGGAGGCTGCACGCGCTGACCCATCCATCGCGGAGATCTGGTCGCAGGTCCTCCGCGGACGAGAGCGTGAGAAGAAGCGCTTCATTGAGGCTCTCGCCAACAACCTCCGGCACGGGCTGACCGCCAAAACCGCTACTGACCTGTACGTAACGCTGGAACGGCCGGAAATCTACGCGGAGCTGGTCTTTGATCGAGACTGGTCCCCCGAGGAATATGAGGTGTGGCTGGCGACCACTCTGAAGCAGCAGCTGCTTGGTGAGGTTCGGGAAACCAAGAAGGTTCGAAGACGCTAGGCCCGTACCAACCCACCGGCTTCGGCGGATAGCAGCCTATTTGACAGCTTATCCGGGGCACTCCGTGACATGTCAGGTCACTCTGTGGCACGAACGCGTCAAACAGCCGAGTGCGTGAGGCACCTCCTGGCGTGCCCTGACACGTCCAGACAAAGACGGTCAATCTCCTCTTAATCCCAAGGTTCAGGGTTCGACTCCCTGCGCGAGCACCATCGACGGTGTGCAAGTTCGGGTGATGGCCGACAAGAGGCCTTCGCCTGATGATTTCTGAAACTTATGGAGTTGGTTGAGGCTGAGCCTCCGTCTAAATGTAGGGAGGACACCTCCCGCTCCGCTCTACGCGGCCACAGTGCCCGAAGCGCACCCAGTCGTGGGTTTTGGTGTGAAGTGAAAGCTCAAGGTTGATCCGACTGCGGTGGTCGTTGCGCAAGCTGCCTGGCTCAAGCCGACGGCCCACTTGACGTATCCCTCGAACTCGCTAACCTCGCGCGCCTCCAGCAGAAGCGGGCCATTGGACTTGATGGATGAGGGCCCGGTGTAGTTCAGTAGGTCACCTCGAAAGCCAGTGAGGGTGATTTCTGCGGCGGTCGTTCCAGCGACATCAACCCAAGTTCCGCGTCCGTCTCCGCCGAAGAAGTGGGAACTTGGTTCAGGCTTGATGGTGAACTCGTGCGTGCCCTGGTCGAACGTCAGGGTCAGCGTGTCGTTATCGACGATCGCCGAAACAATCGGGGACGGCGGCGATGGGACTGGTGATGCTCCCGTTACCCCCGCTGGTGGTGACGCGGCGGTCGGAGTCTGGGCGCCACACCCACTCAGCATTGCTGCGGCCAAGGCGGCGACAAGTGCACCCGAGTAAACGTGACGCATGCAGGTGAAACATCAAAGCCATCGATTGGTTACACAGAAGAGGTGGCGCCATTCCCGCAGCTGACGCTCGTTACGCCAGATGGCCTGGTCAAGCGGGCTGACGGAGGAGGGCGGGCGTCAGCACCTCCACAGACTCGAATGACATAGTCGGTTCGGTCGGTCAGGAGGCGCCCGATCGAGTCTGTGCGATGGCGGGTAGGGTCGACGCGGTGATTAGAGGACAGCTTAATTGACAGCTTGGCCGGGGCAGTCTGGGGCACGACAGGACGCTCTGTGACCCAAGTGCGTCATTCCACCGAACACGTCAGACGTGCCATGGCACGCTCTGCCGCGTCCAGGCAAGGAAGGTCAATCTCCTCTTAATCCCACGGTTCAGGGTTCGACTCCCTGCGCGAGCACCATCACGTATAGCCAATGGGCTCGAGGTCGACTCCTCGCGACGTAGGATGTCGTGGCCGTGGATTCGCCAGCCGGCGGCAGCAACGGTCGTAGCGTTCATCGCAATTGGCGGAGTCGTTGGCTTAGTGACCGCTGAGGTCCTGGTGTGGATTGCAGCTGGGTCCATCTGGTGGTCGTTCCAGGGCCTGCTGCGCGGAGGGCCCGGATCTGAGGCAGCCATCGAAGACGCCCGCTTCGCGTTAGCAATGTTTGTAGGCGCCGCTGCCAATGCCGCAGTATTGCTCCTGTTCTTGGTCCGACGACGGCGACGTTTCTCGATTGCTCTCGGCGCCCTCCAAGCCGTCGATATTGTTGTCGCTGTTGCGCTCGCGTTGCTGATCGACGAATGGTGGTTTGTCATTGCTGCGCTGGCTGCGCCAGCGCTGGCACTCATCGCGGTGTATGAATGGACAACCATGCTGAGTGCAACCAGTAGATCGCGGTCGTAGCCATCTGGGCTGACCCATAGCGGTTGACACCCTATGTGACACATTGACCGAGGCACTCCCTGGGACTCTGTGGCACTCCCTGGAACTCGTGCGTCAAAGGTCCGCCGTGATTTGGCACTGTCTGACACTCCTAGGCACTGCCTGACACTCGACGCAGCAGTCTCTTAATCCCAAGGTTCAGGGTTCGACTCCCTGCGCGAGCACCACCGTGCCTCCGACAACCATCACGGAGCAGTCCTTAGCTAACTGATCGAGCCACGCCCACATCGTTAGTTGGCGCGGGCGCGACTTGAGTCAGAGTTACAAAAGCAAGCCGTGGGACTGGTCAAACTCAAGGTTCCGACCGGCCACCTAGGGTTGGCCTGGCGCGCCGGACCCGAGCTTCCGATCGTGAGCAGCCACCGCCACGCGGAACTCGAGCTGAACCTCGTTCTCCGTGGGGCTGCTACTTATCTCTTCGCCGGCCGTCGAGATCGCCTCGTCCGGCGTTCGCTCGTCTGGCTTTGGCCGACGCAGGACCATATCCTCACCGATCGCTCGCCCGACTTCGACACCTGGGTTGCGGTCTTCGGTCCGGCGCTGTCGCGCAAGCACCGGCAACTCACGGCACGAACATCTTTGTACAGCCGCCGTCTGTCAGAACGCGATGCAGGTTGGCTGCATAGGCTGTTGGGCGCAGTGACCCGCACGGAAACCCCCAGTGAGCACAATGCCGGCCTCGAGTTCGCCTTGCTGCAGGCCTGGCACCTTTACGCCGATGCTGAGACATCGCTTCTTCAAGAAGTGCATCCAGCCGTCGAGCGCGCGGCGATGCAACTGCGTGACGATCTGACCCTGGATTCCTTTGAGCAGCTTGCCGCGGCCTGCGGCCTCAGTCCATCTCGATTGGGAAGGGTCTTCAAGGCCCAGATGGGGGTTTCGCTCCAGGAGTACCGCAGCCAGTTGCGATTGGAGCGATTCCTTCAAATCCACGGAAATGGCGCCCGCCGCAGCGTGACGCAGTCGCTGCAAGATGCGGGGTTTGGCAGCCACGCCCAGTTCTACCGCGCCTTCCGCGCGGCGTTCGGAACAAGCCCCAACCGGTACCTGCGAGGTGAAGCAACGCCGGGCGAGAGAATTCCGCCGCCTCACGAGAGGCGGGACCCAAGCGCCGAACGGTAGCGTCGGGCTATCCGTTCCAAATTAGGAGGAAGCGTTGGCACTCACGATCACCGCCCAGCAGCAACAGCAGTTTCAAAAAGAGGGCTACTTCATTCTCGAGCGGGTAATCGGGGAAGCCGATTTGGCGGCGCTTCGCGACGAGCTTGATCGATTCATCGCCAAGACGGAGGCGGCCATGGATGCCTCCGGCACCGACGAATTCGGCCTGAATCGCCGCGGCAAGCGCTACTTCATCGGCAATCGCCACGCCGAGGCCGAGGGTCGCCTCGACGCGTTCTTATTCGGTGATACGGTGGCCGATATCTGCAAGGCCACGATTGGCGACGACGCTTACCTCTTCGTTGAGCAGTTTGTTGTGAAGATGGCCGAGGTCGGACTGAAATTCGCCTGGCATCAGGACTCGGGCTATGTCAAATACAACATGCCCAGCTACACGCGGACCTACGTAACCCTTTGGTGCGCGTTAGACGACATGTCGGAGGAGAACGGAACCATCTCGGTGCTGCCTTTCTCCCGCGCAGGCACGCATGAGGTGATCGATCACGTCAAGGATCCGGAGCTAAACGATCTGGTGGGGTATTTCGGCGACGACCCAGGCAATCTGGTGATCGTGCCCGCGGGCAGTATTGCGGTGTTTTCGTCGGCACTGCTGCACCGGAGCGGCCCCAACCGAACTTCGCGCCCGCGGCGGAGCTACGTCGTCCAGTATTCTGCCGAGCCCATCCTAAAGCCGGATGGAACTGTTTTCGAGTTGGCCGAGCCCCTGCTCCTCGGCGGTCAGAAGGTTCGGCGGGCAACTGCGGCTAAACCGGCCTGAGGTTCCTCGCCTCGTCAATGGTTCTTGGATCGGGCTCGATTTGTACCACCTGTCGTAAGACGAGCCGCCTGCCGCCTCAATTGACACCTTCACCGGTGACGCTCTCTAGCTTGCAGCTCGCTGCGCCACGACTCCCATGTAACGCCGAACTGCCACTGCTGCCCAGATCACTTCCACGACACCAAAAGGCCACGCTCCTGACAGGAAGCCGTAGGCGCTGGATAACAGGCAACCGACTGCGAAGGCGAGAACGAATCCGCGGTGTCGACGCTCAAGCGCGTACATAAGCATCATGAAGGTGACGGCAATCGCCCCGAACGCAGTAATACCAAAACCGCTCAATGTCACCTCCACTCGCTTGCTTGGCAGGCGGGCGGGTACAACGAAGGTACCGATAACGATTGGCTGACACCTTAATTGACACCTTCACGCAGACACTCCCTGACACTCCGTGCCCGCAGCCTCTTAATCCCAAGGTTCAGGGTTCGACTCCCTGCGCGAGCACCATGACGTAGTGCAAGTTCGGCTGACTGCTCTCAAAAGCCTTTGGCTGACGCGTCACAGATCGTCGGTTGATCTGTCTGTCACAGCTACATTCGCCTGATCCGCGACACTCCCGCCCGCGAGGGAGACACGCCCATATCGATCCAGAACCGACTGCCAAAACCTCATGACTGTGGCGATCGCCGGCGTCTCCGTCAAGGATGCGAATAGACGTTAGCCTGTTCCTTTCGGGGCATGAGCAAGGGTTTCGTGGGGCGGCAGACCGAGCTTGCTTTGCTCGAAAGCACCTGCTCGAAAGCGATCGCTGACGAGATCCCCTCCGCCGCTCTCATTTCCGGCGCTCCAGGATCTGGCAAGTCGCGACTGTTGGTTGAGTTCGGCGCCCGCGGGGGAAGTCTCCACCACCTACGCGTGGCCGGCTACGAGGCCGGCACCCGAGTTCCTCTGGCCGCCGCGGCGGATCTGCTCCGTGAACTGGGCGAGGTTTCCGGCGGCGGAGCGATGTTGAGCGAGCTTCTATCCGAGCCGGTGACGGCTAAGAGCGGTTCGCTCGAGCCTTTGCGATTATTCGAGGCCGCGCGACGGTCTCTGCTCGCATTCGCCGATCCAGTCGTGCTCTTCGTCGACGACGTCCAGTGGATCGACGAGCTGTCGGTTGCCCTCTTTTCTTATCTCGTCCGCTCAGCGGTAACCGAGCAGAGACAACTTTTCGTGATCGCCGCGACCCGGCCGTCGAGGGAAGCGCGGGTATTCCAGGATTCGCTTGTCAAGGAGCTCGGCATCGAGCGTGTCGCGACGATTGAACTCGGCCCGCTCGACCGCGAAGACGGGACACAACTTGTCCGGCAACTTGCCCCGAGTTCTAGTCCGGAACAAGCTGCCGAGCTCTGGTCACGGGCGAAAGGCTCGCCGTTCTGGCTTGGAATGCTCGCCCGCGGCGAGGAGAGAGTGAATGTCGCGGCCCTCGGCTCCGACGCCGGTCGAATGATCGCGCTCCTCGCGGTCACGACCCGCCCACTTGCCATTTCGGAAAGCGCCGCGGCGTTGGCCTGGGATGAATCGCGCGGTGAGCTCGCCGTCGCCGAACTGGAGCGGTCTGGCTTGGTGATCCGGCACGGCCTGTCGCTGGGACTCGCCCATGACCTGATCCGCGAGTCGGTAACAAGCGAGTTGTCGATGGCTCGGCGCCGTGAGCTGCACGCCGCCCTCGCCCGGTGGTTCGAGCAGCAGGCAGAGACCGACGTCCAATTGCTTCACGAGTCCCTCGTCCACCGTCGCGAAGCGGGGATGGACCTCACCGACCTTGCGCTTCGCATCCTGCAATCGCCGCGACGAAGGCTGCTCGGTCGAGGAGGGCTGCTGGAGCTCGCGCAGGTCGCTGACTCCGAGCGACTTGCCGAGCCGCTCGCCATTGCATTTCGGCTTTCAGTGGCGCAGCTTGCGAGCGAGCTCGGAGAGCAGCAGCTAGCTCTGGACCGATGGTCGCATCTCGCCTCCATCGTCACGGATCAAACGCTCCGCGCCACCGCGTACCTGGCAGCCTCTCGCGCCGCGATGCGAATCGTTGAGCGCAGGCACGAGGCGTTTCCGCTTTTGGAGCTCGCCCAGCGCCAGTCGACCGACGACCCGGTGCTAGCCGTCGAAATCGAATCGCATTTGGCCAACTTGCTTCAGGCTGTCAAACGCCAAGCGGAGGAAGGCCGACGTGCCGCCTTCCATGCCGCGCAACAGGCCCGTGAGCGATGGGGCCAACCGCCTCTCGAGATGACTGAGCTGGAACGCGACGCGTACGTGGCCGCATTGCAGGTCGCGTTTGATGCCGCCGTGGTCGAGGACGATGGCCCGGCCCAGCTCCGCATCGCCGACGAGCTGACGCATGTAGCTCAAGGCTCAGATGAAGGAGCCGTCTGGGCCGACCACGACCGCGCCGCCGCGTTGATGTTCGCCGGCCGGATAGGTGAGGCGATCGACAGCGGACGGCGCGCATGGACCCGTGCGCGCGAACGAATGCTTCCCATGCTGATGCTCAGTTCGGGCGCAAATCTGGTGAGCAAGCTCGTCGATGCAGCGCGACTTGACGAGGCGGACGAGGTGATCTCGGAATGCCTAGAACTGGAGCAGCGTGTCGCCGGCAGCGACGAGCGCCTCGCCATGGGCAAAGTCGGCAACTACTCGATCCACGACCTCCGCCACCAGGTCTGGCTCTCGCGCGGTGGCTGGCGCGACGCAATCGTCAGTCTACAAAGCGAAATTACCCGCCAGCAGGACCCACATTTTCGGATGCATCTCCACTGGCACGTCTTTGTCTGGCTTGCACGGTGCTCGGATCGCATTCCAAGTGGCGAAATCGACCGGCACATTGCAGCCGGCCGGCACGATGCCGAGGCGGCCGGTTGCCGGCGTTGCGCCCGCGAGCTCACGCTCAAAACCGCCGAGGCACTCGCCCGTTTGGGTCGACTCGAAGAAGCCGCCAGCGAACTGCGCTCGTGGGATGAAGCTGGGCGGTCGGCGTATGTCAACGACGCTTTGTGGCGGCGACACCTGGCGGCCCTCATCGCGGTCGCACGAGGCAACAGTTCTGGTGTTGCCGAGCTGGAATCGGTTCTCGCCGAGCGGATGCAGCTCGGCCTGGTCGGCTCCGCACTCTGGACAAGGCTCGACCTCGCCACGGCGCTGCAGCCAACCGACAGCCGGCGCGCAGCGGACGAGTTTCGGCAGGCGGGCGAGTTGGCGGCTTCCGTGGGGGCCTCAACCGAACAGCACATGGCTGAGCTCGGATTGCGCCGCCTCGGGGTCAGAACCTGGCGGCGGGGCCCCGCGACTCGTGGAGCGCAAGCAGTGGACAGACTGAGCGAGCGGGAAAGGCAGATCGCGACCCTGATCGCCGCTGGGAAGAGCAACCCCGAGATCGCGAGCAGGCTGTTCCTTTCGCGAAAGACCGTCGAGCGGCACGTCTCGAACATCCTCGCCCGAACGGGTACCCGTAATCGCACCGAGCTCGCTCGGTTCCTGAAATGAGGGACCTCCCCGATGATCATTGCTCGCTGAATGCCGAAGCTGACCTCATCAAGACCGCGGCCCGAGAGCCCGGCCAATAACCAGGAGGTCGGAACAAATGCAGAACGTCAGCACGATGATCAGGCGACCGGTTCCCATCGGGACTGCGGCGGCCAGTGGATTGCTCGCCTTCGTGGCCGGGGCTGTAATCGCTCTCGCAGTGCCAGCCGTCGCGACCGGAGTTTCAGTGACCAACAACACCAGCGCGTCGGCATCAACCTCGGCAGTGGGCGCTGAGCAGATCGCCCACAATCGCTCAGAGCAAGGACTCGTTGAGGGCGCCTCGGTCGGCGGCCAGCAGATCGCTCA
>WNGD01001695.1_pt1 | contig 23631 bp, 23 predicted proteins | sample 5400671 | NCBI WGS metagenome assembly WNGD01 (sample SAMN13153369, study PRJNA577476) | soil metagenome | isolation source: 40 cm soil or saprolite under grassland replicate 2 | place: USA:California | collected 2016-06-15
ACGGCGCTCCAGCTCGGCCCGCTCCTCGCCGCTCAGCTCGATCACGAACCCGCTCCGCCGCGCCACGACCACAGTATTCGACGACCGGCGGCCGGTCCCTTCAACGATTACCGACCGAACTTCCGGACGGCTGTACTAGGCGCCGCTCGCCGGCGCCGCCATCAGGACGCGCGGCTCTGCTGCGCGTCCGTCGGAAATGACCGGTCGACACGCGCGAATACCGACCCACGCTCCTAGGCGATCGTGAAGCCCGGGTGGGTCGCGAACGCGTTGTCGATGACGAGGTTTGCGCGCTGCCGCGCCGCCTGGCGCAGCGCGGAGGTCGTGCGGCGTCCATCCGCGTAGAACCACCACAGGTAGAGCGCGCCGTACATCCAGGCGCCGTGGTAGTCCCACGTCGAGTCGGCGCCGCTCTTGCCGGCCCCGAAGACCGAGCCGGCGGGGAAGTTCGCGTTGTGCGGCCTGCCGCCCTGGTGCCGCGACTCGTGCACGAACGTCTCGGCGCGACCGGGACAGTCCTTGGAGTAGAAGCAGCCGAGATAGAGCTCGACGCGGTCGCCGAACGAGCGCGCGATCGCGGTTCCGTCGCCGCACCTGGAGCGAAGATCGTCGATCTGGTCGCGCACGTAGCGGCGGCCCCAGTGGAGGATGTTGTTCGACCACTGCTCGTTCCAGTAGTCGTCGGCCGAGTAGTTCAGCAACCAGAGCGCGTTCAGCGTCCGGGCGAGCGGCAGGTCCGTGTTGCACGGGTCTTCGTAGCCGAAGCCGTCGTCCCAGTAGTCGTTCTGGAAGCCGTGCGCCGCCCACGCCCAGTCGATGAACGCCTGCCAGCAGCTGCGCGGCCCGTAGAGGTTGTCGCCGCTCGTGTTCTTGTCCGGGATCGTCGGGATCGTGCAGGTCGCCATCGGGCGGTCGTCACTCCTCGCCGGTCTGCCGCTCGGTCTCGCCGGGGCGCTCGGGCGGCGCGGGAGTCCGCTCCTGCCGCCCCGATTCGCTCAGGTGCCGCTGAGGCCGGGCGATCTGCGGTACGTCGCGCACGTCGACGGCCTTCAGGTCGAGGAGAAAGACGTGCTCCTGCGGGAGCAGCTTCGTCATCCGGTCACGCACGCGCTTGCTGCGACCCGCGGCGGCGTAGAGCGACTGGACGACCGCTCGGCGGATCGAGAGCGAAGGCTGCTCGAGGAGCTCCCACAGTGTCTCGGTCGCCCGGGCGTTCTTGCGCTCGGCCGCGAGCGCGCCGATCCCCTCGACCGCCGTCGTCCGGAGGATCGTCTCCTCGGCGACGGTCGAGAACGAGTGCGGGTCGCGCGATCCCTCCGGCGGGATCGGCGTCTCGACGAGGTTGCGAAGGAACGGCAGCGCGGCCGGATGGCGGAGCTCCGCTGCGAGGTGGACGAGCGCCCAGCGGGTCGGGTAATCCCGCTCGCCGCAGTCGCGCGTCTCCCTCGCGATCTCGACGATCGCCGCATCGGCCTGCCGGCGCAGGTTCTCGAGCGCCTGCTTGAGCTCGTCCTCGGCGTCGTCTCCGTGCCGGTTCATGGCGGCGACCGCGTTCGCGAGCGCGACGCCCGCCGGGCTGCCGGAACCGATCTTCCGGTGCCGGGGCCGGACGTTGAGCGCGTCGGATGCCTGCGGAGGACGGGCGGTGGGCGGCCCCTCCATGTCGCGGAGCCTACCGGAGCGCGATCCAGACGGTCTTCACGTCGGTGTACTTCTCGAGTGCGTGGATCGACTTGTCGCGCCCGAAGCCGGACTGCTTGAAGCCCCCGAACGGGGCCGAGATGTCGCCGTGGTCGAAGCAGTTGACCCAGACCACCCCTGCACGGATCGCCCTGGCGGCGCGGTGCGCCTTGCTGACGTCGTCCGTCCAGACGGCTGCCGCGAGCCCGTAGACCGTGTCGTTCGCGATCCGGATCGCCTCGGCCTCGTCCGTGAACGCGATCGCCGAGAGCACCGGGCCGAAGATCTCCTCCCGCGCGATCCGCATCTCGTTCGAGACCGAGTCGAAGATCGTCGGCTCGACGAAATAGCCGCCGGTCTCCTCGAGGACGCGGCTGCCGCCGAGCGCGAGCCGCGCTCCCTCCTCCTCGCCGGCGGCGACGTACCCGAGCACGCGCTCGAGCTGCGTCCGGTCGACGATCGGCCCCATCTGCGTCGCCGGGTCGAGCGGGTTGCCGGGACGGATCCCCTCCGCGACGCGGACGACCCGCTCGAGGAACTCGTCCTTGCGCGAGGCGTGGACGAGCAGGCGCGAGCCCGCGTTGCAGACCTCGCCCTGGTTGTAGAAGACGCCCCACGCCGCGGCCTCGGCGGCCGCGTCCAGATCGCCGCAGTCCTCGAGGATGAGATGCGGCGACTTGCCGCCGCATTCGAGCGCGGTGCGCTTCATGTTCGACTCGCCCGCGTAGCGGAGGAAGAGCTTGCCGACCTCCGTCGAGCCCGTGAACGCGACCATGTCGACGTCCGGGTGGCGGCCGATCGCCTGGCCCGCCGTCTCGCCGAAGCCGGGCAGCACCTGCACGACGCCGTCCGGAACGCCCGCCTCCGCCGCCAGCGCCGCGAGGCGGATCGCGGTCAGCGGCGACTGCTCAGCGGGCTTGAGCACCACGCTGTTGCCCGCGGCCAGAGCCGGGCCGATCTTCCACGAGGCCATCAGCAGCGGGAAGTTCCACGGGACGACGGCGCCGACGACCCCGAGCGGTTCCCGCAGCACCATCACGACGGCGGAGGGATCGGTCGGCGCGACCTCGTCGTACACCTTGTCGACCGCCTCGCCGTAGTAGGCGATGCACTCGGCCGCGAGCGGCACGTCCACCTTCCGCGAGTCGGAGATCGGCTTGCCCATGTCGAGGGTCTCGAGCAGCGCCAGCTCCTCGGCGTGCTCCTCGATCAGGGCGGCGAGGCGCGTGAGCACGCGCTTCCGCTGCTTCGGCGCGCTCCGCGACCAGATTCCCGCCTCGAACGCGGCGCGGGCTCCGCGAACCGCCCGGTCGACGTCCTCCGCGTCACAGGCGGCGATGCGGGCGACTGCTCGCCCGGTCGAGGGGTTGATGCACTCGAACGTCTCGCCGCTCGCCGCGGCGACGTAGGCGCCGTCGACGAACGCCCGGCCCTCGATCGCGAGCGAGCCGACGAGCTCGTCGAAGTCCGTGGGTGCTGCGGTCAGCGTCATCATGATCCTCCGGTCCGGTTCGGCTCGACACCGGCGAGCTCCGGGTCGACGACCACGATCGTACGTGCGCCCTCGCCCCGGCGCAGGCGCTCAAGCGCCTCCTCGATTCCGTCGAGGTCGGTGAAGTGCGAGACCACGTCGGCGAGCTCGAGCCGGCCGTCAACGACGAGCCGGATGAGCTCGGGGAGCTCGGCGGCGACGTGCGCCGAGCCGTAGTAGCAGCCTAGGATCGACTTCTCGGAGAGGAACTCGATCGCCGGGAGCGACACCTCGACGCCCTTCGGGGCGAGCCCGACGACGACCGCCGTCCCTCCCGGGCGCAGCGTGTCCCAGGCGAGCCGGATCGTCTCGGGAAGCCCGACGACCTCGAACGCGTGGTCGACGCCGCCGTCCGTCAGCTTGCGCACCGCGCGGGCCGCGCCGCCGTCGGAGGCGTCGACCGCGTGCGTCGCGCCCCGGCTCGCGGCGAGCTCGAGCTTGGCCGGGTCGCGGTCGACGGCGACGATCGCGGCGGCCCCCGCGAGCCTGGCTCCTGCGATCACCTGCAGGCCGACGCCGCCGCAGCCGACGACGCAGACGCTCTCCCCGATCCGCACCCGTGCCGTGTTCCGGACCGCGCCGACTCCGGTGATCACCCCGCAGCCGAGCAGGGCCGCCTGCCACAGCGGGATGCTTTCGGGCAGCGGCACGGCCCCCGCGCCCGCGACGACGGCATGGTCGGCGAAGCAGGAGGTCAGCAGACAGTGCTGCAGGGCGCGGCCGTCCTCGAGCCGGAGGCGAGACGTGCCGTCGAGCATGGTCCCCTTCAGCGTCGCTTTCGCCGCCGGCTCGCAGAGGTTCAGCCGGCCGGAGCGGCACGGGCGGCACGCTCCGCACGACGGGACGAAGCAGAAGGCGACGCGATCGCCGGGCCGCACGTGCGTCACGCGCGCACCGGCCGCTTCGACGATCCCGGCTCCCTCGTGCCCGAGCACCATCGGCCACCTGCCCTCGCCGAGGGCGCCGTCGGCGAAGTGGAGGTCCGAGCGGCAGACGCCCGCCGCGACGACGCGGACGAGCACCTCGTCGTCGGACGGCGGATCGAGCTCGACCGCCTCGGTCGCGACCGGGCGGTCCGGCTCGTGCAGGACTGCGGCGCGGATCCTCACGTCACGTCACCCGGTAGCGCTCGAGTGCATCGAGGTCGGGGACGACGCCGAGGCCTGGGCCCTCGGGCGGGGCGATCGTACCGTCCGCGGCGACCTCGAGCGCAGCGGGCAGCAGCCAGTCGCGCCGCTCGGGCGACCAGGCCGGCGGATCGAGCGGGACCTCGACGTAGGGACACGTCGAGACAGCGAGCGCGAGGTGCAGGTTCGCGAGCAGGCCGTAGCCGTTCGACCACGTGTGCGGCGACCAGGCCCGGCCGGCGAGATCGGCGAGCGCGGCCAGCCTGCGGCAGCCACTGAAGCCGCCGGCGAGCACGACGTCCGACTGGACGACGTCGACGCCGCCGCGCAGGATGAGGTCCCGCCCCTCGTGCGCCGAGCGCACCATCTCGCCCGAGGCGAGCCGCAGATCGGTTCGCCGCCGCAGCGCCGCGTAGCCGTCCACATCATCGGTCCGCAGCGGCTCCTCGAGCCAGTAGACGCCGAGCGGCTCGAGCGCCCGCGCGCATTGCGCCGCGGTCGCGACGTCCCACCGCGGCGCCCGATCGCCGGCCATCCGCCAGCCCTGGTTCGCGTCGACCATGATCTCCAGCTCGTCTCCGGCCGCGTCCCGAACCTGCTCGACCACCTCGACGTCCTCGCGCCAGCGGACGCCGTCGAGGCGGATCTTGACGGCGCGGACGCCGCTGTCGCGCAGGGCGACGCAGCGCTCGACGCGCTCGGCCGCGGTCACGCGCTCGCAGCTCGAGGCGTAGGCGAGCAGGCGCTCGGAGCGGCCGCCGAGCAGCCGCCAGCACGGCGTCCCGAGCGCCCGCCCGGCGAGATCCCACACGGCGACCTCCACCGTCCACGGACGGGAGCCGTGGAAATCGACCGTCTCGCACACCTCGCGGACGACCTCGGTCCTCAGCGGGTCGAGCCCGACCAGGTGCCGCTCCAGAAGCTCACGGTCGGGGAGGCTGTCACCGCTCGCGTAGCCGGCGACGCCGTCGTCGGAGCGGACGATCACGAGCGTCGCCTCCTGGCTGGAGCGCGGAGCCGGATCCCACGCCACCCGGACGGGAGGATCGAACGGGTAGAGGTAGCGGCGCGTCTCGACCGCGGCGATCCGCATCAGCCGCCGGAGTAGAACGGGCTCGTGAGCGTGTCGCGCTCGTCCACGAGCCGGCGGACCGCCTCCGGGTCGCGTCCCTCGACGCACATCTGCAGCGCCTTCCGGACTGCTTCGCGGGCGGCGCCGCGCAAGGCAGTCTCGTCGGTCGCCTGCGCGTCGATCCAGACCGCGACGAGCACGATCAGCTCCTGCGTCGCCTCGACGACGCCGTCGGCGACCGCGTCGAGGACGCCCTGGGCGATGCCAAGCTGCGCGGCCCCCCACGTCAGCGTCTGCAGGCGCTCGTCGAGCGCCGTCGCCTTGTTCATCATCAGCGTCGGCGGCCACACCGGCTCGTAGCGCGGCTGCTCCGGGCCGACGCAGACGAGCACAGGCGTATGGCCGGGGGTCGGGTGCGCGAGCATGCTCGTCGCCGCGGCCGCGGTCGGGCTGCCGCGGCGTGCGAGCACGACGTTGACGTGGCTGCCGTTGGGGCTCACCCCTCCCCACCCTTCGCCGATGCGCCCGTCGAGCTCGTCGAGGTTCACGCGCCGCGTCCGTTCCCGGCCGGGAGGTCGAGCACGACACGGACGGCCTCGCCGGAGCGCATCAGCTCGAAGGCACGGCCGACGTCCTCCAGCGGCAGCCGGTGACTGACGAGGCGGTCGAGCGGCAGGCGCCCGCGCCGATAGAGGTCGAGCGTCAGCGGGAAGTCGCGCTCCGGGCGCGACGAGCCGTAGAGCGAGCCGAGCACGCGCCGCTCCATGCGGGGGATCGAAAGCGCCGGCAGCGGCAGCACCGCATCGGCGCGCGGGATCCCGATCAGCACCGCCGCGCCGTGCGGGCGCGTCGAGAGGAACGCCGCGAGCATCGCCTCGGGGCGGCCCGTGGCCTCGATCGCGTAGTCGACGCCGCCGTTCGAGGCCTCGACGACCGCGTCGGCCGTCGCTTCCGCGGAGCCGGCCCAGGCGACGCCGTCGGTCGCGCCGAGCTCGCGCGCCGCGTCGAGCTTCGAGACGGCCGCGTCGACGGCAACGATCGTCCCCGCGCCTGCGGCGACCGCGCCGAGGACGGCCGAGAGCCCGACGCCGCCGCAGCCGACGACGGCGACGCGCTCGCCCGGCCGCACGCGCGCGGTGCGCCAGACGGCCCCGGTCCCGGTCGTGATCGCGCAGCCGACGAGGCCGGCGATCTCGAACGGCACGTCCCGCGGGATCGGCACGCACGAGCGCTCGGGCAGGACGGTCGCCTCGGCGAACGACGAGATGAAGGAATAGTGGTAGACCGGCGCGCCGTCCCGCGAGAGCCGCGTCGTCCCGTCGAGGAGGCCGCCGTCGCCCATCGCGGGCCACGCGACCGCGCAGAGCTGGGGCAGGTCGCGGAGGCACTCCGCGCACGCCCCGCACGCTGGCGCCCAGGAGAGCGCGACGTGGTCGCCGGGGCGCACGCGCGTCACGCCCGGGCCGACCCGCTCCACGACTCCGGCCCCCTCGTGGCCGAGCACCGCCGGGCAGCGCGTCTCGGCCGTGCCGTCGATCGCGTTCTGGTCGGAGTGGCAGACGCCGCTCGCCCGGAGACGGACGAGCACCTCGCCGGCCCGCGGCTCCGCGAGCTCGAGCTCCGTGACGTCCAGCGGTCCTCCGGTCTGCTCGAGGACCGCTGCGCGAATTCTCACGCGGGCACCGTGTCCTTTTCCTCCTGCAGCCGGCGCAGCTCGCCGATCGGGATGTGGCAGCGCATCAGGTGCCCGCTCTCGACCTCGAGGAGCGGCGGCTCCTCCTGCTCGCAGATCGCACCCACCTTGCGCGGGCAGCGGGTGTGGAAGACGCAGCCCGACGGAGGCGCGGCGGCGCTCGGGATCTCGCCGGCGAGCCGGATCCGCTCGCGTCCGCCGCCGTCGATCGTCGGCACCGCCGAGAGCAGCGCCTCGGTGTACGGGTGATGCGGGCCGTTGAAGACGACGTCCGCCGGGCCGAGCTCCATCAGCCGCCCGAGATAGAGGACGGCGATCCGGTCGGAGAGGTAGCGGACGACACCGAGGTCGTGCGAGATGAAGAGGTAGGACACGCGCCGCTCGGCCTGCAGCTCGACGAGGAGGTTGAGGATCGCGGCCTGCACCGAGACGTCGAGCGCCGACGTCGGCTCGTCGCACACGACGAGGCGCGGCTCGCCCGCGAAGGCGCGTGCGATCGCGACCCGCTGCTTCAGCCCTCCCGAGAGCTGCGACGGCCGGGCGCTGACGTAGCGCTCCGCCAGTCGCACCGACTGCATCAGCTCGAGCAGCTGAGCCTCGGCGGCGTCGCCGGTCAGCCCGGCGAGCTTCTTCAGCGCGCGCCGGAGGATCCGGCGGACGGTGTGGCGGCGGTTGAGCGCGGAGTCGGGGTTCTGGAAGACGATCTGGAGCGCGCGGACGTCGTCGCGGCTACGGCGCATCAGGTGCGGCGCGAGCGAGCGGCCCTCGAACTCGACCGTCCCGCTCGACGGCGAGACAAGCCCGAGGAGCGCACGCGCGAGCGTCGTCTTGCCGCTCCCGGACTCGCCGACGAGGCCGAGCGTCTCGCCCGGCCAGATCGCAGCCGAGACGTTCTCGATCGCGTGAATCGAGTGGCCGCGCTGGTGGAAGATCTTGCCGAGCTCGTCGAACTGGACGACCGGCGCCCCGCTGCGGTCGACCCTCGGCAGGTCGAGGTCGGCCGCCTCGCGCCGGGGCAGCGACTGCGCCAACTCGTGGAAGTGACAGCGGCTCGAGTGACGGTGGCCGACCTGGTAGGGCGGCGGGTCCTCCTCGCGGCAACGCGCCTCCGCCAGCGCGCAGCGGTCGGCGAAGATGCAGCCCGGCGGCTTTTCGCCGAGATTGGGCAGAAAGCCCGGAATCGTGTCCAGGCGGCCGTGGTCCTTGCGCACGCCGCCGCGCGGGATGCAGCGCATCAGGCCGACGGTGTACGGATGCCGCGGGTCGCGGAGGACGGTCTCCGCGTCCCCCTCCTCGACGAGATGGCCGGCGTAGAGCACGCCGACGCGCTCGCACATCTTCGCGATCACGCCGAGGTTGTGGCTGATGAAGAGGACGGCCGTCTCGAACTCGGCCTGCAGGTTCGCGATCAGGTCGAGCACCTCCGCCTCGACCGTCGCGTCGAGCCCCGTCGTCGGCTCGTCGAGGATCAGCAGCGCGGGATCCTTCGCGAGCGCCATCGCGATCACGACGCGCTGCTGCATGCCGCCGGAGAGCTGGTGCGGATAGCGGTCGAGCACCGACCTCGGGTCGGCGATCTGCACGGTGCGCAGGGCGTCGTGCGCGCGTTCCCACGCCTCGCGCCTGTCGACGCCGCGGACGACGAAGACCTCGGCGACCTGGCGCCCGATCCGGATCCCCGGGTTCAGCGCCGCCCCGGGGTTCTGGTAGACCATGCCGACGTCCTCGGCCCGCAGCCGACGGAGATCCCTGACGCTGAGGTCGACGACGTCCCGCGCGCCGATCAGGATCGAGCCCGAGGAGACGCGGCCGTTCCGCGGCAGGTAGCGGACGATCGCGAGCGCCGCCGTCGACTTGCCGCAGCCCGACTCGCCGACGAGGCCGTAGGAGCGACCGCGCGGGATCGTCAGCGAGACGTCGTGCAAGACCTGGCGGTCGCGGCCGCGCACGCGGTAGACGACGTCGAGGTTCCGCAGCTCGAGCGCGGGCGCCGCTTCGGACACTTGAACGCTCACGACGCGTCCTCTGTTTCGAGCGTTGTGGGCCGGCGGGGCAGACGGACGTGCAGGCAAGCCTGCACGTCCTGAAGGCGACACCGCAAGCGGCGTCTCACGACGTGTTCTCTCTTTCGGGCGTTGCGGGCCGGACGCGCAGGCAAGCCTGCACGTCCTGAAGGCGACACCGCAAGCGGCGTCTCATCGGTCGAGCACCTGCGTCAGCCCGTCCGCCATCAGGTTCACGGCGACGACGAGCGACGCGATCGCGAGGCCGGGGAAGAGCACGGTCCACCAGTAGGAGCCGCCCGCGAGCAGCTGGTAGTTGTCGGCGATCTGGAGCGACCAGTCGGGCGAGGGCGGCTGCACGCCGAAGCCGAGGAAGGTCAGCCCGGCGACCGCGAAGATCGCGTAGCCGAGGCGGACCGTCGCCTCGACGACGATCGGCCCCATCACGTTCGGGAGGATCTCGACGAACATCACGTAGGGCGCCCGCTCGCCGCGCAGCTTCGCCGCCTGCACGTAGTCGAGCTCGCGCTCGGCGAGCACCGCCGCGCGCACCGTTCGCGACACGAGCGGCGTGAACACGACACCGATCACGAGGATGATCGTCAGCGTCGACGGCCCGAGCGACACGAGGGCGAGGACGCCGATCACGATCACGGGCAGCGCCAACACGGAGTTGACGAGGACGCTCGCCGCGGAGTCGACGAGGCCGCGGAAGTACCCCGTGACGAGACCGATGACCGTGCCGCCTGTTACGCCGAGGAGCATCGCGAGCGGCGCGATCTCCATCACGCCGGTCGCGCCGGCGAGCACGCGCGAGAGGACGTCGCGTCCAAGGCTGTCCGTCCCGATCGGGTACTTGCCGCCGGGGCGCGCGAGCACGTCCGCCGTCTGCGCGAGCGGATCGTGCGGCGTTAGCCTCCCGCCGACGATCGCCCAGAAGACCCAGAACGCCACGACGATCCCGCCGACGATGAACGTCTTCGAGCGAGCGAGCTGCGTGAGCGTCTCGCGCCGTGCGATCCGCGCCTCTGACGGCGTCGGCTGGAGCGGGACGGGAAGCGCGGTGCTCATGGGGCGACCTGCCCCAAGAGCGCGAGAGCGAGCCAGAGGCAAGCGACGCTCATTCGCCCGCTGCGTGTCGGATGCGCGGGTTGACGACGGTGTAGAGGATGTCCGCGGCGAGCGTCGCGACGAGGTAGACGATCCCCACGACGAGCACGCCGCTCTCGAGCGTGACCACGTCCTTGTTCACGGCCGCCGTGTAGATCCGCTGGCCGATGCCGTTGTAGTTGAAGATCTTCTCGACGACGACGAGGCCGCCGATCAGATAGCCGGTCTGCGTCGCGATCACCGCGATCGTCGGTAGGAGCGCGTTCCGGAGCACGTGCCGCCGGATCACCGTCGCCGTCGGCAGGCCCTTGAGGTACGCCGTGCGCGTGTAGTCGGCGTCGAGCGCCTCGATCGTCCCGGCGCGCGCGATGCGCGAGATGTATCCGAACAGCACCATCACTAGCGCGAGCGCCGGCAGGAGCAGGTACTTGACCTGGGTGAAGAAGCCCGCGTGCTCCGGCGCCGTGGCCGTGACCGGCAGCAACTTGAGCGCGATCCCGAAGACGATGATCAGCACGATCGCTGTGACGAACTCCGGCACGGCCGTGAGCGAGAGGCCGCTGATCGTGATCGAGCGGTCGGCAAAGCGGCCCTGCTTCAGCGCCGCGACGACGCCGCCGATGATGCTGAGCGGCACGACGAGCACGAAGGCGACGGCCGCGAGCTTGAGCGAGTTGACGAGCGACGGCCCCAGCAGGCCCGAGACCGGCACCTGGTACTGGAGCGACTTGCCCATGTCGCCGCGAATGAAGTGGCCGATCCAGTGGCCGTACTGCGTCGTCAGCGGCCGGTCGACGCCGAGCTGGTGGTTCAGCAGGTCGACGGAGTGCTGATCGGCGAAACCTCCGAGGATGTTCCGCGCGAGGTTCCCGGGCAGGATCTGCGCCGAGAAGAAGACGATCAGGCTCAGAAGAACGAGCGTGACGACCGCGAAGCCGAGCCGCTGAAGGAGGAACCGGGTCATGCCGTCAGTCCTGGCGCCGCCCGACCGCCGAGCGGGTGCTCGACGGTCGGGTGGCGGTGCTTTGCATCGCAATCAGGCGAGCGAGGTGTGGCTGAGGAAGATCGAGCCCTGCGCGTCGGCCTTGTAACCGCGCACGTTCTTCGTTCCGGCCGCGAGGTAGTTGTAGAAGTACGGGAAGATCACCGGCGTGTCGTGGAGCAGGATCTTCTCCATCTGCCCCGAGTACTTCCGCTGATCCTTCAGCGCGATCGCGCCGACGTACGACTTCGCCGCGCGGTCGAACTTCGCGCTGTGGTAGTGCGCCGCGTTCCAGATCCCCTTCGTCTCGAGCGCGGAGGTCAGGAAGACGTTCGGCACGGCGCGGTGGCCCCAGTCCGTGATGTTGATCGGAGCGTTCAGCCACGGCGTCGTGCCCCAACCCGACGGCGGCCCGGACTGCGAGCCTGCGAAGTACGCGGTCGCGGTCAGGATCTGCAGCTTCATCTTGATCCCGATCGCCTTGACCGACCGCTGGATGATCTGTGCGAGCTGCGGGATCTCGCCCGTCTGCTCGGTCGTCAGCGTGATCGAGAAGCCGTGCGGGTAGCCCGCGGCCGCCATCAGCTGCTTCGCCTTGCGGATGTTCTTGCGCCGCTGCGGCACCGACTTGTTCCGCGACGGGTAGACCGGCGCGAACGGCGAGTCGTTGCCGATGTCGGCGAAGCGGCCGAACAGCGTCTTCACGATCGCCGGACGGTCGAGCGTGAGCGCGATCGCCTGGCGGACGCGGAAGTCCCGGAGCGGGTTGTGGAGGTCGACCCGCATCGGGACCTGCCGGTGCGTCGCGCCGCGCGCGTTGAAGACCTGCACGTTGGAGTTGTCGAAGAGCGGGCGACCGGTGGCGAAGTTGATCTGGCCGATCAGGTTCACCTGGTTCCCGAGGAGCGCGGCCGACGTCGCGGCGTCGGTCGTGTAGTACGCCACGTCGACGCCGTCGAGCGGCGCCCGGCCGCCCCACCAGCCCGCGAAGCGCTCGTACGTCGCACCGACGCCCGGCGTGTACCGGGTGAGCCGGAAGGCGCCCGTCGTCTGCGGCGTCTTCTCGAACGTGCCGACCTTGTAGCTCGCGGGCAGGATGATCGCCTGGTAGGTCGTCGAGCTGGTCAGGTACGGGAAGCTCGCCGTCGGCGCGTCGAGGGTGAACTCGACGGTGAGGTTGTCGATCTTCTTGATCCCGCCCGGCGAGAGCACGCCCTTGTAGGCTGACAGCGCCTGCGAGCCGGAGTTCGGGTCGACGAGCCGGTTGTACGTGGCGACCACGGCGTCGGCCCCGAACGACTCGCCGTTCTGGAACTTGACGCCGGACCGCAGCTTGTAGGTCCAGACCGATGCGTTGTTGTTCGGCTTCCAGCTCGTCGCGAGCTCGGGCAGCAGGGTCAGGCTCTGCGTCGCGCGCGTGAGGAACTCGCCCGTAATGCTGCCCGTCTCGAGGCCGCCCTGGTCCTTGTACGTGTGCGGGTCGAGCGACGAGACCGGCGGCGGGATGATCCCGACCTTGAGCCGGCCGCCGACCTTGCCCACCTCCGTCGCGCCGAATGCGAGCGGGGCGTGGCCGAACGCCCCCAGCGCCGCGCCGATCGCCGTGGCCGACAGGCCCAGCATCGTGGCGCGCTGGAGGAACTCGGCGCGGTCGAGCTCGCCGTCGGCGAACTCGTCCAGCAGGGTGTTCTCGACGGCGCCCGCCTCGCTGCGGCGGTACTCCTCGAAACGCCTGCGATCTTCCCTATCCACTACGCGTCCTCCTCATCTAGATCGTCCGATTCGCTGAGTACCGCGTCGTAGAACACTTGTCCTGGGAGCGAGGGTCGGTCTTACCACCTGGCTGGACCGATTTCAATGGGGGTGATGACAGCTTACGCGCCAGCCGCTCGAGCTCTGCGCGGAGGAGGTCGAGCCTCGGTTCGGCGGCCGCATCGTGGCCGCGCTGAACGTCTCGGCCCCGAAGTTCAGGTTCGAGGCGCGGCTCGACGAGGCGGGCGCGGCCGTCGCGCAGGCCGCCGACCGGCTCTCGGCGCGTCTCGGCTGGACGCCCGAACGGCAGCCGGTGCGGCGGTAGCGGTGTTCGTCAACCGGATGCCGCGCTACGAGGTGCTCTCGCCCGAGGCGCTCGAACAGGTCGAGCGCGGCTGGAAGCGGCTCGTCTCCGAGATCGGCATCCAGTTCGACCACCCGCGCGCGTGCGTGCTCTTCGCCGAGGCGGGCCAGTCGGTCGACGGCGACCGCGTCCGGTTCGATCCGGAGTGGGTGCTTTCGACGAGCTCGACACGCCCGGCGGGAACATCTGCGAGCCGAACGACGTCGCGCTCGACTCGCGCCACCTCGTCCAGAACTTCGCGCTGATCACGCTCTCGGACAAGGTCTTCGAGGGCGTGCCGATCTCCGAGACCGCCGCGCGCGACTCGATCGAGATGGGCGAGATCCTCTTCGGCGGGCGCGAGGCGATCGAGGAGCTGAAGGCATTCGTCCGGCGGCGGGGGGTGGAGCTCGGGGACGAAGCGCCGTTCTGAGATGCTCTCCCGGTGAGGGCGATCGTCTACACCGGGACGGGCGGCCCCGAGGTGATGCGTCTCGAGGAGCGGCCCGATCCTGTGCCCGGAACCGGAGAGCTGCTCGTCGCCGCACGCTTCGCCGGGGTGAACACCGCCGACCTCGCACAGCGGGCCGGCAACTACCCGCCTCCGCCGGGCGCGCCGCAGGACGTTCCGGGACTCGAGGTGGCCGGGGTCGTCGCCGCGACCGGCCCGGGCGTGCGCGACTTCGCCGAGGGCGACCGAGTCTTCGGCCTCGTCGGCGGCGGCGGCCTCGCCGACCGAGTCGTCGTCCACGAGCGGCACGTGGCGCGCGTCCCCGACAGGCTCGGCGACGAGGAGGCGGCGGCCGTCCCCGAGGCCTTCATCACCGCGCACGACGCGATCGTGACGCAGGCGGGGCTCGAGCTCGGCGACGTCCTGCTCGTCACCGGCGCGAACGGCGGCGTCGGTAGCGCGGGCGTGCAGATCGGCGTCGTCGCGGGTGCGCGCGTGCTCGCGTCGGCGCGCTCCGCGCACGACGGGCTCGCCGAGCTGGGCGCGGAGCCGGTCGCGCCGGCCGGCGCGGTGGAACGGGCGCAGGCGCTCGGCGGCGCCGACGTCGTGCTCGAGCTCGTCGGCGCGCCGAACCTCGACGGCGACCTCGACGAGCTCGCCCAGACCGGCCGCATCGTGATCGTCGGCACGACTGCGGGCACCGACGCGAACCTGTCGCTGCGGAAGCTGATGGGGAAGCGCGCCCGCATCCTCGGCACCGTCCTCCGCGCGCGGCCGCTCGAGCAGAAGGCGCAGGCGGTTCAGGCATTCGCGCACGAGATCGTTCCGCACCTGGCCGACGGCCGCATGCGGGCGATCGTCGACCGCGTCTTCCCGGTCGCCGAAGCGGCCGAGGCCTTCGAGCACATGGCCGCCTCGGGCAAGTTCGGGAAGGTGCTGCTCGCGTTCTGATGGCCCGCGTCGCCTTCATCGCCCACTGCCTCCTGAACCAGAACGCGAAGGTCGAAGGCGGCGCGAAGCGTCCCGCGATGTGGGAGCCCGTGATCGACCTGCTGCGCGAGCACGGCTACGTCATCCGCCAGATGCCCTGTCCGGAGCTCGCGTTCGGCGGCGCGCGGCGCTTCTGGGGCGTGCGCGAGCAGTACGACACGCCGCTGTACCGCCGCCACTGCCGCCGGCTGGCGGCGCTCGTTGCCGCCGTCATGGCGCAGCACGTCTCCGCCGGTGACGACGTCGTCATCGTCGGCGTCGACTCGAGCCCGACGATGGGCGTCGACTTCACGCCCTCGGCGCCGCACTGGGGCGGCAAGCCGGACATCGGCGAGGACGACTCGACGCTCGTCCGCGGGGACGGGATCTTCCTCGAGGAGCTGCGGGCCGAGCTCGCCGACCGCGGCCTGCCGATGCCGCGCGCGACGGGCATCCGCCACTGGTTCGCCGACTACGACCCGGACGAGGAGCGCCGCCGGCTCGAGGCGCTTCTCGAGCCGAGCTCGGGGACGTGACGACGACCGATCCGCGTTCACGGCGAGTCGCGGTCGTCGCCGACTCGCTGCTCGACTCGCTGCTGCCGGAGCTGCAGGCCGGCGGGTTCGGCACGATCCAGCTCCCGCCCGCCGAGCTCGAGCCGGCCGTCGCATCCGCGTGGGTCGAGCAGGTCGCGGAGCACGTCGCCGAGTTCGCCCGCAACGGCTACGAGGTCGTCCTCGCCGGCGACGGCCGCTACGAGGACGAGCTCCGCGCCGCGCTCACCGCGCTCGGCGCCGCGCCCCTTCCTCAGTACGCCATCCAGCCGCCGTCGACGAGCAGGTTGACGCCCGAGACGTAGCCGCAGTCGTCGGAGGCGAGGAAGAGCGCCGCGCCGGCGACGTCGTCGGGACGGCCGAGCCGGTGGAACGGCGTCCGTGCGTGCGAATACGCGAGCGTCTCCGGATTCTGCTGCTCGGGAGAGCCGGTAAGGATCTTACCCGGTGCGACGGCGTTCACGAGCACGCCGCGCGGCCCGTAGTCGACCGCGATCTGCCGCGTCAGGTTGACGACACCGCCCTTGCTCGCGGCATAGGCGACGTGCCCGGGAGGCCCGATCATCCCGTGCTGCGAGGAGATGTTGATCACGCGGCCGCGCACCTCGCCGATCGGCTCCTGCTCCAGCATCGCCGCCACCGCCCGCTTGCAGCCGAGGAAGACGCCGCGGAGGTTGACGGCCATGATCGCGTCCCAGTCGGCCTCGTCGGTCTCGAGCAGCGGCTTCGAGTATCGCCCCGCGATGCCGGCGTTGTTGACCATCACGTCCAGCCGGCCGCCGCGCTCGAGCGCCGCCGCGACGAGCCGGTCGACGCCCTCCCAGCGCGAGGCATCGGCCTCGAGGAAGAGCCCGCGCTCGCCCAGGAGCTCCTCGGTCGGCGTGCCGCGCTCGCGCGGATCGCGGCGGAGGTCGCCGACGACGACGAACGCGCCCTCGGCCGCGAAGCGGAGGGCGATCGCACGGCCGAGGCCGGACGCTCCGCCCGTGACGACGGCCGTCCGACCGGAGAGGCGCCCTTCCACGGGCGTAGCCTACGAGGTGGTCGCGAATGAGTTCGAACGGGTCGACCGGTCATTTCCGACGGACGCGCGCGAAGCAGGCAGCCGCGCCGGCAAAGCCGGCACGGCCTTTATGCGGCATCGCAAGCGACGCCGCAGACCCGCGCGTCCTGACGACGGCACCGCGAGCGGTGCCTTAGAGGTGCGGATCGTCGGAGGCCTGGTCGTCCTCCCCGAGGGCGCGCGCGAAGCGGACGTCGTCGTCGACGATGGACGGATCGCCACGCTCGAGGCGCCGTCGGCGTCGGGAGACCTGGACGCGCGCGGCTGCGTCGTCCTCCCGGGCGGCGTCGACCCGCACGCGCATCCGCTCGCGGACGTCGTCCCCGCCACCGTCTCCGCGGCGCACGGCGGCACGACGACCGTCCTGGCCTTCACGGCTCCACGGCCCGGCGAGTCTCCGGCCGAGGCGTTCGTGCGCGCGCGCGACGAGCTCGTCCCGCTCGCGGCTGTCGACGTCGCGCTCCACCCGGCGATCTGGGAGCCGGACCGGCTCGGCCGCAGCGAGCTCGAGGAGCTCGGCCGGCTCGGCGCCCGCAGCATCAAGCTTTATCTCGCCTTCCCGGAGCTCGGCATGCTCGTCTCCGACCGGACGCTCTACGAGACCCTGCGCGACGCGCCCCGGCTCGGCGTGCTCGTCCAGGTGCACTGCGAGTCGAGCGGCGCGATCGAGGCGCTGGTCGACGAGGCGATCGCGGCGGGCCGCACCGACGTGCGGGCGTTCGCCGGACGCGCCCGCCGCTCGTCGAAGAGGAGGGCGTCGCACGGACCCTCGCGCTCGCGCGCCTCGCGGAAGCGCCGGTCTACCTCGTCCACCTCACCGCGGCCGGCTCGCTCGAGCTCGTGCGCGAGGCGCGCCGCCGCGGACAGACCGTCTGGGCCGAGGCGTGCACGCACCACCTCCTGCTCGACGAGAGCCGGTACGACGGCCCTGACGCGGAGCGCTTCCTCGTCGTCCCCCCGCTCCGCGCGAGAACGCACGTGGAGGCGCTGTGGGAGGCGGTCGCCGACGGCACGATCGACGCGATCGGCTCCGACCACGCGCAGGCGCTCTACCGGCCCGACGGCCCGCCCGGCGACTTCCGCTCGCTGCCCTACGGCATGCCTGGACTCGAGGTGCGGGTCCGCTCGTCCTCTCCGAGGGCGCGCGCCGCGGTATCCCGCTCGAGCGGCTCGGACACCTCCTCGCCGCCGGGCCGGCGCAGGCGTTCGGGCTCGCGCCGCGCAAGGGCGCGATCGCCGCAGGCGCGGACGCCGACCTCGTTGTCTGGGATCCGGCCGAGGAGTGGACGATCCAGGCGGACGCGCTCCACGACGGCCTCGCCTCCTCGCCGTTCGAGGGGCTCGAGGTGGCGGGCCGCATCCGCCATGTGCTGCGCCGCGGCGGGCCCGTCGCCGCGCAGTAGGGTGACGCGATGCAGTCGCCGCTTCGAGTCGGTCTCGTGGGCGCCGGCTGGATTGCGGCCGACCACGCGGCGGCGCTGGCCAAGCGGGACGACGCCGAGCTCGTCGCCGTCTGCGACCTCGACCGCGCGCGCGCCGAGGCGCTCGCGCCGGCCGGCGCGCAGGTCTACGAGCGCTGGCAGGAGCTGCTCGACCGCGAGCGGCCCGATGCGGTCTGGATCTGCACGCCGCCGCTCGCCCATCGCGAGCCGGCGGTGGAGGCGCTCGACCGCTGCATCCACGTCTACCTCGAGAAGCCGATCGCACGGACGCAGGACGACGCGGAGGCGATCGTCGCCGCGGCCGCGCGGAGCGCCGCGGTGTGCGCCGTCGGCTACCAGTGGCACGCGACCGAGGTGCTCGACGACCTGCGGCAGGCGCTCGAGGGCCAGGACGTCTCGCTGCTCGTCGGCCGGAGCATCGGGCCGACCGGCAGCCGCCCCTGGTTCCTCGACCGCTCGCAGGGCGGCGGCAACGTGCTCGAGCGCGGCAGCCACCAGATCGACCTCGTGCGGACGATCGCCGGCGACGTCGTCCGCGTCCAAGCCGCCGGTTCGGAGGTTCTGCTCGCCCAGGCCGAGGGCGAGCGCGGCGACATCGAGGACGCGGCGACGCTCGTCCTCCGGCACGCCGGCGGCGCGCTCTCGACCATCGCCCTCGGGTGGACGCGCGACGGACTCCCCGGTCTCTACGGTGTCGACGTCGTCGCGACGGAGGCGACGCTGCAGCTGACGCTCGATCCGGAGTTCTCGCTCCACGGCGTCTCGCGTGGCCGGCCCGTGGAGGCGCGCGGCCGCGAGCATCCGTTCGAGCGGACGATCGGGCGCTTCCTCGAGGCGGCGCGGAGCGGCGACGCGTCGCGCGTCTTCTGCACGCCCGCCGACGCGGCGCGGACCCTGGCGGTCGCGAACGCCTGCGAGCGGGCGCTCGCGTCGGGCGAGACCGTCGCCGTCTGATCAGCCGAGCAGCCGACCCGAGCGGACGAGCTCCCGCACCCGCTCGGCCTCGGGCCCGAGCGGGCGGTCCTCGACGAGGGGCGGGACGAGTGCGGCGAGGAGGTCGCACGCCTGCGCGAGCGCCGGCGGCAGCGGGCCCTCGCGGAGGCTCCGCGCCTGGCGGAGGGCGAGCAGCTCGTAGGCGAGGACGAGCTCGACATTGTCGAGCAGGCGCCGCAGCTTGTCCGCCGCGAGGAACTCGAACGCCTGGAAGTCCTCCTGTCCCGAGGACGTGTCGGGGGCGTTGACGGAGGCGGGCGCGGCGAGCATGCGGTTCTCGGCGCAGAGCGCGACGACCGCCTTGTGCAGGACCGCCGCGCCGGTCTGCCTGCCCGGCTCGACCGCGAGCTGCTCCGAGAGTCCGGAGAAGCGTGCGTCGAGCAGCCGGTGCAGCCGCTTCTCGGCGAGGTTTCCGAGCTGCGCGAAGGCGATCGCGAGCGTGTCGAGCCCGAAGGCGAGCGCCTGCGCGTGGAAGTTGCCGCTCGGGTAGAAGCCCTCCGGCTCGCCGCCTGCCTCCGGGAGGTAGAGCGGGCTGTCGGTCACCGCCCGCACCTCCCGCTCGAGCCCGCGCTCGACGCTCTCGAGCACGTCCAGCACGGCGCCGTGCACCTGCGGCACGACGCGGAGCGAGACGGGCGCCTGCGGCCGGTCGGCCCAGTCGCCGCCTCCGAGGAGCTCGACGAGGCGCTCGTGCACGGCGAGCTGGCCTGGGTCGCCCTTCAGGCGTCCGATCCGAGTCGAGAACGGGCGGGAGGACGCGCCGACGAGCGCGGTCGCGAGCGCGGCGGCGAGCGTCGCGTGCTCGAGCAGCGGCCGCGCGCGCTCGACGAGATCGAGCGCGAGGGCAGGAGCGAAGGGGGCGCCGTTGACGAGCGCCAGCCCCTCCTTGAGCCCGGGCTCGTACGGCTCGGCGCCGCGGGCCGCGAGTGCGGCGGCCGCCGGCACGCGCTCGCCGTCCTCGAGCACGAACCCCTCGCCGACGAGCGTCTGGAACAGGTGCGAGAGCGGGATCACCTCCCCCGCCGACCCGTGCGGGCCGATCGGCACGTACGGCGTCCAGCCCCCGTTCAGCAGCTCGGCGAGCAGCCGGCAGAGCTCGGCGCTCACCCCCGCGTCGCCGCTGAGGAAGCCCGTCAGTCGCAGCAGCATCGCGCCGCGCACGACCTCGCGCGGGTACGGCGGCCCGACACCGACCGAGCGGCCGAGCAGGATCGAGCGCTGCAGCCCCGCCCGGTCCGCGGGCGCCACCGGCCGGCTCGACATGTAGCCGAGGCCCGTCGTCACCCCGTAGGCGGCGACTCCGGTCTCGAGCAGCCGCAGCATCGCGTCGCGCCGCTCGTCGACGGCGCGCAGCAGCGCCGGTGCGACCTCGACCGGCTCGCCTGCGCGCACGATCCGCCGGTACAGCTCCAGGTCCAGGGCGTCGTGCCGCTCGAGCCGGATCACTCGAGGATCGTCCCGACACCGCGCTCCGCGGCCCGCTCGACGAGGAGCGCCCCGAGCGCGACGTCGCAGGTCGCGAGACCTCGGTGCCAGAAGAGGATGCGCTCGCCGTCGTGCTCGCGGCCGGCCTTCCGTCCGACGACGACGTCCGCAAGCTCGCCGTGGAGCGTCTCCTCGGTGAGGAGGCCCCGGTCGACGTGGGCCCGCAGCGCCCCGAAGCGCCCGCCCGCCTTGCACTGGCTCCAGTCGTCGACGACGACCTTGTCGATGACGGAGAGGAGATCGAGCTCGACCGCGCTCACCGTCCCGTACGGCACGACGAACGCGCCCTCGGCGAGCCACGCCGTCCGCAGGATCGGCTCGGGCTCGAGCAGCCGCGTCGCCTCGACGACGACGTCCGCCCCCTCGACCGCCTCCCGGGCGGTGGCGACGACGCGGACGGGCTTGCCGAGCTCGCGCTCGAGCGCACGGCCGAACTCCTCCCGCGACTCGGGCCGGCGGCTCGTGACCCGGATCTCCCCGAAGTCGAAGAGCGAGTCGAGCAGCACGACGTTCCAGAACGCGGTGCCGCGCGAGCCGATGTGCCCGAGGACGCGGGCGTCGCGCCGCGCGAGGTACTTGGCGCCGACCGCGGTCAGGGCGCCGGTCCGGCGGGAGGTGAGGTCGGCGGCGTCGACGATCGCCGTGGGGGCTCCCGTCTCGGGGTCGAAGAGCATCAGCAGGCCGAGCTCGCTGGGGAGGTCGTGCCGGTAGTTGTCGACGAAGTCGCCGATGACCTTCACGCCGGCCGTGCCGAGCGGCGCGACGAAGGCCCGGAGCACGTTCCAGTGTCCCCGGAACGAGGCGCCCGGCTCGAGATGGACGCGCGGCTCGAGTACGACCTCGCCCCGGCCCTGTGCGCGGACGACGTCCTCGACTGCTGCGATCACCTCGGCCGCGGACGGCGCGAGGTGCTCCACGTCCTCCGCCGAGAGATAGCGGATCACGTGCCGAACCTACCGCCTCGCGTCCCCGCCGCGCGGTACGGTCTCGCCGTGGAGAACGGTTTACTCGAGCGCCTCGAGGAGGGCCCGGTGATCTGCGCCGAGGGGTACCTGTTCGAGTGCGAACGGCGCGGCTACCTGCAGGCGGGCGCGTTCGTGCCGGAGGTCGTGCTCGAGCACCCGGAGGTCGTCGCGTCCCTCCACCGCGAGTTCGTCCACGCGGGCTCGGACGTCGTCGAGGCCTTCACCTACTACGCGCACCGCGAGAAGCTGAGGCTGATCGGGCGCGAGAGCGACCTCGAGCCGCTGAACCGCGACGCGCTCGCGATCGCCGCCGAGGTCGCGCGCGAGACCGGCGCCCTGCTCGCCGGGAACGTCAGCAACACCAACGTCTTCCTGCCCGAGGACGCGGAGCGGCGGGCCGTGCGCGCGATGTTCGACGATCAGGTCGCCTGGGCGGCCGACGCCGGCGTCGACTTCGTCATCGGCGAGACGTTCTCCTGGGCGGAGGAGGCCGCGCTCGCGCTCGAGGCAATTCGCGAGACGGGCCTCCCGGCGGTGATCACGATCGCGATGCACCAGGAGCCGGTCACGCGCGACGGCCGCACGCCGGGCGACGCGTGCCGCGCGCTCGAAGACGCGGGGGCGGCCGTCGTCGGCCTCAACTGCATCCGCGGGCCGCAGACGATGATGCCGATGCTGCGCGATGTCAGAGCCATGTGCGAGGGCTACGTCGCGGCCCTGCCCGTCCCGTACAGGACGACCGACGAGCAGCCGACGTTCCAGTCGCTGCGCGACCCGCACTACGACCCGCCCGGCGGCCGGCCGTTCCCGACCGCGCTCGATCCGTTCGTGTGCACGCGCTACGAGCTGGGCGACTTCGCGCGCGACGCGCTCGAGCTCGGCGTCACCTACATCGGCGTCTGCTGCGGCGCGGGCCCCCATCACATTCGCGCGGTGGCGGAGGCCGTCGGCCGCACGCCGCCCGCGAGCCGCTACTCCCCGGACATGGCGAAGCACGCGTTCCTCGGCACCGACGAGAGCCTCAAGCCGGAGTACCAGGACTACTCGGAGCTCCTTTAGTGCTCCGCGCGGTGGACTGGCTGAGCGACCTGCTCGTCCCCGCGGCGCACACCCTTCCCTCGAACGCCGAGTACCTCGCCCACCTGAACGTCGCCGCCGCCGACCGGACGCTGATCCGGCTCGCGTCGAACGAGAGCACGGAGCCGCCGTCTCCGCGCGTCCGCGAGGCGCTCGAGCGTGCCTACGACGACGCGAATCTCTCGCCGCCGACCGTTCCGCCGCTCCGCCATGCGCTCGCCGAGCGCTTCGGCGTCGGGCCCGAGCGCGTGCTCGTCGGGGCCGGGTCGACGGAGCTGATCGACGCGACGCTGCGCGCGTTCGTCCGGGCGGGGGACGAGGTCGTGCTCCCGCGCCCGTCGTGGCCGGTCTACCGGCGCCGGCTGGAAGCGCTCGAGGCGACGATCATCGAGGTGCCGCTCGAGGCCGGCGAGCGGTCGTACGCCTACGACGTCGACGCGCTGCTCGAGGCGGTGACGAGCCGGACGAAGGTGACGATCGTCTGCACGCCCAACAATCCGACGGGCAACTCGATGCGGCTCGACGACGTGCGCCGCTGCGCCGAGGCCGGCCCACTGCTCCTGCTCGACGCGGCCTACGCCGACTTCGACGAGGACGCCGACGTCATGGCGCTCGTCCACGAGTCCGACCGCGTCGTGCTCGCGCGCACCTTCTCGAAGGCGTACAGCCTCGCCGGCCTCCGCGTCGGCTACGTCGTCGGCGACGCACGGGTGCTCGACTATGTCGACCGCTTCCTCGTTCCGGGCAGCTCGGTCAGCTCGGCCGCGCTCCACGCCGGGCTCGCGGCGCTCGAGGACGAGGCCTACCGGGTGCGCCAGGTCGAGCGGATCCGCTCCGAGCGTGAGCGCGTCACCGCCGCTCTCCGCACCCTCGGCGTCCGTGCTTTCGAGTCGCGCGGGAACTTCGTTGCCGTCGACGCCTCCGAGCGGCCCGGCGGCGCGAAGGCGCTCGCCGCGGCGATCCTCGCGCGCGGCGTCGTCGTCCGGGTGATGGACGACCGGCTCGTGCGCATTACGGTGGGCCGGCCGGCCGAGAACGACGCGCTGCTCGCCGCCGTCGGCGCAGCAAGCGACGGCTAGTGCCCCTTCCGGTAATGCAGCCCAGTTTCTCGGTCGCTAGCACCAAGCCAGAGGCCGCACTCGGCCGCCGCGCAGGCTGGCAGCCCTGCGCAAGGTCGAGGGTGGACTCTGGCGCCGCGTGATAGCGGGCGAGAAGCGGGCTTTCATTGCTGGAAGGGGCACTCGCTCGAGCCGAGTTCCAGGGCAGCGCCGAGAAGGACGTTCGCGCCGTTGACGCAGTCCTCCCACGCCGTGTACTCGTCCGGCCGGTGGCTGACGCC
>WNGD01002225.1_pt1 | contig 23631 bp, 17 predicted proteins | sample 5400671 | NCBI WGS metagenome assembly WNGD01 (sample SAMN13153369, study PRJNA577476) | soil metagenome | isolation source: 40 cm soil or saprolite under grassland replicate 2 | place: USA:California | collected 2016-06-15
ACAGGATGACGACGGCAACCAGCGCGCCGTCATTATCCGGCCGGAGCAATTCGCGCCACCAGCTCTGATCCAGGTAGAGCCAGGACGGATGATGCGCGGAGACCCATGCTCCCCAGGCCAGATAACCGGTGACGAATGCCGCGAAGGCCGCCGGAATGGCCCATGCCGCCCGGCCGCTGCGGCTGAACCTCGCTACGCGCGGCTGCGTCGTCAACGGCGTCTCCAGTGGGCAGGCTTGACCACATTGAATCAGTAGCGCCGGGAGCGGTACGCGGCCACCGGCCAGCCCGGCCACGGGCACCCGGAGCGCGCCCGGCTGCCCCGCGCGTACCGCGGTCACTGCGACAATCAACAGCAGTCTTAACGCTGTCGTCGTCGCGTCGGAGGAACTCGATGGCGAACGCGGCTGGCGCATGCTTGCCGACGGCGAGCTGATCCACGTCCGCGCCGATCTCACGGTGGAATCCGCCGTGGTAATTCCCGAGCCGCCGGCCCGCCTGATCCCGGTGCCCGCGCAAAATCCGAACATAGACACGTAAAAGGTCGTAAATTGCCTGACTCACCCGATGAGCGGTAGCCGGGGATCGGGGTGCGGCACGCGGCCCGATGCCGCCCGGACCCAGGCCATGTCGTCGGCCAGGTCGGCCGGGCGGCCGGGCACGTACCGGCGGGCGATCAGCTCGTCCAGGATCGCGGCGGTCATCGCGAGCCCGGCGGCGGTGGCCATGCTGTCCCGGCCGAGCGCGTCGGTGAGGTCGAGCCCGTGCACCACGGCCTCGACGACCCGGCTCGGCACGAACTCGCCGAGCCGCATCAGCGCGTAGTAGCCGGAGCCGACCGCGTCCGGCGATGTGGCGCGCGACTCCTCGATGGTCTTGCTGAAGGTCTCGTGCAGGATGTGCGGCATCTGGTCGGGCCGCTTGCCCTCCACCATGGTGTAGGCGTAGTTGTAGACGACCGGGGCGACCTCCGAGCGGGGGAAGATGAAGAAGCTGACCCGGTCCCGGCCGATCTGGCCGTCCTGCTGGCTGGAGATCAGCATCCGGGTGAGCCCGATCGAGATGGCGAAATGGCCGGCCAGCTCGAACAGCGTCCAGCGCGTCAGCGTGTCGTCCACCGGCCGCAGCAGGGTGGGCGTCCGCCAGTCATCGGCGGTCAGGCCCCGGAATGCCTGCTCCACCTGCTGGAGCTCGGCGTCCAGCGTCTGAACCGCATCCTCATAAGAGCCCATCCCTACCTCCAGTTTCGCTACGGACATCGGAGTCCCTGCGGTGCCCGCTGTCAATAGCTCCCCGTGCGGCCGGGTCGGCCGGAGGATCCTCTTGATCGCGGAGACTTTCGGGTGCTCGAACCCCGAAAAGTCGCCGCGATCAAGGAAGCGTCGGGGCCGACGCGCCACGGTCCGCCTCGCCAGGTCACCGCCCGGCGGCTGGCGCTGACCGCCCGGCCGGCGCTGGCCGCCCGCCAGCGGCCGGGCGCGGGCCGGCCGGTTACGGACGTGCCCGCGGCGGATAAGGTGCCCGTTGGGGCATGAGCGCTGCTATCTATTGCTGACAATGAGGTTTCTTGACCAGGCTGGTAGTCAAACTCGGATCAAGTTCTATTGCGAGCGGAGACGGGCTCGCACTGGATGTTATTGCTGGCCTGATCAACCAGATCGCGGCTATGCAGCGGGCAGGCCACGAGATACTTCTGGTGACGTCCGGAGCCGCCCGGCTGGGTGAGCGGCTGCTCGCATTCGAAGGGCCAACCGCGAGCGCCGCCGCTGCCCTCCGCGGCCTGGTGGAGTCCGTGCAGTCCTCGATCGCCGCCGCGTCGAGCCCGGCCGCAGCGATGTCAGCTCAGCAGAGCGCCGCCGTTGGCGACGACGGCCTGCCGCATGCCGCGCATGATCGCCTGGTCGGCTCGCTGAAGAGCACGCTGGGGCGCTACGACGGTTCCGATACGCCGCCTGGCGCGCTGGGCGTCGCGCTTCCGGCCTCGGTCGGCCAGCCCGCGCTCATGGCGCTATACCGGCAGCTGGCCGCGGCCGTTGGCGTTGAGGTGTGCCAGATCCTGGTCTCGAGAAGTGACTTCGACTCTGCCCGCGCGATGAGCGATCTCGGGATTCTGCTCGGGGCCGCACTCGAGCGGGGCTTGCTGCCGATTATCAACGGCAATGACGCGACCGACCCGATGGCAGCGCTTGACAATGATCAGATCGCGGTTGCCGTGGCGGTCGCGGCCAGGGCGACGCGCTTGCTGTTCTTGACCGATGTTGGCGCCGTTTACCGTGACTCGGCGCTGAGCGAGCGTATCTCCAGGCTGACTCCTGAGCAGGCTAGATCGGTCCGAGTCTCGGCGTTCAGCGCCGGGCGAGGCGGAATGCGATCGAAGCTGAACGCTGCCGCTCGCGCGGCATATTGTGGTGTCGAATGCATTGTCAGCGCGGCTCGCGAGCCGGATGTCGTTGCCCGGAGCCTGAATCCGCGTGCGCGAATGGGCACAGTCGTGCGCGCGGCCGGACGGCAGCTGGACCCGCCCGAGCGCTGGATCGGGGGCGTGGCATATTCGGTGGGCTCGATATGCATAAATCGCGAGGCGGAGTCAAGTCTGCGAACGGGTAGTACGCTATTTCTTTCCGGTATAAAGCGCCTGACCGGTGAGTTCGCGCCTGGTTCCGTAGTTGAGCTTGTAGATGTCCGGCATCCCGAGCGATTGATCGGGCGCGGATCGGTGGCCTTGTCGTCGAGAATCCTGCTGCTCTTGCGCGCGCTGTCCTCCGACGATGTGGCTGGCGTCATATCCATGCTGTTCCGCATGCGGCATTCGCTGGCGGCCCGTGACCACGATTCACCGAAGCGCGCGGCCATGAGTTCGCGGATGATATGCCCGGACGAGTTCGAGGACAGCAGCATGCTGGCCAATAGCAGCACGACAGCGGCTCGTCAGGCGCTGGCACAGCTGCGAACGTTCTCGCTGGATACCGTCATCGAGCTGACGGATTCACTGATGCTGTCCCAGCCCCGGCTGTGCGCTGCGATCCTGCTCGACGGAAGCTTCCGGCTCGGCCGTCTTGCCCCTGACTCCGCGGTGCGCCGCGCCGCGCGCGATATCCATGCGATTCACCGGGATTCGCTGGTCGTCTACTCCGGCAACTAGTCCTGCGCGGCAGGGCCCGGCGTAGCGGCTAGCCGATTTCTCTGCTCAAGAGGCCCCGGCAATAGATGCCATGTCACTGACGTGACGCCCGTGGATGGATGAAACTTGGGGACGCCGGCGCTGCCGCGCGCCTGGCTGGGGTCCCCAGGTTTCGTTACCGGACTGCCGGGCTCGCGGGCCCCCGCACGCGGGCCCCCGCATCCCGGCTGGCGGCGTTGCCGTCGTCGCGAGTAGCTCCGCTACGCGCTCCTCCGCCGCCTTGCCAGCCGGGCGCGGATGACCCGCTCCCCGATCCAGCGCCCTATTGCCGGGGCCTCAAGGCGTGCCCTGCCCGGCCGCTTGCGGCGTGATCACGTACTGCCGCAGATAGAGATCCTGGAAGGTGACTGGCCCGCGCGGGCCAGGCGAGGCATCGATGTTTATGCCAGTCTCCGGCATCGACAGCAGCTTGAATCCGTCGAGGAGCCTCGGCGTCGAATTCCAGAACGCGCCGGCCCCGGCGTAGGCATCCAGGAATCGCCCGGCGGCGACGGAGTCCTCGGCGATCACCGCGGCCGCCAGGCCGGACGTCTGCTGGTTAGCGATCTCGGCAGCCTCGACGGGGCCGGCGGCCGGCGCGACCGTGATGGTCGCCTCGTGGCCGGCGTCCAGGGCCCACTCATGGCCGAGGGCGTGCGGGTGCGGGGGGCAGGAGGTGGCAACTCCCAGCCGTGCCGTGACTTCGGCGATACGCGGCATCATGTCCTGCCAGACCGGGCGTTGCACGAGGAGCAGATTCAGCCGATTACAGACCCCGAGCCGGTCAAGGCTGGTCTCGATCAGGCGCTCCGCGAGCTGCCGGTCTGCGGAGGAGTCGACATAGATCACCGCCCCGCCGTCCGCATGGGCCAGGGTGCGCACGCCATGCTGCGCGGCCTCGCGCGCCAGCGCCCTGGTGCTGGCCCCGCTGCCGCGGAGGATGACCAGCGGAAGCAGCCGCGGGTGCCGCACCAGCTCGTAAGCGACAGAGCGGCCAGGCAGGCGGATGAGCTGAATGACCCGCGGGTCGATGCCGACGTCCCGCATCGCGGGAGCGACAACCTCGTCGACCAGGACGCCGGCCGACCTGAGCGCGGCCGACCCGGTGCGCAACACACCGGCATTCCGGGACTTGACGAGCTGCGACGCCATATCAAGCACGACATTGGGCCGTGCCTCGAAGTTGGCTCCGATGACGCCGACAGGCCGGTGCCACTCATGTACGGCCAGGTTTCCCGGCAGGTCCCTGAGGTGATGCCGCACGGGTACCGCCGACAGGCTGGCGAGGGTGCGGAGCTGGCCGGACATGGCCCGCATGCGATCCTCGCCGAGCAGTAGCCGGTCGATAAGGGCGCTCGGCGAGCCGTCTGCTCGTGCGGCGCGCACGTCCTCGGAGTTAGCGGCGGCCACCCGCGCCGCGCACTGGTCGAGCCGCGCCGACATGGCCCTGAGCGCTTCGTCCAGCTCCTCGGCTGACCGGGACCGCAGATCTCGGGCGGCCTGCTGCGCGGCTCGCGCTGCCGCCGTGACCGCGGTCAGCGCCTCCGTGTCCGCCGGGGTCGGCGTCCGGTCGCCGGGATCGCGGTCGTGCTGGGAGGCCGGCGAGATGCCAGCGGCCATCGTCCTTCACCTCATAGCGATCAAAGCTCTGCCGTCGTAGCGAGGCCCTGCTGCTCTATTCGTACCAGGTGCTTCCCGCCGTCCGGAGCTGGGGAGACAGCCGGCCGATCGGGACTGGCGCGGGGAGGCCGGCGCCGCCGACCTTCGTTCCCTTCCGGAAGCCGCCGAACAGCAGCGACAACACAACCAGGACGACGACCAGTATCAGGAGCCACAGCAGGCACCCGGTGAGCCGGGGCCTGCGGCGCTGCCGCCGCGGTGCGCCCGGGCCGGTCAGCCATCTACGGAAGTCTCCGCGCATGTCTCCTCCTGCCAGAAAGTCCGCAGCCGGTGCGGGCAGCCGCCACCACGGCGGGCTCCTCATTTACCCGAATGAGTCGCTCGCATTCATCCGGGTAAATGAGGCGGCGGCGCGGGCCGGCCCGGCCGGCGCGATGTTACCGAGCGGAATGGACGGGAGGCCGTTGAGATGTTCCGCATGCCAGGAGGCCAGAGATGGGCCGGGCGGCTGGCGGCACTGGTGGTCGCGGTCGCCGCGGTGGTAATTCTGCTGCTCGTGCTGTCCGCGGTGCGCCTGCTGCCGCAGTTGCGCAACCCGTTCGGAGAGACCACCACGGACCGCAGCGGTCCGGTGCTGCTGAAGTCGATCACGCAGCTGAGCCGTTACGAGGCGGCAAGCGGCTCGTTCCAGGTGGTCGTCGATCTGACCAGGCAAGCCACCTTTATGCCCTCGTTTATCGAGGGCAGCCAGACGCTGTTCATCGGGCAGGGCACCGATATCGCGTTCGTCGACTTCTCGCAGCTGAAGGGCCGGGCCATTCAGGTCTCGCCGGACCGTACCGCGGTGACGGTGACCCTGCCGCCCGCGCGGCTTGAGCCGGCCGCGCTGAACGTCAGGCAGTCCTACGTCTACGCACAGCAGCGCGGACTGCTGGACCGGATCGGCAACTTCTTCGCCGGCAACCCCAATAGCCAGCAGCAGGTCTACATCCTGGCGCAGCAGAAGATCGGAACCGCCGCGCAGCAGAGCCCGCTCATCGCCGAGGCGCAGAAGAACACCCAACACATGCTCAACGGCATGCTCCGCTCACTCGGATTCCGCCAGGTCACCGTGAACTTCGCCGCTGCCGCCGCCGCCAAGCCGGGTCGCTGAGGCGGCCCCGGCGCGGGAAGCCCGGCCAGGCAGTTCGGGCCAGGCAGCGAGGTCCTCCGGCTTGCTGGTGGGGACCTGGCGTTCACCGTCCCGGCGGAGCCGGTGGACATGCGTGACGTGCACGAGGTCATCCATCCGGAGCAGGCGGCGCGCCGTTAGCCGCCGTGCCAGGAGACCGGCGGATCCGCCCGGACCGCCGGTCTTCCGGCTGGCCGGGCAAGATGCCCAGCGCCGGGCCTGGCCTGCGCTAGATTGCCGGAGACTGCCGAGATCACCTGCTAGCGCAGCGTCCCTTCCGGACCGGGGGCGACAGCGGCCGCCCGCGGATAACTCAGGTTTGATCACACGAGCACGAGGACGACATGGCACTGGTCGACAACGCTGTCTACGTGGACGGCCGCCGCACCGCCGATCCGCGCAGCCTGGATGAGACCTACGAGCTACTGCGGCAGCGCCGCGGCATGGCGTGGATCGGCTTGTACCGGCCCGATGCCGACGAGATCCGCTCGGTGGCGCGGGAGTTCGACCTGCACCCGCTCGCCGTGGAGGACGCCATCACCGCCCACCAGCGGGCCAAGCTGGAGCGCTACGGGACGACCTTGTTCACCGTCCTCCGTCCGGCGCGCTACCTCGATGACACCGAGCGCGTGGAGTTCGGCGAGGTGCACGTCTTTACCGGCGAGGGGTTCGTGGTCACCGTCCGCCATGCCGAGGCGCCGGACCTCGGCCGCGTCCGGGACCGGCTGGAACGGGCTCCGGAGCTGCTCCGGCTCGGACCCGAGGCCGTGCTCTACGCGATCCTGGACCAGGTGGTCGACGAATATGCCCCGGTCGTCGCGGGCCTGGAGAACGATATCGACGAGATCGAGGACCAGCTGTTCAAGGGTGACCCGGCGGTGTCCAGGCGGGTCTACGAGCTGTCCCGCGAAGTGATCGAATTCCAGCGTGCCACCCGCCCGCTGCTCGGCATGCTGCATTCCCTCGAAGCCGGGTTCGACAAGTACAACGTGGACGTGGAGCTGCGCCGGAACCTCCGTGACGTGCAGGACCATGCGATCCGCATCGTCGAGCGGGCCGACTCCTTCCGGGCGCTGCTGCAGAACGCGCTGACCGTGCAGGCGACGCTTGTCGGTCAGCAGCAGAACGACGAGATGCGCAGCCTCACCGAAACCAGCCTGGTCCAGAACGAGGAAGTCAAGAAAATCTCCGCCTGGGCCGCCATCTTGTTCGCCCCGACACTCGTGGGAACGGTCTACGGCATGAACTTCGACCGCATGCCCGAACTGCACTGGCCGCTCGGCTACCCGCTCGCCCTCGGCCTGATGGTCGTCACGTCGGTCACCCTCTACCTCGTCTTCAAACGGCGAAGCTGGCTATAGCGCGTCGCCGGTTCCTCATGCCCGCCGTTGGCGGCGATGAGCAGGTAGTCGGTGAAGACGACCGGGCCGTCAACGAGCTCGGGCGGTAGACGCCCTCGAACTGCCGGACGGCGGCGGAAGTGCCGTGCGCCTGATGCGCGGACTCATCGGCGAACTCGAAGAGATGGACGAATCTGGTGGCCGGAGGCGCCGGCCGGGCTGGAGGCGCCCGCCGGGCTGGCGCCCGCCTCGTCGCCGGACTGACCCGGGACGCCGCCCGATGAGTCGGCTTGCCATGCCGATGACTACTAGGTAACATACTCAGTATGATACTTAGTTGTGTGGCGTCATGAGCGTTCGGCACGCGCTGCTCGCGCTGCTCTGCGAGGGTCCCAAGTACGGCCTGCAGCTCCGCGAGGAGTTCGAGGCGGGAACCGGCGAGGTCTGGCCGCTGAACATCGGCCAGGTGTACACGACGCTGCGGCGGCTGGAGCGCGACGGGCTGGTCGAATCCGACGACGCCGGGGAGGACGGCCCGCAGAAGGGCTTCCGGATCACAGCGGACGGCGAGCAGGAGCTTGCCGGGTGGCTGCGCACGCCGCCGGACCTGTCGTCCCCGCCCCGCGATGAGCTGGTGATCAAGGTGCTGGTGGCGCTCCGGGTGCCGGGCGTCGACGTGCACGAGGTGGTCCAGGTGCACCGACGGTATCTGGTGGAGCTCATGCAGCAGTGGACGCGCCTGAAGGACGACGAGTCCGGCTACGACCTCAGTTTCGCGCTGGTGGTCGATGCCGAGCTGTTCCGGCTGGATTCGGTCGTCCGGTGGCTGGACTCCGCCGACGGCCGCCTCAAGCGCGCTGCTGCCGAACCTCCCGGCCGGGTGCCGCTGCCGCTGCCCAGGCCGCGGCGGAAAGTCGTGGTGCGGCCATGACCGCGCTCGAGTTGCGCCGCGTGTCGAAGGTCTACGGCGAGGGTCCGGCCGAAGTGCACGCGCTGCGCGATATCGACCTGTCCGTCGAGCCCGGCGCGCTGGTGGCGGTGATGGGACCGAGCGGATCGGGCAAGAGCACCCTGCTGACCATTGCCGGGAGCCTGGAGGATCCGACGCGCGGCGAGGTGCTGGTCGGCGGCTCGGCGTTGTCGGGGATGTCGCGAAACGCGAAGGCCAGGCTGCGGCGCCGCTCGATCGGCTACGTGTTCCAGGATTTCAACCTGCTGGCCGGCCTCACCGCGGCGGAGAACGTTGCCCTGCCGCTGGAGCTCGACGGCGTCGCCGCGAGGAAGGCCCGCGCCGCCGGGATGGAGGCGCTGGAGCAACTCGGCCTAGCCGACCGGGCGTCCAGGTTTCCCGACGAGCTGTCCGGCGGCGAGCGCCAGCGGGTGGCGATCGCCCGGGCGGTGGTGGGGGAGCGCCGCCTGCTGCTGGCCGACGAGCCCTCGGGGGCGCTCGACTCGGCGAACGGGGAGGCGGTGATGCGCCTGGTGCGCGCCGCATGCCAGCAGGGCGTGGCCGGGGTGGTGGTGACCCACGACGCGCAACTGGCGTCATGGGCCGACCGGGTGGTGTTCCTGCGAGACGGGCGCGTGGTCGATCAGACCGCGCCACTGCCAGGCCCAGAGTCGCTCCTCGCCCCCGGACCAGGCCAATGAGCACCTCGCTGCGCGAACGCCCGGCCCAGACCAGAGCCGACAACGGCGGCGTTCCGGCCCGCCGTGCCGTGATCCGCTGGGCATGGCGGCTGTTCCGGCGCGAGTGGCGCCAGCAGCTACTGGTCTTGGCGCTCATCATGGTCGCGATGGCCGCCACCGTCGTCGGGGCGGCGGTGGCGACCAATACGCCACCCCCGGCCAACGCGGGCTTCGGCACAGCTGAGGACCTCGCCACGTTCCAGGCGCCTGACCCAAAACTGGCCACCCAGATCGCCGCGCTGCGGCATCATTTCGGCCGCGTCGACGTCATCGAGAACCAGACCGTCGCCATCCCGGGCTCGATCGACACCTACAAGCTGCGCGCCCAGGACCCGCACGGCCCGTTCGGCCAGCCGATGCTCTCCCTGGTCAACGGGCACTACCCCACGGGGCCAGGCCAGGTGGCCGTGACCGACGGCGTGGCGGCCGCCTTCAACCTCACGATCGGGGACGTCTGGCATCAGGGCGGGAAGGCCCGCCAGGTGGTGGGCATCGTCGAGAACCCGCAGAGCCTGCTGGACGAGTTCGCCCTGGTGGCGCCGGGCCAGGTTAGCGCGCCGACTCAGGTCACCGTCCTGTTCAACGCGCCCGGGGTGGCCGTGGCCAACAACCAGCTCCAAGGCCTCGCCTCTCTCGGCCCGAACGTCTCAACCCCTGGGTCGGCGTCATCGAGCAATGTACTCAACCCCGAGACCATCGTGCTCGCGCTGGCCACCGTCGGCATGCTCCTCATCGCCCTGGTGGCGGTGGGCGGATTCACGGTGCTGGCGCAGCGCCGGCTGCGGGCGATCGGGATGCTCGGCGCCCTGGGCGGCACGGACAAGAACATCCGTCTCGTCGTGCGGGCCAACGGTGTCGTGGTAGGTGTCATCGGCACGCTGACCGGGGCCGCATTGGGCCTGGCGGCCTGGCTCGCTTACCGGCCGAGGCTGGAGACGAGCGCCCACCACGTGATCGGCGCGTTCGCGCTGCCGTGGGCGGTGATCGTCCCGGCCATGGTCCTGGCCGTGCTGGCCACCTTCTTCGCCGCCTCGCGGCCGGCCCGCTCGGTCACCAGGATCCCCATCGTGACCGCCCTGTCCGGGAGGCCCGCTCCGCCCAAGCGGGTGCACCGCTCGGCCGTGCCCGGCGTCATTTCGCTCGTGGTCGCCTTCCTCCTGCTCACTTACTCCGGCAGGAGCAACGGTAACGGCGGGGGAGCGCTGGAGCTGATCCTCGGCTTCGTCGCCCTTATCGTGGCGGTGATCCTGCTGTCCCCGCTGTGCCTGGCGACGCTGGCCAGGCTCGGCCGGCGGGCCCCGATCGCGGTGCGCCTGGCCCTGCGTGACCTGTCCCGCTACCAGGCCCGCTCGGGCTCGGCGCTCGCGGCGATCAGCCTCGGCGTGCTGATCGCCGTGGTCATCTGCGTGCAGTCCGCGGCACGGTTCGGGAACGTCCTCGACTACGCCGGGCCGAACCTCGCGTCGAATCAGCTCATCGTCTACACGCCCGACGGTAACCGTGGGCCCGGTGGTCCGGGCAGCGGTTCCAGTGGGGCCGTGACGGGGAGCAAGCTGCGGTCGATGGCGGCGCGCGCGCGTGGTCTGGCCGCCGCGCTCGGCGCCCACGACGTAATCCAGCTCGACACGACGAGCGCCGCACTACAGCACGCCGCCGCCGGGCGCAGTTGGTCCGGACCGCTATACGTCGCCACCCCGGCGCTGCTGCGGGCCTTCGGGATCAAGGCCTCTCAGGTCGACCCCGCGGCCGACATCCTCACCATGCGGCCCGGACTGTCCAGCCTTTCCAAGATGCAGCTCGACTACGGCGACGATTCCAGCGGCTTCATCAGCCCTTCCAGCGGCCCTGGCGGCAACGGTCCCCCGGGCGGCGGTGGGCAGGGCACGGTCTCCTGTCACCCGGGAAACGGCTGCCTCGCAAACCCCGTGATCCAGGAGGTCAGCGCTCTTCCTTCCGGGACGTCGGCGCCCAACACGGTGATCACCGAACACGCCGTGCACGAGTTCCACCTCCAGGTCACCACCTCCGGCTGGCTCATCCAGACCCCGCATCCCCCCACCGCCGCGCAGATCAACAACGCCCGGCTGACGGCGGCCGCCGCGGGCATGACCGTTGAGACGAGGTCCAGCGCGCTCTCGTCGGCGGAGATCCTCAACTGGGCGACCGTCTTCGGCATCCTCCTCGCGCTGGGCATCCTCGCCATGACCGTCGGCCTCATCCGCAGCGAAACGGCCAGCGACCTGCGCATCCTGGCCGCCACCGGGGCGAGCGGCGCAACTCGCCGAAACCTCACCGCCGCCACCGTCGGCGCCCTCGCCCTGCTCGGCGCGGTGCTCGGCATAGTGGCAGGCTACGTCGCGTCCATCGCCTTCTCCTGGGGCGACTCGCTCGACGGCCTCGGCTCCCTCAGCAACGTCCCGGCGAAGAACCTCCTGATCATCGGAATCGGCATGCCGATCGTCGCGGCGGCCGCCAGCTGGCTGCTGGCCGGACGCGAACCGCAGGCGATCGCCCGGCGGCCGCTCGAATAAACCCGTCTCCGCAGGCCCGGGTCTGGGCTTCAGGACGATCTCGCCGCGGGTGTGCCCGCGTACCGGTGCCGGGCGACGGGAGAGCCACGCCCCGGCCGGTCTATGCCCGGCGCCGCCGATCTTCCCGCCAGGCCGGTCGAGCCAGTAGATTCGGCGCCAGGCCGATTGCATGACTGGCGAGAGCCCAGGCTGGAAGGCAGGCGCAGGTGGGACCGATGAGCAGCTATCTGGACTATTCCGGCCGCGGCGACGTGCTGAGCGGTGGCGCGCGGATGATCCCGGTGAACACCGGCAAAGGTACGCACCGGGTGTGGGTGAAGCGGGTCGGCAACAATCCCGATCTCAGGCTGCTGCTGCTGCACGGCGGGCCAGGGGCGACGCACGAGTACCTGGAGGCCTGCGACAGCTACCTGCCGGCGGCGGGAGTCGAGTACTACTACTACGACCAGCTTGGCTCCGGCTTCAGCGATCAGCCCGACGAGCCGTCCCTGTGGGAGGTCGAGCGCTTCGTCGACGAGGTGGAGCAGGTCCGCCGTGCGCTCGGCCTGGACTCCGGCAGCTTCGTGCTGTACGGCCAGTCGTGGGGCGGGATCCTCGCCATCGAGTACGCCCTCCGCTACCAGCAGCACCTGCGCGGGCTCGTCATATCCAACATGATGTCGAGCGTCCCGGCCTACAACGCCTACGCCCGGCAGGTGCTGATGCCGGAGATGGACACCGCTGCGCTGGCCGAGATCACCTCGCTCGAGGCGAGCGGCGAGATCGAGAACCCGAGATACATGGAGCTGCTCACCGAGCAGCACTACGTCCATCACGTGCTGCGCATGCCGCCCGATGACTGGCCCGACCCGGTGCAGCGCGCCTTCGCGCACATCAACCCGGCGATCTACGTGTCGATGCAGGGCCCGAGCGAACTCGGCATCAGCGCTGATGCCAAGCTCGCCCACTGGGACCGGACCGAGGACCTCGCGTCGATCGAGGTGCCGACGCTGGTCATCGGCGCCCGCTACGACACGATGGACCCGGCCCACATGGAGATGATGGCCGGCCGGCTGCCAGCGGGGCGTTACCTGTACTGCCCGGAAGGCAGCCACCTGAGCATGTACGACGACCAGCGGACGTATTTCGCCGGCCTCATCGATTTCCTGCACGGCATCGGGGGCGGCCGGCCGGCCCCCCCGCCTGGCTGACCGAGCGCCCGGCCCCGCCGGAGCGCGCACCCGCCGCCCGGGCGCCTGCTCGTGCCGTCGGGGGGTTGAGCGGGTAGCGTGCGTGGAGTGATGGATACCACCTGGCTGGACGCCACTGCGCAAGCCGACCTGGTTCGCCGCGGCGAGGTTAGTCCCGGGGAACTGGTAAAAGCGGCCATCGCCCGGATCGAGGCGGTCAACCCGCAACTGGACGCCGTGATCAGGACCCGGTTCGACCAGGCCAGCCGGGCGGCGGCCGGCGGCCCGCCCGAAGGCCCGTTTCGCGGCGTGCCGATCCTTTTCAAGGACCTCGGCTGCATGGTCGCGGGCGAGCCCACGGCGTTCGGTCTCGGGCCGCTGCGTGATCTTGCCTGGCCGGTGACGTCCTACCTGGCGGAGCAGTTCCTGGCGGCCGGCTTCATCCCGGTCGGCCGCACGAACGTGCCGGAGCTTGGCACCACGGTGACCACCGAGCCGCGCAGCTTCCCGCCCGCCCGCAACCCGTGGCATCCCGGTCATTCGACCGGCGGCTCGTCGGGCGGGTCCGCGGCGGCGGTAGCGAGCGGCATGGTCCCGGTCGCGCACGCCAACGACGGCGGCGGATCGATCCGGATCCCGGCGAGCGAATGCGGTCTGGTCGGGCTCAAGCCGACCCGCGGGCGGGTCAGCCAGGGCCCGCTGATCGGGGAGGCCTGGGCCGGCGGCACCATCGACGGGGCCGTGACGAGGACGGTGCGGGACGCGGCCGGCGTGCTGGACGTGATCAGCGCGCGGATGCCCGGCGAGCCGTACTACCCGCCGCCGCTGCCCGGCCCGCTGGCCGGCGAGGTCGGCGCCGATCCTGGGCGGCTGCGGATCGGGGTGCTCGACCGGCCAGGCGACGAGTTCTACCTCGACGATCCGCAGTGCCGGGCCGCGGTGGCCGGCGCGGCCGCGCTGCTGGAGTCGCTCGGCCACCACGTCGAGGAGTCCGCGCCCGCGGCCATGTTCGAGCCGGAGTTCGCCGGGCATTTTGTCGCGATCATCGGCGCCGACGCGGAGGCGACGTTCCAGGCCTTCGAGGGGCTGCTCGGCCGGCCGATCGGCGACGACGAGATCGAGCCGCGCAACGCCGCCTACCGGCAGGCCGGGCGGGCGCTCGGCGCCGTCGCGTACCTGCAGAGCCGGACCTGGATCGGCATGTGGGCGCGGCGGATGGCGGACTGGTGGGCCGGCCATGACCTGCTGGTGACGCCCACCCTGGGCGCCCCGCCGCCCGAGCTCGGCTGGTTCACCGCGGACGGGCCGCAGACCGAGGGGCCGCGGATCGCCGGCTTCATCCCCTACACCGCGCAGTTCAACATGACCGGCCAGCCAGCGGTGAGCCTGCCCCTGCACTGGACGCCCGGCGGCCTGCCGGTCGGCGTGCAGCTTGTCGCCGCCTACGGCCGCGAGGATCTGCTCATCCGGGTGGCCAGCCAGCTTGAGCAGGCAGCGCCCTGGGCCGGCCGGCGGCCGCGGATTCACGCCGGGTAGAACGGGGCAGGGTCGGGCACCTTGGCGCGCGCCAGGTAGGCGAGCTGGTCGTCCGGCTCGCCCTGGGCGGCCAGCTCGGCCGCGACGGCCTGGCCGTACTGCGCGACCTCCCGGCCGGCCCGCGCGGAGTCCCAGCCGAGCTCCGCCGCCATCAGCGCCGCGGCCTGCGCGGCGGCGGCCAGGCCGCGGTCGCGGGTCTCGATCGCGATCCGGGTCCGGCGGGCCAGCACGTCATCCAGCCGTACGGCGCCTTCGTGCGTGCAGGCGTAGACGATCTCGGCCGCCAGGTAACCGCCGGATCCGCCGACCGGCTGGCCGAGTTCCGGCCGCCGGCCGATCAGCTCAAGCAGGTCGTCGACGCAGCCGCCGTACCGGCCGAGCAGCCGCTCCAGCTGGCCGACGGGCAGGCCGCGGCCGGCCGCCAGCCGCTCCCTGGCGTGCCAGCGCTCGGCGTACCCGGCCGCGCCGAGCAGCGGGATCCGGCTGGTCCGGGACGGCGCGGCATCCCCCAGATCGCGGGCGGCGGCGTCGATCAGGTCGCGGGCCATCACCCGGTAGGTGGTGAACTTGCCGCCCGCGATGGCCGACAGCCCCGGTCTCGACGTGTCGACGGTGTGCTCGCGGCTCAGCCTCGTGGTGTCCGCGCCGCCCGCCGCGACCAGCGGCCGCAGGCCGGCGAAGACGCCCTCGATGTCAGGCGTACCGATCGGATCCCGCAGCATCCGGTTGACCTTGGCGAGCAGGTAGTCGATGTCCGCCCGGCTCGCGGCCGGGTGACCAGGGTCGTACTGCCACTCGGTGTCGGTGTCGCCGATCAGCCAGTGATCGCCCCACGGAATCACGAACAGCACGCTGCGCTCGGTCCTGGTGAGCAGCCCGGTATCCATCCGGATCCGCCTCCGGGGGACCACGATGTGCACGCCCTTGGACGGCCGGACCCGCAGTTCCGCGCCAGTCCGGCCGGGAGCGCCGCTGGTCCAGGCGCCGGTCGCCAGCGCCACGTGACGGCCGCGGATCGGCAGGTCCGTCCCGTCCAGCAGGTCACGGGCCCGGACGCCGGTCACCCGCCCGCCGTCCGCGGCCAGGCCGTCCATCCGGATGTTCGTGGCCAGCGCCGCCCCGTGCGCCGCGGCGGTCCTGGCCAGGAACGCCACCATCCGCGCGTCGTCTTCTTGCGCGTCATAGAACTGGACCGCGCCGACCAGCGCGTCCGGGTTAAGCGCCGGGGCCAGCCGCAGCGCCGCCGTCCTGGTGAGATGACGTGCCCGCGGCACCGCCTTCCGGCCGCCGATCGTGTCGTAAAGCAGCAGCCCGGCACCCACGTACGGGCGTTCCCGCCAGCGATGCGTCAGCGGCCAGAGGAACGGCACCGGCCTGACCAGGTGCGGGGCCAGCTCGGTCAGCAGCAGCCGGCGTTCCCGCAGCGCCTCGCGGACCAGCCCGAAGTCGAGCATCTCCAGGTAGCGCAGGCCGCCGTGGATGAGCTTGCTCGACTTGCTCGACGCGCCGGCCGCGTAGTCACGCGCCTCGATCAGGGCCACCGACAGGCCCCGGGTTGCGGCATCCAGCGCCGCCCCGGTCCCGGTCACCCCGCCGCCGACGACCACGATGTCGAACATCTCGCTGGCCATCCGGTCCCGCGACCGCGCCCGGTGCGCCGGGCTCAGCGCACTCGGATCGGTGCCGCCCGAGCCGGGGCCGGCCGAGCCAGGGCCGCCCGAGCGAGGGCCGTGGCCACGCGGGACCCCAGCCGTCACAACGAGCTCCCGGTGTCGCCCGCGCCGGAACCAGCGCCGGAACCAGCCGCCTGCCATCCGGCCAGTGACCGGGACAGTACTGCCTTCCATGTGTTACGGATCCTCGTGCGTGCTGCCTCCGGCAGGCCAGGCGTCACTCGGCTGCCCGCGTCGAAAGGCAGCCGCCCGAGCGCGGCGGTGTCCCACAGCCCGGTGCCAAGCCCGGCCAGCGCGCCAGCGCCGAGCGCGGTCGCCTCGGTCATCGTCGGCCGCTCCAGCGCGATACCGGTCAGGTCGGCGATGGCCTGCAGCACCGAGTCGTTCCGGCCGAGGCCGCCGTCCACCCTGGCCAGCTCGAGCGGCCCGGCCAGCCCGCCGCGCACGGCATCGACGGCGTCGGCGACCTGGTGCACCACGCCGAGCATGGCCGCCTCGGCGATATCAGCCCCGGTGCTCGACGCGTCCAGGCCGATGATGTCCGCCCGCGCCGCCGGTCCCCACCGGGGCGTGCCGAGCCCGAACAGCGCGGGCACGCACCACGGCCCGGCGGCCGGATCACGCCCCGCCGCGGCCAGCCCGGCCGGATCACGCCCCGCCGCGGCCAGCCCGGCCGAAGCCAGCACCGCGCTGGCCCGGATGCGCGGCCACTCCCCGTCGGCCAGCATCCCGAGCTGGCGCAGCCAGGAAACCACGCCGCCCGCGTTCGGCACGAACCCCTCAAGTGCGTACGCGGTCCCGGCGTCCAGCTGCCACGCGCAGCAGGACACGACCCCGGGCGGCACCACGGCAGGCCGCGACGTCCCGGCGTGGCACCAGAGGAACGCGCCCGTCCCCAGGGTCAGCTTCGCCATGCCCTCGGTCCAGCAGCGCTGGCCGAACAGCGCGCCCTGCTGGTCTCCGATGCTGGCGGCGACCACCGCCCGCCCGCCGAGCACATCCGGGTCGGTGACAGCCAGCCGTCCCGCGGTCGGCACTACGGCGGGCAGCATCCGCGCGGGAATGCCGAACAGGTCGAGCAGCTCGGCATCCCAGGCCAGCGCCGAGGTGTCGAACAGCATCGTCCGCGCCGCCATCGACGGCTCGGTGACATGCGTGACCCCGCCGCTGAGGTTCCAGGTGAGCCAGCAGTTGACGTCACCGAACAGCAGCTCGTTGGCCTCGGCCGCGGCCCGCGCCCCGGGTACCTCGTCCAGCACCCAGCGGAGCTTTGGCGCGCTGAACGCGGCCTCCAGCGGCAGGCCGGTCCGGCCCCGGATCTCGTCGGCGTGGCCGGCCGCACGCAGCCGCTCGCACAGGCCGGCCCCGCGGCCGTCCCGCCAGCTGATCGCCGGGTACACCGCCTGCCCGGTGGCCCGCTCCCACACCACGAATGTCTCGGTCTGCGCGGCCAGCCCGATCCCGCCGACGTCCGCCCAGGCCATGTGTGCCTTGCTCATCGCGTCGCCGACCGCGCCGAGCACGCTGGCCACAATCTCCCCGGGGTCGTGCTCGACCCAGCCGTCCGCCGGGAAGGACGACGCGACCGGGCGGCTCGCCTGCGCCAGCACGCGCAGCTCGCCGTCGAAGACCACGCACCGGCTGGACGAGCTGCCCTGGTCGATCGCAAGCAGGACGGTCACCGCGCTGTCACCGCCATCGCGCTGTCACCGCCATCGCGCTGTCACCGCCATCGCGCTGTCATGCCGTCACGGCGTCACCCTGCGTGCCGCAGGCCCGCAGCACCTCGCGGACCTGCCCGGCGACCGACGGGCCGCCCGGCAGCCTGCCCTCGAAGATCGCGCCGCCGATGGTGAACCCCCACGCCCCGGCGGCCGCCAGCGCCTCGATCTGCGCCACGCTGGCCACCGACCCGGCCGCGATCACCGGCCCGCTCGACGCCGCGACCACGGCCCTGGTCAGCTCCGCGGCGTCGGCGGTCGGGTGCCGGTACGCGAGCAGGTCCAGGCCGGACACCCCGGCCAGCGCGGTGATCTGCCTGGCGCTGTCCGCGATCTCGGTGATCTCGCCGGTCAGCACGCTCGGATGTCCGGTCACCGTGCCGGGGAACGGGCAGTACCGCACGCCGCGGCCGGCCAGCACCCGGCACCCGTCGGCGGGATGCGTGCCGCCGAGCACCCAGTCCACGCCGATCTCCGCGGCGGCGGCCACCGAGCGCAGTTCGTCGTCCCGGCTGGTCGATACGACTTCCAGCATCACCTCCAGCCCATCATTGCGGGCCTTGACGCAGACGTCGTGGAGCACCGATGCGGGCGGCCCGATGTCCTTGAAGCCGACATACCGGAGCCCGGTCTCGCGCACTTCCTCGTAAACAGATAGCGGATCATCGACGGTGCGGTCGTGATGGGTGAGCATGAAGACGAACTCGATCACCGTGAACTCCCGTGGGTGGGGCTATGGGTAAGGCTCGCGCTGATGGGTTTTCTCCTGCGGCTGGCTGCAGGCCGTCAGGAGTGCTGCCTACAGGGCTGGTGCCCGGGCTGGTTGCTGGCGCGGCTGGCCGGCTGGCTGCAGCCCGGCAGGCTGCGGCCCGGCCAGGCCGGCCGCTCGGCGGATCGGCCGGCAGCAGCTGGCCGATTCCCTCGATGACGTAGTCGGGCCGGACCGGCGAGCTGGCCAGCTCGCCGGGCGTGGTGGCGCCGGACAGCACGAGCACGCTGGTCATGCCGAGCGACCGGCTCATCGACACATCGGTCAGCAGCCGGTCGCCGACGATCACCGTGCTGGCCGGCGGCGCGGCCAGCCGCCGCAGCAGTTCCGCGGCCATGTGCTCGCCCGGCTTGCCCATGATCGCCTCGGCCCGGGTCTCGGTGCAGGCCTCGACCGCGGCGAGCATGGCCGCGCAGTCCGGCCAGCCGCCGTCCGGCGTCGGGCAGAACGGGTCCGGGTTGGTGGCGACGATCGCGGCGCCGAAATGCCGGACCGCCCGGTAGGCGAGCAGTAGCTTGGCGTAGCTGAACGTGCGGTCGAACGAGACCACCACGACCCCGGCCGCGGCCGGCTCGCTGGTCACCGTGATCCCGGCCGCGGCCAGCGTCTCGTCCACCAGCGGCTCGGCTACGGTCAGCACGGCGGCTCCGGGATGCCGCCGGCCCAGGTACCCGGCCAGCACGCCGAGCGGGGTGAGCACGTCGGCCTCGGCCGCCGGTATGCCGAGGCCAGACAGCCGCTCCGCGTAGCTGGCCGCCGACCGCAGCGGGTTATTGGTCAGGAAGACCAGCCGGGAGCCGCGCTGCCGGATCCGGCGTACCGTCGCCGCGGCGCCGGGCAGCAGCGCGTCGCCCAGGTAGACGGTGCCGTCGAGATCGAGCGCGTAGCCGTCGAAGAGCCGTTCCGGCCGCCGCAGCTCGGCTGCCGTCATGGCTGCCCCGTGAGCACGGCTGCGTCGGCGAGCACCTGGTCGACGTCGTCGTCCTGCCAGCAGCCGAGCAGCATGGCCAGGTCCGCCACGCCGAACCGGCGCCGGAGCAGCGCGCAGTTGGCCACCGCCCAGCGGGCCTCGCCGTCGTCGACCGGATCGGGCAGCGCGCCGAACCGCACCGGCAGCCCGGCCGAGCCCAGCGCGCCGGCCAGCTCAGCCGGGCCGGTCAGCACCTCGCCGAGCGCGGCGTCGTGGCTCTCCCAGCCGGCCCGCAGCCCGGCCAGCGGGTCGGTGGACCCGGCCGCGAGCGCCGCCAGCTTCCGCGCGTAGTCGGCGAAGCACTCGGCGGCCATCCCGCCGCCGGGGTCAATTCCCTTGAACGCTGCGTCGATGTGCTCCCTGGCCTGGTCGGGATCCGGGATCGCGGCCGGCCGGTCCAGTGCGCCCTCGGCTATCCTGCGGCGCACGTGCGCCCAGGTCGCGGCCGCGACCAGGCTGGCGACGCCGACCTGCGTGCCGTGGAAGCTGCCGGGCCGCCCGCGGGCGGTGTCGGTCATCTCCAGCAGGTGGCTGATCGCGTGCTCCATGCCCGAGCTCGGCGCCGTCGAGCCGGCCACGCCCATCGCGATGCCGCTGAGGGTAAGGATGCGGGCCAGCTCGGCCAGGCCGGGCGACAGCCGCGTTTCCGCGGCAGTACCGGCCCGGGGGGACCACCCCCCGGAACCCCCCGGAAGCGTTTCCGCGGCAGTGCCGGCCCAGGGGGACGACCCCCCGGAGCCCTCCGCGAGCGTTTCCGCGGCAGTGCCGGCCCGGGGGGACGACCCCCCGGAACCCCCCGGAAGCGTTTCCGCGGCGGTGCCGTAGCCAAAGCCGGCCTGGAGGTCGGCGGCCAGCGCGAGCAGCCGGGCACCATGCCGTCGGCTCAGGCTGGTGACCGCCTGGTCATAGGAGGGGTCGGTGCCGACGACACTGGCCAGGTACCAGTCCGCCGTCGAGCTGAACATCGAAGCCAGGTCACCCACCCCGGCCCGGTTCAGCCCGGCCGGGGCCGCGGCCAGGATCGCCGGGTCGATCAGCAGCGTGTCCGGCCAGCGGGACGCAGAGGTGCGCTTGACCCCGTGCCGGAGCAGCACCGAGAACGGGTCGGCGTAGCCGTTGACGCTCGTTGCCGTCTGCACGGCGACCAGCGGCATGCTGCGGCCTGCCGCGAGCTTGCCGATGTCGGTGATCGTCCCGGACCCGATGGTGACCACGCAGCCGGCCCCGCTGGCCGCCTGGCAGGCCGCTGCCACGGTCAGCTCGTCGGTGTGCACTTGCCCGTCCGGCGGGCCGAGGGTGACCCAGTCGACGCCGAAACCGCGGCCGAGCACCTCGGTGGCCTCGGCCTGCAGGTCCCGGCCTGCCACCGTCATCGGCGTCGCGGCGGCCAGCACGACCACGCCCGCGCCGGACCCGGGAAACTCCGCGACCGCGCGGGCCAGTTCGTCGAGCGCGCCGTCGCCTTCGATGATCCGGCCCAGGTCGAGCGACCGCAGCCGGCTGGCGCCCGGCGAGGCGGCGAGCTCACCGCGCAATGCGTCAAGATCCAGCCGGACCGGCTCGGCAGCGCTCACCGGACCCGGTCCCGCCGGGGCCACTGGGGCTGGTCCCCCCGGGCTAGCCGGTACTGGCCTGCCGGGTTTGCGGGGGCTGGCCCTGCGGGGCTGGCCGGGACTTGTCCTGCTGGTTTCGCCGGGGCTGGTCCCGCCGGGTTTGCGGGGGCTGGCCCTGCCGGGCTCGCCGGGCTGGCTCCGCCGTGCTGCTGGGTACTCATTTGCTCATCTAACCGGCTCTACGGCGCTCATCTGCCCGGCTCCGTGATGCCGAGCTGGCGAGCTCGGGCTCGGGCACGTCCACGGGTGGTCTGGCGCCGGGAGGGTGACGGGGGACACAGCAGGAACGAGGGACACAGGGGTCACGCCAGCGCTCCCTCGGCGCCGTCGTACAGCGCGCGGTACTGGGCATACCGCTCCGCGTAGACGCCGCGGGCGCGCTCGTCCGGCTGGTACGCCCGCGACGCGACGGCCACCGTCCTGGCCACCGCGTCCGCGGCGTCGGCGAACGTTCCCGCGGCCAGGCCCGCCAGCACCGCCGCGCCCAGCGCCGTCGGCTCATCGGCTAGCACCGGCTGGATCGTCCGGCCAGTCACGTCGGCCTTGATCTGCAGCCACAGGGCGCTGCGGGCGCCGCCGCCGACCACCCGGATCTCGTCGCCGCCAAGGCCGAGCGCCGCCAGCCGCCCGAGCACGTCGTTCAGCGCGAACGCGCAGCCCTCCAGCACCGCCCTGGCCAGGTGACCGCGGTCGTGGTTCATGCCGAGCCCGGCGAACACGCCGCGCATCCGGTCGTTCCACCTCGGCACGGTCGCCCCCGAGATCGTCGGCAGGAACAGCACGCCGTCCGCGCCGGCCGGCGCCTGAGCCGCGTGCGTGAACAGCCCGGCCTGGTCGGTGCCGAGAATGGCCTGGGCGCACCAGAGCGTGCAGCCGCCGGAGACGAACCCCGGATTCTCCACCAGCAGCAGCCCGGTGATCGCGTGCGCGTGGGTCTCCACCACGCGCTCGGTGTCGAAGACCGGGCCCGGCGCGGTCACCGCCACCGGCTCGGCGGTCCCGGTGACGTCGGCGACCAGCCCCGGCGTGATCGCCCCGGCCCCGACGCACGCGGCATGCTCGTCGCCGGTCCCGGTCACCACCGCGCAGTCCGTGCTGAGCCCGAGCTCGGCGGCGGCCGCCGCCGTCAGCGTCCCGGCGACCTGCGCGGACGGCCGGATCTCGGCGAGCAGCGCGGGGTCCAGGCCGGCCGCCTGCAGCATTCCGTCGTCCCAGTCGCCGGTCCGGACGTCGTAGAGCAGCGTGGACGAGGCATTGGCGTGGTCCTGCGCGAGCACGCCGGTCAGCCAGCCGAGCAGGTAGCCGCCAACCGGCGGGAAGGACCTGGCCTGGCGGAAGAGGGCGGGCTCGTTGTCGCGCAGCCACATCAGCTTCGGCGCGATATGTGAGGCGTCGGAGTTCAGCCCGGTGGTGCCGAAGATGCGGTCGGTGCCCAGCTGGCCGGCCAGCTCGGCCGCCTGGCCGGTGGCCCTGCGGTCCAGCCAGATGATGGCCGGCCGCAGCGGGCGCAGCTTGGCATCGACCGCGACGACCCCGTCCACCTGCGACGCCAGCCCGAGGTGGGTCACCTGCGACGGCCGGACGCCGGTGCGCAGCAGCAGCTGGCGGACGGCCAGGGTCAGGCACCGGGTCCAGTCGGCCGGGTCCTGCTCGGCCCAGCCGCTGGCCGGATGACTCATCACGCAGCCATATCCGGCCGACCCGATGGTCCGCCCGTCCGGGTCGAGCAGGACGGCCTTCACGCTCTGCGACCCGATGTCCGCGCCGATCAGGTAGCTCATAGCCGGGGCTGCGTGCCTGGCCCGGTGACCGGGCCAGGCGCCGCGTGCTGCTTCCCGCCGATGCTCACAGCCCTTCGTTGATGAGCCGTCCGGCGGACTCGTACTTCGCCCTGTTCCTGGCCTTCAGGTAGAACGCGCCGGCCACCCCGATCAGCACCACCAGCAGGTCGATCGGCCCGAGCCAGACCGCGTAGTGGTAGCCGCTGCCGAGGAACAGGATGTTCTTGAACAGCAGGTAGAGCACGATGACCTGGGCGATGAACGAGACGCCGGGCGCGAGCATGGTCTTCCACCAGTGCACGTCGTCGGGGTGCTCTTTAGTGAAGTAGATCAGGATGCTGAGCGACACCAGCGCCTGCACGGCCAGGATGATGATCACGCCCATCACCGCCATCAGGCCGTAGACCTGGAGATAGGCGATGTGCAGCGGGTCGCCGGTGCCGACGAACACGGCGAAGCCGAGCACGATCAGGGCGGCGATCACCGACTGGGTGACCGACGCGATGTGCGGGCTCTTCCACCTGTGGTGCGTCTTGCCGAGCGCCCTGGGCAGCAGCCCCTCACGGCCGAGTGAGTAGAAGTACCGTGCGCTCGTGTTGTGGAACGCCATCCCGCAGGCGAACGAGCCGGTGATGATCAGGAAGCTCATGATCGAGCCGACCCAGTGCCCGGCGATCGCGTTCGCCGGGCCCAGGTAGAACTCCGCGGAGTTGTTCTGCGCCTGCGCCTGTGCCGCGTGCACCGACGAGTAGCCGGCGAACGGCGCCCAGCTGGTCAGCGTGTAGAACACGCCGAGCCCGATCACCGAGATGTACATGGCCCGCGGCACGATCTTCTTCGGGTTCCTGGACTCCTCGCCGTAGTTGGGTGCCATCTCGAAACCGACCCA
>WNGD01001697.1_pt1 | contig 23607 bp, 20 predicted proteins | sample 5400671 | NCBI WGS metagenome assembly WNGD01 (sample SAMN13153369, study PRJNA577476) | soil metagenome | isolation source: 40 cm soil or saprolite under grassland replicate 2 | place: USA:California | collected 2016-06-15
TCCTGATCTCGACCGACAAGGCGGCGAACCCGAAGAACGTCTACGGGCAGTGCAAGGCGCTCTGCGAGTGGATCGCCGAGTCGTACGGCCGGCGGTCCGACATCCCGACGCGGTTCGTGGCCGTGCGCTTCGGGAACGTCCTCAACTCGTCGGGGAGCGTCGTCCCGATCTTCCGCAGGCAGATCGCACGCGGCGGCCCGGTACGCGTGACGCACCCGGACATGACGCGCTACTTCATGACGATCCCGGAGGCGGTCTCGCTCGTCGTGCAGGCGGGCGCGATCGGCGGCCGGGGCGACGTGTTCGTGCTCGACATGGGCGACCCGATCAAGATCGTCGACCTGGCGCGGAACATGATCCGGCTCTCCGGCAAGGAGCCGGAGAAAGACATCGCGATCGAATTCGTCGGCACGCGACCCGGCGAGAAGCTGCACGAGGAGCTCTGGGGCGAGGGCGAGAGCGTCGTCGCGACCGCCCACCCGAAGATCCGCCGCGTCAGCGGCCCGGTCGTCGACGCCGTCTGGCTGCAAGACGAGCTCGCCGAGCTGGAGCGCCTGGTCGAGGCCGGCGAGACGCTCGAGGCCGTCTCACGCCTGGCGGCGATGTCGCGCGAGCCGCGCTACGCGGTCGTTCGCGACGAAGACTCGGTTCTCGTAGACACGCTGCACTAGCTCCGCCTGCATCCGCGAGATAGCACGCTCCTGAGGCAAATTCGCCACAGCGTCGTCACACGCCGGGGCTAGGGTGGCTCGGTGGACGCGGGCGCGATCTTCGACGGGCTCAACCCGGAGCAGCGCCGAGCCGTCGAGGCCGTGCGCGGGCCCGTGTGCATCCTCGCCGGAGCGGGGTCAGGGAAGACGACCACGATCACACGGCGGATCGCGAACCAGGTCGCTCTGGGCGCGTTCTCGGCCGAGCAGATCCTCGCGGTCACTTTCACGGACAAGGCGGCGCGCGAAATGCGGGGCCGCCTGGAGGAGCTCGGCACCGGCGGCGTAAGGGCCAGGACGTTCCACTCAGCCGCCTTCGCGCAGCTGCGCTGGTTCCGCGGCGAGCCGCCGGGCCGGATCCTCGCCTCGAAGGCGCTGATGCTCCGGCAGATCGGCAACACGCTGCCGATGCCGTACAAGTTCCGGCCCGCAGTCGATCTTGCGACCGAGGTGGAGTGGGCGAAGAACCGGCGGCTGACTCCGGAGACCTACCGACGAGGGTTGAACGGTCACGAGCCCCCCATCCCGGGCGATCTGATGGCGCGCGTTTTCCGCGAGTACGAGCGCCGCAAGGAAGCGTCCGGCGCCCTCGATTTCGAGGATCTGCTCGCGCTCGCGGTCAAGCTGCTCGAGGACGACCCCGAGGCGCTCACGCAAGTGCAGGATCGCTACCGCGCTTTCACCGTCGACGAGTACCAGGACGTCAACCTGCTTCAACAGACGCTGCTCGAGCTCTGGCTCGGCGACCGCGACGACCTCTGCGCGGTTGGGGACGACTATCAGTCGATCTATGCCTTCACCGGCGCGACGCCGGAATACCTGCTGGCGCTCCCTAAACGGTTCCTGAATGCGACGGTCGTCCGGCTGGAGGCGAACTACCGCTCCACGCCGCAGGTGCTCGGGCTCGCCAACCGTCTCGTTCCACGTCTCGGCGGGGCCGAGAAGCAGCTGCGCGAGACACACGGTTCCGGTCCCGAGCCCGAACTGCGCGGCTTCGCGGACGACGACGCGGAAGGAAAGTTCGTCGTCGAGCGTGTCCGTGAGCTGCAGGCCGCCGGCACGCCGCTCGAGGAGATGGCGGTGCTCATTCGCCTGAACGCCCGTTCCGCCGACTTCGAGGAAGCCTTCAGCGACGCGGAGATTCCCTTCCAGGGCGCAGCGCTCTTGACGCGCGACGCAGCTCGGCAGCTGCTCAAGGGACTCGGCGGCTCGACCTCGCGTTCGGTCGCCTACGAAGTGCGGCGGCTCGCCCGCGAACACGGCTGGGAGGAGACGCCGCCTCCGGGCCTGGGGGAGCGCGAGCTGACACGTCAGAGCGATCTCGCGCGGCTGATACGCCTAGCCGAGGAGTTCGACGACGGTTCCCGCGACGTCAGCGACTGGATCAAGTGGCTCCGCGAGCGCTTCGACCACGGCGCTCAGGGCGGTGTCCATCTGCTGACGCTGCACCGCGCCAAGGGCCTCGAGTGGGACGCCGTCTTCCTGCCGCGGGTCGAAGAGCGCGAGCTCCCCTGCAAGCAGGCGCTCGGCGACGATGCGGCGATCGCCGAGGAGCGCCGCCTGCTCTACGTGGGCATCACGCGGGCACGCAGGCACCTCGCCCTGACCTGGACCCGCCGGCCAAGCCGCTTCCTCGCCGAGCTCGGCGTGGAGACCAGGCCCGAAGCAGCGCCCCGCCGTTCCGAAGAGGAGCTACCGCCGGCCTTCCATACGCTCAAGCAGTGGCGCCTCGAGCGGGCAAAGGCCGACGAAGTCCCGGCCTACCTGGTCTTCCACAACTCGACGCTCGAGCAAATCGCCGAGCGAGGCCCGCGCACCCTCTCCGAGCTGGCGTCGGTCCCCGGCGTCGGGCCGACGAAGCTGGAGCGCTACGGCGAGGAAGTCCTCGCCGCCCTTGCTGCGGCGTAGCAAGACTTGGCCCCATCAATAGTTGCGCGCGTCTTCATAATGGTTTCTTATGGACACGCGACAACTTGCCGCCTTCTGCGAGGTCGTCGACCGCAAGAGCTTCTCGCAGGCGGCCGAGCGGCTCGGAGTGACCCAGCCGGCGGTCAGCCTGCAAGTGCGATCGCTCGAGAAGCGGCTCGGGACGCGGCTGCTCGACCGTTCCGGCCGGCGGGTCGAGCCGACGGAGGCCGGCCACCGCCTTTACCGGGCCGCGCAGCGGATGCTCGCGCTCGAAGGGCAGCTCTTCGAAGAGCTGGCGGGCGACGACGGCGCGCTGCGCGGTGAGCTAGTGCTCGGCGCCTCGACTGGGCCAGGCGGCACCGTTGTGCCGGTACTGCTCGGCGAGTTCCAGCGCGAGCACCAGGAGTTGAGCGTCGCGCTCTCGATCTCGGACACGAACAGCGTGATCGAACAGGTCGCCGACCGCGAGCTCGAGCTTGGGATCGTCGGTGCCGCGCCGAAGCATCGCGGCGTCGTCTTCGAGCCCTTCTTCCGCGACGAGGTGATCCTCGTTGTCCCGCCGGGCCACCGGTTCGCGGGCGACCCGATATCGCTCGAAGAGCTCCGCGGAGAGCCTCTGATCCTGATGCAGGAAGGCGCGGGGGTTCGTCAGGTGATCGAGGACGAACTGCGTCACGGCCCGATTCGCCTGCGCGATCTCGACGTCCGGCTCGAGCTCGGGCTCCAGGAGTCCGTCAAGAGCGCCGTCGCCGCGGGCTACGGCGTCACCTTCATTTCTCGCTCGGGCGTCGAGGCCGAGCTCGCGGCCGGCACGCTGGCGGCAGTGCGCGTCAAGGGCCTCGAGCCCGCTCGCGAGATCTCGCTCGTCCGCCCGTCCGGACGCTCCCCCACCCGCGCAGCCGAGGCATTCGTCGCCTTCGCACGTGCCAAGCTCGCCGCGTGATCGTCCGCTGGGGCCTGGGCGAGCTCCCAGATGTGTTGCACGAGCTCGGGATCGAGCGACCGTTTCTGATTGCGAGCGAGCGCTGGACGAAGCTCGACTTGGCCGCGGCCGGCCGCTGGAGCGACGTCCCGAGCGACCGGGTCGACGAGATCGCCTCGGCGGCACGCGACGCTGACGGGCTGCTGGTCGTCGGTGGCGGAAGCGCGATCGATCTTGCGAAAGCCGTCTCCGCCGCGACTGGCCTACCGGTCGTCTCGGTGCCGACCACCTACTCGGGCTCTGAATGGGCCGAGAACTTCGGGATCCGTGACGGCGGGCGTCGGATGCAGGGCGGTGGCTCGGGCGCGAACCTCGCCGGCATCGTCTACGAGCCGGAGCTGACGCTCGAGCTGCCGCTGGAGGAGTCGGTCGGCACAGCGCTGAACGCGCTTGCGCACTGCGCCGAGGCCCTCTATGTGAAGGGGCGAAACCACAAAGCTGACGTGCTCGCCCTCGAAGGCGCTTGGACGATCAACGAGACGCTGCCGCGCGTTGCAGCGGACGGACATGACCGGCAGGCCCGAACGAAGCTGCTTGCCGGCGCCGATGTCGCTGGGCACGCGCTCGGGCTGGCCGGTCTCGGCCTCGGCCACGCGATGGCGCAGGCGATCGGCGGCCGCTACGGGCTCCCGCACGGCGCGCTGAATGCGATCTGCCTTCCGGCGGCGCTGCGCTTCAACGAGCCTGTCGCTCACAAGGAGATAGCGCGGTTCGGCGAGGCGCTGGAGAGCGACGACCCGGCTGCGCGAGTTCAGGAGCTTGCGCGCCTCGGCGGCTTCGTGCGGCTCCGGGATCTCGGCGTGCCCAACGAGGACCTCGGCGCCCTGGGCCAAGCCGCGTCGCAAAGAGGTGGAGCAAAGGCAAACCCCCGCCCAGCGTCGGCCGAGGAGGTTGCCGAGCTCATGCGTTCAGTCTGGTGAGGCCTGGGCTAGTAGAAGGGTTTGACGAAATACAGTCTGTGCCGCCGGGCTGCGCTGCTCGCCCCCACGCGGCGTCCTCAGTCGCGCACGTACCTATGGGTACGTGCACTCCCTGCGTCCTTGCCTGGGAACGAGCATCGCACCCCGGCGACGAGCGGCATTCCGCCAAACCCTTCTAGTGACCGTCGAAGGCGCTTTCGGTGATCGTGCCGATCATTCCGAGCCTCCTTTCCTCGATCGCAAGGAGCGGGGCCGCCGCTTCAGCCTAGAGCGGCCGGGTGACGGCTCCCGGCCGCTCGTGCGCGCCGTATTCGATCTGGCATCTCACGGCTTGCGGCTCTTCCTTGACTGACGGCGCAGCGAGGTTCCCATTACCCGCTTAAGCTCCGCTTAAGGCGGGCTGAAGGAGGCGGAAAATCGAAACGCGGCTCGAGTTCCTGATTCTCGGTCCGCTCGAAGTGCGGCGGGGAACGGTCGACATTCCCGTCGCCGCGGGCAACCAGCGCAAAGTCCTGCTGGCCGTCGCTCTCGAGCCGAACCGGTCGGTTTCCCGAGATCAGCTGATCGATGCGCTCTGGGGCGAGCGCCCTCCCGCCCAGGCGAAGAACGCCCTGCAGGTGCACGTTTCCGCGCTCCGCGATCTGCTGGAGGCCGGCGTCGAGCGCGGCTCGGTGCTCGCGACCACCCCGACCGGCTACCAGCTGAACGCACCTGAAGAGACGATCGACAGCAGGCGCTTCGAACGGCTGGCCGCGGAAGGCCGCGCTGCTCTCGTCGCCGACGACGCCGAGCTGGCCGCGCGGCTCCTCGCCGAGGCGGGAGATCTCTGGCGGGGGCCGGCGCTCGCAGACGTCGCCTACGCCGAGTTCGCCGCGCACGAGGCGGCGCGGCTCGAGGAGCTTCGCCTGAGCACATTCGAGGATTTCGCGGATGCCGAGCTCGCGCTTGGATACCACGAGCAGCTGATCCCGAGCCTCCAGTCGTTCATCGGCTCGGAGCCGCTCCGGGAGCGGGCTCGCGGCCAGCTGATGCTCGCTCTCTATCGTGCCGGTCGCCAGGCAGACGCGCTTGCCGAGTATCGCGCCGCGCGGGAGACACTCGTCGAGGAGGTCGGAATCGAGCCTGGCCCTGCGCTGCAGGCTCTCGAGCGCGCGATCCTGGTCCAGGATGCGAGTCTTGCGGCGCCGTCGGCTGGGCGCGCTGCGTCCCGCGTCGACCTCCCGGCGGGTCCTACGGCATTTGTCGGGCGCGAGGATGAGCTCGCGGAGGCGGTGCGCCTGCTCCAGTCCGGTCGAGTTCGCCTCCTGACGCTGACCGGGTCCGGCGGGATCGGGAAGACGCGGCTCGGCATCGAGGTCGCTCGCGCCGTCGCGTCCGAGGAGCGCGGCGCGGTATTCGTCGACGTTTCGAACATCTCGGAACCGGGGTTGGTGGCCTCGACGATCTCCAGCGCGCTTCGCCTGGATCGAAGCGGTCAGCCTGTCGAGGAAGCGCTCGCCGGCGCCCTGCAGAACGCGCCGCCGCTGCTCCTGCTCGACAACTTCGAGCAGCTGACGGAGGCGGCGCCTCTCCTCGGGCGACTGCTTGCTTCCTCTGAGCAGCTGCAGCTCCTGGTCACGAGCCGCGCCGTCCTGCACCTTCGGGGCGAGCACGAATTCCCCGTGGGACCGCTTGCCCTGCCAGCGCTTGCAGATGACGAGGAGGCGGCGCGTAAGTCGCCTGCCGTCGCTCTCTTCGTCGAGCGCGCGCAAGCCGTGAAGCCCGACTTCGAGCTTTCGATGGAAAACGTCGCAGATGTTGTCGCGCTCTGCTCGGCGCTCGATGCGATGCCGCTCGCGATCGAGCTCGCCGCGGCGCTGGTGAAAATTCTGACTCCCGGGGAGTTGCTCGCTCGGTTCGGCGGGCCGCTCGAGCTTCCCTCCGCGGCGCAAGACCTGCCGGAGAGGCATCGCACGCTCCGCGCCACAATCGACTCGAGCTACGAGCTCCTCGACGAGAACGAGCAGCGATTGTTCGCCCGGCTGGCCGTTTTCGCCGCCGGCTGGACGCTGGAGGCCGTCGAGGTGGTCTGCGGCGGAGATGGAGCCGGCGACGTCGTGCCTGTGCTCGGCTCGCTCGCCGACAAGAGCCTGGTCGTGGGCACGGGCACACGCGAACGGCGTTTCACGATGCTTCAAATCGTCCGCGGCTACGCCCTCGAGCGCCTCACGTCCAGCGGCGAGGAAGACGACCTTCGCGCGCGACACGCTGCTTACTTCGTCTCGGTCGCGGAAGTCGGCGAGTCGGAGCTGACAGGGCCTAGCCAAGACGTGTGGACGACGCGCCTCGACGCCGAGCGAGAGAACTTCCGCGCCGCGCTCGCCTACACACTCGACACCGGCGACGGTGTGACGGCGCTGCGGCTCGCCGCTGCTCTGCGTCGGCTGTGGCAACTTCACGCCGAGCTGAGCGAGGGCCGCGCGGCGCTCGAGGCCGCGCTCGCGGCGGCGCCCGATGCCCCGCTCGTCTCGCGGGCGAAGGCGCTGAACGGCCTCGGCGTGCTCGCCGGCGAGCAGGGCGACTTCGATGCGGCGGAGCTGGCCTTCGAGGAGAGCCTGGAGGCTGCCCGCCTGCTTGACGACGACGCGCGGCGTATGGGGGTGCTGACGAATCTCGGCAACATCGCGCTCTTCCGCCAGGATTTCGACCGCGCGCGGGAGCTCTACGACGAGGGCGCCCGGCTCGCGAAGAAGCTCGGCTCGACGTTCAACGCAGCGACCACGGCCCACGATCTCGGGCTGATCGAGCTCGCCCTCGGGGATGTCGGCGCCGCGATCGAGCGATGCGAGGAAGCGCTCGCGCTGGCACGTCTCGGGGGGACACCTCAGCTCGTGGCTGCATGCCTACGCTCCCTCGCCTCGGCGATCGTGATCCGAGGCGAGCTCGAGCGAGCCCAGGAGCTCCTCGAAGAGAGTCTCTCGATCGTCCGGCGGCTGAACGAGCCACGCGCGGTTGCCGAGTGTCTCGAGACCGCGGCGGGGATCGCGGCGGCGGCCGGTGAAGGAGCCAGGGCTGCAGTGTTGTTCGGAGCCGCTGACGCTGTCCTGGAGTCGGTCGCAACGACCCGACTGCCCGAGCGGCAACCCTGGGTCGACGTCTATCAGGAGGCGGCGCGTCTGAAGCTCGGGCCGGGAACGTTCGAGATGGAATACTTACGTGGCCGCAGCCTGCCGCTCGATGAAGCAATCGAGCTGGTCACGTCCGGGCGAGGCGCTGGTCAGCAGCGCGTTCCGCTGGGCGTGCCGCCGGGACCGGCGTCATAGAGGACGCCGCCGTTCGACGCGATCTGCAGGCAGAACGTGGTCACGTCGGCGTGCAGGACGGTGACGCCCGAGATATCCGTGACGGCCGCGCCGACGAAAGTGCCGCGCTCGGCCTGGTAGGCGGCGAGCTCGCGCTCGGCCTGCATCGCGGCCATGCTTGCTGCGGCGGAATTCGCCTCCTGCACGACACGGTTTTGCTGCGGGCTCGAAGGCTTGGAGCCGGCGCCTTTCAGCTGCGAGGAGAACAGCATCCCGCAGATCGCGAGGCTGACGAGGAGTGAGATGACTCCGAGGCCGCGGGTCATACTCAGCTGATCGGCTTGCAGGTGCGAAGCCTTGATCCACGATAAGTCAAACTAATGTGTGCGATTAGAAGTGCAGTGCTAGACTCCGGGACCACCATGGCCTCGCCCGTGTCTGTTGACGTGCTCGTGGTCGGAAGCGGCGCCTCCGGGCTTGCCGCGGCCGTCTCGGCGCACGGCGCCGGTGCTCGTGTGGCGCTTGCCGCCAAGGGATCACTGCAGTCCTGCAACTCGGCAAAAGCGCAGGGCGGGATTCAGGCGGCCTTCGGCGCCGACGACTCGCCCGAGCAGCACGCGGAGGACGTCTGGAAGAGCTCGCATCAGACAGCCGACCGTCGTCTGGTCGACGTACTGACAGCCGAGGCTCCGGGGGCCATCCACTGGCTCGAAGAGCTGGGCGTTCAGTTCACGCGCGAGAACGGGGGCTACCGGCTTGCGAAGTGCGGCGGCGCCTCTCGCAAGCGGCTGCTCCAGGTGGGCGATCGGACCGGGCACGCGATCACGGCTGCGCTCAGGGACGCCGTCGAGGCCTCCTCCGTGCAGGTCTTTGCGAGATCCCCGCTCAGCTTGCTCGAGCCTGCGGGGAGCGGCTGGCGCGCAATCTGCGGGGAGCAGGCGATCGACGCCGGGGCGGTTGTCCTGGCGGCAGGCGGTCGCTGCTACCGCGAGGCCGAGGAGCGCGGCGAGCTTTCGACCAACCACCCCGGCGCAACGGGCGAGGTGACGCAAATCGCCGTCGATCTCGGTGCGGAGGCCCGCGACCTCGATGCGCTCCAGTACCACCCCAACGGCGGCGCGTGGCCCGCGAACATGCAGGGCTACTCCATCCCGGAGACGACGCGCGCCTACGGTGCGACGCTTCTGAACGCCGAGCACGAGGAATTCACGGATGCACTCGGCCCGCGCGACGAGGTCGCCCAGGCGATCTTCGACGAGGTCGCGGCTGGGCGGGGCGTCGAGACTCCCGACGGGCGGCCGGCGGTCTATCTGGACACGACAAGAGTCCCGGAGGCCGACGCGGACGTCTCGCTGCCGTACATGCTTCGCCGCTACCGTGCGGCCGGAGTCGACCCCCTGAAGGAGCCGATCCTGACCTATCCGGTCCTGCATTACCAGAACGGCGGGCTCGTGATCGACGAGCACGCGGAGACGACGCTCGAGGGTCTTTACGCCTGCGGCGAGATCGCGGGCGGCACGCACGGACGCAACCGGATGATGGGTAACTCGCTGCTCGAGTGCACGGTCTTCGGCCGGCGCGCGGGCCGCGCCGCCGCAGAGAAGGCGGCAGCGTGAGTGTCGTCGCGACAGACCTGCAGCATGCGGTCGAGGACGCGGCGGCGCACCTCTACGTGTGGGCGCTGAAGGACATTCCGCAGGACCTCCGGGACGCGTTGGCTGATGCCCAGCAGCGCGAGACGTCCGTCCCCGGTCAGCGAGTGCTCACCACGATCCTGAAGAACGTTGCGATTGCCGACGACGAGAAGAACCTCGTCTGCCAGGACACAGGGATCGCCGTCTATACGTGCCGCGTCGGCGAGCATTTTCCGCTCCATCCGACGCGAATCTACGAGGCACTGAAGCACGGCACCGAGCGCGCGACGGTCGAGCATCCGTTGCGCTCGAACGCCGTCCACACGATCACGCGGGAGAACACGGGCCCGAATACCGGCTACCGGCTGCCGATCGTCCATTGGGAGTTCATCGCCGATTGGGACGGCCTCGACGTGAAGTGTGTGCCCAAGGGATCGGGGTCGGAGAACATGAGCTTCCTGAAGATGTGCGTCCCGGCCGACGGAGTGAAGGGGATCAAGCAGTTCGTGCTCGAGTCGATCGTCGGCGCCGGCGGCAAGCCGTGCCCGCCCGGGATCGTCGGCGTCGGGATCGGCGGCTCGGCCGACTACGCGATGTATCTCGCCAAGGAAGCGATCACGCGGCCGATCGGGACGCGGAATTCCGACCCGATCGTCGCCGAGCTCGAGGACGAGCTGTTCGAGCTCCTGAACGAAACGGGGATCGGCCCCATGGGGCTCGGCGGCGACGTGACCGTTCTCCAGTGCCACATCGAGCATGCGGATACGCACATGACCTTGAACCCGGTCGCGGTCAACTACCAGTGCTGGGCCGCGCGCCGGGCTTCGGCCCACATCTCAGCAGACGGCGAGGTGGAGTATGACCGTGAAGCCTGATTCGTCACGCTTTTGTCGCTGTTTCCATGGCCGTTCCAGGCAGTTCGGAGGGTCAGACCCGAACGAGGACCGTCCGCGCCGGGTCACGGAACGCGCACGAGAAGGTCGCTGAATTGGCACAGCACGAGGTCACCTTCCCGATCACCGACGAGCGCGAGATCTTGAAGCTCCGCGCCGGTGATGAGGTCACGGTGCAGGGTCACATCATCGGCATCCGCGACCGGACGCAGGTCCGGATCTTCGACCAGGGCGTCGAGCCGCCGATGGATCTCCGTGGCGCCTTCCTGCTTCACACCGCGCCGGGCGTCCGCAAGCTCGACGACGGCCGCTACGAAAAGGTCTGCATCGGCACGACCACGTCCGCGCGGATGGTCCGCTTCACCGAGCCGCTGGGAGCGCAGTACGGCGTCAGGGCGATCTGCGGGAAAGGCGGCTTCCCCGACGAGGCGATCGAGCCGATGCGCAAGCTTGGCATGGTCTACTTCGCGATCGTCGGCGGTGCCGCCGCCCTCGAGACGACCCAGATCGAGGAGATCGAGGAGGTCGCCTGGGAGGAGCTGATGCCTGAGTGCCTCTGGAAGTTCCGGGTCAAGGATTTTGGGCCGCTGACGGTCGGGATCGACGCCCACAGCAACTCGCTCTACCACGACGTGCAGTCGGCGGCCCAGGAGAAGCTGAAGGAGCTCTATGCCCGGCTTTGAGCTCGGCCTCTCGCGCGACGGCGGTCTCACGCACGTGCTCGACAAGGGTCTCGGTCCCCGCGCGTGGGAGGACGTGCTCGAGACGAGCGGCGCTTACATCGACATCGTCAAGCTCGGCTGGGGCACCGCCTTCGTCACCGCAGGGCTCGAGCGGAAGCTGGAAGTCCTGCGCGAGAAGCCCGTCGTCATCGGCGGCACGTTCTTCGAGGTTGTCTACGCGAAGGGGCAGCTGGACGGCTACAAGCGCTGGCTCGGTGAGCTGGGCATCACCCACGTCGAGATCTCCGACGGTACGGTCGAGATCCCCCGGGAGCGCAAGCTCGAGCTGATCGAGGACTTCGCGCGCGACTTCACAGTCCTCTCGGAGGTCGGCTCCAAGGATTCCGAGGTCGTCTTTGCCCCGTACGAGTGGGTCGAATGGATCAAAGAGGAGCGCGACGCCGGAGCCTGGAAGGTGATCACCGAGGCGCGCGAGGGTGGTACGGCCGGCATCTTCCGTCCCTCGGGCGAGATGCGCACCGGGCTCGTCGACGAGATCGCGCATTCGATCGACTTCCACGACCTCGTCTGGGAAGCGCCGACGAAGGCGTCGCAGGCGTGGTTCATCAAGCATTTCGGCCCCGAGGTGAACCTCGGCAACATCCCGCCGGACGAGGTGATCCCGCTGGAGACCCTCCGCCTGGGACTGCGCGGCGACACGCTGAAGGAGGTGCTCTTACGTGGGGGAACCCATGATTCCCCCACGAGCCCCCTCCTTAAGGGCGGCCATTCCTGATGGCCACCGCTCCGCAATTGCCTGAGCTCGATTTCGAGGCGATGTCCGCCGAGGAGTTGCTCCGCTGGGGCTACGAGGAATACGGCGAAAAGCTCTGCCTGACGTGCTCCTGGCAGAAGCAGTCGTCGGTGCTCGTGCACATGGTCTCGGAGCTCGGCCTCGGCATCCCCGTGATCGAGCTGGACACGCAGCTCTTCTTCCGCGAGAGCTACGAGACGCGCGACCGGCTGGTCGAGCGCTACGGGCTCGAGCTCGAGAGCCCGCAGGTGATCACCGTCGCCGAGCAGCACAAGCGCGAGGGCCCGAACCTCTGGGAAACGGATCCGGATCGCTGCTGCCATATCCGCAAGGTCGAGCCGCTGCTCGAAGCGCTCGGCCCCTACGACGCCTGGATCTCCGGCATCCGCCGCGATCAGTCGCCGAGCCGCGGCACGACGCCGAAGCTGCAGTGGTCGGAGCGCTACGGGGTCTGGAAGTTCCACCCGCTCGCCGACTGGGACGAGAAGCGCGTCTGGGCCTACATCCAGGTCAACGAGATTCCCTTCAACCCGCTGCACGAGTCCGGGTACCGCTCGATCGGCTGCATCCCATGCACCCGGCCGACGGCGCCCGACGAGGAGGAGCGCGCCGGCCGCTGGGCCGGCTCGGACAAGCTCGAATGTGGGATCCACACCGACACGCTTTCCGGCGCGACCGGGTCCGCGGCCGTGTCCCGGGACCAGGTCCCAGGACATGGCTCGGGACCAGGTCCCGCAGGGCGAAAGGAGACGAATGGCTAACGGGTTTACGCTCTGGTTCACCGGGCTGTCAGGGGCCGGCAAGTCGACGATTGCCGAGCTCGTCGGCGCCGAGCTGGAGAAGAACGAGCACAAGGTCGAGTACCTGGACGGCGACGTCGTCCGCACCCACCTCTCGAAAGGCCTCGGCTTCTCCAAGGAGGACCGGGACACCAACATCGAGCGGATCGGCTGGGTGGCCTCCCGGCTGACGCGTCACGGCGCCGCCGTTCTCGTCAGCGCCATCTCCCCCTACGAAGAAACCCGCCGCAAGGCGCGCGGTCTCATCGAGGAGCACGGCGACTTCGTCGAGGTCTTCGTCAAGGCCTCGGTCGACGTCTGCGCGAGCCGCGACGTCAAGGGCCTGTACGAGAAGGCGTTCAGCGGTGAGATCAAGGAATTCACCGGTGTCTCGGACCCCTACGAGGAGCCGTCCGCGCCGGAGCTCGTGCTCGACACGGAATCCCAATCACCGCACAAGAGCGCCGCGCGCGTGCTCGAGGTGCTCACAGCGCGAGGGCTCGCGGGTGAGCGGGTCGCGGTCTGATGGCGGTCGAGACGCAGCCGCACCTGATCGCGCCGCACGGCGGGTATCTGGTCGACCGCACGGGCCCGAGGCCCGACAACGCCGACAGCCTGGAGCAGCTTCCGCTGACCTCGCGTGAGCTGTCCGACCTCGACATGCTGGCGTCCGGCGCGCTCTCGCCGCTCGAGGGCTTCATGGGCCAAGAGGACTACGAGCGGGTGCTCGAAGAGATGAGGCTGGCAAAGGGCCTGCCCTGGACGCTGCCCGTCTGTCTCGCCGTCGACCGCCCGCCCGCCGACGACGAGGTCACATTGACCGACGAGTCGGGCAAGCCGGTCGCTGTGCTCGAGGTGGACGAGGTCTTCGAATACGACAAGGAGCGCGAGGCGCGGCATGCGTTTCGGACCACTGACGGCGAGCATCCCGGCGTCGCCCGGCTCTACGAGCAGAAGCCGCTCTACTTGGCCGGCAAGGTGACTGTCTTCGAGCGCGCCCGGCCCGCGTTTCCGGAGCTTGCGCTCGATCCTGCGGAGACCCGCGCGGCCTTCGAAGAGCGCGGCTGGAAGCGCTTGGTCGGCTTCCAGACCCGCAACCCGATCCACCGCGCCCACGAGTACCTGACCAAGGGCGCGCTCGAGACGGTCGACGGACTGCTGATCCACCCCCTCGTCGGCGACACCAAGTCCGACGACGTGCCGGCGGCAACGCGTGTCGACTGCTACCGGATCCTGCTCGAGAACTACTATCCCCAGGACCGGGTCGTGCTCTCGGCGTTCCCTGCCGCGATGCGCTACGCAGGCCCGCGAGAGGCGATCTGGCACGCGATCTGCCGGAAGAACTACGGCTGCTCGCACTTCATCGTCGGCCGCGACCACGCGGGCGTGGGGGACTACTACGGCACCTATGACGCGCAGCTGATCTTCGACGAGTTCGAGCCGCACGAGCTCGACATCGAGCCGATGTTCTTCGAGCACGCGTTCTGGTGCAAGGTCTGCGGCCAGATGGCGACGCCAAAGACCTGCCCTCACGAAGGCGACGACCACGTCTTCCTCTCCGGCACGAAGGTGCGGGAGCTGCTCGCCGCGGGAGAGCTGCCGCCGGTCGAGTTCTCGCGGCCCGAGGTTGCAGAGGTGCTGATCGAGGCGTACCGCGCGTAGCTGGCAATGACCTGGCAGTTCACGCTCACGGGTCTGCTGATCGGCGGCCTCGTCGGCCTCACGGGGATGGGCGGCGGCTCGCTGCTGACGCCCGTCCTGGTGATCGTGTTCGGGTTCAAGCCGACCTATGCGGTCGGCACGGACATCCTCCATGGGGCGGTCTTCAAGAGCTTCGGCGCGATTAAGCACCGCCGGTTGGGCACAGTCCACGCGCGGCTCGTTTTCTGGATGTTTCTTGGCTCGGGGCCGATGTCACTGCTCGGCGTCTCGCTGGCAACCTGGTTGACGCACCGCTACGGAAACGGCGTCCAGTCGGTCGAGGCTTACGCGATCGGGGCGGCGCTCGTGCTCGGCGGGATCGGCCTCGTCGCGAAGACGCTGATCAAGCTCGGCATGCAGCCGGACGATGCGCCGTTCATCCTCACGCGCCGTGACCGCTGGATCGCCTTCGCGATCGGCGCCGTCTTCGGCTTCATCGTGGGCCTCACCTCGGTCGGCAGCGGCACGTTCTTCGGGCTCGTCATGGTGCTCGTCTATCCGCTGACGATCTCGAAGATCGTCGGAACTGACATCTTCCATGCGGCGGCGTTGCTCTGGGTCGCCGGCGCCGGCCACCTGATCGCGGGCAACGTCGACCTCCACGCGATGTTCTGGCTGCTGCTCGGCTCGATCCCCGGGGTGCTGCTGACGAGCAACCTGACGCTCAAGGTTCCGGAGGAGGGGCTTCGGTTGGGGCTGGCCGGCGTGCTCATCCTGAGCGGTATCAAGTTGATCGACCCGCCCGGGTCGAACTGGATCCTGCTGGCGGGACTAATCGTCTGCGCTGTCGCCCTGACCGCTTGGGGCGCGCGCGAGCTGACGGAGCGCCGGCGCTTGGAGCAGCAGGCTCCTGCGACGGACCTTCCACTGCGTTAACAAACCGACATCTAAACTCGCCGCACTTTGGCGCGTCTCCTGCCGGTCGTGCTCGTTGTTGGGCTGCTCGGCGGCTCGGCCGCGGCCTTCGCCGTCACCGAGCGGCTGAAGCTCGAGCGCAGCCCGATCTTCGCCACAGAGGTTGGAAAGGTCGTCTCCTCGAACGGCCACAGGGTGAAGATCGACTTTCGCCTGCGCAAGCCTGACAACCTGTCCGTTGCGATCGTCGACACCCGCGACCAAGTTGTCCGGGCACTGGTCTCGTCCCATCACGTCGCTGCGGGTCCGGAGAAGCTTAAGTGGAACGGCCGTGACGATTCAGGCTCCCCGGTCCCGGACGGCGTTTACAAGCCGCGAGTCCATCTCGCCAACGCGCACCGGACGATCCTGCTGCCGAACCCGATCACTGTCGACACGAGGGTCCCGCAAATCTCTTTGACCGGGCGGAACCTGACCGTGGTCTCGCCGGACGGTGACGCCAAGCACGACTACCTGAAGCTCTTCTTCAAGACGAGCGAGCCTGCGCGGGCGGTGCTGTATGCGAACGGGCGTTTAGTCGTGAAGCAGAAGTCGTTCAAGACGCGGTCGTTGCAATGGGGGCGGAGCAACGGGATGCCGGCGCGGCCGGGGCTTTACCGCTTACAGCTCCGCGCGATTGACGCGGCGGGAAACCAGGGCGCTCTGTCGCGCGTCTTCACCCTGCGAATCCGCTACATCGAGCTCGGACGGCACGTGATCCACGCAACTGCCGGCGCTCGGATCCGAGTTCGGGTCTCGACGGACGCCCATTTCTACTACTGGCGGATCGGCCCGCGGCACGGACGGGTCCGTGCGCGGGTCCTCTCGCTAGCGGCCGGCCCGGCCGGGAGATACCAGCTGGTCGTCACCGAACGTGGCCATTCAGCTCGGGCCCTCGTCGTGGTGGGTCCGTGACCGAGCTTGCGCGCGCCGCGGGGCCGCTCGCCGCAGCAGGGCTTGCGTTCCTGATCCTCGGGCGCCGGCGGGATCTTCGCCTCGCCGGCCTCGCGGCCTGGGCGCTCGGTTGCGGCGTGCTTGCGTACTACCTGGCGCCGCACGGCCATCGGCCGCTGCTCGCCGCAGCCGGTGTCGGTGGCCTCGTCCTGGCCGCGGCCGGGGCGGCTCTGCTTCTTCGCTGGCCGTGGCTGCTCGTTCTCGCCGCGCTTGCCTGCGTGCCCGCGAGGATTCCCGTCACTGTCGGCTCGACCGATGCCAACCTGCTCGTGCCGCTGTACGGGGTCGTTGCGGCGGCTGCACTCGCGCTCGGCTCGCAGCTGCTGCACGAGAAAACGGCGCGTAGCGAGAGAGAGCTCGGGCCGCTGGCGTGGCCGCTCGCTGCCTTCCTCCTCTGGAGCGGGCTCAGCCTTGTGTGGAGCCAGGATGTCCGCCAGGGCGCGATCGAGCTGCTCGCCTTCTACCTTCCGTTCGCGCTGCTGGCGGTAACGCTTGCGCGGCTCCCCTGGCGCCGAGAGTGGCTAGGCGCGGTCTGGGTCCTACTGGTGGGAATGGCCGTCGTTTTCGCCGTGATCGGCGTTTACCAATACGAGACGCGGGACGTCTTCTGGAACCCGAAGGTGCGCGTCGGCAACGCGTACGCCCCGTTCTATCGCGTCAACTCGGCGTTCTGGGACCCCTCTATCTACGGGCGCTTCCTCGTCGTCGCGATCCTGGCGAGCCTCGTGCTGGTGCTCCGCGGCGCGGCGAGGCGGGTCGCCATTGCCGCCTCGGCGGTGATTGTCGTCTCCTGGATCGGGCTGGTCTTCTCGTTCTCGCAGTCGAGCTTCGTCGCGCTCGTGGTCGGGGTCGGGATCGTCGCGTGGTTCGCTTGGGGGCGGCGAACGCTCGCGCTGCTCGGAGTGATCGCGGTCGTCGTGCTGGTTGCCGGGCTGGCCATGCCGAGCGCGCGGCACCATTCGCTGAACAGCGCTTCTGGTGGACGCTTCAAGCTCGTCAAGAATGGGATCGCGATTGCGGCCCACCATCCAGTGCAGGGCGTCGGGATCGGTGGGTTCAAGAAAGCGTATGCCGCGCGCACAGGCCTGAAGGGCAACGAACCGAAGGCGGCTGCGTCGCACGACACCCCAGTGACCGTTGCGGCCGAAAACGGCCTCGTCGGGCTGGCGCTGTTCGGCTGGCTGCTCGTCGCGGCGTTCGTGCTCGCCTTCCGGGGCGCGGTGCCGACCTTCGCCGGACGCGTGTCGCTGATCCTCGGCGTCGCGCTCGCCGCGATCGGAGTTCACAGCCTCTTCTACAACGCGTTCTTCGAGGACCCGATGGTGTGGGGCGTCTTCGGCCTCGCGCCGCTCGCGGCGGCCGCGCTCGCGCGTGAGCGGGTCAGCGAGCCGCAGCCACCAGCCGCCGTCCCGCAGCCAGCAGTCGTCGCCGCTCCGCAGGCAGGTAGAAGCCGAGCGGAAGCAGGATGAGCGGGTAGGCGGCGGCGAGGAGCAGCGCTCCCGCAAGCGGTACGTGCAGGGATTTCCCGACGGCCACGAGGCCGACGGCGGTCGCGGCAAGCAGGGCGACCCGGCGCCATTGGTACGGGATCGGATAGACGCGCACCGAGTACAGGGACATGAAGACGAACATCGACGTGTAGGCGGCCGCGCCAGAGATCGCCGCACCGATGATTCCGAACCTCGGGACGAGCACGAGGTTGAGTGCCACGTCGATCACCGCCGCCGCACCGGTGACGACCCAGTTGAATTGCGTCTTCCGCGCGCGGCCAAGACCGATCGCGACGACGGTGTAGCCCCCCAGGGCTGCCACCGAGAAGGCCAGCACCGGCACGACGCGCGCCCCGGCATAGAACTCGGGCCGTCCGGTCAGCAGACGCACGAGCCACGGTGCCAGCAGGCCGAGGATGACTGCGAGCCAGCAGCTGACGAAAAGCAGATAGGTGAGAACATAGCCATAGGTCCGCTTCGCCTCGCTCTCGTCCTCGATCGAATAGGCGAACGCCGGCCAGGCCAGCCGGAAGGCGGCAAGCAACAGGAGCGAAGCGGAAGCGATCCTGACGCCGACTGAGTAATAGCCGACAGCGGCCTGCCCCTTGAACTTGGCGATGAAGAAACGGTCGCTGAACGCGAGTGCCCAGAGAGCGAGCTGCGAGGGCACGAGGGGCAGCCCGAAACGGTTCATCGCCCGGAAGAGCCGACGGTCGAACTGCAACCCCAGCTGATAGCGGCGGTAGCCGAGCAGGACGAGGTACACGCTGAGCGTGCCGATCCAGTTGCCGACGACGACTCCCATCGCCCGCTGGTGGAAGCCGACCACGAGGATCACCGTTGCGGCGACCGTTATCAGCAGGTTCGCGATCGTGGCGGCGCTGAACAGGACCGGTCGTTCCTCGACACGGAAGAGCGAGGTGAGCTGCTCGTAGTTCATCTGCGCCCAGAGACCGACGAAGGCGGCGCGCACGAGCCAGGCCTGGCCGTGCCCCAGCGACAGGGCTTCGGCGATCGGCTGCGCCGCAATCCAGCCGGCAGCAAGGCCGAAGGTCGCGCTCCCCATCGTGAACCAGAATGAGGTGCGGACAACGCGGACCCGGTGCTCCCAGTCGCCGGAGTCGAAGTAGTAGCGAAAGAAAGCGCTCGAGATGCCGAGGCGCAGCACGACCACGAGCACGGCGGTCAGCGCGGTCAGTGTCTCGACGCGGCCGTAGTCGCGGCCGTGCAGGTAGCTCGTGTAGAGCGGCAGCAGCAGCAGCGAGAGGAACCGCGAGATGAGGCCGCCGAGCCCGTAGATCAGGGACTGCGAGACCAGGCGCTTGATCTGCTGCGCTAGCACCCTACAGACGAGAGTAGATGTCGATCAGGCGGTCGGCCATCTTGTCGGCGTCGTGGACGCGTTCGACATAGGCTCGGCTCGCAGCCCCCGGGATGCGCCGTTCCTCGGCCGAGTCGAGCAGCGGCCGTAGGTCGGCCGCAAGCGTCTCCTTCGTCGTCCGGACGATCGGCACTCCGATGCCGAACGCCTCCGCGGTGCGTCTGGCGGCCTCTTCGTGGATGTAACCGACGACGGGCTTGCCGTACGCCATCGCCTCGATCGCGAACAAGCCGTACCAGCCGGAGTTGAGCTGGTCGACGACGATGTCGGCGCCGGCTAGCCGGGGGCCGACCTCGTCATGCCGCACGTTCTCGATCACGTCGAGCTCGACGCCGAGCTCCGCGCAGGCTGCGACGATCAGCTCGGTGCCCTTGCGGCTGCGCGAGAGGGCCGCATGGGCCACGCGCAGCGGACCTGCCGTCCGGGGTGGCACCGGTGTAATCGCGGAGAGGTCGATGCCCGGAGGCAGGACTTCCGCCTCCGGGATCCAGCGCGCCGCATCGTACGAGCCGATGATCTGCGCATCGGCACGCCGGCCGTAGGCGAGCTCTTCCGGCGACTTGTCGCGGATGTCCGAACCGACGAAATGGAAGACCGACTTCTTGCGGGCCGCCTTCAGGATGGGGAACTGGACGAGTTTGGGCACCAGTGTGAGCCCGAAGTAGAAGTGGAAGACGTCGGTGGCCGGGAGGAGCCTCGCCAGCGCGCGGAACTGCGCGGCTTGCCGGCGCCAGACCGGGCCGTGCGGTAACCGCAGGTCTTCATCGGCCTCGGGGTGCGCCGGGTGTGTGTTGAAGACGACGAGCCGCGCGTCGATGCCCTTTCGCCGCAGCGCCTGCACGTTCGTCCAGCCGATGCCCGCGAAGTTGACGGGACAATGGACAACCGTGGGGGAACCCGTGGTTCCCCCACGAGCCCCCTCCTTCTTCGTCGTTTTCATGCAGACGACCCGGGGCTACGCCGGGCAAAGCCCCGGCTTCGCCGGCACCTCGCGCTTTTCCATTAATCAGCGTCCCATTCCACCTGATCGAAGTACCGTAGGGCCTTCCGGCTAGGGCGGACGCGGTTTGCATGCGACGCGAGATCCTCGTCGTTGAGTTCTCCCAGCGCGTGCTTGAGCCCGAGATAGGGCAGGTTCAGGTCCTCCTGGTAGACGATCGTCGAGATCCGTGGGTTGATCTCGACCACCGCGTCGCCGACGAGTTGGATGTTGAAGAAATGATCGAGCTCGAGCTCGGCGACGATCTTGGCGGCGACGTCCATCAAGCCGGGGTCATCGAGTGTCTGGAAGTACATCGCCAGCCCGGCGCGCATCTCCTCGCGCGTCTTCGGATGGCCGAGCACGATCCGGCCGTCCCGGGCGATCCCGTCGATCGTTCGTTCGGGGCCGCGGGCGAGCTCCATGACGAGCGCCTCGGTCTCGTCGTTGCCGAGGAGCTCGATCAGCTCCTCAAGACGCAGCGCTTCTGCGACACCCGGGCGGTTCTCGAAGAGCTGCCGGCGGCGGTCGGCGGAGGCCGAAAGGACGCGGAAGCCCCGCGACCCAGAAGAGACGAGCGGCTTGAAAGCGACATCCTCGTCGGGGTAGCCGAGCTCCCGCGCGGCCGCGCTCACGCTCTCGGCGCCGCTGACAGGCCGCCACGCGGGGCCGCGAACGCCGATCGAGTCCAGCAGGGCATACGTCTCGGCCTTGTCGTTGGAGCGACGCACCGCCTCTGGGCTCGCCACGAGCACGGTCGTCTCGCCGAACCGCTCCTTCCCCTCGGCGAGCGGCAGGAGCTCGTACGACGATTGTGGGAGGACGGCGTCGATCGGCTCGCGCTCGCAGATCTCGACGAGCACGTCCGTGAAGCCAGGCTCGCTCCCGGCCGGCACGACGTGGAAGGCGTCGCAGAAGTGCCGGCCGATCGCCAGTTCAGACATGTCCGTGCCGACGATGCGAACCTCGCGCTCGCCGTTCTCGCGGAGCGCCCGGATCAGCGCCGCGGATCCCGGCACGCCTGAGGCGGTGAGCAGGACCGTGAGGGGTCTCACGTCAGGTCGATTCGGTCTTCAGCGAGGCGTTCAAGGTCGCGGCAGCGCTCGGCGTCGAGCATCGCCAGCATCGTCTCGCCCATGGAAGTGCCCGGGTAGGCCCAGACCTCCGGATGCGTGAGAAGCTGCAGCCACTCGAAGCTCCCCTCGGCGAGCGCCTCGTGCGGGCAGCCGCTCCGCCAGTGCTGGTTCGAGTCGGACCGGTAGTGGTCGGGATCGAAGTAGCCCGACTGCATCACATTGACGGCGCCCTCGACCGGCTCGCGCATGAACTCGGGATCGGGGTTGTGCCAGGCGACGACGGGGTCGAAGCGGTCGTCGAGATCGAGCTGCGGGTAAACGGCGTGGAGCCCGACGCGGTGCCCGAGCTCGCGCAGGCGCGCGAGAGCATGTTCGCCCTCGGGTGAGGCGAGGTTGTAGAAGACGCTGCGTGTCATCAGGAAGTAGGTCGCCTGCGCGCCGGCCTCGGCTTCGAGCTCGGCGAGCATGAGCGCAGCCTCAAGCGACAGGTCGACATCGTGGCGGAGCAAGAGGCCGCCGGGCATCGGCTCGCGGTCGAAGAACGCGAACCGGTAGCCACCGGTCTTCGCTGCCGCGAGCAGCTCGCGGTAGTGCGTGAGGTCGAATCCACACTTCATCTGCGGGGTGTCTCCCAAGGCCATGCCCCGGGACCGGGTCCCCGGCCATGACCGTGGACCAGGTCCCCGGACCTGTCTGCGGACGCGGTCGGTCCGCGAGGTTCCCAAGCCCTCCCCCAAGGCCATGCCCCGCGACCGGGTCCCCGGTCATGACCGTGGACCAGGTCCCCGGACCTGTCCGCGGACCCGGTCGCTCCGAGAGTTGCCGTCACTCGACCTCCACGGTTGGAGGGTTGCCGCCGTTTCGGCGCGCTCAAGAGCCTTGATGTTCGTTCTTCGCCGCCGTTGTCGACACGGCGGAGCAGTCGGTACTGAATTCGCTCTGGGCGGCCGAGGACGCCACGGCGCGAGGGCCAGCTCTAACGAGCCAGCTCGCCGGCGAGGTCCGCAAAGACCTCCGCATACCGGTCGACGGCCACCTCGTCGTGTGCGACCGTCAAGGTCCACTCCTCCTCGCGGCCGGGCGTCATGAAGATGCCGCGGTTCATCGAATAGAGCCATGCGAGATCGGTCAGATCGGCGTCCTGATTGGCCTTGAAGCTCGCATAGTCGACGATTCGCTCGCTGGAGAACGTCACACATCCCTTGGCGGCGATGCCGATCGCGTAACCCGGGAACCCGTGCTGCTCGATCACGCGTGTGCAACCGGCGAGGATGCGTTCGTTGAGGCGCTCGAAGTGCTCGTAGGCATCAGGGGTTAGGACCCGCTCGAGGCTGGCGCGAGCAGCGGCCATCGCCAAGGGGTTTCCGTTGTAGGTCCCGACCTGGTAGACGCTCCCGTCCTCGACGACGCTCATCGCCTTGTCGGTCCCGCCGATCGCCCCCGAGGGAAGTCCTCCGCCAAGCGATTTGGCGAGCGTCACGAGGTCGGGCTCGACCCCGAAGCGCTCGGTTGCTCCGCCCGCTGCGATCGCGAAGCCGGTTTTGACCTCGTCGAAGATCAAGACGATTCCCCGGCGCGCGGTCAACTCGCGAACCGCTTCGAGATATCCCGGCTCGGGCGGGATGATCCCGAGCTTCATCATCGCCGCCTCCATGATCACGCAGGCCGGGGCGCGCCCTTCCGATTCGAGCCGCTCGATCCGGCGCTCCATCGCTGCCGCGTCGTTGAAGGGAACGGCGACGGTCATCTCGACGATCGCCCTCGGCAGTCCGGCGCCGTAACCGACCGACGGCAGATCGTCCGGGGCGATCCCCTCGATGTCGGTCCCGCCGGTCGAGACCATGACCGCGTCGTGGTGGCCATGGTACGAGCCGAAGATCTTGACGATGGTGTCGCGGCCCGTGAGCCCGCGCGCAACCCGGATCGCGTCCATCGTCGCCTCGGTGCCAGAGTTCGTGTAGCGCCACTTGGGCAGGCCCCAACGGCGTTGGAGCTCCTCGGCCACGGCGACGGCGTCCTCTGTGGGCGCGGCGAAATGGGTGCCTAGTCGGACACGCTCGTCGACCGCGCGTGAGATCGCGGGATGGGCGTGGCCTTGCGTCATCGAGCCGAAGCCGTTGTGAAAGTCGAGCATCTCGTTGCCGTCGACGTCCCAGACCCGCGCTCCCTCGCCGCGTTCGAGATAGATCGGCCACGGCTCGCGAAGCTGATACGAGGAGGCGACTCCGCCGGCGAGCGACGCTCGAGCCCGCTCGTACATCGCACGCGATTTGGGCGTGCGCTCGTTCAGCGTGCGCGCCTCACGCTCGGTGAGCTCCCGAATCCGCTCGCGATCGATCTGAATCGGCGTCTTCACCGCCATGGATGCGACCCTACACTCGAATGCAGGCGGCCGCGATGGCCCGGCGCTCGGCCGCCGCGGAGGATCTGCTGCGCGCAGACGAGGGCGAGGAGATCGGCCTGCAATTCGACGCCGAGGAGCTCGAAGCGGCCCTGGCAGACGAGGAGGTCGAGGCGCACGGGCTCCGTCAGAAGGCGGCAGTGTTCGC
>WNGD01002295.1_pt1 | contig 23585 bp, 17 predicted proteins | sample 5400671 | NCBI WGS metagenome assembly WNGD01 (sample SAMN13153369, study PRJNA577476) | soil metagenome | isolation source: 40 cm soil or saprolite under grassland replicate 2 | place: USA:California | collected 2016-06-15
GGGCGTGGAGGTGGCGACCGCCCGGGAGTCGAGCATGTTCATCGCGATCCTTCGGCGGATCTGGTCCTCGATCCCGTACCTGGGCGACGTCCCGTTCCTTCTGCCGTTCCACTTCGACCTGCACGCGCCGGACGGCCGGCAGATCGGGCGCTACACGCGGATGTTCGCCCTTCGCGACCGCTACGTGCTGGACCTGTCCGGGGACCCGGAGCGCCGGCTCGACCGGCGGGTAGCCATGGCGTTCACCGTCGCGTTGGACGCCCTGCAGGACCGCTGACCACGAGTCAGGCGGCCACGTGGGCGACAGCGGTGTCGCGTCAGGGGGGCAGCGCCGCCGCCGGCGCCCTGGCGCCCGTCTCAGGTGCGAGGAGGCTGCTCGGACCCGGTCGTCGGACCGCGGACGGGTGGTGGGTCTGGATGGAATCCGCGGCGTCGCCGCGCTGTACGTGGTGGTGCACCACAGCTGGCTGCTGAGCTTCCACGGGTATCCGGCCAACACCGGTCCGGCCTGGCTCGGCTGGCTGCTGTACGGGCGGCTCGCGGTGGTCGTGTTCATCACGCTGTCCGGCTTCTCGCTGGCCGTGTCGCCGGCCCGCAAGGAGTGGCAGCTGGGAGGTGTGGCCCGGTTCGCTCGGCGGCGCGCCTGGCGGATCCTGCCGCCGTACTGGGCGGCCCTGGCGTTCAGCCTGGTGATCGCCTGGGCCGTGACACCCCAACTGCACTCCGGGCCGCCGACCGGAACCTCGGTCGTCGTCTACGGCCTCCTGCTGCAGGACGTTGTCGCGGCGCCGGTGCCCAACGGGGCCTTCTGGTCGATCGCGGTCGAGGCCGAGCTGTACCTCGTCTTCCCACTACTGCTGCTGATCCGGCGCCGCGCGGGCGCGGCGGCGGTGCTCGCCGCCGTCACCGCGCCGGTGGTCGCGGTCGGCCTGCTGGCCCCGAGCCTGTCCACTACGGACAGACTGACAGGCGTCACCCTGCAGTTCGCCCCGTTGTTCGCGATGGGCGTGCTCGCCGCGGGCGTCGTCGCCGCGGGCGACCGGATCCGCACCCTGCCGTGGCACTGGCTGGCCGCGCTCGCCGCCGCTCCGGCGGTGCTGCTGATGCTCCTCGAGGGCTCGGCCTGGACGGTGAACCACTACTACTGGATCGACCTCGCGGTCGGTCCCGGGATCGCCATGCTCCTGGTGAGTGTGGCGACGGGGCGGCCGGCGGCGCTGGTCTGGCTGCTGGCCACCCGGCCGGTGCGCAGTCTCGGCACGTTCTCCTACAGCCTCTACCTGATCCACGTGCCGATCGTCGTGGCGATCAGCCGCAAGCTGGTCGCGCCGCATCTCGCGCCAGGCCTGCCGGCGTTCTGGGTGACCCTGGCACTGGCAGTGCCGATGTCGGTCCTGACGGCCCGGTTGTTCGCGACGGTGTTCGAGATCCCGTTCCAGCGGTACCGCGGCTGGCACGGCGTCCTAGGACGACCCGGCGAGTTCGGCGGCCAGCCGGGTGGGATCTATGCCGCGCGCCTCCAGCAGTAGCCGCAGTGGGTTGGGCCGGCCCGCGGTCCAGCCGAGCCCGGCCAGCTGCCGGCGGCTGCGGCGGCTGAGCTGGGTGCCCAGCGGGTCGCGGGCGTCGTGCAGGACGCCGTAGAGCAGATGCTCCGGGCCGATCCGGGCATCGCCGCGGCGGTCGGCGAAGTCGGCTGCGATCAGGAAGGAGCGTTTGGCCAGGAGGTAGACACACAGCGGGCTGGGCCCGGCGTGCCCGCCGCGCCACCGGGGCCGGCGCCGTACCCGCCGCTCGGCCGCGTACACCGCCTGCGCGCCGAAGGTCGCCTCCAGCCTCCGCCGCACCTCTTCCACCTCGATGCCCAAGGCCCGCAGCGCGCCCGCCGGATCGACCCGCGGCCCCAGCGTGGGGCCGACCCGCTGCAGTTCGGCGCGGACCGTGGGCAGGTCCAGGCCGGCGGCGTGCAGCAGGGCGGCGGCCTGGCTGGTGTCCTGCCGCAGCAGGCCGAGCAGCACATGCTCGTCCGCCAGGCAGGGGTGGCCGAGCTCGCCGGCCTCGAGGTAGGCCAGCCGGAGCACGTCGTGGCTGTCCGGGGACAGCCGTTCCCACCTCCCACCGGTCCCGTCGTCGCCGATCGCCGCGGCCAGCACCCGGGTCAGTCGTCGCCTCATGACGGCTGCTCCGGCTGCCCGCCACGCACCCGCAGCCCGTGCTTGTAATGCACCGCCTGCTTGGTCACCCCCAGCCGGCGCGCGATGTCCCGCCAGGACCAGCCGTGCGCCCGGGCGTTGTCCACCTGCAGCTCCTCCAGAACCAGTGCCGCCACCGGCATGGAGATCGCGAGCCCCGCCAGGCCGGTGAGCCGGTCGCCGACCCGTTGGGTCAGCAGGATGTAGCCGGCCCAGCAGATCGCGGCGGCCAGCGCGTAGCCGATCCCGACCGGATCGGCCGACCGCTCCCACGGCTGGGTCACCAGCAGCACACCCGCCCCGGCCAACGCCGGCCAGACCAGGCCAAGGCGCCCCGACCGCCGCGCGACCGCGACCGTGAGCGGGCCGAGGAACTCGCAGGCGACCGCGGTGGCGAGCGGGATGCGCGCGATGGCCTCGAAGAACAGCAGCGTCATCCCGGCGCTGACCAGGCCAAGCGTGGCCGCGTCGAGCAGGTCGCGGCGGGGCATGGCCCACGGCCTGGGTCGTGCGATCGCGATGAAGATCGCCGCCGCCCAGCTCAACCTGAGCCAGGCCGCACCGGCCGGCCCGACCGTGTGGAACAGGGAGGTCGAGGCCGCCGCGCCGAGTTGGACGCACAGCACGGACGTCAGCGCGAGGCCGGCGCCGGGCCCGGGCAGCGCGAGGCCGGCGGCCGGCCCGGCGGGTGCGCCGACGGTCGAAGCGGTCGGGTGCGCGTCGCAGGCGAGGGTCATGCCCCCATCCCACCCGGCCAGACCATCCGCGTCCACCACAGGCTCGTGGACATACCATCCATCACTCGTGGACGATGAGGCCCATGGAGACCCGCCTGCTCGGCGCCCTGGTCGAGCTGCACCGGCGGGGCACGATGCGCGCGGTGGCCGAGGCGACCGGATACGGGACCTCGGCCGTCTCCGCGCAGCTGGCCGCCCTGCAGCGCGACCTGGGCGTCGATCTGGTCGAGCGTGCCGGTCGCAACGTGCGGCTCACCGCCGCGGGTCGACGGCTTGTCGGGTACGCCGAGCAGATCCTGGCCACCGTCGAGGCGGCGCGGACCGCGCTTCGCGGCGACACCGAGCCCAGCGGCCTGCTTCGGGTCGGGGCGTACGCCAGCGCGCTGTCGGCCGACATCGTCCCCGTCGTGCAGCAGCTCGCGACCTCCCACCCGAGGCTGCGGGTCGAGCTGCAGGAGCGGGAGCCGGCCGAGGTCATGCAACTGCTCGCCGACGACCGCATCGACCTGGGATTCGTCTACGACTACAGCCTCGTCCCGCGGTTCGGCGACGACGGCGGGGCCCTGCGGTTCATGTGTACCTCGCCGCTCGTGCTCGCGGTCCCGGCCAGCCGTTCCGTTCCCGGGCCGATCGACTCACCGCACCAGTTCGGCTCCGTGGCCGGCCTGCCCTGGGTGGTGAACTCCCGCGGCGACGACGACGGCGAGCTCGTCGAACGGGTCTGCGCCGCGGCCGGCGTCACTCCCGCCATCGCGCACAAGGTCGACAGTCTCGAGCTCATCCTCGACTTCGTCGCCGCCGACCTCGGCGTCGCGCTGGTTCCGGCGTCCTTGCCGGCACGCGACGGCGTGCAGCTCCTGCCCATGCCCACCGACGGCCCACGCCGGCGGATGTACGCGGCCACCCGCCCGGGCCGCCAGGACTGGCCGGCGAGCGCACTCGTCACCCAGCGGGTCGCCGCCCACGCGACGGGAACCGGCTGACCGCGAAGCCATGTCACGGCCGCGCCGCCGACCGTCCCTCCGCCGGTCGGATACTGGGCGAGGGTGTCGGCACTGCCGATCCCCGGTTGAACTCATCGTCGTGGGTATGCCGAGCGACCATGAGCCGCCGCGTCCGACAGGCGGCCGTCCGGAGGTTCCCGTGCCGACCATTCGGGGTGAACCGCTCATCCGCCGGGTGGGTGCCGGCCGCCTGCTGACCGGTGTGGCCGCGGCCGCCGTCGCGTTGGCTCCTGCCGTCCCGCAACCCGTAGCGTCGGCGGGGGTGTCGTCGCCGGATGTCGCGGCTGTCTGGTACGGCGCCGTGCTCGCGCCCGGCCACCGGCCGGGCGCGGGCGTGCCGGGGGTCTCCCCGTTCGGGATACTGCAGGTCAACCTCTGCGACAGCGGGTTGGCCCGCTGCTACGCCAACGGGCAGTCGGTCCCGGAAGCGGCAGCCGTGGTCAGGGCGCAACGCCCGGATGTGCTGACGCTGAACGAGTTCTGCCGCGGCGACGGCGGGAGGGGCCTGGTCCAGGCGATGGAACAGACCTGGCCCGGAGACCGGGTGTTCGAGGCGTTCTATCCGGCCGGGAACAGCAGCCGGAACGCGCCGTACCTCTGCCGGAGCGGTCAGCAGTACGGGGTTGCGGTGATCGGTCACGTCGCGCCGGCCAACTGGGCAGGTTTGGACGTGCGCGGCGGCGTCTATCCGATCCAGGATGCGAGCTCCAGCGAGCAGCGCGTCTGGCTGTGCGCCTATGCGATCGGCAGCTACTACGTCTGCACCACGCACCTGGACGCCGACGCCGCCGGAGTCGCCGCGGCCCAGTGCCGCTACCTGACGAACACGGCCATTCCCAACGCGCGGGCGGCAATGGGCGGCTACTCCCCGACCGTGGTCGGGGGCGACCTCAACCTGAGGTACGGCGGCCACCCGAACGTGCAGAGCTGCGTACCGGCCGGCTGGTTCCGCAAGGGCGACGACGACGTCCAGCACATCCTGGCGACCAGCGACCTCACCTTCCAGTTCGCCCGGAGGATCGGTATGCGCCACACCGACCACGACGCCTGGCTGGTAGCCGTCCGCGCCCCTGCTGCGCGGCGTCCGGCAGGTGCGGTGACCGAGTCGACGACCGGCCTCGGTACGCGTCCGGCGTCGGCGCATACGGTGGGCGGGTGAGGCCGGTCCTGCTCGTGCTCGGCGTCGTCGTGGCGGCGCTGGCCGGCGGGTGTTCCGGCCCCGGTCGGGCAGCTACGGCGCCGACCTCGCCGCCGGCGGCCTCGGCATCGGCCTCGGCACCGGCGAGCTCGCCGGCTGCCGGCGGCACCGGCGGGCCGACCACCCCAGCGCGGGCGGGCCGGCCGACCAAGTCGCTCACCATCGTGGAGGAAAACCACGGCCAGCAGGCGGCGCTGGCCCAGATGCCGTACCTGGCCTCGCTGTCGGCGGTCTACGGGCACACCACCGACTACCACGCCCTGGCGCATCCGTCCCTGCCGAACTACCTCGGCCTGGTCGGCGGCTCGACGTTCGGGGTGACCGACGACGCGCCGCCGGCCGCGCACCCGCTGCCGGGCCCGTCCGTCTTCGACCAAGCGATCGCGGCCGGACGGACCGCCAGGGCCTACATCGAGTCGATGCCCTCGCCCTGCGCGCTGTCCAGCAGCGGCAGGTACGCCGTCCGGCACAACCCGTGGGCCTACTTCGCCGACAGCACCGAACGCGCCCACTGCCAGGCCTACGACCTGCCGGCCGGCAGCCCGTCATCCGGTCCGCTGCACGACGACGTGGCGGCCGGAACGCTGCCCACCCTCGGCTGGGTTACCCCGGACCTGTGCAACGACGGGCATGACTGCCCGCTGGGCGTGGCGGACGACTGGCTTCGGACCTGGCTTCCGGTGATCATGGACGGTCCGGACTTCCGGGGCGGCCGGCTCGCGATCATCGTCACGTTCGACGAGGACGAAGGAACCCAGGCCAACACGGTGCTCACCACGGTCATCGCACCCGGGGTCGGGCACGCCGTCCGCGCGACGCCGTGCAGCCACTACTGCTGGACCCGGTACGCCGACGATCTCGCCGGAGCACCGCCGCTGAACCTCGCCGCCGGCGCCGACGTGACCTCGCTCGGCGCCGCCTTTGGCCTCGACTAGGGCCGCCAGACCCGAGCGGGCACCGCGCCCCTACCTGGCCCACCTCGCGCCCGGCCCAGGAGTCGCCAGCGCGGACTTCCCGCCCGGCCCGTACCTGGCCGACTTCCCGCCCGGTCCGACAGTGGACGCCGCCGAAGTCCCGCCGGGCCCCGGCGCCCCGATGGCTGCCTAGTCCGTCTACCCAGTCCGTCCACCCAGTCCGTCCACCTTGTCCGTCCACCTTGTCCGTCCATCTTGTCCCTCCACTGGCGATGGTCCGGGCCGGGCACCACACCCGGGCTGGACCGGCCAGACCGCCACCACGCAGCAGGACTCTGACGCCCCTGCCGGAGCGCGTGTGCGGGCCTGATCAGGTGCCCCGCCGGTTGTCGGCTGGGCTGGCTGGCGCGGCGCCCGCGGTGGAGACGATGGCCTGTAATGCTGCCAGGTGGCCTTGGAAGGCGGTTCGACCGCGGCGGGTCAGGCGGGCGCGTACCCGGCGTCTGACGGTGCGGTCGACCGCGACGTAGCCGGCCTGCTCCAGCGTCGAGAGCTGCTTCGAGCGTATGTGCCCCCGGCAGCGGTACCGGCTGGATCACTGCTAGCTGCAATGTGCCGGTGCGGGCCGCACCGCCATGCTGAAGCCAGTGGCTCCTCGGCGACCGCGAGGAGGACAGGAGGAAGGAGCAGTCATGGCAGGGGCGAGCGGCGCTGCCAGCGCGACTGTCGCAGTGATCGGCGCCGGCATCATGGGGTCGGCGATGACCCGCAATCTGGTTGCCGCCGGCCTGGACACCAGGGTGTGGGACAAGTCGGCGTCGGCGACCGGCCCGCTCGCCGACGTGGGTGCGGTGGTCGCTGCGTCGGTCCCGGACGCGGTCAAGGATGCCGGGGTGGTGATCACGATGCTGCCCACCGCCGACGTGGTCGATTCGGTGATCTTGGACAGCGGGGTGACCGGCGTGTTCGCGGACGGATGCGTCTGGGCGCAGATGGGCACGATCGGCGTCGAGGCAACCCTGCGCACGAGAGACCGGCTGGCCGCGCAGCGGCCCGACGTCATGTTCGTGGACGCCCCGGTCTCGGGCAGCAAGGGACCGGCGGAGCAGGGTCAGCTGCTGATCCTGGCGTCGGGACCCACCGCGGCGGCCGACGCGGTGCAGCCGGTGTTCGACGTCCTCGGCCGTAAGACTGTGTGGCTCGGTGAGGCCGGCAAAGGCAGTCAGATGAAGTTGGTCGTCAACGCCTACATGTCCATCCTCATCGAGGGTGTGGCCGAGACCATGGAGCTGGCCGATCGCCTCGATATTGGTCACCAGCAGCTCGCCGAGGTCATCGAGGGTGGACCGCTCGACGCGCCGGTCGCCGGCGCCAAGTTCCACAAGATGGACCAGGGCGACTTCGCAACCGAGTTCCCGCTCGAGTGGGCGCTCAAAGACGTGGACCTGGCAATCGGTGCCGCGCATGGTGATGTCCCGCCGCTGCTGGCCGCGCTGTCCAGCCAGTGGCATGCCGCCGTAGCCGCCGGGCACGGCCGGCAGGACATCAGCGCCGCCCGGCTGGCACTGGGTAGCTCACGCCACCAAACCGGCTGAACGGAGATGATCGGCGGCCTGCGCGGGCGGAGACGTCCCCGTACGCCTCGCTCGGCCTTCCGCACCGCGTTCCGCGCCGCCGCGCCGGTCGACCCGCGCCGCGACCACGTCCGCGGCCCCGAGGACGCCCCGATCACGGTGGTGGAGTACGGCGACTTCGAATGCCCGTACTGCCGCCAGGCCGAACCCGTCATCGGCGAGCTGCTCGCCGGACAGGGTGACCTCAGGTACGTGTGGCCGCACCTCCCGCTCATCGACGTCCACCCCCCAGGCGCAGCTGGCGGCGGAGGCAGCCGAGGCGGCGGCCGAGCAGGGCGCATTCTGGGAGATGCACGACCTGCTGTTCGACCACCAGGGCGCGCTCCGGGCTCGGGACCTGGTCGGCTACGCCGGCGACCTCGGCCTCGACGTCGAAACGCTTCCGCGACGACCTGCCATCCGCGGGCCTTGCGGGCCCGATGCCTTCCGGTTGCGACCGGGCGGCGGCATGATGGCAAGAACGTCCTGGGTCGGGAGTGAGGGCTCATGGGTGTGCGCACCTGGATCGAGGCCTGGCCGGTGTACCGGCAGCTCACCGGTACCGACCCGCTGGGCCGGGGCGCGGCGGCGAAGTCCGCGCGGTCCGCGACGCTCACCGCGCGCACCGAGACGGCCGACAAGGTCGCCCGCTCGGTCTGCCCGTACTGCGCGGTCGGGTGCGGCCAGCGGGTGTACGTCAAGGACGGGCGGGTCAGCCAGATCGAGGGCGACCCGGACAGCCCGATCTCGCGGGGGCGGCTGTGCCCGAAGGGCTCGGCGAGCAAGAGCCTGGTCACCAGCCCGCTCCGGCAGACCAGGGTCCGCTACCGCCGGCCGTACGGCACCGAGTGGGAGGACCTGGACCTGGCGACCGCGATGGACATGATCGCGGACCGGGTCATGGCCGCCCGGCGAGCGACCTGGCAGGACGTCGACGAGCAGGGCCGGCCGCTGCACCGCACGCTGGGCATCTCCAGCCTCGGCGGCGCCACGTTGGACAACGAGGAGAACTACCTCATCAAGAAGCTGTTCACCGCGCTGGGCGCCCTCCAGATCGAGAACCAGGCCCGTATTTGACACTCTTCCACAGTCCCCGGTCTGGGGACCAGCTTCGGCCGGGGCGGCGCCACCGGCTTTCAGCAGGACCTGGCCAACGCCGACTGCATCGTCATCCAGGGCTCGAACATGGCCGAGGCCCACCCGGTCGGGTTCCAGTGGGTGATGGAGGCCAAGCGGCGCGGTGCCAAGGTCATCCACGTCGACCCGCGGTTCACCCGGACCAGCGCGCTGGCGGACTCGTACGTGGCCATCCGCGCGGGCTCGGACATCGCGTTCCTCGGCGGGATCGTGCACTACATCCTGGACAACGAACTGGACTTCCGGGACTACGTGCTCGCGTACACGAACGCGGCGACGATCGTCAGCGATGACTTCCGCGACACCGAGGACCTGGACGGGCTGTTCTCCGGCTTCGACCCGGAGACCCGCAGCTACCACGCGGCGAGCTGGCAGTACGCGGGCCACGAGCCGAACGGCGGCCGCGAAGACCATTACCTGCAGCGGGCGACGGCCGCCGGGTTGCGGCACGAGTCGCACGGCGCCGCCGTGCACGGCCGGGCGGAGCGGGACGAGACACTCCAGCACCCGCGCTGCGTCTACCAGATCCTCAAGCGGCACTTCGCCCGCTACACCGCCGAGGTGGTCGAGCGGGCCTGCGGCGTGCCGCGGGAGACGTTCGCCGAGGTCTGCCGGGCCTGGACGGAGAACTCCGGCCGGGAGCGGACCACCGCGCTGGTGTACTCGGTCGGCTGGACCCAGCACAGCGTCGGCGTCCAGTACATCCGCACCGGCGCGATCATCCAGCTGCTGCTGGGCAACATGGGCCGTCCGGGCGGCGGCATCATGGCGTTGCGCGGCCATGCCAGCATCCAGGGCTCGACTGACATCCCGACCCTGTTCAACCTGCTGCCGGGGTACCTGCCGATGCCGCACCACGCGAGGCACGAGACCTTCCGGCAGTGGGTCGACGGCATCAGGCATCCGCAGCAGAAGGGGTTCTGGGCCAACGCCGACGCCTTCTGCACCAGCTTGCTGAAGGCGTACTGGGGCGACGCGGCGACGCCGGAGAACGACTTCTGCTACGACTACCTGCCCCGGCTCACCGGTGACCACGGCACGTACCGGCAGGTGCTGGACATGATCGACGGCAAGATCAAGGGGTACTTCCTGCTCGGCCAGAACCCGGCAGTCGGCTCCGCGCACGGCAAGGCGCAGCGGCTGGGCATGGCCAACCTGGACTGGCTCGTGGTCCGCGACCTGGTCGAGATCGAGAGCGCGACCTTCTGGAAGGACTCCCCGGAGATCGGCACCGGCGAGATCGTGCCCGAGGAGTGCCGGACCGAGGTGTTCTTCCTGCCCGCGGCCTCGCACGTGGAGAAGGAGGGCACCTTCACCCAGACTCAGCGGCTGCTGCAGTGGCGGGAGAAGGCGCTCGACCCGGTCGGCGACTGCCGCTCCGAGCTGTGGTTCTTCTTCCACCTCGGCCGCCTGATCCGGGAGAAGCTCGCCGGTTCGACCGAGCCGGCCGACCGGCCGCTGCTCGACCTGGCCTGGGACTACCCGGTCCGCGGGGTGCACGACGAGCCCAGCGCGGAGGCCGTGCTCAAGGAGATCAACGGGTACGAGGTGGCCACCGGGCGGCCGCTGTCGGGCTACCTGGAGCTGAAGGCCGACGGCTCCACCGTGGGCGGCTGCTGGATCTACAGCGGCGTGTTCGCCGACGGGGTCAACCAGGCCGCTCGGCGCAGGCCCGGCAGCGAGCAGGATTGGGTCGCGCCGGAGTGGGGCTGGGCGTGGCCGGCAAACCGCCGCATCCTGTACAACCGCGCGTCCGCGGACCCGGATGGCAAGCCGTGGAGCGAGCGCAAAGCCTACGTCTGGTGGGACCCGGAGGCCGGCGAGTGGACCGGGCACGACGTGCCCGACTTCGAGAACACGAAGCCGCCGGACTACCGGCCACCGGAAGGCGCCCTCGGCCCGGCCGCGCTCACCGGCAGCGACCCGTTCATCATGCAGGGGGACGGCAAGGCCTGGCTGTACGCGCCGGCCGGGCTGATCGACGGGCCGCTGCCCACCCACTACGAGCCGGCGGAGTCACCGGTGCGCAACCTGCTCTACCGGCAGCAGGGCAACCCTACCCGCACGGTCTACGACCGCCCGGAGAACCCCATCAACCCCAGCCCGCCGGAGCAGCACACCGACGTTTTTCCCTACGTGTTCAGCCTGAGCCGGCTCACCGAGCACCACACCGCGGGCGGCATGAGCCGCTTCCTGCCGTACCTGTCCGAGCTGCAGCCGGCGATGTTCATCGAGGTGTCGCCGGAGCTGGCCGCCGAGCGCGGCCTGACCCACCTCGACTGGGCACACGTGGTGACCGCCCGTGCGGCCATCGAGGGGCGCGTCCTGGTCACCGACCGGCTCCGCCCGCTGCGGGTCGAGAACCGCGTCATCCACCAGATCTGGATGCCGTACCACTGGGGCACCGGCGGGCTGACCACCGGTGACTCTGCCAACGACCTGCTCGGCATCACCCTCGACCCCAACGTGCTGATCCAGGAGAGCAAGGTCGGGACCTGCGACGTGCGGCCCGGCCGGCGACCCACCGGACCCGCGCTGCTGGAGTATGTCGCCCAGTACCGACGGCGGGCCGGCCTCGGCCCGGACCACCACACCCCGATCGTGACCGCACCGCTCCCACCGGCCGAGCCCGGTACGGGTGCCGGCGAGACGGAGGACTGAGATGGTCGGCGCCAACAGCCTGTACGGCCCGCTCGATCCGGCCCCGGACGCCGGCTACCCCGACGCGCCGCCGCGGATGGGCTTCTTCACCGACACCAGCGTCTGCATCGGCTGCAAGGCGTGCGAGGTCGCCTGCAAGGAGTGGAACGGCGTCCCGGAGGACGGCCTGAACCTGCTCGGCATGTCGTTCGACAACACCGGGGCGCTGAGCGCGAACTCGTGGCGGCACGTGGCGTTCATCGAGCAGCCGGTGGGGCGAGCCGAACGGGAGGCCCAGTTCCTCGGCATGCCGTCGTCCGACCTGCCCGGCCGCGACGACAAGGCGGAACGCACCGACTTCCGCTGGCTGATGATGTCGGACGTGTGCAAGCACTGCACGCACGCGGCCTGCCTCGACGTGTGCCCGACCGGCGCGCTGTTCCGCACCGAGTTCGGCACCGTGGTGGTGCAGGAGGACATCTGCAACGGCTGCGGCTACTGCATTTCGGCGTGCCCGTACGGCGTCATCGACCGGCGGGAGGACGACGGCCGGGCCTGGAAGTGCACGCTGTGCTACGACCGCATCGGCGACGGCCTGACCCCTGCCTGCGCGAAGGCCTGCCCGACCGAGTCGATCCAGTACGGCCCGGTGCAGGAGCTGCGGGAACGCGCCCAGGCGAGGGTGGCGCGGCTGCACGAGGACGGTGTGCCCGAGGCGCGGCTGTACGGATCCGACCCGAACGACGGCGTCGGCGGTGACGGCGCGTTCTTCCTGCTGCTCGACGAACCGGAGGTGTACGGGCTGCCGCCCGACCCCGTCGTCACCACCCGGGACCTGCCGGCGATGTGGCGCCGGGCCGGTCTCGCCGCCGCCGCCATGGCCGCCACGGTGGCCGCCGTGTTCCTGGGCGGCCGCTCATGAGCGGCCACCGGGGCCGGGTCGCGCCGGTGCGGAACCGGGGCGACCGGCGAGGACCGAGCGGGCGCCGCACCGGCGAGGACGGCGAGCCGATGAACGTCCCGCCGGCCGAGTTCCGCTCCTACTACGGGCGGCCCATCCTCAAGGCGCCGGTGTGGACGCACGACGTCCCCGCGTACCTGTTCACCGGAGGACTGGCGGCCGGGTCGTCGCTGTTGGCCGCCGGCGCCGACCTGACCGGCCGGCCCGGGCTGCGGCGCACCGGGCGGCTGACCTCGCTCGCCGCGCTCGGCGCCAGCGCGTACTTCCTGATCAACGACCTGGGCCGGCCGGAGCGGTTCCACCACATGCTGCGCGTCGCCAAGCCGACCTCGCCGATGTCGGTGGGCGCCTGGATCCTGACCGCATTCGGCCCGGCGGCCGGCGTCGCGGCCGCGGCCGAGCTCGCCGCCGCGCTGCCGCGCCGCGGGGTGCTGGGGCTTGTCCGCCGGGTGCTGCCGCCGGCCGGCCGGGCCGCCGGGGTGGCGGCCGCGGGGATCGCGCCGGCACTGGCGACGTACACGGCCGTCCTGATCGCGGACACCGCCGTGCCCTCCTGGCACGAGGCGTACCCGGACCTGCCTTTCGTCTTCGCCGGCAGCGCGCTGGCCAGCGCGGCCGGCGTGGGGCTCGCCGCCGCGCCGGTCGCCGAGACCGGTCCGGCGCGGCGACTGGCGCTGGCGGGAACGGCGATGGAGCTGGCCGCCGTGCAGCGAATCGAGGCCCGGCTGGGCCTGCTGGGCGAGCCGTACCGAGCGGGGCACGCCGGCCGGCTGCTGGGCCTAGGCCGGGCCCTGGCCGTCGCGGGCGTGGCCGGCGCGCTGCTCGGCCGCCGGAGCCGGGCCCTGTCCGCGCTGGCCGGGGCGTCGCTGGTCGCCGCGGCCGCAGCGACCCGGTTCGGCATCTACGCGGGCGGAGTGGCCTCGGCCAGGGACCCGAAGTACACCGTGCTGCCACAGCGGGAGCGAGTCGACGAGGGCCGGCCGGCACGCGATGCCGGGTAGCCGGCCCACCACTCGTCGACGGCAGCCGGGTTTCAGTGGGGTGAGCTGCGCCTGCGAGCCCGGGCCGCGCGCGCGAGCCGGCGCAGGATCCAGACCACCGCCGCGACCAGCGCGACCGTGGCACAGCCGACCCGGATCCCACGCCGGCCCACGCCAGCCTGAATGCTGGGCGTGCCGTCGCTGCCCCGGTCCACAACGGATGGTCGGGCCACCTGCCGCCCGTCGGCATCGCCTGGACCTCGATGACCGGTCGACCCGGGCTCCGAGTCGGCGGTCTCTGCGACGGCGGCGGCGCTCGCGAGCACGGCGAACCCGCCCGCGACGAAGACCAGCAGCGAGGTGATGCCGAGCGTAAGCGCCCAGGAGACCCCGAAGACGGCCAGCAGGGCGCCCGCGACGAGCAGGCCGACCAGGACCGCCCCGCGCGTGCGGGACGGCGGGCTGCTCTCGCGCCCCGCGGCGGCGGGCACCCGGGCCGTGGACCGCTCGAACCCGCCACGCAGGAACAGGCCGAACAGCAGGGCGAGCGACGGGATCAGGACGAGAGCGCCGATCCCGACCACGACCAGGATGGTGATGAGCGTCGTGCGGCCCGCGGCCGCGTCGCCGACCGTCAGGCCCGGCAGGAGGTCGGGTCGCTGTGCCGCGGCCCAGCCGGCCACCACCGCCGCCACGGACAGCGCGCCGGCGTAGCGGGCGGTCTCGAAGCGGCCAGCCCAGACCAGCAGCAGGGTGACGACACCGGCAACGCCCGAGACGAGCACGGCGGCAAGCCCGGCGCCGTGGGTCAGGCCCTCGAACAGGTGCTCGGCGTCGCGGTGCACGACCGCCAGCCCTGCGAGCGCGAGCGCGCCGGCGGCGACGCCGGACAGCAGGGCCCTGACGCGGAACCCGCGCACCAGGGGGACACCCCCTTGCTCGGCCGCTCCGACCCGGCTCGCGTCCGCCGCGAGGTAGACGGCCGCCAGGTGCGCCCCGACCGCCACCGCCATGGCGCCGATCATGATCGACGTCGGGTTCAGCCAGCTGGTCACCAGGTTGCCGGCGGCGTTGCCCACCGGCACCCGGCCGCTGGCGATCCCACCGACCGCCGCGCCCAGGGCGAACGGCGTCAGGATCGACGACAGCGCGAACAGGTCGTCGAGAAGCCCCACCTCGCGGTGGGTCCGCGCGCCCGCCCGCAGGGCATACGCCGAGCCGCGCAGGATGATGCCCACCGCCGCGACGAAGAACGGGACCGACAGCGTCGACATGATCGAGCCGAACGCCGTCGGATAGGCGGTCCAGCAGACGGCCAGGACGAAGATCAGCCAGACGTGGTTGGCCTCCCAGACGGGCCCCATCGCGTCGTGGGCGTAGTCGCGCAGCGCCAGCGCTCGCGGACCCCGGCGGGCGGTCAGCTCCCAGACCCCCGTGCCGAAGTCGGCGCCGGCAAGGACCGTGTAGGCGGCCAGGCCGACCAGGATCAGGATCAGCGGGGCGTACGCGAGCTGCATGCGCTCACAGCTCCAGCGGTGCGCGGGCCAGCCGGCGCAGGATCCACCCGACCGCCGCGATGAGCGCCAGGTAGACGAGCGCGAGCGTGGCGTACCCGATGGGGATGCCTCCGGCGCCGGTGACAGCGTCGGAGGTGCGCATGACGCCGTAGACGATCCACGGCTGGCGGCCGACTTCGGTCGTCACCCAGCCGCAGATCAGCGCGACAACCGACAGCGGGCCGGCCAGCACCAGACCGCGGTAGAACCAGACCGAGCGCGGCAGCCGCCGCCTGCGCACCCACACCGCGACGAACACGACGCCGAGAAGCGCCAGGAGCGTCCCGATCCCGACCATCCCCTGGAACGCGAAGCGGACGACGTTGACCAAGCTCTGCGACGGGCGGTTTTGGGGCGGCACCGCGTTCAGCCCTGTCACCGTGGCGTTCGGGTCGTGGAACGCGAGCAGCGACAGCAGCCTGGGAATCTCGATTCCGTACCGGACACCAGAGCCGTCGTACCAGCCGAGCAGGTGCTCGGGTGCGCCCTTGGTGGTCGTCGGGAGCCCCTCGATCACGGCCAGCTTGATCGGCTGCTGGTTGGCGACCGTGCGCGCGGCCCAGTCGCCGACGACGACCTGCACCGGCGCCGCCAGGGCGGCCAGCGTGAGCGGGATCACCAGAGCGGTCCGGTGGTAGCGGTCGCGGCGGCCGCGCAGCCAGCCCCAGGCATACGCGGCCGCGATGACGAAGCCGGTGACGATGAAGCCGGCGAGGTACATGTGGATGTGCTCGTGCCAGAAGAACGAGTTGGCGAACAGCGCCGAGAAGGGGTCGACGTCGACCACCCTGCCGCCCCGCAGCGTGAAGCCGCCGGGGTGGTTCATCCACCCGTTGACGGAGATGACGAACAGCGAGCCAGCAAAGCCCGCGATGACAACGGGAATCCCGGACAACAGGTGCATGCGCGGCGAGAGCCGGTCCCAGCCGTAGACGTAGATGGCGATGAAGATCGCCTCGACGAAGAACGAGAAGCCCTCGGCCGCGAAGGCGACACCGAAGACGTCGCCGAACTCGGCCATGAACGCCGGCCACAGCAATCCGAGCTCGAAGCTGAGAATTGTGCCGGTCACGACGCCCACGGCGAACAGCGCGATCATCACCCTCGACCAGCGCCTGGCGAGGGTACGGTACAGCGGATCGCCCGTTCGCAGGTGCAGCCACTCGGTGAACACCACCAGCGACGGCAGGGCAATGGCGAAGCAGACCAGGGGGATGTGCACGGCGAACGACATCGCCTGCATCTGACGTGCCTGGAGCAGATAGTCCTGGCGCATCGTCGCGCACCCTCCTGCAGGTGACCGATGTGCCGGCCGCCATGGTCGACGGCGCCGGGCCGATCAGCGTAGAAGCCTACGACGTGCGGTCAGGCCAACGAATACCCGGCGCACCGGACTGCCGGGAGGGCCAGGACCAGGAGGGCCAGGACCAGCGCGGTGGATGCCGGGCTCCCTCTGCGGACGCTTGCACGTCGTCCACTGCGGCGGCGCTGGGGCGCCGGTGAGCCCTTCTGCTTTCGCCGTGTGGAAGCGGGGGGTGCGACGGCTGCGGTCGTTGCGCAGGCGGCGCGCGCCGTCCTGCCCGGTGTGCGCGTTGACGCCGGGATCGTCGGGCTGCGTCGGGTGCCGGGTGATGCGGCCGGCGCCACGGCTCGGGCGCCGCCGCGCTGCTGTGGTCCTCGAGCGGGATCTCGATCAACAGCGTGGTGCCGCCGCCGGCGGGGCTGGGTGACCTGCCGCGCTCAGTTCGGCGCTGGCGCGGCGTGGCTGGCCGGTGAGGTGTGGTGGGGTTGGTCAGGTGCGGCTGGTCTGGTCGTCGTGGGCGGTGTTGGTGTGGGTTCGCATCCGTGGCAGGCGCGCCAGCGCCAGCCGGATGAGGTGTGCTGGAGGAGGCCGGAGAGGCGGTAGGGGAAGGATTGCTGGTCCGGGTCGTCGGTGTGGACGCGGCCGGTCGCCTCGCAGGACAGGTAGGCGATGCCGTCTGCGGTGAAGATGCTGGCTGCCTGGACATCCCGGCTGTAGGCCTCGGGTCGAGCGAACAGGTTGGTCAGCAGCGCTGTCACTGCGGCCCGACCGTCGGCGCGTTCGGCGGACTCGGATCCGACGTAGCAGATGTCGTCCTCGGGCATGAAGCAGGCCAGGGCGGCCTGCAGGTCGCGGTGCCGGAAGGCGGCGGCCAGCAGGTCGACCGCGCGCGGAGGATCTCGACGCGCGTTGTGGTCACCTGCCGACCGTCGCAGGCTTTGGCTGTGCGGCCCACTGCACGGCGCGGAGGCCGGGCAGGTGGAGGAACGTGAGGGTGACCAGCGCCCCGAGCACGCCGGCGATGACGAGGGTGTTCTGCGCCCCGAATGCGTGCGCGACCGGCGCCGCGATCGCGTAGGACAGTGGGAGCAGCGCGATGGAGATGAACCAGTCGATGCTGGAGACCCGGCCGAGCATGTGGTTGGGCACAAGCCGCTGTTTGGCGCTGACCCAGGCAATGGTGCCGGCGGCTTCGAGGCCGTTGACCACGGCGCAGACGAAAGCCAGCTGCCAGGACCGCTGCGCCAGGCCGTAGCCGGCTACGGCGAGGGTGGCCAGGGTCCAGGTGAGGTACATGAACGTGACGAACGATTTCGGCACGCCGGCCTGCCCGACGACGAGCGCGGCGAGCACCGCGCCGAGGCCGCCGCTGGCCAGGATGAGCCCGAGGGAGGCGGGCGTGCCGTGCAGGGCGTTCTTGACCACGTATGGCAGCAGCACCTCGGTGGGGCCCAGGAACAGCAGGTAGGTGATGGTGGCGGCCGCGAACGTGCCCCACAGCCAGACGTTGCGGCGGACGTATCCGAGCCCGTCCCGCAGCTCCCGCCACACGGTGGCAGCCCCTGCGGCGGGGGTTGGGGACGGTGGTCTCATCCGGACCAGGCAGGCGGAGGAGATGAGGAACGTCAGCGCGTCGAGGACGAATCCCCAGCCTGCCCCGGCGACCGCGATGAGTCCGCCGCCGAGCGCGGGGCCGAGGATGTGCATGGCGGATGGCCGGATGAACTGGTCCAGAGCGTTGGCGTGGACGAGGTCGTCGGCGGGAACGAGTTCGGGGACGACGGCGTCGAAGGCAGGGCCGAAGAAACCCGACGCACCGCCGTAGACGGCCGCCAGCGCGAACAGGTGCCACAGGGCGAGGGTTCCGGAGAACGCGAGCAGCGCGAGGGCGGCCAGACACCCGCCTCGGATGAGGTCGCTGAGCAGCATGATCCGGCGCCGGTCGAAGCGGTCGCTGACCACGCCGCCGAGCAGCAGCAGCGTGATCTGCGGCGCGGACAGCGCGATCCCGACGGCGGACATCGCCGCCGGCGTGTTGGACAGGCTGTAGGTCTGCCAGGCCAGTGCGACGAGCAGGATTCCGTCGCCGAGTAGGGAGATGCTCATCCCGGTCCACAGCAGACGGAAGTCCCGGTGCCGCAGCGGGGTGAGCAGCTGGATCCGGCTGGCCGGCCGCGCCCCGGTGGCGGTGGGCATCAGGCGGCCTCCCGCAGCATGTACCGCTCGGCGAGAGCGGTCAGCGTGTCGTTGAGCTGGTCGATCTCGTCGTCGGTGTTCGCGGCGGTGACCTGGACCCGGAAGCCGACCTGGTTCTTGGGTACCAGCGGGTAGGCGGCGAGGGTGACGTAGATGCCGCGGTCGAACAGGATGCGCCCCACCTGGTCGAGTTCTTCCTGGTCGGCGAGCGGCAGCTCGATGATGGGTGTGCCGCTGGTGTTGGGGGTGTGCAGGCCCAACGCGCGCACGTGCTGCAGGACCCGGCGGGTCTTTCGGTACAGGTCGGCGCGGATCTCGTCGCCGCGGCGGCGGTTGACCTCCAGCCCGGCCAGCACGGTCGCCAGCGACGCGGTCGGTGACGGTCCAGAGTAGAGGTAGGGCGGTGCGGCCACCTTGAGATGGTTCTTCAGCCAGGTCGGCAGCGCGAGGAACGCCAGCAGCGACGAGTAGGACTTGGAGAAACCTCCGACGAGCACGATGTTGTCGTAGGTCTCGCCGGCATGCCGGACGACGCTGTTGCCACGCGCGCCGTAAGGAGAGCTCTCCTCCGGCCGGCGTTCGCCGAGCACTCCGAAGCCGTGTGCGTCATCGACATAGAGCAGCGCGTCGTGCTCCCGGCAGACCCGGGCGAACGCGGCGATGTCCGGTGGGTTGCCGGTCATGCTGTTCACGCCGTCGATGCACACCAGCCGGCTGGCCCGGGCCGGTGCGGCCCGCAGCAGCTCCTCCAGATGGTGCGGGTCGTCGGCGCGGAAGCGCTGCACGGTGGCGCCCAGTCCCCGGGCGTACATGCAGCCGTCGTAGATGGTCTTGTGCGCCTGGGCGTCGACGAACACCGCGCCCTGGCCGGCGAGCACCGGGATCACCGACATGTGGATGTGCGTGATCGTGGGCAGGACCAGGGTGTCCGAGGCGGCGAGCAGCTCGGTCAGCTGCTCCTCGATCTGCGGGTAGAGGCGCGGGTTGCCCAGCAGCCGCGACCAGCTCGGGTGGGTGCCCCAGCGCCGGACCGGCTCTTCGATCGAGGCGATGATCTCCGGGTCGAGGTCGAAGCCGAGGTAGTTGCAGGACGCGAAGTCGGTCAGCCAGTGCTCGCCGATTCGGATGCGCCGGCCCTGGATCTCCTCGATGACCGCGTCGTACATGGGGTTGCTGCTCCGCAGCCGCTCCAGCTCGCTCCACCGCTGGTCCCGGCGCAGGTATCCCTGCCGGCTCACATCGACCTCAGCCATGTGCTTCCTTTCCGATCACGTCGGCGTACGCCGGGTCTGGCCCGGCGGAGAACAGGGACGGAAGCGCAGCCAGCGGCGACGGCGCAGCGGGGCTAGGCGGTCGGCGCAGCAGCCGCCGGGCTGCGTCCGGGCCGGTCAGCGGACGGGCGAACAGGTAGCCCTGGCCGAACGGGCAGCCCATCCGGGTCAGCACGTCGCGTTGGGCTGCGTCCTGGATGCCTTCGGCGATCACCTGCAGGTCGAGGGTGCCGGCCAACCGGATGATCGCCTCGACCACGGCGGTCTGCTTGGCCGAGGCGGTGGTGTGGTCGAGCTGGTCGTCCCGCAGCAGCAGACTCTCGGTGATCTCCAGCATGAGCAGTTGTGGGGGCAGCGTGGAGCGGGCCAGCGCGGCGCGCACCCCCTCCACGAATCCGCCGGCCCGGACTTGCCGGGCGGAGACGTTCACGCTCACGTACGGCCGGCGCCGTCCCGGGGTCGGCTGCCAGCCCGCTGCCTCGACCAGCGCGCGCTCCAGGACCCAGCTGCCGAGCGGGACGATCAGGCCGCTTTCCTCGGCGACCTCGATGAACTGGTTGGGCCGGATCAGGCCGTGCGTCGGGTGCCGCCAGCGCACCAACGCCTCGAAGCCGGCCACTTCACCGCTGCCCAGGTGGACGATGGGCTGGAACCGGAGGGTGAAGGCGTCCTTGGCGAGGGCCTGCTCCAGCGCGGCCCGCAGCTCCATCCGCTCCACCATCGCCGTGTGCAGGGTGGCCTGGTAGCGCCGCCACTGTCCCTTGCCGGCTGCCTTGGCCGCGTACAGTGCGAGGTCGGCGCGCCGCAGCAGCTCTGCGGCGTCGGCCGCCTCGACGGTGGTGGCCACACCGACGCTCGCCCCGCCCCCGACCGGGCCGCGGTCCACAGTGAACGGTGTGGCCAGCGCGGTGACGATCCGCTCGGCCACCTCGTCCACTTCGGCCGGGCTGATGGCGCCCTCGATCAGGACGGCAAACTCGTCCCCGCCGACCCGGGCCGCCGTGTCGTGTGGCCGCAGCAACCCGGTCAGTCGCTGCGCGACCGCCATCAGCAGCTTGTCCCCGCTGCTATGCCCCAGGGTGTCGTTGACCACCTTGAAGTCGTCCAGGTCGAGGAACAGCACCCCGACGACCGTGCCGTCCCGGCCGGCCCGCGCCACCGCGTGCTCGACCCGGTCCTGGAGCAGGACCCGGTTCGCCAGCCCGGTCAGCGCGTCGTGGAACGCGCGGTGGGTGAGCTGACGCTCCAGTTGCCGCCGCTCGGTCACGTCCCGCAGGGTCAGTACCAGGCCGTGCACCGTGCGGTCCTCGCGCAGGTTGCGGCAGACGACCTCGACCTCAATGCAGGTGCCGTCGGTCCGCAGGATCCGCCAGTCTTCGCTGTGGTCCCGGGCCCGGCCGGCGCGGATCTGCCGCAGCGCTGCCTGGACGCGGTGCCGATCCTGCGGGTGGACCAGCTCACCCAGCGGCAGGTCCGCCAGCTGCTCGGTGTCGAAGATGGTCTCCGCGGAGGGACTCGCATAGCGGACCCGGTCGTCGTCGTCGACGATCACGATGACGTCCGACGCGTTCTGCACCAGTGTGCGGAAATAGGTTTCGCTGTTGCGGCGGTTGACCTCGGCGGTCAGCGCGATCCGCTCCAGGGCGAGCGCGGCCTGCGACGCCAGCACCTGCAGCGGGTCCTGCAGCGCGAGCAGCGTGAACTCGTCCGCGCCGACGAGGACGAAGCCGACGAGCGGATCGCCGGAGGGCCGGTCGCCCAAGGCCAGCGGGCAGAGCAAGGTTGCGTCCAGCCCGGCCAGTTCGGCAGCCAGCGCGGCACCCAGCTCGCCGGTGGCGAGCAGCCGCACCGCCCGCGATCCCAGCGCCTCGGCCCAGCCGGACAGGAACCCGGTCGAATCCCGCAGCCGCCACCCGCTGTCTGGACCGACCGGCCGCAGCTGCTCGCCGTCGCTGACCACGAGGATCACCCGGTGGTCCATGTCGGGCGGCAGCAGCTGGCCCACAGCGGTTCGGATCGCGGCCGCGACGGCGTCCCCGTCGGCCGCGGACACCAACGCCGCGCTGGCCTGCCGCAGCCCGCGCTCCCGCGCCACCGCCCGCCGGTGCCTAGCCGCCACCCCCGCCAGCCGGGACAGCACCAGCAGGAACATCACCCCCGACAGCACCGCGATGATGGGGGCGTCGTGCACCGTGCCTCTGGCCGACTCCTCCGCCAGCACCGCGGGCGCGATCAGCGACATCAGCGCCAGCAGCGCGAGCCGCCGGGAGCCACCCTCGGTGGGAGGTCCGGACCTCGGCTGCGTGAGCTGCCGCATCGACGGATGCAGCGCCGCGCCACCCCAGGCCGCGTAGAACACGACCCAGCCCAGGTCCACCGCGGTGCCGGTGTGCCACGAGCCATTGATCTGGATCAGCCCGTAGAGCACATCGGCGACCAGCAGGCCGGCGGTACCGACGCCGAGCAGCTCGACCGCCCGGGTCCGGCGGCCGGCCCCAGCCAACAGCCGGGCCAGGATCGCCAGGATAAGCACGTCACCGAGCGGGTAGGCGATCGAGGTCGCCCGCTCCAACACGGTAAGGTCAGGGTTCCGCACGTACGGGACGATCAGGAACACCCACGACAGCAGCGTCAGTCCCGTCGTCACGATCAGCGCGTCGAGCAGACTCGCCCGGTCGCCCCTGGCCGAACGACACCGGATGAAGCCGAGCAGCCCGGCAGCCAGCAAGGGATACATGGCCAGGTAGAGCACATCCGCGGCCGACGGAAACGGGTTGTCCTGACCCATCACGCCGGTCAACACGTCATAAGTCGTATCTCCGGCCGAAAAGGTCACCAGGGCACCCGCAAGCAGCAACCACAGGCCCCGCCGCCGCGGCCGCCAGATGACCACGCCGACACCGATCGCCCCAGCGCTGGTCAACCCGACCGCGCTGTACAGCACCACGTGCCAGGCCGGAAACGCGTAGAGAGCGACCGTCAGCAAGATCATCCAGCCGGCATAGCAGCACATGATCACCCGCTCCCGGCTCAGCACATCCACCCCCCGCACTCCACCCGCCGACCGTCCGTCCTGCGGTCTATCGACAGGCCCGACAGCAAGTTGAGGGACCAGGAGGACCCGCCGACCACCAGGCCGGCGGGTCCCTTGCCTCCCAGCCCCGGAGAGCGGCTGCCTACTCCCCCGCCGAACCAGCCGGCGGCAGCACTCGTAAGGCCCGCGTCAAACGCGCGGCCTTCCGCGCTGCATGGCTACGCAGTCCTCGCGCCACCGACAGACATCCAGTCACGTCGCCGGCCGCTCTCATGGCTGGCCCTTTCCGCCGTCTGGCTCGTGCGTCGTGTTCAGATCATCCGCGTTTGACGCCACCGGGCGTCACGCGACCGCAGACCCGAACGAACGCCGCCTCGCAGGCCGAACGCGCCGGTCTCGGGCCAACGGCACCGGGCGCGGGGCCACCGGTCTCCCCGTACCGTGACCGGATGGCAGCCACCAACCGCAGCGAGCCGGACGCCGCCGGGCCCGATCGGGCCGAGCAGACACGCCGCCGCGACCCGTTCGGCCACGACGCCGTGCCGCGTGGCGTGCAGGTGACCGCGGCCTGGTGTTGGCGGCTGCTGGTCATCGCCGGCGCGCTGGGCGTCGGCGTCTACATCCTCGCGACGCTGCAACTGGTCATCGTCCCGCTGCTGGTGGCCATCCTGCTGAACGCCCTAATCCAGCCGGTCGCTGCTGCGCTGGTCCGCCGCCGGGTGCCGAACACCCTGGCCGCGGCGATCGTCCTGGTCGGCAGCCTCGGCGTCATCGGGCTGCTGGTCTGGCTGGTCGTGCACGAGTTTCGGGCCGGCTACGCCGACCTAGCCGGGCGAGTGGACCAGGGCATCG
>WNGD01001698.1_pt1 | contig 23571 bp, 26 predicted proteins | sample 5400671 | NCBI WGS metagenome assembly WNGD01 (sample SAMN13153369, study PRJNA577476) | soil metagenome | isolation source: 40 cm soil or saprolite under grassland replicate 2 | place: USA:California | collected 2016-06-15
ACTACCGGCAGATCGCCCAACCCTTCGAGTGGACCTTCACCAAAGACGACCTCGCCCGACTGCTCGACCGGATCGACAGCCAAGAGCCAAAGCTTCAACTCACAGCATGACCACCGAACTTGCGGACGCGCGTACTAGCACCAAGCCAGAGGCCGCACTCGGCCGCCGCGCAGGCTGGCAGCCTGCGCAAGGTCGAGGGTGGCCTCTGGCGCCGCGTGATAGCGGACGAGAAGCGGGCTTTCATTGCTGGAAGGGGCACTAGCCTCACTTCTACGCCACGGCGTCGTTCCTCTGCTCTCTGACGAGCTCCAGGGTCGCACAGTGCAGACCGGCGATGGCGAAGTTGTGGCTTTCGGAGAAGTCGACCTGGATCACCTCGATGCCGCTGCGCTCGAGCTGTCGGACGACGGTCGGTGATCCCGCGTTCATCACCACCTTGCCGGGCGCGAGCGTGACCGCATTGCAGGCCAGGTCCCAATACTCCTCCGGCGGGACCTCGATTACCTTCCACTCGTTTCGCATCAGGTAACGGACGAAGCCGTAGTTGACGAGATGCGGCGCCAGCACGGCGACGCGGTGGTCGGGGACCATCAGGAACATGTCGGCGTGCGAAGTGCCCCAGTTGCCGTCGTTGGTCGTCTCGACCCAGCCGGGCGAGTGAGTGGTGATCAGGTCGATGCCGAGCCCCTCGAGCACGAACTCGATCTGGCGCAGGCCTTCCTCGTTCGCGACCACGGACTCGTTGAAGACGAACGTGTTCGAGTCGAGCCAGCGGCCGGCTCCCGGCTCGCCGATGCCCTTGCCGTGGATGGTCAGGTAGATCGGAACCTGGAGCGCCGTCAGCATCTTCGACCAGATCACCTCGCGGCCGCGCTGCCACGAGCCGAGACCCATCCGGTGGACGATCGCCCCGCCGCGGACGACGAGCCCGCCGCCGGCGAGCGTGACGAGGTTCTTCAGGTAGCCGTAGGCGCCGATCGCCGGCACGGGCGCCTCGATGTAGTTGACGCGGACGCCGTTCTGCTCCAGCACGGCGTAGTACTCGTCGAACTGTGCCTGCAGCCGGCCCAAGTCGGCGTTGCCGGCACGTGACGAGTAGTAGTACTGCCACTCCTTCGCGTACTCGTCGCGGATCTCGTTCTCGGTTGGTCGCGAAACCAGTACCTCGCGAAGTGCTCCGATTCCCTCGGCGCCCCAGCGGCGGCCCCAGATCTGCTCGACCTCGTCGTAGAAGTCGGTCTCGTGCAGCATCCAGTTCTTGAGCGGCTTGCCGCTCTCGAACCACGGCAGCGACGCGAGTACCGACTCCTCGTCGTGCGTCTCGGCGGGACGAGGCGATGAGTATGAGAGCTCGACTGTCTCGCCGTCGGCTGTGCGCACCCGAAACGGAACGGCCTCCCTCGTTGTCGTCGGATCATGTGTCGTTGCCATCGGATCTACCTCCTGGACGTCGTGTCTAGTGCCCCTTCCGGTAATGCAGCCCAGTTTCTCGGTCGCTAGCACCAAGCCAGAGGCCGCACTCGGCCGCCGCGCAGGCTGGCAGCCTGCGCAAGGTCGAGGGTGGCCTCTGGCGCCGCGTGATAGCGGATGAGAAGCGGGCTTTCATTGCTGGAAGGGGCACTAGCCTGGCCCCCGCCTCTGCGACCCCGTCCGCAAGCGCGCGGACGCCGTCCGAGGTCGTCCGCCAGGAGACAGGTAGCCGGCGCTGCCGGAGAAGGTCTCGCGGTGCAGCTCGGCGTCGCGGAAGAGGACGAAGCCGTCGCCGTTGCGGACGTTGAGCCACTTGTGCGCGTCGACCGCGAGCGAGTCGGCGCGCTCGATGCCGCGTACGAGGGCACGGACGGCGGTGCCGAGGTCTAGGCCGGCGACGGCGCCTTCAGCCATTCGAGCAGGTGGAGGTAGTCGCCGCGGGCGGGGGCGAAGACGTCGATGTTCTCGACGGTCTCCTCGCCGAGCGGCTCGATGTAGTGCTCGACGCCCGCCGGGATGAGCATGATCGAGCCGGGCCCGACCTGGTTCGGCTCGTCGCCGATGTGGTAGATCGCGCGTCCCTTCGTGATCATCGCGATCTGGTCGAACTCGTGGCTGTGCGGGCGCACGTCCATGCCCGGCTGGCAGTGGTTGAGGACGAGGATGACGTCGTCGGTTCCGAACGCACGGCGGCGGACGCCCGGGCGGACGGGCTCGTCGGGGATCTCGTCCCATGTGTATGCGGGCATCAGGCTGTGCTCCTTTCGTCCGACTGTGAGCCGAGCTCGGCCGAGAGCGCCTCGGCGGCTGAGCGCAGCCGCACCGCCGGGTCTGAGCGCGGACCCTCCGGGAGCGAGGCGATCGTCCCCACCAGCGCCATCGCGGCCGTCAGCTCGCCGCCCTGGAAGATCGGTGTCGCGATTGCGCGGATTCCTTCCACCACCTGCGAGTTGACGGCGATCCGCGTCTCCTCGATCTGCACACGCTCCTCCACGGGCAGCTCTACGGGCGCGGCGCCGAACGTGAGGAAGATCTTGCCCTGCGCGGACTCGGCCCGCGGCAGGCGGGCCCCCGTTCGCACGACGATCCTGACCAGACGGTCGGTGTTGTCGTCGACGCGGACGACGACCGGCTGCTCCCCATCCCAGATCGAGAGCACCACGGTCTCGTTCAGCTCGGCGACGAGGCGCTCCATCGTCGGGCCGGCGAGCCGCACGATCCGCAGGCCGGCGAGAGCGGTCGCGGCCAGCTCGACGATGCGCGGACCGAGGGAGTAGACGGCTGCGCCGGGGTCGAACCGGAGCAGCCCGACGCGGCGCAACGCGAGGGTGTAGCGGTGCGTGGTCGCCCGGCTCGTCCCGAGCCGCTGGGTCAGCTGGGCAAGCGTCAGCTCCGGCTCCTCGGGCGAGAAGAAGCCGAGTAGTCTGACCGCCCGCTCGACGGACTGGTTCACCGGTGCGTCGCTGCTCAGCAGGTGCCGACTCACTGGGCCTCGAGCTCCGCGAGCAGCACGTCGACGATCCGGTCTGCCTGCTCGGGCTCGATCACGAGCGGCGGCGACATGACGATCTTCTGGCCGCTGGCGCGGACGATCACGCCGTTTCGGCGCGCGCCCGCGGCCACGGGAGCTGCGTCGTGATCGCCAGCGAGCTCGACGCCGAGCATCGCACCGACGCCGCGCACCTCCGCGACGACCGCGAGCTCCGCCGCCGGCTTCAGCCGCTCGAGCATGCGCGCGCCGATCTCGATCGCGCGCTGCAGCAGGCCCTCCGTCTCGATGATCGCAAGGTTGGCGAGCGCGACCGCGGCTCCGACCGGATGGCCGTTGTAGGTGAATCCGTGCCGGAAGGCGGTGCCGTCGAGCATGTCGACGAGACGATCATGGACGAGCACGGCGCCCATCGGCACATAGCCGCTCGTCAGAGCCTTTGCGGTCACGATCACGTCGGGGTCGAGACCGTAGCGCTCGGCTGCGAACCAGTGGCCGGTGCGGCCGTACGCGGTCACGACCTCGTCGAGGACGAGCAGGATCCCGTGGCGACGCAGCACCTCCTGTACGCGCGGCCAGTAGCCGTCGGGCGGCGGGATCATTCCGCCGACGCCCATCACCGGCTCGCCGATGAAGGCGGCGATCCGCTCGGCACCAAGCTCGTCGATCGTCCGCTCGAGCTCGGCGACGAGCTCGTCGGTCGAGGTCCGACTCGTGGGGGTCAACAGGTGGATGAAGCCGGGCGGCAGCGGGTCGAACCCCTCCTTCAGCGGCGCGATCCCGGTCGCCGCGAGCGAAGCCGAGCCGACGCCGTGGTAGGCCGCCTTGCGCGACAGGATCACGTGGCGGTCGCGCAACCCTTGCGCGTGCCAGGCGAGTCGGACGAGCTTGATCGCCGTCTCGACGCCTTCCGAGCCGCCGTTGGTGAAGAAGATCCGCTCGAGTCCGGGCGGCGACAGCTCGGCGAGGCGGGCGGCGAGCCGGATCGACGGCTCGTTCGAAAAGTCCCAGAACGAGGCGTAGAACTCGAGCGTTCGCATCTGTTCCGCGGCCGCTTCGGCGAGTTCGGGGCGGCCGTGGCCGACGGCGCACTGCCAGAGCCCGCAGGTGCCGTCGACGTACTCGTTGCCCTCGACGTCCCAGATGCGTGCGCCCTCGCCACGCGCCCAGACGATCGGCGCGTCGGGGCGACCGACCACGCTGTGCGGGTGGATGACGTGCGCCCGGTCGAGCTCGGAGAGGTTCAGATCGCGTTCCTGACGGTCTTGAGGACGGTGTACTCGTCGATCGTTTGGGGTCCTTGCTCGTAGCCGTAGCCGGAGAGCCCGCGGCCGCCGTAGGCTGCGTAGGGGTCGAGGCCGCCGTACAGGTTCACCCAGACCGTGCCGGCCCGGAGGGCACGAGCGATGCGGTGGGCGCGCGAGCCGTCGCGCGTCCAGACCGCGGCGGCGAGGCCGAAGCGGGTGTCGTTCGCGACGCTGACCGCTTCGTCGGTGTCGGCGACCCGGATGACCGCGACGGCGGGGCCGAAAATCTCCTCGCGGTTGATGCGCATCTCGTTGGTCGTCTCGACAAAGATCGACGGCTCGACGAAGAAGCCATCCGGCGCCGCTTCGACGGTCGCCGCTCCGCCGCCGACGAGCGCGCGGGCGCCCTCGGCCGGCGCCGAGTCGTAGAGCTCGAGTACCCGGTCGCGCTGGCGGGCCGAGACGAGCGGTCCCATCTCGGCCTCGGGGTCGTCGGGCGCGCCAAGCCGGATCGCCGCCACCCGCTCCGCCAGCCGCTCCACGAGCGGGTCGAGCACGCGTTCGTGCACGACGAGCCGTCCCCCGGCGGTGCAGACCTGGCCCTGGTTGCGAAAGGTCGCGCGCAGTGCGCCCTCGAGCGCGCCCTCGAGGTCGGCGTCCTCGAGGACGATGTTCGCGGATTTGCCGCCGAGCTCGAGCGTCAGGCGTTTGAGGTTGCCGGCTGCGGCATGCTGGATCTCGCGCCCGACCTCGGTGGAGCCCGTGAACGAGACCTTGTCGACGTCGTCGTGGGCGGCGAGTGCGGCGCCGGCGCCAGCTTCGCCTGTGATGACGTTCCAGACTCCCGGCGGGATGCCGGCCTCGAGCGCGAGCTCGGCGAGCCGCAGCGCCGAGAGCGGCGCTTCCTCAGCCGGCTTGTGCACGACGGCGTTTCCGCACGCGAGCGCTGGCGCGAGCTTCCAGGAGGCGATCACGAGCGGGAAGTTCCAGGGCGTGATCGCACCGACGACGCCGACCGGCTCGCGCAGCGTGTAGGAGAACACGCCGGGGTCGGCCGGATTCGTCGTGCCGGTGACCTTCGTCGGCCAGCCCGCGTAGTAGATCCAGGTGCGAACGGCGAGCGAGACGTCGCGCTCGGCCTCGCGCAGCGGCTTGCCGACGTCAAGGGCCTCGAGCTCGACCAACTCGGCCGCGTGCTCCTCGACGAGCTCGCCGACCCGCTGCAGGATCCGGCCGCGCTCGAACGGATCGGAGTCTCCCCATGCTGCTTGCGCCGCCCGTGCGGCGCGCACCGCGCAGTCGACGTCTTCCGCATCGCCGAGCGCGAGCGTCGCTAGCGGCTTGCCATAGGCGGGGTCGAGGTCCTCGAAGGTCGCGCCGGAGGCGGCGGGCACCCGCTCGCCGCCGATCAGGTGCCCGCCGGTATCCAGCCCGGTCCTCACGTCGCCGGCGTCGGGGTCAGCTCTCCCTGCGCCGCTTCGGCCTCGCTCTCCACGCCTGCGACGCGGTTCCTCGTCGCCGCCCGCGTGACGACCCCGAGCGCCATCCAGCCCAGCATCACATACGGGGCCCAGCGGTAGATGCCGGTCTGGCCGTAGAAGTTCGTCACCTCCGCGACGACCGCGACGACGACCGCAAGAAGCGGCGCCACGAGCCAGTCGACGAGCGTGCCGCCGTGCCGCCGTGCGTGCACGAAGCCGGCGATGCCGACGAGCGCATAGACAGGAAGGATCCCGGTCGCGCCGACCTGAAGCAGCCACGAGAAGAACGTGACGGCGTCGTTGAGCGTGCGCCCCTGCCACAGGAGCCCGCCGACGAAGACGGCCGCGGTGACGATCGCGAGCGCGCCGATCGCCACGATCGGGCTCTTGAAACGCCGATGCGTCCGCCCGAACGCGCGCGGCAGATACCCGTCGTGCCCCCAGGCGAACGCCGTGCGCGTGGTGAAGTTCGCGGTGCCGAGCGCGGAAGCGAAGGCCGAGATCGCGAGCAGGAGCAGGAGCAGCTTCCCGAACCAGAGCGACGCGTACTGCGCCGAGAGGCCGACAACCGCTCCGCCGGAATCCTGCGGCCAGTGCTTGCCCGCCTGGTCGAGGCCGTAGCCGGTGACGACGGAGAAGGTGGTGACGATGTAGAAGACGAGCGCGAGCCCGACCGCGCCCAGCACGGCCTTGGGCACCTCGCGCTTGGGTGTGTGTGCCTCCTCGGCGAGGAAGACGGCCGTCTCGAATCCCGAGAAGCCCGTCATCGCGATCCCGACGGCGAGCGCGAAGAAGCCGAAGCCGAACTGGCCATGTCCCTTCCAGGGCGCGAGCGAGGCCCATGCCCAGCCGTGCGCCCCGCCCTTGGCGAGGATGATCACGTCGAGAACCAGCAGCATCGTCACGCCGACCGCGGTCAGCGCGAGGAGGATGCGCGCCGAGATCTGGATGCCGAACCACGAGACCGCGAAGACGACCGCGCCCAGAAGGAACGCCCAGCCCCACCAGGCGTGGAAGAGGAACGGATGGCCGCCCGCGACGAGCGAGAAGAAGTTCTGCAGCAGGAACGCCGCCGAGATCAAGAGGCCCGGCACGAAGATGATCCCGACCGCGAGCAGCACCCAGCCGGCGAAGAAGCCGGCGTCGCGGCCGAGGCCGGCGCGGACGATCGAGTAGGTGCCGCCGGCGCTCGGAACGTAGCGGGCGAAGCGGCCGTAGACGAACGCCAGGCCGACCGCGCCGATGCCTGCGACCCAGAACGCCGCGGGAGTGAAGGAGCCGACGCGCGTCGCGGCGACCGCCGCGATCACGACCGCCGAGATCTCCGGCGCGGTCACTCCGAGTGACTGCGCGATCAGACCGGGAAGGCCGACCGCATTGCGCCTGAGCCCGCGGCCCTCCTCGTGTCCGGAAGCTTCCATGTCTCCTCCTCGGAACGATTCAGAGGCCGCAGCCGGCTTGCGGCCCGCCTCACGATGTGAGATAACGTCCCACATGGCCGGACGGGTGTCAAGCCTCCGCGAGGCGCTGCGCGAGGGCCGTCGTCTCCGGGGGACCTTCGTCAAGCTGCCCGCGCCCGAGGTGGTCGAGATTGCCGCCGACGTACTCGACTTCGCGATCGTCGACCTCGAGCACTCCCAGCTCGCCGAGGCCGAAGCTCTCCGCCTCGTCCGCCACGCCTGGGCGCTCCGCTTTCCCGCCCTCCTGCGGGTGCACGAGCTCGACCGAAGTCTCGTCAACCGCGTGCTCGAAGCCGGCGCCGCCGGCATCCAGCTCTCCTCCGTGCGCAGCGCGGCCGAGGTCCGGGCGCTGCGGGACGCATGCCTGTACGCGCCCGAAGGGACGCGCTCGATCAGCCTCGCCCACGGGCCCGCCCGCTACGGTGCCCTCTCGCTCGCCGACTATCTCGCCGCGCTCGAGCCGCCGATCCTCGTCGTGCAGATCGAGACGGCGGAGACCGAGGACCCGCTCGAGGCGATTCTCGGAGCGGGCGCGGACATCGTCTTCGTCGGCGTCACCGACCTCGCGCTCGAGTACGGGCTGGACCAGGAGCGCGTGCGCGCGCGCGTCGACGAGGTCGTCGCCGCGGCCGCCCTAGCCGGCGTCGCATTCGGCGGCTTCGGCGACGACGAACGGTTCCGCTACGCCGTCGCTTCATCCGATCTCGCGCTCCTGCGCAAGGCATACGCAGATGGCTGAGCTCGGCGTCCGCATCGGACCGCTCGCGCTCAAGAACCCGGTGATCGCCGGGTCCGGCGAGGCGACCGCGACGGCGGCGCAGATCCGCGCCTGTCTCGAGGCCGGCGCCGCGGCGGTCGTCGCAAAGTCCACGAACGAGTCCGAGGCGGCGAAAGCCCAGCTCCGGGCGGCCGAGTACGTCCTGCTCGACGAGGATCTGCGAGCGCGTCCGCTCGGGCCTGCCGGGCGCGGCGACTCGCTCTTCTGCCGCTCCGGACTCCTCGACGAGCCCTTCGAACGCTGGGTCGAGACACTCGCCGCGCTGGATGCGGAGGCAGCCGCGCGCGACTCTTACGTCGTCCCGAGCCTGATCGTCGGCGCACTCGACGCGGCGGTCGAGATGGCACGCGCGTTCGAGCAAGCTGGTCTGCGCTGGCTCGAGCTGAACGTCGGCGCGCCGCACGCGCAGGAGGCGGTCGCGAGTGCGATCGGCACGGGCGGCGAGCTCGTGCGACCAATCCGGGCGGCCGTCACGCTGCCGCTGTCGGTCAAGGTGGCGACGCTCGAGGACGCCGAGCTCGCGCTCGCCGGAGGAGCGGACGCGGTCGTGCTCGCTACGCGCGCACAGGGCTTCGTTCCCGATCTCGAGACGCGGCGACCGCTCCTCGGAACGTTCGCGGCGGTCGGCGGTGCCTGGGCCGTCCCACTCACCTGCCGCGAGCTCGCGAAGGCACGCCTGCGCTTCGGCCGCGACGCCTGCCTGATCGGCACGAACGGCGCTCGCGACGGCCGCGACGTAGCGCGCTTCCTGCTCGCGGGTGCGACGGCCGCGCAGCTCACCAGCGCGGTGATGACGGACGGCCCGGCCGCGCTCACCCGCGCACTCGGAGAGCTCTCCGCCTATCTCGACGAGCAGGGAGCAAGCGCGCCGGAGCTGGTCGGCGAGGCCGCGGACGCGGTGCAAACCTACGAGGAGGCAGCCCTTGAGCGTCGGCACTGAGATCACCCTCGAGCAGCTCGAGGCCGATCCGTACCCCGTGTACGAGCGGCTCCGAGCGGAGGAGCCTGTCTGCTTCGTGCCCGCCGTGGGGCTCTGGCTCGTGACCCGCTGGGAGGACGTCCAGTACGTCGACAAGACACCCGAGCTCTTCACCGGCGAGACCGAGCCCTCGACGCTGAACCGGACCTTCGGCAAGAACCTCCTCGGCTCGGAAGGCGCCTACCACGACCGCATCCGCTCGATCATCTACCCCTGGTTCCGCGTCGGCGCGATCGGCGACTACCCCGACAACGTGATCGCCCCCGTGGCCAACGAGCTCGTCGACGGGCTCGCCGCGCGCGGCAGAGGCGACCTCGTGTCCGAATTCGCCGAGCCGATGTCCGCACGCGTGCTCAAGCGCGCCCTCGGCCTGAAGGACGTCGAGGAGGAGACGCTTCGCCGCTGGTTCGCCGAGCTCGCCGAGGGCGCCGCCAACTTCGAGGGCGACCCGGAACGCCAGGCGGTCGCCGACCGCGCCTCCGCCGAGGTGAACGAAACGATCGCCCCGGTGCTCGAACGACTCGAGCGCGAGCCCGACGACACGCTCCTCTCCTCGATGGTGCACACCCAGGTCGACGGCGAGCGACTGACCCGTGAGGAGATCCAGTCGAACCTGAAGGTGATGATCGTCGGCGGCCTGCAGGCGACGACCGACCTGATCGCACTCTCGCTCTGGGCGATCCTCTCCCACCCCGACCAGCTCGAGCAGGCGCACGCCGACCCGAAGCTGATCGACCCTGCAATCGAGGAAGCCGCACGCTGGCACTCGCCGGTCGGTACTTCGACGCGGCAGGCAACGCGCGACACCGAGCTCGCCGGCGTGCAGCTCGAGCGCGGCGCACTCCTCGCCGCCGTGCTCGCCTCCGCCAACCGCGACGAGCGGAACTGGACGGAGCCCGAGCGCTACGACATCCATCGCCGCGAGGGCTCGCACCTGGCCTTCGCCACGGGGCCGCACCTGTGCATCGGCGCGCGGCTCGGCCGTTACGAGGCGCGCACCGCGTGGCGCGTGCTGCTCGAGCGGCTCCCTGGCCTGCGGCTCGACCCAGACCACCCGGTCGAAATCTCCGGTTGGGAGTTCCGGTCCCCCCACCATCTCGAGGTCCAATGGAACTGACGGACGACTACCTGCGCCGGCTGGAGGCCGTCCAGCCGAAGAACCTGCCCGCCGAGCTCGACCTCTTCGACGAGGCGACCGCGATGCGCGGCATCCGCCTCAACAAAGCCGCCTACTCGCTTAAGGACGAGCACCAACGCGAGCTCTTCGGCCGCGACGAGGAGGCCTGGATGGAGCAGTTCGGCCTGACGCAAGAAGAGAAAGACCTGCTGCGCGGGCGCGATTGGATCGGGCTCTGGCGCAACGGGATGTCGATCTACGTGATGGTCAAGCTCTCGGGTGTGACGGGAACGCCGCTCCCCGAGATCGGCCGGCAGATGCGCGAGAGCGGGGAAGCGAATGGCTAGGGTCGTCGGAGGCATCGGCGCGTCGCACGCGCCCTCGATGGAGCACATTTACGACGCCGGCGACGAGGTGCGCCGCTCGAGCGAGTGGGAGCCGCTCTTCGGACCCTTCGAGCAGGTGGCGAAGTGGCTGGAACAGCTCAGACCGGATCGTCTGGTCGTCATCTACAACGACCACATGGACGAGTTCTTCCTCAACGCCTACCCGACCTTCGCGCTCGGCGTCGCCGACTCCTACCCGGTCGCCGACGAGGGCTTCGGCGCCCGCCCGTTCCCGCCGCTGCCCGGCGACTCCAAGCTCGGCTGGCACATCGCCCGCTCGCTCGTCGCCGACGAGTTCGACATCACGATCTGCCAGGAGCTCGAGGTCGACCACGGCGTCATCTCGCCTCTGCCGATGGTCGACTTCAGCGAGGGCGCGGGCTGGAAGATCCCGATCGTTCCGCTCGCCGTCAACGTGATCCTCCACCCGCTGCCCTCGCCGCTCCGCTGCTGGAAGCTCGGCCAGGCACTGCGACGCGCCCTCCTCTCCTACCCCGAGGACATGAGCGTCGTCGTCGTCGGAACCGGCGGGCTCTCGCACCAGCTCACCGGCCCCCAGTTCGGACGGGTCACGCCGGAATGGGACCAGAAGTTCATGCGCCTGCTCGCCGACGACCCGGAACGCCTGACCACTTACACGTACGAGGATTTGATCAAGCTCGGCGGGACGGAGTCGGTCGAGGTCGTCAACTGGCTCGCAATGCGTGGCGCGCTCCCGCTCAAGGCCAAGGCCGGGGTCGAGGCCTACTACGCCCACCGGATCATGGGCTACGGCCTCCAGACCTTCGAGGTGGCCGCATGAGCGACGTCCTCGACCGCCTGCTCGACGGTGCCGTCGACCTGCACGTCCATCCGTATCCGTCCCCCTTCCCGCGCCGAATGGACGCCGCCGAGGCCGCACAGCGGGCCGCCGACGCCGGAATGCGCGCGATCGTGGTCAAGTCGCACCACCACGACACCTCGACCGACGTCGCCGCCTTGCGCGCGCACGGGATTGACGCCGCCGGCATCGACGTCTTCGGCGGGATCGCGCTCAACACCCAGGTCGGCGGGCTGAACCCGCACGCGGTGAACATGTCGCTCGCCATGGGCGGCCGCGTCGTCTGGTTCCCGACGATCGCCTCGCCCAAGCACATCGAGCACCACCGCGAGCACCCGCAGCTCAAGTTCCCCCAGCTCGCCGTCGACCTGATCCCAGAAGAGCCGATCGACGTCTTTGCAAACGGCGAGGGAACGCTCAGGCCGGAAGTGCACGAGATCCTGAAGATGATCGCTGAGGCCGACGCCGTCCTCGCCTCGGGGCACATGCCGGCGCCGTCGATCATCGCGGTCTTCGAGGCGGCCAAGGAGCACGGAGTACGGCGCCTGATCGTCAACCACCCGAACTTCGTGATCGAGGCGAGCAAGGACGAGGTCAAGCGCCTCGCCGCGCTCGGCGCCCTGATCGAGCACTCGCTCTGCATGTACGACGAGGAGTCGAGCTTCCACAACTGGCAGATCGACACGCTCGTCGACTGGATCCGCTGGGTCGGCCCCGAACGCTCCTCGCTCGGCTCCGACCTCGGCCAGGCAGGCAACCCCTTCCCGGCCGACTCGTTCCGGAAGATCTGCTCGCGGCTGCTCGAGGTCGGCATGAGCGAGCGCGAGGTGCGGATGCTCGTCGCGGACAACCCGGCGCGCTTGCTCGGGCTCGATGGATGAGATCCTGTTCGCACGCCACGGCGAGAGCGAGACGAGCGCGCGCGATCGTCGGCGGCGACGAACCGCTGACCGAGCGTGGACGCCACCAGGCGCGCGCGCTCGGAGCGAAGCTCGCGTCGTTCCCGGTCGAGGTCTGCCTGACGAGCGCGGCGCTCCGGGCCTGCGAGACCGCGGAGCTCGCGCTCGAGACGAGCAACGTCCGGATCGAGGTCGTCCCGAACTCGGCGACATCCGCTTCGGCGCCTTTGACGGCCGCCCGCTCGCCGAGTATCGAGACTGGGTCGCCGCGCATTCCCCGACGGCGGCGCCGCCCGGAGGAGAGAGCCGCGTCGAGACGCTGCGACGATTCGCCCACGCCTTCCGCTCGATCCTCACCGTCGAGCGCCTGACGCGAGTAACGCTCGAACAGGCCGTGCGGCGACTCGAGCGCTGGTGCGAGAGTCCCGCCTGGTGATCCTCGAGCTCTCCGACGCAACGCCGGAACGCGCAGGCGGCAAGGCCGTCGGACTGGCGCGCCTGATCGAGCTCGGCCTTCCAGTCCCGCCGGCGGTCGTCCTGCCCGTCGGCGAGGAGCTCGACGAGCCGGACGCCGTCGTCCGGAGACTGGGCGAACCGCTCGTGGTCCGTTCTTCGGCCGTCGGCGAGGACGCCCCAGACCGCTCCTACGCGGGGCAGTACGAGACCGTCCTCAGCGTCGGCCGCGACGGCCTGCTCCCGGCGATCGCCCGTGTGCGCGGCGCGACCGAGCGGGCGGCGGCCTACGGGGTGGCCGGTCAGGTCGCGGTCGTGATCCAGCGGCAGGTGCAGGCGACCCGGGCCGGCGTCGCCTTCTCGCGCGACCCCGTCACGAGCACAGAGGAGGTGCTCGTGGAATGCGCGCCCGGCGGCGGCGAGGCGGTCGTCTCAGGGGAAGTGACGCCGGACCGCTACTGGATCGCCGGCGACCGCGTGCGCGCGCGGGCGGCCGGCGCGCTGCGGACGCTACGCGACGACGAGGCGCTCCGCGTCGCCGAGCTCGTCCTCGCCGCAGAGCGAGGCTTCGGCCGCCCGGTCGACGTCGAGTTCTGCTGGGAAGGACGCGAGCTCTGGCTCGTCCAGTGCCGGCCGATCACCACGCTCTGATGGAACCGCGCAGCTGGCTCCCCGATCCCTCGCACTACCCCGAGCAGATGACCCCGCTCTCGGCGAGCGTCTGGTTCGAGGCCCTCGGCCGCGGGCTGCACGAAGCCGCGCGTGAGCTGCGCGCCCCGTTCGGCGGCTTCGTAGCGCGGACAGAGCTCGGCTGGGCCTACGAGGGCGAGCTCGACCCGGACTGGGAGCACGATCCCGCGACAGTGCGCGACGCCGCCCTCGGCCTCCACGATCGCTGGCCGAGCACCTATCGGCCTCGCACCTGGGAGATCACTCACGAGCTCTGGCAGATGCGACCAGAGCTACCCCCTCCGGCTGACGCCGTCCGACTGCTGGATCGGCTCTGGCAGCTCGTCCAGGAGCAGTGGACGATCCATTTCCTCGTCGTCATCCCGGCGCAGATCGCAGCCGAGATCTTCGACGACCGCTACCGCGAGCTCTTCCCAGCCGCGGACCCGCTCGCGCCGTACCGCCTGCTCGAGACGCCACGCTCCGAAGCGGAGCTCGTCAAGCTCGCGCGCCGTGCCAGAGAACTCCGCCTCGACCAGCTCATACGGGAACTCACGCCTCCGCACGCCCTCGACCGGCTGCAGGCCTTGACCCACGGTCGCCTCTGGCTCGCAGAGCTCGGCGAGTACCTGCATCCGGACCGAGGACGCGGCGGCCGCGCCCGCTGGCACGAGCTTTCGCTCCCGCGCGAAGCCGAGCTCCCGCAACTCACATTCGACGCCGTCCGTCTCTATCTCGACCGCGAACCGCCCCCACCCTCACCGCCGGAGCCGCTACCCGACGAGCTCCGAGAGCTGTACGAGCTCTGCTCGGCAGCGTTCGCGCTCAAGGAGGAGCACAGCTACCACATCGACTACCCCGGCCTGCTCGCCACCCGGGAAACACTGCTCGGCTTCGGACGCCGCCTCGCCGCCGAGGCCCTACTCGATCAGACTGACGAGATCTGGATGCTCACCCGGAGCCAACTGCGGCAGGCGCTGACCGAGCACCCGGACCTGAAAGGGCTCGTATCCAGGGCCCGAGACGAGCTCGCCGACGGCTTGCGCCAAGGTCCGAAGCCCTTCCTCGGAGTGGAACCGGCAAGGCGTGAGAGGCACCCGGCGCTCGACAAATTCTACGGCGCCGGCGGCCACGCTCTCGCCGGCGCCGGAGCCTCACCCGGCATCGCCGAAGGCACCGCGCGAGTCGTCGCCGTAGCGTCCGACTTCGGCCGTATACAACCGGGCGACATCCTCGTCACCACCACCACCACGCCGGCCTGGACGCCGCTTTTCCCGACGCTGGCAGCGCTCGTCACCGAGACCGGCGGGATTCTGAGCCACGCCGCGGTTGTCGCGCGTGAGTACGGCATACCCGCGGTCGTCGGCGCGGCCGGCGCAACCAGTGCGATCCCCGACGGAGGACGCGTCCGCGTAGACGGTGCCGCGGGTACCGTCCTCGTGCTCTGACTAGGTCTTCCCGGACATGCGCTACCCGATTACGGGCCGCACGGCGAGAAGCGGGCGAGCATCTCGAACATGTTCGCCTGACCGTTACCGTGCTGGCTGCCCACCATCATGTAGGTGAGTCCTGTATCGCTCGCCGCAAGCATGTTGCAGCCGCCGGGGCCCACCGGCGTACCCGTACCCGCCGATGCCACTCGGACGGTCAAGAGCGCACCTGTCGTAGCGAGAAGCGCGACGAGCCTTTTCATGAGTTCACCTCCGTTGCGTCGACTGCGCCGAGGCTACGAGCGCAACTGGAGCATCGGTAGGTGGAAACCCCGCGACTTTGGACGCGGGATCCCCTAACGGTGAGTGGTCCAGCGATGGGCTAGCTCGCTGCGCGAGCGCAGACCGAGTTTTGCGTAGACGCGCGAGAGCGTCCCTTCAACGGTGCGCTCGCTGAGATGAAGGGTGGCGGCGACCTGCTTGTTCGTGCGCCCTTCGGCGACCAGTTCGGCGACGCGTCTTTCGGAGGCCGTGAGTTCACCGGTGGAGGGTGCGCGTCCGCTGATCCGGCCGAGCTCGGCCTGGGTGCGTTGCGACCAGAGCGACGCGCCGAGGTCGTCGAAGAGGCGCTGCGCCTGCGCGAGGGTCGCGCGGGCCGCCCGCCGCTGCCGCGCGCGCCGCTGTATCGACCCGAGGGCGAGCAGCGCACGCGCTCGTTCAAATGGAAGTGGCAGCGACTTCATTCGCTCCAGCGCCTGAACGAGGGCTTCGATCGCGCCGTCCTCGTCGCCGGCGCTGATTGCCAATAAGCCGCGACAACGATCCGCCGCGGCGAGCGCAGATTGTCGTCCCAATCGGCGCGCGCGCTCGCCGAAGCGCTCCAACAGCGCGGTGGCAGCGTCTTGCTGGTCCAGCTCGATCAGCGATTCGATCGCGTCCGGAACGAACCGGAGCGCACCGGATTCGACGATGCCGGCACTCTCGCAGTGTCGACAAGTGGCCCAAGAGTGTCATGCGCATCCTGTGGCCTTTCAAGTGAGAGAGCGAGCAGCCCAAGCGCTGCGCGACTCGTCACGCTGCCGTACGACCCCGGCTCGCGTGCAAGTTGAAGTGCCTCATCGGCTTCGCGGCGCGCGCGCTCGGTCAAACCGAGGTGCGCAAGAACGAGCGCACGCGCCGCCAACGCGTATGCCTGCTGCGGTAACTGCCCCGTCAACACTGAAGACTCGTAGCTCGCATCTGCCCAACTCGCGCATGAAGTAATACGCGACGGCGAGACCCTCCTCTATCTCGGACCGCAGCCCGAGGTCGTCCCCCGCGTTTGCAAGCGCACGGCGCATAACGCTACGGACGCGGCGCGGTCGCCTTCGAATACGTGGACGCGCGCCAGCCGACTGACGGCGGCCGCGCGCGCGCCGGCCCCACGGCGTCGTCCGCCGCAGCCGCAAAGACCGCGTGAGCACGACTTGTGTCGCCGGCCTCGAAGTGCGCGTCCCCGGCGGCGAGTCGCCGCTTGTGCGCGGCGTCGACGTCCTCCGAAGGCGTCAAGCGCACCGCATGTTCGGCAAGCTCCGCTGCTGCCTGGGGCGCGCCGCGTTTCAACGCAATCCGAACCGCTCCGTCGAGCGCCGCAGCCACGTCGGCGTCCGCTGCGTCTGCACTCGCCGCGAGATGACGTGCTCGTTCCTCGGGAACTCGGTGCGCGCCCAAGAGATCGTCGGGTTGCAGGCAGAACGCTAATTTTGGCACCCAGGCCGACGCCAACCCGACGCTGCCGGTGCACTTGCCGTTGCGATCTGCCACGCCATCGCACCGCCGCTGCTCCGACTGACTGCCTAGCGCACGTCCTCCCCGGCCCTGGAGGAGGTGGGCAAGACCGTTGCGGTGGCCAAACCGCTGCCGGAGCACATCGAGGCCGCACCTTCGCGGCGCCCGCTAGTCGCGCTGGGTGAGTGCCTGTCGGAGTGCGAGCAGTGTCTGCGGGCCGAGGATGCCGTCTGGGGTGAGGCCCGAGTGTTGTTGGAAGGCGGCGAGCGCTCGGGTTGTTTTCGGCCCGTAGGCGCCGTCGCTGGCGCCGGTGAGGTAGCCGAGCCGATGCAGGCCACGCTGCAGGCGGGTGACTTGGGTTCCGTGGGCGCCGGGGTTGAGCGGCTGGGTGGGCGCCGCGATGCGCGCTTGCGCTGGCTTCGGTGTCGACGGCCGCGGGCTTGTAGTGGCGACCGGGCGCGGCTGTGCCGTTGGCTTGTTGCCGGTGAAGGCGCCGCTTGCGGCGAGGGCGATCAGCGTGCAAATGATGACGGCGGTTGTGGCTGCAACGCTCACACGGCCGTAGCGGAGACGCCCACTCGCATGCGGCTGAGCCAGCAGTCGATGTAGGAGGCGCCCGCTGTCAGTGCTGGGCCGGCGCTCGTTGCGGCGGAGCGGCTGTTCGCGCGTTGGTACGTCTTCCCAGGCGGCTGGTGCGAACCAGTCGTCGGGATCGAGCAGGGGTGGGCGCGCGGACGCGGCCATCGCCAAGACGCTAGCGCGCCGGTGAGCGGCCGCAAAGGGGCGATTTGAACGGCGGCACTGCGTGTGTGGCTGGCTGCCGCGCTTCTGGGTCGGGTCTTAGTCGCCCCAGTCGAGGGCCGCTGGCGCCGCCCACAGCCCGTCCGACCACGGATCGCCGGCCGGCTGCTCGCCTGGCTGCTGGTCTGCCAGCGGCTGGTCGCGATACGGCTCGAGCGGCATCGTCTGTTCGAGCGCCGCGTTTTTGTCTTTCAGCTCGAGATGGTCTTCGATTGCGTGCTGGAGCGAGAGATCTTCGTCCACGCCGGTGCGCTCCTTTCTCGGGAAGGCCAGCGGACAGATTCTCACCGATCCGTCGCCGTCCTTCCGCGAGTGGGAGTCGGCCGAGCTCGCGCCCGGTGGCGTCTTGGCAGGAGCTGGCTGGCCGGGGTCGAACGGACCGGGATGGGTCGCCACCTATTGGCGAGCAGTTGCGTGCTGTTTGTCGTGGTTTTGCTCCTAGTGGGGGCGGCCGAGGGTGCGGCCGGCGCTCCCCATGTGCTGCGTGCGCGGGCCGAGGTGGCGGGAGTGCAGGTGGCGCTGCGTGCGGCAGGCCGCTATCGCGGCCCGATCGACGGCGTCGCGGGGCCGTTGACGAAGCAGGCCGTTCGCTCGCTCCAGCACGCAGGTGGCTTGCAGCCGAGCGGTCAGATCGGCGCGGCGACGCGGAAGCTGTTGGGGCCGCTCGGGCATCCGATCCCCGGCAGCAGAATCTTGCGCCAGGGGATGCTCGGCCTCGACGTCTCCGCGCTCCAGTTCGACCTGCGCCAGCATGGCTATCCCGTAAAGGAGAACGGGTTCTTCGCCGCGGCGACGCAGTGGGCGCTGATCGGTTTCCAGCGCAGCGCCGGCATTCGTGCAGATGGCCTCGCCGGTGCCGCAACCTGGGCCGCGCTCGAGCGCTCACCCAGACAGGCGCAGGCCAGCCGAGCCGCGCTGCGGCCGCCGCTTGCGGTCAAGGCGCGCGCGGTCGCGACGCGAACCGGTGTCGAGCTCTTCTGCCCGTATGCCAGCGCGGTCGCGGCCGCCAGCGCCGGCAGCGTCATCTATGCCCGTGATCGCGGCCGCGGCTACGGCTACACCGTGATCACGCGCGACCGTCGCGGCCTGCAGGTGCTCTACGCGCATCTTGCCCGCATCGACGTCCACCGCGGCCAGCGCCTGATTGCCGGGGCGATGATCGGCCTTGCCGGCTGGACCGGCAAGACCACCGCCACCGCGAGTCTGCTGCTCGAGCTCAGCGACAACGGCCACCAGCTCAACCCACTCCCAGCGCTCCGACCGGGCGCGAACACGCACTAGTTTCCTGCTTCGCGCGCCTCGCGCCCGCCCAGTGGTCTTTCCACAGGACGAGTGAGGGCGCGTCCACACGTGGTCCCGGTCCTGTGAAATGCGGGCGAAGTTCCCGTTCAGAGCGGGGACGCAGCGACACGAGCTGGAGTACGCAGCGGAACACCAGCTAGTAGAGCGACCAGAACAAAAACCAACTCCTCGAGATCAGCGGAACGGGCGCACACGCGAACCCGAGGGCTCGCACGATTCGACCAGCCAGCGGTCCTAACATGGTCCGCTCGGTCGGCTGTACGACCCGGCGGTGGGGTCGTTCAGCCTCGCCGCCGGGCATTCCAGGAGGCGACCACTACCTCGTCCATCCGCTCCGCCGAGAGGGCGGGGGGTGCAAGCGGCGCGGGCGGCCCCGGGTTCGCGCGCAGGCCCTGGAAGACTATGCCGAGGTAGCGGCGCCACAGCTCGGGCTCCACGTCCTGAGCGGCGTCGATCACCAAGCCGAGCATCAGCTGCAGGATGGCGATGTCTTCGTCGGCGTCGGCGCCGCCTTCGCCGCGATCCCCAACCTCATCGTCGGCGCGGTCGACGAGCACGAGACCGGCGAAGCCACCGGCGTCAACACGGTCATGCGCAACATCGGCTCCGCCGTCGGGGCGCAGGTCGCCGGCACCATCATCGCCACGCACGTCCTCGCCAACGGGCTGCCCGAGAACGCCGCATTCACGATCGCCCTCCTCGTAAGCGCAATCGGAGCTGTCATCGCGGGGCTGTCCGTGCTGCTCATCCCGGGCAGCCGCAGCCAGCAGCCCGCCGCGGAACAGCGCGAGCAGGCCCCTGTGGCGGCTCGCGCTTCCGCGTGACAGCCAACGCCGCGGCTCCGAGGCGAGCCGGCGGCGGGGCTCGGTCTCTACGGCGTGTATGAGGGGATCCGCGGTGTCGTCGCGGGCGCCGCCGACACCGCCGTCCGCGCCATCTCGCCAGCCTCGAATGACCGCGTCGAGGTCGCCGTCATCCGCGGACCGCATGACGCAGTACCTGTTGTCCGTGCACAGCGTCGAGGGCGAGGTCCGCGACCCGATGACCGACGAGGAGATGCAGCAGTTCATGGAGCGGATTGGCGTCCTCGAGGAGGAGATGAAGTCGGCCGGCGCTTGGCGCTTCGGCGATGGCGCCTTGATCGAGGAGGGTCAGGCGATCGTCCGCCGGTGTCTTCGCCGCAACCAACCCGGTGCGTATCAAATCCAGGCCGCAATCAACGCAGTCCATGCGGATGCTGCGACAGTCGAGCAGACCGACTGGTCGCAGATCGTCGGCCTACACGACCAGTTGCTCGCGATCGCCCCCACGCCGGTCGTGGCCCTCAACCGCGCCATCGCCATCGCCGAGGTCCAGGGCCCCGCGGCAGCGCTCGCTCTGGTGGACGAGTTGGACCTCGACAACTACCACCCGTTCCACGCGACCCGAGCCGATCTACTTCGTCGGCTGGGCCGAAACAGCGAAGCCGCGGCCGCCTACGAGCGTGCGGCCGCCATGGCTCCGACAGACGCCGAGCGGGACTTCCTCAGGCTCGGTGGCCGAGCTTCGCGCTGAGTGACAGGCGAGCGATCGCTCGTCAAGCCGAACCGCGCGCTGCGGTTGACGACCGCGGGCGCTATGCTCGGATCGCCGGGCAGATATCCCCGGCCGGTGCAGAGGCGGCGAAGTCCGGTGCGAATCCGGCGCTGTCCCGCAACTGAGATGCCCCGCTTGGGGACGAGTCAGGTCGACCGTTCTGCGCCGAAACGAACGTCAGCCCTCGGAGGAAGGGCGGTTCGGGCGGCGCCAGCCGCCGGGCCTCCTCCTCCGCAGACGCGGAGGTTTTTGTGAGCGGACAGACGATCGACTCGAGGCCCGGGCGCTCGCCGCGTCTCGGCGCAGCCGCGGCGCTTGGAGAGCGGCCGCGGGCGCCCTTTGCGCTTTCCTGGAGCGGCGGCAAGGACTCGGCGCTCGCCCTCTGGACGCTGCGTCGCCGGCTGCTCGAGCCGGAGGCGCTGATTACGACCGTGACCGAGACCTACGAGCGGATCAGCATGCACGGCGTTCGCCGGGAGTTGCTCGCGCGGCAGGCCGAGGTGCTCGGGATTCCGCTTGTCGAAGTGGTGATCCCGCCAAGTTGCGTCAACGAGATCTATGACACGCGGATGGCGGAAGCGTTCGCCGCCGCACCATTGTCCGGGGTCGAGGTGGTCGCTTTCGGCGACCTGTTCCTGGAGGATGTTCGCACCTACCGTGAGGGACGTCTTGCCGCGGCCGGCAAGCGCGGGCTGTTCCCGCTCTGGGGGCACGACACGGCTGCGCTCGCGCGCGAGTTCATCGGCGCCGGCTTCGGGGCGACGCTCGTCTGCGTCGACCCGCGCGCGCTCGACCCTGCCTTCTGCGGGCGCCGCTACGACGAGCGGCTGCTCGCAGAACTCCCGCTCGGCGTCGACCCCTGCGGTGAGAACGGCGAGTTCCACACCTTCGTCTCCGCGGGCCCGATCTTCGCCGAGCCGATCGCCTGCAAGCGCGGCGAGATCGTCGAGCGCGAGGGATTCGTCTTCTGCGACCTGACCCCGGCGTGAAGGAGGCGAGGATGCGGATCTGTTCGCTTCTTCCTAGCGCGACCGAGATCGTCGCCGACCTCGGCCTCGTTGAGTCACTCTCTGCGCGGTCTGCGCCGTCTCCGCCGACAACGTCAACGTCGCCCGCTGATCATCGCAAAGCGGCGACGCTCGGCCCAGCCGGGTCTCCCAGCTCGGGCGACCGGTCGCTGACGGTGGCATTCCTGCATCTCGCACCCGAGCTCGCCGAGGTAGACCGCAACCGTTCGCTGATCGAGTACGGCACGCGGGTGGCCGCCGACTCAGGCGCCGCCTGGGTGCTCTCAGGTGAGCTTGTCGTGCCTGGTTATCGCTTCGAGCCGCTGATCGGAACCAACTGGATCGCCGAGCAGCCTGATAGCTGGATGCGTCGGCTCGCCCGTCTGAGTTCCGACTTGGGGGTCGCCAGTTTCGTCAGCCATCCAGAACGCGAGGCCGTGACTGGGAAACTGTTCAACAGCCTCTTCGTAATCGGCCGCAACGGCCAGATCCTCGGAAGGCATCGGAAGCTCGACCCGACGCCCGGCAGCGAAGACTGGTCGAGCGCCGGCGAGCCCGGTCGCCCGATCCCGGTCGACGGCATCAAGATCGGACTCCTGGTCTGCGCCGACGCCTACAAGGCACTGCCGGCGCTCCGGCTGCGCGACGCTGGCGCGCAGCTGCTCGTCTCATCCGCGGCTTGGTGGCCGGGCGAATGGGGGCCGAAAGGCGAGTGGGAGGCGCGGACGCTCGACACGGGTCTGCCGATGATCGTCTGCAATCGCACAGGCTGCGACCATGAGTCGCAGCTCTTCGGCTCAGAGAGCGTCGTGGTCGATCGCGGCGAGAAACTTCTGACGCTAAGGGCGCCGGAGTCGACCGTCTTCATCGTCGATTGCCAATTAAGCGACGGCCACATCGCGAAATGCGAACTCATGGAATCGACTGTTCTTCAGCCCAAGTGAGACCCAGCTTCGGTGGTCAGCGCTCGCGCGCTGCCGCGCTCTCGCCTCAGTCGCGACGAACCATGCGCGCCGTGCGCGCCGGCTCCGTCCGGCAGCAACGCATATCCTCAGCAGGCCGGGCACATATCCCCGGCCGGTGTATTGAGGCGAAGCAGCAGTCGATCGGCCATTACCGGACATTCTTCGTCCCCGCCGACTGGGCCGGTGGCGAGCCGACCGTCCGCGAGCCGGACTCCTGTGAGCAGTGGGCCTGGTTCTCCCGGGACGAGCGGCCCGAACCGCTGCTCTTACCGGCCGCCAACCTGCGCGCGACGGGGTTCCGCCCATGAGCGCGCAGTCCGAGCCCCGTCGGCCGAGGCGCCGGCGCGGCGACGCCATAACGGCGGAGCCGGCGACGTCGGCGGGCGTTGTCGAGGCGATCCACATCGCCGCTGCCGCCGGTGAGCAGGTCCGCTCCGTCGAGGCCGTCCGCGCCGTCGCCGGCGTCGGCCTCGAGGGTGATCGTTACGCCTACGGCCGCGGCCACTACCAGGACGCTCACGTCAGCCGCGATCTAACGCTGGTCGAGGTCGAGGCGATCGAGGCGCGGGCGCGCGATCACGGCATCGAGCTCGCACCCGGCGAGACGCGACGCAACATCACGACCCGCGGCATCGCCCTCAACGAACTCGTCGGCCGCGGCTTCTGGGTCGGCGCGGTCTTCTGCCAGGGGACGCGCCTGTGCGAGCCCTGCCAGTACCTGGCCGACCTGACCGGCAAGCCGCTGCTGCGCGCGCTCGTCCACCGCGGCGGGCTGCGCGCCGACATCCTGCGCGGGGGCCTGATCCGCCCCGGCGACCGGCTGCGGCTCGCCGATGACGACTGACCTCGTCCAGGCGGCCAACCCGGCTGGTTCCGCTCGGCGGAGACGAGAGGAGCGGGATCGAGGCGCGCACCGGCGGCACCGCCGGTGAGCACGACCCGCCTCGCGCTGATCAGCGACATGGGCGTAGGCAAGATCGCTAGCGGTCGCGTTCACGCGCAGGCCGAAGAGGCCGCCGGGCGGCCGGCCTCGTACTCGACATCCCAGGCACGTGCTGCGTCGGTCCGTTGGTCAGGCTCAGCAGCCATCCGCTGATTGTCGTCCACTGCGCCGACGCCAGGCGCGCCCGGTCGGAGCAGCGGTGACCTCATCACAGCGCGCCGCCGACCCCAGCTACGGCTGGACGATCGTTGCTGTCCTCGCGGTCACCGAGACGGTCTCCTGGGGCGTCCTCTACTACGCCTTCGCCGTCTTCCTGCCCTCGATGCAGCGCTCACTCGGCTGGTCGAGGACGGAGCTGACCGGCGCGTTCTCGATCGCCTTGGCGACGTCGGCGCTCGCGGCCGTTCCCGTCGGCCGCTGGCTCGACCGCCACAGCCCGCGGCCGCTGATGACGCTGGGCTCGCTCGCGGGCGCCTTGCTCGTGCTCGCCTGGTCGCAGGTGCACGACCTTCTCCTCTTCTATCTGATCTGGG
>WNGD01006088.1_pt1 | contig 23563 bp, 19 predicted proteins | sample 5400671 | NCBI WGS metagenome assembly WNGD01 (sample SAMN13153369, study PRJNA577476) | soil metagenome | isolation source: 40 cm soil or saprolite under grassland replicate 2 | place: USA:California | collected 2016-06-15
CGGCGGGAGCGGCCGTCACGGCCCCGGCCTCATGGGCGGAGGCCACGACGGAGGCGGTCGCGGATGGCCCGGCGACGGTCGTGCTGGGCGCTCCACGCGGCGCGGACCGAGACCCGGACGGGGCCACGGCCACGGCCGCGGCGCCGGTCGTGGCGGAGGGCGGCCGGGTGGCGCGTGCTGCCCGGCACCGCCAGCGCCCGCCCCGTGGGCGGCTGGCGGCGGCTTGGCGCTCCCTTGACCCCGGGACGCGGCGGGCGACGCTGGTCATCGGCAGTTCGCTGCTGCTCGGGCTGCTCTCCTTCGGCGCCGCGGTCGCGTTCATCGGCAGCACCAGCAGCTCCGCGCCGGCGGCACAGCTCGCTCCACCGCCGACCGCGGCGGCGGGCCCGGCCACCGTCGCCCCGGACGACACCAGCACCAGCGCCACCTCGACCAGCAGCACCAGTTCCAGCTCCACCAGCACCACGGTGCCGGCAAGCCCGGCCGTCCCGGCGGCGCCGGTGATGCCCGGCTGGACCTCCTACAGCGACCCGCGGACCGGCTACCGCCTCAACTACCCGTCGAGCTGGGCTGTGGCCGGCGGCGGGAGCACCACCGAGTTCCGCGACCGTGCGAGCGGCAGCTTCATCGCGCTCACCTTGCGTCGGGGGACGGTCAGCGACCCCTCGGCGGCGGAGCGGCAGTCCAGCCAGCGCCACGCCGCCGCCGAGCAGGGCTACCACCAGGTCGCGGTGCAGGCGACCACCTTCCAGAACGAGCCGGCCGCCTACCTGGAGTTCACCTTCCAGGCCAACGGCGTCCCCTCCCACGCGGCGGAGCTTGGCGCCAACTCGGGTGCCTACTTCCTCATCCTGGAGGTCTCCGCGCCCGACCATGACTGGAGCCGCGCGACGGCCACCGTCAGCGGTGTGCTCGGGTCGTTCGTGGGTCCCACCCGATAGCGTCTCCCCTGGTCGAAAAATTGGCGCCGAACGAATCCCGACTGCCCAGTTCTGCGGCGCGGTTGATGGGGTAGCCTGCGCGCCATGCCCGTCGCCAAGAACCGCCAGGAGAGCTGCCAGCGCCGGCTGATCGCCGATCGCTACGCCCTCGAACACCCGATCGGCAGGGGTGGGATGGGTGTCGTCTGGCAGGCGCGCGACCGCCTGCTCGACCGCGAGGTGGCCATCAAGGAAGTCACCGTCCCGGACACCGTTCCCAAGGCCGAACGGGACTCGCTGCGGGCGCGGGTCATGCGGGAGGCGCGGGCCGCCGCGCGGCTCAGCCATCCCGGCGCGATCACCCTGTTCGACGTGCTCGACGAGCCGGACCGGGCGTTCATCGTGATGGAGCTGGTCCGGGCCCGCACGCTGGCCGAGATCGTGGCCACGGAGGGCCCGCTGCCGCCGGAGCGGGTCGCCCGCATCGGCCTGCAGATCGCCTCCACGCTGGACGCCGCGCACCGGGCGGGGATCGTCCACCGCGACGTCAAGCCAGCCAACGTGATGGTGGACGAGGACGGCGGCGCCCGCCTGGCCGACTTCGGCATCGCCCAGGTCCAGGGCGACGACCACAAGCTCACCTCGGCCGGGATGATCGTCGGCAGCCCCGCCTACATGGCGCCCGAGCAGGCCAGCGGCCAGGGCAGCGGCCCCGAGACCGACTTGTGGGGGCTCGGCGGCACGATGTACTACGCGGTGGAGGGCAAGCCGCCGTTCGAGCGTGACAACTCGATCGCCACGCTGACCGCGGTGGTCAAGGCCGCACCCCGCCCGCCGCGCCGTGCGGGCGCGCTCGCCCCGATCATCATGGCGCTGCTGGCCAAGGACCCCGCCGACCGTCCGTCCCTGCGCCAGCTCCGCATGCGCCTGGCTCGGATCATCACCGCCGGCTGGGAGGCCACCGCTGCCCAGCCCGCACTCTCTGTGCGTGAGGCGGCACTCGCCCTGCCTCCGCCGGAGACCAGTGGGTTATCCACGGCCACGGTGCAGATCCCGGTGCCGCCGCGTGCGCTGGCGCGGCTGCGGCGGCGCTGGTCGCGGCGCTGGCTGGCGCCGGTGGCGTTCGTGCTGGCGCTGCTGGTGATCCTGCTCGCCACCGCGGTCGCCAGACCCTCGTCCTCGAGCAGCGGCCACGCGGCGCTGGGAGCGGGGACGACGGCGCGGAGCAGGCCGGCGGCCGGTGGCGGCGCCGCGTCGCCTGCGGCGGCGCCCGCGCCCGCGGCGGCGGTCCCGGCGGGGTGGGGGACCTTCAGCGACCCCGGGACCGGGTACCGGATCGCCTCCCCGCCCGGGTGGCACCGCGAGACGAGCGGCCCCTACCACCGCATGGTGCTGGCCGACGGCGACGGGCGGGCGTTCCAGATCGAGTCGGCCAGGCCCCCGCTCGGCGACCCGATGGCGCTGTGGACCGCGCTGGCGGCGAGCTTCGCCAAGGGCCACCGCGGCTACCACAAGATCCACTTGGGCCGCGGCAGGTACCACGGCATGTCCGCCGCGGTGTGGGAGTTCACCCATCCGCAGGGCGGCCGCACCCTCCACAAGGTCGACGTCACCTTCACCAGCCCGAAGGGCCAGTGGGGCTACGCGGTGCTGTTCACCGCCCCGGCCCGCCTGTGGCCCTCCTCCCAAGTCCTGGTGCGCGCCTTCGAGCAAGGCTTCATCCCGCTCGAATAGCCTGAAACTACGCCAATGGGCGTTTCGCGGATGGTCATTCCGGCCCAGAGCCGGTAGCGTTCGGCGCTATGGCGCAACCAGAGACGACCGGGCGCCGGGTCGCCGGCCGCTACGAGCTGCGGGGGCAGCTCGGCGAGGGCGGCATGGGCATCATCTGGCACGCCGAGGACCTGCGGCTCGGCCGGCCGGTGGCGATCAAGGAGATCGAGCTGCCGCCGGCGGTCAGCGACAAGCAGCGCGCCTTCCTGCGGGCACGGGTCTCGCGGGAGGCGCGCGCCGCCGCCCGGCTCAACCACCCCGGGGCGGTGATCGTCTACGACGTCGTCTCCGAGGACGGCCAGGACTACATCATCATGGAACTGGTCGACGCACCGACCCTGAGCGAGCTGGTGCGCGAGCGCGGGCCGCTGGAGCCGTCGGCAGCGGCCGAGCTTGGCCTCGGGGTGCTCGCCACCCTGCGGGCGGCGCACGAGGCGGGGATCGTGCACCGCGACGTCAAGCCGAGCAACGTCATGGTGCGCGCCGACGGCACCACCAAGCTGGCCGACTTCGGCGTCGCCTCGTTGCGCGGCGACCCCAAGCTTACCTCCACCGGGCTGGTCATGGGCTCGCCGCCCTACATGGCCCCGGAGCAGGTCAAGAGCGCGGAGGCCGGACCGGCCACCGACCTGTGGTCGCTCGGTGCCACACTGTATTTCGCCGTTGAGGGCGTGCCGCCGTTCGGGCCCGGCCCGCAGTTCCAGGTCCTGGACGCGGTGGTCCACAAGCCGCCCCGGCGCGGCAAGCGGCTCGGCACGCTCGCCCCGGTGGTCAGCGCGCTCCTGGTCAAGGATCCCGACCAGCGGCCCAGCCCCGACGACCTGCGAGCCATGTTGCGGCAGGTCGCCGCTGGCGCCAAGCCGCTGGCGCTCCCCGCACCGCTCGCCGCCACCGCCACCGTCCCGATCGCCGTGCCGGTGACCCCGCCGCCCGGGCCGTCCCGCGACCCGCACGCCGACCCGCACGCCGAAGCCAGTGCCGAAGCCAGTGCCGAAGCCAGCAGGGAGGCTGTGCGGCCAGCCGATCGGGGTGCCGTCCAGGATGGCAGCGGGGACGAGCGGCTGAAGGGCAACGGTCACGCTCCCAACGGGGCGGTGGCGCCCCCGTCCCCGCCCCCAGCCCCGGCAGCGGTGCCGGTGCCGGCACCGGCGGGGCCCGAGGCGACCTGGGTGGGCCCGGCGCAGCAGCCTCCGCTCCCGGCTCGGTCCCAGGCCCGCTCGCGCCGCCGGGGGCTCGTCCTGGCGCTGCTAATGCTGCTCGGGCTGGTCCTCGCGGGACTGATCGGCTGGCGCCTCGGCCACAGCGCCTCGGCCTCGGGCGCCGCCAAGCAGCGGCAGCGAGGCCGTCAGGTCGCGGCCAAGCCGGTGGTCCCGGCCGACTGGGTCAGCTGGACCAGCCCCGACCGCACCTGGCGGGTCGCGCACCCGCCAAGCTGGTCGCTGGTCCATCACTTCAGCGGCCTGGTCGATTTCGTCGTCCCAGGCGGTGCGCGCCTCTTCCGCGTCGGCGTGGACCAGGACCAGTTCGACCCGCTCACCGTCCAGCGGCGGCTTGAGGCCAGCCTGGCCGCCGAGTCGAACGTCCGCGACTACCGGCGCATCAGCCTCGGCCTGATCACCTACCAGCACACCCGCGCCGCCGCCTGGGAGTACACCTACACCGGCAACGGCACGCCGTGGCGCGGCCTGGACGTCATCTTCGCCGAGGGCGGGCGCCGCTACGCGATCCTGTTTCGCGCCACCGCAAGGCAATGGGGCGCGGCCACGGCCGAGCGGACCGGCTTCCTCGCCGCCTTCAAGCCGCTGCCCTGACGGCTGCGCTACGCTCGCGTCTCGCGACCGGCGCAGGAGGGCAGCGACGATGCCGCAGCATGGCGATGGCGGAGCCGACGGTCAGGACGGGCGCTTCACCGAATCGGGAATCCCGGTCGAGGTCTGCTACGGGCCGGACGACCTGGCCACGGCCGGCTTCGACCCGGCCGCCGCGCTCGGCGAACCAGGGCACGACCCCTACACCCGCGGGATCTACCCGACCATGTACCGCGGGCGGGTCTGGACCATGCGCCAGTACGCCGGGTTCGGGTCGGCCGCCGAGACCAACGCGCGCTTCCGCTACCTGCTGAACCACGGCCAGACCGGGCTTTCGGTCGCCTTCGACCTGCCCACCCAGATGGGCTACGACTCCGACCACCCGATGGCCGCCGCCGAGGTCGGCAAGGTCGGCGTCGCGATCGACTCGCTGGCCGACATGCGGCGCCTGTTCGAGGGCATCCCGCTGGACCGGGTCTCCACCTCGATGACCATCAACGCGCCCGCCGCGATCCTGCTGCTGCTCTACCAGCTCGTCGGCGAGCAGCAGGGGGTCGATCCCGCGCAGCTCACCGGCACGGTCCAAAACGACGTGCTGAAGGAGTACATCGCCCGGGGGACCTACATCTACCCGCCCGCGCCGAGCCTGCGGATCTGCACCGACCTGTTCGCCTACTGTGCCGAGCACCTGCCGCGCTTCAACACCATCTCGATCTCCGGCTACCATATGGCCGAGGCCGGCGCGGACGCGGTGCAGGAGGTCGCCTTCACGCTCTCCAACGCGATCGCCTACGTCCAGGCCGCCCTCGACGCCGGGCTGGAGATCGACCGCTTCGCGCCCCGGCTGGCGTTCTTCTTCGTGGCGCGCACCACGCTGTTCGAGGAGGTCGCCAAGTTCCGCGCCGCTCGGCGACTGTGGGCCGACCTGATGGCCAGCCGCTTCGGCGCCCAGGACCCGCGCTCGCGGATGCTCCGCTTCCACACGCAGACCGCGGGGGTGCAGCTCACCGCCCAGCAGCCGCAGAACAACGTCGTCCGGGTGGCGCTCCAGGGCCTCGCCGCGGTCCTCGGCGGCACCCAGTCGCTGCACACCAACGCCTTTGACGAGGCGCTGGCGCTGCCGAGCGAGCACGCCGCGCGGCTGGCGCTGCGCACCCAGCAGGTCCTCGCCACCGAGACCGGCGTCACCGACACCGTCGACCCGCTCGGCGGGTCCTACTTCATCGAACGCCTCACCGACGAGGTCGAGGCGCGGGCCCGCGCGCTCATGGACGAGGTCGAGGAGCTCGGCGGCGCGGTCGCCGCGATCGAGCGCGGCTTCCAGAAGGAGCGCATCGAGCGCACCGCCTACGACCAGCTCCGCGCCGTCGAGCGCGGCGACCGGGTGGTCGTCGGCGTCAACCGCCACACCGAGGGCGAGGAGGAGCCGGTCCAGCTCCTCCAGCTCGACCCGGCCATCGCCAAGGCCCAGACAGGCTCGCTGGCCGCCATCCGCGAGCAGCGCGACAACCACGCGGTCCACGCCGCCCTCACCGACCTCCGCGACGCCGCCGAGGGCAAGGACAACCTCCTGGTCCCGATGCGCGAGGCCCTCCGCCACCTCGCCACCCTCGGCGAAGTCTGCGACACCCTCCGCGAAGCCTTCGGCGTCTACCGCCCGCCTGCCACCTTCTGACGGGTTTCTTGGGTCCTTTCGCCGGAGATGTGAGTGTCAGGTCTTGCCTTCTCCGAAAGGACCAGCGCTCATGTCCAACACCCTCCAGTTCATCCTGTATCTCCTTGCCTTTTTGTGCTTCCTGCTGGCCGCCTTCGGCCACCGAGCCTCCTGGGCGGGCCGCCTCAACCTGATCGGCCTCGGCCTTGCCCTCTGGGTCTTCGTGCCCATGGTGCTGGAACTGAGAAAGATCACCTCGTAGCCGAGGGCCTGCCGAACCAGAGACATTGCCACCAGGCCTGGCGGGTACCATCTGCCTATGCGTGTCGTGATCATTGGGGGAGGGCCGGGCGGCTATGAGGCCGCGCTGGTCGCCGCCGAGCTTGGGGCCGAGGTGACGATCGTCTCGGACGAGGGGCTCGGCGGGGCATGCGTGCTGTGGGACTGCGTGCCGTCCAAGACGCTGCTGACCTCGGCGCAGGCGTTTTCGACGCTGGAGACCGCGCCGGACCTGGGGGTGCACTTCCAGGGGGTGCCGTGGCATCAGGTGCCGACCTATGAGGTGGACCTGCCCACCATCATGCGGCGGGTCCGGGAGCTGGCCGACTCGCAGTCCGAGGACATCGGCAAGCGGGTCGAGGCCGACGGGGTGCGGTTCGTGGTCGGCAAGGGCTCTGTCGCCGACCCGCACACCGTGGAGGTGCACGACCGGGACGGCGGGCGGCTCATCGAGCGGCTCTCCTGCGACGCGATCCTGATCGCCACCGGGTCGGACCCGCGCACCATGGCGACCGCGCCGACCGACGGGGAGGTGATCCTCTGCAGCCAGGAGGTCTACCGGCTGAAAGAGGTGCCGGAGCGGCTGGTGGTGGTCGGGGCGGGGGCCACCGGGGCGGAGTACGCCACCGCGTTCCTGCGCTTCGGCTCGCAAGTCACCTTCGTGGTCAGCCGCGACCGGGTGCTGCCGGGCGAGGACGAGGACGCCGCCATGGTCATCGAGGAGGTGTTCGAGCGGCGCGGCCTTGAGACCGTCAAGAACGCCCGCGCCGCCTCGGTCGAGCGGACCAGCGCTGGCGGCGTCGTCCATCTGGAGGACGGCCGCACCGTCGAGGGCACCCATGTGCTGCTGACCATCGGGCAGGTGCCGCAGAGCGGCGGCCTCGGCCTGGAGCGGCTCGGCGTCGGCTTCAACCAGAGCGGCGGGGTGGTCATCGACGGGGTGAGCCGCACTTCGGTCCCGAACATCTACGCGGCCGGCGACGTCACCGGCAAGCTGATGCTCGCCTCGGTCGCGGCGATGCAGGGCCGCATCGCCATGTGGCACCTGCTCGGCCAGGCGGTCTCACCGCTGCGCTGGGACGCGGTCGCCGCCACCATCTTCACCGACCCGCAGATCGCCACCGTCGGCCTCTCCGAGCAGCGCGCCGCCAAGAAGGACATCGACGTCGTGGTCCACAAGCTCCCCCTGGCCGGCAACTCCCGCGCCAAGATGAGCAGCCTCCACGACGGCTTCGTCAAGCTCCTCGCCCGTCCCGGCTCCGGCACGATCGTCGGCGGCGCCGTGATCGCCGGCTACGCCTCCGACCTGATCGCCTCCATCTCCGCCGCCTGCTTCAACCGTCTCACCGCCGCCCAGCTCTCCCAGGCCTTCCAGATCTACCCGTCCTTCGCCGGCTCCATCCAGGAGTGCGCCCGCCGCCTCGCCGGCCGCATCCAGGGCACCTACCGGTACTGAACAGCCATTGCGGCGAGGAAGAGGAACACGCCATGGAGCCAAGCATTCCCGATTTCATTGAGCTTGCCGGATCGGTGCATGTCCCCGAGGAGCTGCGCGACCTGTCATGGGAGGAGATACGAGAGCGCGCGTGGAAAGCTCGGGGCGAGGAGCTTGAGGTTCTGAGTCGTACTGAGACATCCAAGCAGGACCGGACACGCGACTTCCCTTCTCCGAGTAATTGAGGTAAAAGGGACGCAACATCCACGCCACATTGAGTGGCCCGGGCGAGTGCAGCAACACTCCCCGGGCCGTGGCCGACACCCCACAGAAGGTGCCGACATGGGCAACGTTACCCCCATCCCTCTCATCCCGGTTAGTCCGTTCAACCCGCCGGAACGGTGACCGAGGACTTCGACCGTCGCAGGCGCGGAGCTTGGCGATGAGACCCGAGGACACCCATCCGCTGCCGGAGCTGGTGTTCGCCCAGGCGTCTCCCCGGTCGGTCGGGGGGACGTCGTTGTTCGAGGCGGGGCCGGTCACCCAGGACATGGCGGCGGACTTCATCTCCGATCCGGAGCTGCTGCGGCGGACGGCGGAGCAACTGGCCGCAGCCGGGTTCCAGGTGCTGAACGTCTCGGCGCAGACGGTCAACATCGCCGGGGCGCCCGCCCTCTACGAGGCGTACTTCCAGACCCAGCTGCGCACTGAGGAGCGCCCGGTGCTCAAGCCGGGGCAGCTGGAGGACACCGCCACCTTCATCGAGGCGAGCGGCGCGGACCTGTCCGGGCTGATCGACCCGGGGCGCAGCCCGGCGGCGGCGCTGCTGGAGGGGGTCGCGATCGAGCGCCCGGTCTACCCGCACGAGCAGGCGATCCCCCCGGCCACCCCGTACTGGCACCTGCACGTGCCCGGGGACGTGACCCTCGGGCTGGACGTGGACCGGGCCCACCGGGGGGGCTACAGCGGCAAGGGCGTGCGGGTCGCGATGGTCGACAGCGGCTGGTACCGCCACCCGTACTTCACCGACCGGGGCTACCAGGCGACCGTCGTGCTCGGGCCCGGCGCGACCGGCGCCGACAGCGACGAGAACGGCCACGGCACCGGCGAGTCCGCCAACCTGCTGGCGGTCGCGCCGGACGTGGACTTCACCATGGTCAAGACCAACTTCGTCAACTCGACCGGCGCGTTCAACGCCGCCGCGCAGCTCGACCCGCCGCCAGCGGTGATCTCCTGCAGTTGGGGCTCGGACGTGCCGGACGGGCCGCTGGGCGCCGCCGACCAGGCGCTCGCGGCCGCGATCGCGCTGGCGGTGGCCAACGGCATCGTGGTGGTGTTCTCGGCTGGCAACGGCCACTACGGTTTCCCCGGCCAGCACCCGGACGTGATCTCGGCCGGCGGGGTCTACCTGCAGCCCGACGGCGCCCTGCGGGCCTCGGACTACGCCAGCGGCTTCGCCAGCAAGGTCTATCCCGGCCGCGACGTCCCCGACGTGTGCGGCCTGGTCGGGCTGCTGCCGCAGGCGATCTACCTGATGCTGCCGATCCCGCCTGGCAGCCAGATCGACACCGACCTCGGCGCCGCCGGCTGGCCCAACAAGGACGAGACCGCCCCGGGCGATGGCTGGGGTGCGTTCAGCGGCACCTCGGCGGCCGCCCCGCAGGTCGCGGGGACCTGCGCCCTCCTCAAGCAGGCCCGGCCCGACCTCACCCCGGCCGCCGTCCGCGACCTGCTCAGCGCCGCCGCCCGCGACGTCACCCAGGGCACCAACCACCCCCGTTTCAACCAGCAGGCCGTCCCCGGCTACGACCTCGCCACCGGCTACGGCCTGACCGACGCCTGGGCGAGCGTGCAGCGCGCCCTCTCCACCTGACCTGATCAAGACCCGGCCGGGCCGAAGGCCGGCGGGGGAGAGAACGCGACCCGGACCGCCCGCGCCCACTCGGCCGGCAGATGGTCGAGGGAGAGCTCGTCGCTGGGCCCGGCGGGGGTGTCCGCCCAAAGGCTGGACGCCCCGCCGTGGCGTTCGCGCCGCAGGGGGACGCCGAAGGTCGCCTCGAACAGGGTGTCGGGGGCGGTGATCGAGAAGCTGCCCGCGAAGGGCTCGGTCACCTCGAAGCCGTGGGCGTGGAAGAACGCCCGCGCCGCGTCGAGCGCGCCCGAAACGTCCGCTTGATCAGCGATGACCTGCGCCGATGCCAGCTCCTCTGCCATCCTCATATTTTCGGCGCCGCGGCGCCGCGGCGGTAGGGGAGGCGGAATGGCGCGGTATGACGCGGTGGTGGTCGGTGGCGGGCACAACGGGCTGGTCGCCGCCGCCTACCTGGCCAGGGCGGGGCTGCGGACGGTGGTGTGCGAGGCGCGCGAGGTGGTCGGGGGCGCCTCGGTCACCGAGCGGCCGTGGGGGCCCGACTACCGGGTGACCTCGCTGTCGTACGTGGTCAGCCTGCTGCCGCCCGCGCTGGTCGCCGATCTCGGGCTGGCGCGGCATGGGTACAGGGTGTACCCCCAGGGCCCCTATTTCGTGCCCTACGCCAGCGGCGGGTACCTCCAGCTCCCCGACGACCGGGCGCGACGGCGCGAGCAGGTCGCCAGGTTCTCCCGCCGCGACGCCGCCGCGATCGACCGCTGGGACGCCTGGATGGGGGAGCTGGGCGCCACCCTCGGGCCGCTGCTGGCCGAGGTGCCGCCCAGGCTCGGCTCCAAGCGGCCCGCCGACCTGGCCGCGCAGGCACGGCTGCTGTGGCGGCTGCGCGGCCTGGACGCCCGCTTGGTCGCCGACGTGACCCGGCTGTTCACCATGAGCATGGCCGACCTGCTCGACGACTTCTTCGAGTCGCCGCAGCTCCAGGGGGTCCTGTCGGTCAGCGGGGTGATCGGCACCTGGGCGGGGCCGCGCTCGGCCGGGACCGCGTATGTGATGGTTCACCACCACATCGGCGAGGTCGGCGACGGCAAGGTCGGCGGCTGGGGGTTCCCCGAAGGCGGTATGGGCGGGGTTGCCAACGCGCTCGCGGGCGCCGCGCGCTCCTTCGGCGCCGAGATCCGCACCAGCGCGCCGGTGCGGCGGATCACCACCCGCGACGGGGCGGTCACCGGGGTGGTGCTGGAAGGCGGCGAGGAGCTGGCCGCCGGCCTGGTGGTGACCACCGCCCACCCCAAGATCAGCTTCCTGCGGCTGCTCGACCCCGCCGAGCTGCCCGCCGAGTTCGTCACCGACGTGGAGCGCTGGCGCACCCGCAGCGGGGTGGTGAAGGTCAACCTGGCGGTCGACCGGCTGCCGGAGTTCGCCGCCAAGCCCGGCTTCGACCCGGAGGTCCACGGCGGCACGATCGTGCTGGCGGAGTCCCTTGACGACCTTGAGGGCGCCTTCCAGGACGCCGCCGCTGGCCGGCCCGCCGCCACGCCGTTCGCCGACATCTGCATCCCGTCGGTGTTCGACCGGACGCTCGCGCCCGAGGGCCGCCACGTCGTCTCGATGTTCACCCAGTGGGTCCCCCACGAGTGGTCCGGCAAGCCGATGGACGAGGAGCTGGAGGCCCACGCCGACCGGGTGGCCGCCCGGGTCGAGGCGGTCGCCCCCGGCTTCACCAGCTCGATCCTGCACCGCCAGGTGATCGGCCCCTGGCGCATGGAGCATGACTACGGCCTGGTCGGCGGCAACATCTTCCACGGCGAGCTGTCCCCAAGCCAGCTCTTCCACCTGCGCCCACCAGGCGGGCTCCGCCACCCACGGCGGCGGCGGCGTCACCGGCATCCCCGGCCGCAACGTCATCAGGCAGATCCGCCGCGACCGCCGGAAGCGCCCGCGCCGCTGAGGATCATGTCCAGGTAGGTCTCGCCGTCGATGATCCTGGTGCCGAGGAACGGCCGGTGCCGAGGACGGGCGCATGCCTGATCACCATGCCCTCGGCGAACGCGGCCAGCTTCTCCCGAGCCGGCGGCGTTGGCTCACCTGTCCACACCAGGGCCATGCGCGGCCGGTAGGGCGAACACGACGACTCTTCAACGAGAAGTCGGCGAAAATGGGCACGCGAGCGCGACGGACGGCTCATACTGCCTTTCGAGACTCGGCTTAGGGGGGCGAGGTGAGGTCGAAGCGGCGTGCGCCCGCGAGCGCGGAGCGTCCGGGGGCGGAGCGTCCAGGGGCGGAGCGGCGGCAGCCGGTCAGGACGCTGCTGGTCGACGAAGCCGGGCTGATCCATGAGGCGTTGCGGAGCGTGCTGACGCGGTCGGGCGGGTTCGTGGTGGTGGCCGCGGCCACTGACGTCCGTGAGGGGCTCCGGCTGGCGCGGACCACCCGGGCAGAGCTGGTGGTCTGTGATACGGCCATCGCCGGGGAGAGCGGGGTGGAGCTGTGCCGGCGCCTCCGCGTCCTCAGCGCGCAGATCGCCGTGGTGCTGCTGTCGGGACTGGACGACCAGGAGCTGGCGCGGGCGGCCCTCGGGGCAGGGGCCTCGGGGTATCTGCTGAAGACCTCGCCGCCCAAAGAGATCGTGGTGGCGCTGGCGAAGGCGGCCCGGGGGATCGTGGCGCTGGACCCGCGCCTCGGGCGGACCCGGACGCCGCCGCCCGCCCTCCACGCTGCTGGCCCGCTGAGCCCACGGGAGCGGGAGGTGCTGGGGGAGATCGTGCGTGGACTGGACAACCGGGGCATCGCGGCACGGCTGTGCATCTCCGAGCAGACCGTGAAGACCCACGTGAAGGCGATCCTGCGCAAGCTCAAGGCGGACAGCCGCGCCCAGGTGATGGCGATGGCCCTCGGCACCCACCCACCCCTGGGAGGGCAGGCGCCGCGCCTGCCAGCGGTGCCAGACGGGTAGCGACACCGACGAGCCTGGCTGCCGGGGTGTGCGTTCCGAACACGACGAGTTGATCAGACTTGGCCCCAATGAACGGTCTGCGATATAAGAAGCACATTAAATTCTTAACCGGGCAAAGGGGGCGAGCGTGTTCGGGTTCATCATCAGCAACGGCCGGTCAGGATCAACCCTGATCCAGGAGATCCTGGCTCGGCACCCCGACATCGGCTTCGTCTCCAACGTCGAGGACCGGTTCCGCCGGGTCCCCAAGGCGGCCGGGCGCTTCAACAACACCGTCTACCGGCGGGTCCCGCAGTCGCTGACGCGGAAGGGCCGCGCCCGCTACGCCCCTTCGGAGGGCTGGCGCCTGCTCAACCGCGAGGTCTCGCCGCTGATCCTGCGCTCCTCCCGCGACCTGGTGGAGGCCGACGCCCGCGCGATGCTGTGGATCGTCGAGGACTTCCGGAAGTTCTTCGAAGACCGCGCCCGGCTGCAGGGCAAGCCGGTGTTCCTCCACAAGTTCACCGGCTGGCCCCGCACCGGGTTCATCCGGGTCGCCTTCCCCGACGCCCGCTTCATCAACGTCGTCCGCGACGGCCGCGCGGTGGTCGCCTCCGACCTGCGGGTCGACTGGTGGCGCGGCTGGCTCGGCGCGGACAACCTCGGCTGCGGCCCCCTGCCGCCGGCCTACCGTGCCGAGTGGGAGGCCTCCGGGCAGTCGTTCCCGCTGCTCGCCGGGCTCGCATGGAAGGTCGTGATGAACGCCTACGCGGCCGCCCGGGAGCTGGTCCCCGCCGACCAGTGGCTCGACGTGCGCTACGAGGACGTCCTCGCCGACCCGCAGTCCCGCTTCAAGGAGATGCTCGAGTTCCTCGGCGTCCGCGGCCACCCGGCCTTCGACGCCGCCCTCAAACGCGCCAAGATCCACGCGAGCCGCGGCGAGACCTTCCGCCGCCTGCTCGACGCGCCAACCCTCGACCTGCTCGACCGCTCCCTCGCCGAGCATCTGCGCGACTGGGGCTACGACCGCTGACCTGAAGGCGACCGGATGAGACCGAACGGCCGGCACCAGCGGGGGGGTTGCCGGCCCGGCCGTTCGGTCGCCTCGCCTGGCGCCGTTGGCGCGGCGCCGACTGCATCGCGGCGGCGAGGGTCTTGGCCACTCGTGACGTGTGGCGCACCGCTTCCGTGCGTGACGTTCACGAAGACGGATGAAATCAGCCGCCCGCCAATGAGGCACGTCATCAATTTATGGGACAACACAGCATGCAACCTCGCTCCTACCAGCGGCGACGACGCCTGCACGGCCGCGTGGCGGCTCAGCGGGGCAGCCACGAGACCTTGCCGCGCAGGGCCAGGTAGCCGAGGCCGGCGCCGGTGTCGACCAGGAAGTGGGCGATCGCCAGCGGCATCGTCCGGCCCCGGCGCTGGTAGAGGCGGCCGAAGAACAGGCCCAGGGCGAGGTTGCCGGCGAATCCGCCCCAGCCCTGGTAGAGGTGGTAGGCGCCGCGCAGCAGGGCGCTCGCCCACAGTGCCCGCGCCCGCCCCCAGCCGAGCTGGTCGAGGCGGCGCAGCAGGTAGCCGCAGACGATCACCTCTTCCAGCAGGCCGCTGCGGGCGGCGGCCAGCAGCAGGATCGGGATCGTCCACCAGTGCCCGAGCGGCGGGACCGGCACCACGAAGCGGTTCACGCCCAGCTCCACCGCCGCCGCGTAGATGCCCAGCCCGACCGCGCCGACCACCAGCGCCAGGCCCGCGCCCCAGGCGCTGTCGGCGAGCGGCTCGCGGCCGTCCAGGCCGATGCTCGCGGCCGACTCGCCCGAGCGGTGCAGGAAGTGGACCACCAGCAGCACCGGCACCAGCGAGGTGCCGATGTCGAGCAGCTGGTCGATCAGCGCAACGTTGCTGAACAGCGTCGCGGTGACGCCGCGCAGGGGCGCCGACAGCAGATCAACCAGGGCATACAGCGCCGAAGCCGCCAGCGAGAGGAACAGGACCAGCAGCACCTCGTCGCGCAGCACCGCACGCGGCGGCAGCGCCGGGGCCGGGGCCGGGGTCGCCGCGGCGGCCGGGATCGCCTGGTCCCGCGTCCCGGGCTGGCCCTCCACACGGGCTGTCTGACGCTCGCTCATCTCAATACCGTACTTCGCTCAGCCTGGCTTGGCGGATGCCCTCGGGGGATTTCGTCTACCCTTTCGGGCATGGAACGAGACTTCCTCAATGCGCTGCGGGAGCGGGTGCTCGTCTTCGACGGGGCCATGGGCACGATGCTGCATGCCGCCGACCTCTCGCTGGACGACTACCAGGGCAAAGAGGGCTGCAGCGAGATCCTCTGCGTGACCCGGCCGGACGTGGTCCAGGGAATCCATGCCGCCTACCTCGAAGCCGGCGCCGACGCGGTCGAGACCAACTCGTTCGGTGGCGCCGCGATCGTGCTGGCCGAATACGACCTCGCCGACCAGGTGGTCGAGCTGAACCGCTTGGCCGCCCGGCTGGCCAGGGAGGTGGCCGACGGGTACGAGGCCGACGGGCGGCCCCGCTGGGTGGCCGGGTCGATGGGACCCGGGACCAAGCTGCCGACCCTCGGGCACACCACCTACGAGGTCCTGCGGGCGACCTACTCCGACCAGGCGCAGGGGCTGCTGGAGGGCGGCGCCGACGTGCTGCTGGTGGAGACCTGCCAGGACCTGCTGCAGCTGAAGGCCGCCGTGGCGGGCGCGTTCGCCGGGATGCGGCGGACCGGCCGCCGGGTGCCGCTGATGGCGCAGGTGACCATCGAGACGACCGGGCAGATGCTGCTCGGCTCCGACATCGCGGCGGCGCTGACCGCGATCGAGCCGCTCGGCGTGGACGTGATCGGGATGAACTGCGCCACCGGCCCGGCCGAGATGGGCGAGCACCTGCGCTACCTCGCCCAGCACGCGCGGACTCCCCTGTCGTGCCTGCCGAACGCCGGCCTGCCGGAGCTGCGCGACGGCAAGACCTTCTATCCGCTGACCCCGGCGGAGCTGGCCGAGGCGCACGCCCGCTTCGTCGCCGAGTTCGGCCTCAGCATCGTCGGCGGCTGCTGCGGGACCACCCCGGAATACATCCGGCAGGTGGTCGAGGCGGTTGGCGGCCACCCGCCGGCGCACCGGGAACCGCGGCACGAGCCGAGCCTGTCGAGCCTCTACCAGGCGGTCACCCTCGACCAGGACACGACCTACCTGACGGTGGGGGAGCGCTGCAACGCCAACGGCTCGCGCAAGTTCCGCGACCTGATGCTGGCCGGCGACCTGGACGGCATGACCCAGGTCGCCAAGGAGCAGATCCGCGAGGGCGCCCACGTGCTGGACGTCTGCGTCGACTACGTCGGCCGCGACGGCGCGCCGGACATGGACGTGCTGGTCGAGACGCTGGCGCGGCAGTCGACCGTGCCGGTCATGCTCGACTCGACCCAGGCCGACGTGATCGAGGCGGGCCTGAAGCGGCTCGGCGGCCGGGCGATCATCAACTCGATCAACCTGGAGGACGGCGAGAACCGCATGGCCACCGTCTGCCCGATGGCCAAGGAGTACGGCGCCGCCCTGGTCGCCCTGCTGATCGACGAGGAAGGCCAGGCCCGCGACGTCGACTGGAAGCTGCGGGTCGCCTACCGCATCCACGACCTGGCGGTGGAGAAATACGGCCTGGCGCCCGAGGACCTGGTGTTCGACGCGCTCACCTTCCCGCTCGGCTCCGGGCAGGAGGACCTGCGCGGCGACGCCATGGCCACCCTCGAAGCGATCCGCCGCATCAAGGCGGAACTGCCCGGGGTCCGCACGATCCTCGGAGTCTCCAACGTCAGCTTCGGCCTCTCCCCGGCGGCCCGGCAGGTGCTCAACTCGGTGTTCCTGCACGAGGCGCGCGAGGCGGGCCTGGACGCGGCGATCGTCTCGCCCGCCAAGATCCTGCCGATGCACCGCATCGAGGAGGAGCAGCGCCAGGTCGCCCTCGACCTGATCTACGACCGAAGGGCGGCAGGCTACGACCCGCTGCAGAAGTTCATGGCCCTGTTCGAGGGCAAGGAGGTCGCCAAGGCCGCCAGCGCCGAGGACCTCGCCGCGCTTCCGATCGACGAGCGGCTGCGGCGGCGGATCGTCGACGGCGTGCGCGACGGGCTGGAGGCGGACCTGGAGGAGGCGATGCGCTCCCGGGAGCCGCTGGCGATCGTCAACGAGGTGCTGCTGGCGGGGATGAAGACCGTCGGGGAGCTGTTCGGCGCCGGGGAGATGCAGCTCCCCTTCGTGCTGCAGTCCGCCGAGGTGATGAAGGCCGCCGTGGCGGTCCTGGAGCCCTACATGGAAAAGGCCGACCAGGGCGGCAAGGGCAAGGTGGTGCTCGCCACCGTCAAGGGCGACGTGCACGACATCGGCAAGAACCTGGTCGACATCATCCTCACCAACAACGGCTACACGGTCCACAACCTCGGCATCAAGCAGCCGGTCGCCGCGATCATCGAGAAGGCCGAGGAGGTCGGCGCCGACGCGATCGGCATGTCCGGCCTGCTGGTGAAGTCGACCGTGGTGATGCGCGAGAACCTGGAGGAGCTCAACGCCCGCGGGCTGGACCGCTACCCGGTGCTGCTCGGCGGCGCCGCCCTCAACCGCACCTACGTCGAGGGGGACCTGCGCCAGCTCTACAAGGGCCGGGTCTTCTACTGCCGCGACGCCTTCGCCGGCCTGCGGGTGATGGACCAGCTCCGCGAGGAGCGCGCGGCGGGGGTCCCGGTGCCCAAGGAGCCGGTCCGCACGCCCAGAGTCCAGGTGGAGGGCGCCCGCGCTCGCGGCCCCGCGCCGGTCCCGCCCGGCACCGACGAGCGTGCCCGCTCCAACGTGGCGCTGGACGTGCCGGTCCCGGCCGCGCCGTTCCTGGGGGAGGCGCGGATCGTCAAGGGCGTCCCGGTGCGCGAGATCGCTCCGTACCTGAACGAGTCGGCGCTGTTCCGGGGCCAGTGGCAGCTGCGCCCGAGCGGCGGCAAGGAGGGCTGGCAGCGGCTGCTGGAGACCGAGGCCAGGCCGCGGCTGCGGGCCCTGCTCGACGAGGCGATCACCGAGCAGATCCTGCGCCCGGCGGTCGTCTACGGCTACTTCGCCTGCAACGCCGACGGCAACGACCTGATCGTCTGGCACGGCGACGGCAGCGACCAGCGGGAGTGGGTCCGCTTCAGTTTCCCCCGCCAGCGGCGCGACCGGCGGCTGTGCATCGCCGACTTCTTCCGGCCGCTCGAGTCCGGTGAGCGGGACGTGGTCGCGTTTCACGTCGTGACGATGGGCCGGGCGGCCTCGGAGGCGACCGCCAGGTTGTTCGAGGCCGACCACTACCGCGAGTACCTGGAGCTGCACGGCGTCACCGTGGAGCTGGCCGAGGCGCTGGCCGAGTACTGGCACCAGCGCGTCCGCGAGGAGCTGGGGATCGCCGGCGACGACGCGCCCACCATGGAGGAGCTGTTCGACCAGGGCTACCGGGGTTCGCGCTATTCGTTCGGCTACCCGGCCTGCCCCGATCTGGAGGAGCAGAGCAAGATCTTCGAGCTGCTCAGGCCCGAGCGGATCGGTGTCGAACTCTCGGAGGAGTACCAGCTGCATCCTGAGCAGTCCACCTCGGCGATCATCGTGCATCATCCGGAGGCGAAGTACTTCAACGCGCGCTGAGGCTCCGCCGAGAGCCTGAGCGCGCTGGGGAGGTGTGGCGTGGCCCCGCGCCGGCCGATCTTCATCGCCATGGGCCGGGTCGCGGAGCTGGACGCGGGCGGCGCCAGGCTGCGGACCGCCAGCGTGAACCTGCGGCCGTTCGAGCTGCGCGCCGGGGAGACGCTGGCGCTCGGGGAGCTGATCGACTCCCGCGTCCGCCAGCGCGAGACCGGCGAGGAGCTGCGCGTCAACGACGCCGCCATCGGCCAGGTCAACGAGGAGTGGGTGGTCACCGTCCTGGACGTGCTGGAGCGCGGGTCGGGACTGCGGCCCTGGCGGCGCGCGCGCCACCGGCGCCTGCCGTGGGACGAGGTGATCGGGGTGGAGCCGGGCCAGTCGGCCGCGAGCCGGCTGGCGTCCATGACCGACCTGCGGCCCGCCGACCTGGCCGCGCGGCTGCTCGCCCTGACCCCGCAGGCCCGCGAGGAGGTGGTGAGCGAGCTGGACGACGACCGCCTGGCGGTGGCGCTGGAGGAGCTGCCCGAGGAGGTCCAGGCGGCGCTGCTGCGGCACCTGGACGACGAGCGCGCCGCCGACGTGCTGGAGGCGATGGACCCCGACGACGCCGCCGACCTGCTCGGCGAGCTGTCCGAGGCCGACCGGGCGGTGCTGCTGGCGCTGATGCAGCCCGACGAGGCCGAGCCGGTCCGCCAGCTGCTGGTCTACGACGAGGACACCGCGGGCGGGCTGATGACCACCGAGCCGGTGATCATGCGCGCCGCCGACACCGTCGCCGAGGCGCTGGCGCGGCTGCGCGACGGGGACCTGCCGCCCGCGCTGGCCGGGCAGGCGTTCGTGGTGCGCCCGCCCACCCAGACCCCGACCGGCCGCTACCTCGGCACCGCCCACATCCAGCGGCTGCTGCGGGAGCTGCCCGGCGACCGGCTCGGGTCCTGCATCGAGACCGACCTGGACACGCTGCCGCCGGAGCTGCCGACCCGGCGGGTCGCGGAGTACCTGGCCACCTACGACCTGCTGGGCGCGCCGGTCTGCGACGAGCAGGGCCGCCTGCTCGGCGCGGTCTCGGTCGACGACGTGCTCGACCACCTGCTGCCCGACGCCTGGCGCCGGGGGCCGATCCGCACCCGCAGCGGACCTCGGCCCGGCCCGGCCGGCGGCGTCGCGGAGGGGGCGAGATGAGGACCCGGATGGGGGTGGCGTGGTGGCGCCGGCGGGGGCCGCTCGGGGCGCCGCGGCGGCCGGCGCCGAGGCTGGCGCTGTACTACGACCCGGAGGCGTTCGGGCGCTTCTCCGAGACGATCGCCCGGTATCTCGGCACCGCGCGCTTCCTGGTGGTGCAGACGGCGGTGGTGGTGGTGTGGATCGGCTGGAACGTGCTGTTCCGCGACTCGGCTTCCGGGTTCGACAAGTACCCGTTCATCCTGCTGACGCTGGCCCTGTCGCTGCAGGCCTCCTACGCCGCGCCGCTGATCCTGCTGGCGCAGAACCGCCAGGAGGAGCGCGACCGCGAGGAGATGCTTGAGGACCGGCGCACCAACGTGCGCGCCCTGGCCGACACCGAGTACCTGGCCCGCGAGCTGGCCGCGATCCGGCTCGCCCTCGGCGAGATGCCCACCCGCGACTACCTCAGCGAGGAGCTGGAACGGCTCGACGGCGAACTGCGGCGGCTGCGCCGCGAGGTGGCCAGGGCGGCGGCTGGGGGGCCCGGGGGGCTCAAATCCAGGGCACCCGGAGGCAACCCCGCCCCGGCGGCGGAGGAGTGATGGTGAGGTGGCCTCCGATGGAGTCAGCGGGCGTAGGTAACGGACCGCTGGATCCACGGGGCGGCGTTGACCATCCGGGCCAGGCCCGGCCGGTCCCCCGAGTCCGGCCAAGCCTGAGCCAGCGCCCGATTCAGGGTTCGGGTCGGAGGCGTGGCGGCCTCAAGGACCAGCATCAGGTGCTCGGTCCCGTCGAGCTGAAAGGCTCCCGTCATCGTGATGCCGCGCAGCTCCAGGTAACGCTTGACTACGGCGAAGCGCTCCCCGTCCCCGCGTAGATCTTGGTGCGCGGCAGGGGAAAGCGTCACGATCTCAACGAACCTTGCCATCCCAGCCTCCAGCTGGCTTGCTGCTCCTACATCGAAGCCCATCCGCCGGAGTGGGGCTGTGATCCCGGTCACAGGGTTTGTGTGACGTGCGTCACACGATGGGATGAAAGGGTATCTATCATCCCTTTCCCGAAGAGGGCGGTTTGCCCAGCTCCGGTGGCCTACTTCGCTCTGTTAGAGCAGCTTGTCCACTTGCAGGTCCGCGACCTCACGGCCCCGCACCGGGACGGTGCGGCGCAGCCGGTCCCGGAACGCCACCAGCTCGCCGGCGACCCGGCCGAGGCCGTCCGCCGGAGCGGCGCGCGCCCCGGCGACCAGGGCCGCGTGGTGCTCCAGCAGCGCCCCGACCGGTTTGGCGACCTCCTGTCCGCCCTCCCCACCGGCCTCCAGCGAGCGGAGTCGCGCCTGGAGCACCCGGTAGGCGTCCTCGACGCGCCGCTGCTCGACCTCCCACTCGGGTTGGGCGCGGTGCTGGTCGTCGTGGGCGAGCTGGATCACCACCTCGGCGGCGGGCTGCAACGTCACCGCCTGCTCGGTGACCTCCAGGAGGGCGTCCCGCGCGGCCGGGTTGGCCGCCGCCCACGCCTCCAGCCGATCCGGCGAACTCATCGACGCGCCCTGCCCTTCAGCTCGCGGTGATGGTGGCGATGGTGGCGCCGGTCGGGACGGACTGGCCCTCGGCGACGGTGATGCCGCTGATCGTGCCGGCCTGGTGAGCGGTGACGTGGTTCTCCATCTTCATCGCCTCCAGCACCACGATGGTCTGGCCGGGGCTGACCGTGTCGCCGTCGGCGACCAGCACCTTGACGATCGTCCCCTGCATCGGCGTCTTGACGATCTCTTTGCCGGGGCCGCCCATCTCGGCGCGGGCGCGGGCCAGCGCCTTGGGGGAGCGGGGCGTGCGGCGCCGCTCCGGCAGGCGGATCTCCTCCTGCGGCAGGACCCGCAGGTCGAAGCGCTTGTCCTCCAGTTCGATCACCAGGCGGCGCGGGGGCGGCTTGGCGGTCTGCTCGCGCTCGATCGGCTCCTGCGGCTTCAGCCGGGACAGGTCCATGCCGTGCTCGACCAGGATGGTGGAGACGTCCCCGGCGATGAACGCAGGGTCGTTCATGGCCAGCTGGTGGAACGGGATCGTGGTGGGGACGCCCTGGATGGTGAACTCCGCCAGGGCGCGCAGCATGCGGCGGCGGGCCTGCTCCCGGTCCTCGCCCCAGACGATCAGCTTGGCCAGCAGCGAGTCGTAGGCCTGCGGCACGGTGAATCCGGCGCGGACCCCGGCGTCGACCCGGACCCCCGGCCCGGACGGCTCATGCCAGGCGGTGACCGGCCCGGGCGCCGGCATGAAGCGCTGGCCCGGGTCCTCGGCGTTGACGCGGACCTCGATCGCGTGCCCGCGCGGGGCCAGCGCGCCGTCGTCCCAGCCGGCCGGGATGCCCTCCCCGGCGGCGACGCGGAGCTGCGCGTGAACCAGGTCCACCCCGGCGGTCAGCTCGGTGACCGGATGCTCGACCTGGAGCCGGGTGTTCATCTCCAGGAAGTAGAACTTGCCAGTCCTGGGTTCGTAGAGGAACTCGATCGTGCCGGCGTTGGCGTAGTCGGCGGTGCGGGCGATGTCGCAGGCGGCCTTGCCGAGCGCGGCGCGGAGCTCCTCGGGCAGGCCCGGCGCGGGCGCCTCCTCGACCAGTTTCTGGTGGCGGCGCTGCAGCGAGCAGTCGCGCTCGCCGACGAAGACCACCTCGCCACGGCCGTCGGCGAGGATCTGCGCCTCGACGTGGCGGGGCGCCTCCAGGTAGCGCTCCACGTAGATCTCGTCCCGGCCGAAGGCCGACTTGGACTCGCGCTGGGCGGAGGCGAGCGCCTCCTCGACATCCTTGGCGCCGGCGACCACCTTCATGCCGCGCCCGCCGCCGCCGAAGGCGGCCTTGAGCGCCAGCGGCCAGCCGTGCTCCTTGCCGAAGGCGACCGCCTCGGCCGGGCCGCCGATCGGCTCGCCGGTGCCGGGCACCACCGGCGCCTTGGCCTGCTCGGCGACGCGGCGGGCGGCCACCTTGTCGCCCATGGTGGCGATCGCGGCCGGTTTCGGCCCGACCCAGGTGATCCCGGCGTCCATCACCGCCTGGGCGAAAGCGGCGTTCTCGGCCAGGAAGCCGTAGCCGGGATGGATCGCGTCCACGTGGGCGCGGCGGGCCACATCGACCAGCTTGTCGATGTTCAGGTAGCTCTTCGCGGGCGCGGCCTCGCCGATATGCCAGGCCTCGTCGGCCAGCGCGACGTGCAGGGCGTCCCGGTCGGCGTCCGAGTAGACCGCGACGCCGGTGACACCCAGCTCACGGCAGGCCCGCAGCACCCGCACGGCGATCTCGCCCCGATTCGCCACCAGCACCTTGTCCACTCAGACCTCCTCGCCCCAGCCCGAGCGCAGGCTGTCACCCCAGCGGCGGCCCGCCTGCCAGGCATGTCGGCCGATCCCCGGCCGGATACCGCGGACCCATGCTCCCAGTTCCTGCCCCTCGTCCCAGGCCGCCATGCGGTCGATCGCCTCGGCGAGCACCGCCACCTCGTCGCCCTCCGGCTCCCCCCGCAGGAGCTGGAACCGGAGGCCGCTCGGCGTGCGCAGGACCACGATGTCCCCAGGTTCCCCCCGCGCGCTCTCTCCTGGAACACTCGGCGAGCCGCTCATGCTCATAGGGGGATGTTCCCGTGCTTGCGGGGCGGGCGGGGCTCTCGTTTTGTGACGCACATCTCCAGCGCCTGGACGAGGCGGGGACGGGTGGTCTGAGGCTCGATCACCTCGTCCACATACCCGCGCTCGGCCGCGATGTAGGGGTTGGCGAAACGCTCGGTGTACTCCGCCACCAGCTCGTCGCGGCGGGCGGTCTGGTCCCTGGCCTTCTCGATCTCGCGGCGGAAGATGATGTTGACCGCGCCCTGGGGCCCCATCACCGCGATCTCGGCGGTCGGCCAGGCGAAGTTGGCGTCCGCCCGCAGCGGCTTGGAGGCCATCACGTCGTAGGCGCCGCCGTAGGCCTTGCGGGTGATCACCGTCAGCTTCGGCACGGTCGCCTCGGCGTAGGCGTACAGCAGCTTGGCGCCGTGGCGGATGATCCCGCCCCACTCCTGGCTGGTCCCGG
>WNGD01001700.1_pt1 | contig 23554 bp, 22 predicted proteins | sample 5400671 | NCBI WGS metagenome assembly WNGD01 (sample SAMN13153369, study PRJNA577476) | soil metagenome | isolation source: 40 cm soil or saprolite under grassland replicate 2 | place: USA:California | collected 2016-06-15
GGCATACTGTGCGGCGTGACACGTTGCGCACGCCTCCGCGCCGAGGAAATCAGCGGCGCGAGGTTCGGCGGTGCGCGACGCGGGCTGGGACGGGGGGAACGGCACGCGGTCGCGCTTGCATCCGACGAGCGCGAGCGCGAAAACCGCCGCGGCCCTTATCGAGCCCACGCAGGGCCTGCGCAGCGGCACAGCTCACGGATGTAGCGCACGAGACCCCGGATTTCGGCACTCGTGAGGGTGGCGCCGAAGCCGGGCATGCGGTTCGAGCGGCCGAGCACGTAGCCACCCGCGGCGACTGCGTCGAAGAGCATGTCGTCCGAGCGCTGGGACATCGTGGTCGCATCCGTGTGCACGGCGGGCCGGACGGGCAGGAATTTCGCGTTGGGGCCGTCACCTCGTCCCGTCGTTCCGTGGCAGCCCGCGCAGAACGTGAGGTAGAGAGCATGAGTGTCACGGGGCGCGGCGGCTGGCGTCGGCGGCAGTGTTACGCCCCCGGCCGGGCTCCCGCGTCGGGCAACCAGATAACTCACCACGAGCTCGAGCGTTTCGGGCGACATCGGCACTCTGGGCATCGCACTGCCCGGCCGCATCCGTTGTGGGTCTCGGATCATCGCATAGACAAACGCCGCGCTGGTACCGGATGACGAGACCCCGAGGTCGGGACCGAGCCGGCCGCCTTCCCCATCCAGCTGGTGACAACCAAGACACGGCAGTCGCTCGCGTAACAGGGTCCGCGCCTTCTGAGCTTCAAAGGGGGAGAGAGCGCGCGGCGTGAATTCCTGGCTACGACCGGCGCGCGCAATTCCACACGACAGCAACGCGACGCCCATCACCATGTACAGGCGTGATCGCGACATTCGGGCTAGAATCTACGCTGCCTATCTCAGGAGCGCCGTTATGGCCACATGGCATCGCCTCGGAGACGCGACTGTCCTTCGAGCGCGCGTCCCCTTTTCCGTCGATGTCGAGCGGCACCGGATCGCGGTGTTCCTCCATGGCAGGCGGCTTACCGCGATCTCCGACATCTGCAATCACAAGGGAGGTCCGCTTTCGGAAGGACGGTTGCGCGGCGAATTCGTCACCTGCCCATGGCACGGCTGGGAATACAGCGTGGTTACGGGAAAGGGACCGGCTGGCTACGACGAAGAGCAAGTCCCGGTCTATGCCCTGGAAGAACGGCCCGATGGAGTCTATGTCCAGATTCCGCCCATCGCGCCGCGCAAGCTGCTGAAGCACAAGCCCAGTCATCTGCTGGCGGAGCATCCCAAAGAGCCAGGAGCCCCCTGTCGTGTCTTGGCGATCTCGACGACGGCGATGGACGAGGGAAACCCGCGTTTTTCGACCTCGGACGCGCTCTTGGGCCACGCGAGCGAGCGGGCGCGGGAATTGGGCGCCGACACGCAGCTCATCAACCTGCGGTCGCTGGATTTCAAGCACTGTGAAGGCAACTACTCGAAAGCGTCCCACGCGTGCACCTGGCCGTGCGCCATCACTGAACGGGATCCGACCGACCAGCTCACGGCGGTCTACGAAGGGCTGGTCCACTGGTGCGACGTTGTCGTAGTGGCGACGCCGATCCGGTGGGGCAATGCGTCGTCGCTCTACTACAAGATGACCGAGCGGCTCAACTGCGTGCAGAACCAGATCACGATTCACAACCGCGTGCTGATCCGCAACAAGGTCGGGGCGTTCATCATCACCGGCGGACAGGACAACATTCAGGCGGTCGCCGGCAGCATGCTGACGTTCTGGTCGGAGCTGGGCTTTGTTTTCCCGCCCTTCCCGTTCATCGCGCACTCGCGCGGTTGGGACGCCGAGGACATGCAGAACAACGTACGGCAGGTGAAGGCAAGCGATGCGCTGCGCGAGGCGTCGCGCGAGCTCGTCGAGCGCGCGGTCGATTTCTGGACAGTGTTGGACAAGAACCGGGCGATGCTCGACAAGCCGATGGAGCGCGCGGGGCGGAAGGCGAATCCACTCGGCGAGGTGGAGGAAGCCATCGTCTAGACAGCGCGCGGAAAAGGGGGCAGCTTTTGCCTCCCTACCCCCCGTTCCACACAGCTTCAGGAGCGCTCCAATGCTGAGACTTGCCATCCGAACGGCCACGATCGCCGGCGCGATCGTCGCCGCGGCATGCGTCTACGACGCGCCCATCACCGCCGGCGGCACCAGCACGACCGCCGCCAATGTGTCAAACGGTGTATCCGCGCAGCTCGCCTCCTCCGCCTCCGGCCTCGCAGCGAAATCGTACGTGATCGACTTCACGGGAACGACGCTTCCCCCCGACATCGCGGCTCAGGTGGCTGCTGCGGGAGGCACGGTGACGAGCAGCCTCACGCAAATCGGCGTCGCGGTCGCCTCCTCCAACGATCCCGGTTTCGTCGCACGCGTGGCCAAGATCAAGGGCGTGACCAGCGTGGATGAGGATGTCAGCGTGCAGTGGGTGTCTCCAGAACAAGTCGTCGACGCCGGCGACCTGCTCGAGGACGGCAGCCTGCCGCCAGGCGCGCCGGCCGCGATCTTCGGCGCGGCAGAGACGTTCCGCCTTGTCCAATGGGTACCTGACGCGGTTTCGGCACCCGCGGCCTGGGACCTCGGTGCACGGGGCGGGGGCGCGCGAGTTGCGATCGTCGATGGCGGCATTCACAGCACGCATATCGACATCGCTCCGAATCTCGATGTCGTGCATTCGCACTCATTCGTGCCAGGTCAGCCGTTCAACTTTGACCAGGCCATTCGGCGCTCGACCGGCGCCTGCGACAGCACCGACACCTTCTGGCACGGAACGCACGTGGCCGGCATCGCCGCGGCGCCGGGCCAGAACATCGGTACGGTAGGGATCGCGCCGGACGCCACGATCATCGGCGTGAAGGTGCTGCACTGCGGCGGCGGTTTCTTCTCGTGGATCATCCAGGGGATCGTCTACGCTGCAACGCCAATCAGCGAAGGGGGGGCCGGCGCCGACATCATCAATATGAGCCTCGGCGCGATCTTCCCGCGGCAGGGCTCAGGCTTGGCGCATCTCGCCGCCGTCGTCGGCAAAGCGACGACGTACGCCTACCAGCGCGGCGCCCTCGTGGTCGCGGCGCTCGGAAATGACGCTGTCGATCTCGACCACACGGCGAATATCGTATTCGTCCCGGCGATGTCGCCGCATGTCGTCGCGGTTTCTGCGACTGCGCCCATCGGCTGGGCGCTCGGAGCGACGAACTTCGACCAGCCGGCGTCGTACACGAACTTCGGCCAATCGGCGGTGGACTTTGCTGCGCCTGGCGGCGATTTAGAGCTGCAGAGTTCACAGGTGTGTTCGAAGCCGCGCATCGGGCCGGGGCCGCCCGTGGTCCAATTCTGTAGCGTGTTTGACCTGGTATTTGCGCCCGTGAGGGGATCGGGGACGAGCACGGGCACTTACAGCTGGGCTGGCGGAACCAGCATGGCGGCGCCCGTGGTCTCGGGTGTCGCTGCCCTGATCATCGGACAGTTTGGCCGCATCGGCCCCGCGCAGGTCGAGGCGCGGCTCCGCGCGTCGGCGGACGATGTCGGTAAACACGGGAACGACGACTTCTACGGCAAAGGCAGAGTCAACGCGCTGCGGGCCATCCAGTAATTTGTGTGCAGCTGTGAGCATCACTCGGGCCCGCCGCGCGGCGGGCCCGTCTTCTTAGGCGGTTACTGAGGCCCGCTCCGGCTGCTTCAGATCCAAAATCATCCGCCCGGTAGTCGCGCCAAGAATCAAGACACCACCCGCGATGGTCGTCGGACCCGGCGTTTCCCCGTGCACCAGCCAGGCCCAGATCGGATTCAACACCGGCTCGATAAGAAGGAAGAGCCCCACCTCGAGCGCGCGCACCTGCGGGACGGCGCGTGCGAGAAAGAGGTAAGGTATACCGAGCTGGCAGACGCCGAGAAACACGACCACCGCCCAATCCGCCGGCCGTCCCGCCGCCAGGGGTTGCGCCATCACGAACGAGAGGGTCGCCGCTGCCGCGTTCCCTGACACGGCCGCAGCCGCCACAGACAGGCCCCGTCCCGCGAGCCAACGATACCCCATGACGGTGAACGCCCACGTCACCGCACAAATCGCGGCGAGCGCGTTCCCGAGCGCCGGATTCGGCGCGGTTGCCGACGGCCGATCGATCCCAAGGAGAAACAACGCCATCCCGGCACCCATGACCGCCATCTGCGCGATGTCGCGGCGCGTGGCGTGCTCACCCAAGAGCCAGGGCGCGAGCAGCAGGATGAACAGCGGGCTGGTGGACTGCAGGAAGATGGCGCTGGCCGCAGTCGTGTGCTTGTTCGCCTGCACGTAGAGCAAGGTGGTCGCCGCATACGCGACGCCGACGACGGCGGTGCGCCAGCTCCAGCCGCGTCGCGCCTCGGGAAGGAGAATCAGAATCGTCAGCATGGCAATCGACGCGCGGCAGGCGGCGAGTTGCCAGGCGCCGAAGCCGCACCACTTGATGGCGGCGCCGCCCGTCGAAAACAGGACCGCGGCCGCGATGATCTTGGATCTAGGGCTCATGGTGGCGGGGAATATATTAGGCGCGTGGAAGTGCAAGTTTTCGGTATCCGCAAGAGCGCCGACACACGCGCCGCGCTGCGGTTTTTCGCGGAGCGGCGCATCAAGGTGCATTTCGTCGACTTGAAGGAGAAAGCCGCATCGGTGGGCGAGCTGCGGCGGTTTGCGCAGAAGTTCGGCATCGCTGCGCTCATCGACCGCGAGTCGCGCCGTTTCGCGGAGCTGGGCCTCAAGTCCGCGATCCTGGGCGAGGAGCGTTGGCTCGAGAAACTCAGTCTCGAGCCCCTGCTGCTGCGCATGCCGCTCGTGCGCCATCAGCAGCAGCTCACCATCGGCGGGGGCGCCGCGCAAGAGACCTGGAACGCGTGGTACGCCGCCGCGAAGTCCTGATCGTTGCCCTGTGCAGCGCGTGTGCGACCGGTAGCGGAAGGGGCGCTCGCGTGACCGTGGATGATCTGCTCACAGCGTACAGTGGATCGAGCGTGCCCGGCGCGAGCGTCGTCGTCATTCGCGACGGCCAGCTGATCGTACGACGCGCGTATGGCATGGCAGACCTCGAGCATCGCATCCTCGCGACACCCGAGACCGATTATCGTCTGGCGTCGGTGTCGAAGCAGTTCACCGCCATGGCCGTGATGCTGCTGGTGAAAGACGGGAAGCTCCGGTATGACCAGCCCATTCGGGACTTTCTCCCCGAGCTACCGCCTGCCACAGCCGCAGTCACGGTGCGCCACCTGCTCAATCACACATCAGGCCTGTTGGATTACGAAGACCTGATTCCCGAAACCCGCACGACGCAGCTCGATGACAACGACGTGCTCGCACTCCTTGCGGCGCAGGACTCCGTCTACTTCCCAGCGGGCACCCAGTATCGCTACACCAACTCCGGCTACGTGCTGCTCGGGCTGATCGTGGCGCGTGTGTCGGGTATGTCATTGCCCGCGTTCTTGCGAGCCCGGATCTTCGAGCCACTCGGCATGCGCACCACGGTCATGCACGTCGAGGGATCCGACACGATCCCGCACCGGGCATACGGCTACTCACCGCGCGGCGGCACGTTCGTCGAGACCGATCAAAGCCTCACCAGTGCGACGCTGGGCGACGGCGGCATCTACACCAACGTCGACGATATGGTGCTGTGGGATCAGGCGTTGTACGGCACGACGCTCGTCGATCCGGCGACACTCGCGCTCGCCACCACACCACCGCAGCTCCCGGCGGGCGCGGAGACGCAGTATGGATTCGGCTGGTTCGTGGATAGCTATCGCGGCGAGAAACGCTGGCGCCACACCGGCGAGACGAGCGGATTCCGCAACGCGATCCTGCGCTTCCCAGGGCGGCGGCTCACGATCGTGGTGCTGACCAATCGCTCCAGCGGGGAGCCGCTCGCCATCGCCGAGCGCATCGCCGACCGGCTGCTGTTTCGCTAGCGCTCGATCCGGTAGCCGAACGTCCGCACCGTGACGATGTGGCGCGGGTGGGCGGGGTCGTGCTCGAGCTTGCGCCGCAGCATCGCGACGTGCGTGTCCACGGTACGGCTCATGACGTCCTCGGCATAGCCCCAGACTTCCCGCAGCAGCTCGAGCCGGCTGGCGACGCGCCCGCCGCGTTTGAGGAGCGCGACGAGCAACGCGTACTCCTTCGGCCGGAGCTCCGCCATCTTGCCCGCCCGGCGCACCTGGTGGCGGGCGAAATCCACCGTCACGTCGCCGAAGCCGCTGAGCACCGGGTCCGCCGAGCCCGCGCTCCCGTCCCGTCTGATCCAATCGAGAAAGTCGGCCGCGCGCTTCACCGTCGCGATAATGCGCTCGTCGTCGAACGGCTTGAGGAGGTAATCGAACGCCTGAATTTCGAATGCCCGAACCGCGTGCTCGTCGAACGCGGTGACGAAGATGATCGCGGGCGGGCGCTCGTGACTCGCGGCGGCGGCCACGGCAAAGCCATCGAGGTCCGGCATCTGGATATCCAGAAACACCAGGTCGGGCGCGCCCCGGCGCAGCAGCTCGACGGCGTCACGCCCGTTGGCGCATTCGTCGATGCGCGTGACGCTGCCAATCTGCTGCAGCACGCCGCGGAGCCGCCGCCGCGCCGGCGCTTCGTCGTCAACGATAATCGCGCGCATGATCGGAGTACGGAATCTCGATCGTGGCCAGCGCACCGCCGGGTGGCGGGGCGTTGGTCAGCTCGAAGCGATGGCTGGGCCCGTACAACTCGAAGAGACGCGCCCGCGTATTCGCGATCCCCAGACCGCCGCCGTTGCCGCGCTTGTGCTCGCTGCCGATACCCGGCCCGTTATCGCGAACCGCAAGATGCAGGCGATCACCTTCGCGCGTGGCCGCGATCTCGATTTCCGCGACTCTGGCCTCAGGCGCGACGCCATGACGAATCGCATTCTCCACGAGGGGCTGCAGCAAGAGCGTGGGAACGACCGCGGAGGCGGCGCGCGGATCGACGCGAAAGGTGACGCGCAGCCGGTCGCCGAAGCGCGCTTCCTGAATGGCGACATAGTGATCGAGCAGCTCGAGCTCTTGCTCGAGCGTGACGAGGGGGCCGCGGTCGCGGTTGAACGACTGCCGCAGCAGCTCCGAGAGCCGCGTGATCATACGATTCGCTTGCTTCGGATCCTCGAGGACGAAAGCGGAGATCGTATGCAGCGTGTTGAACAGAAAATGCGGTTGCAGCTGTCCGACGAGAGCATCGAGACGCGCTTGGACGAGCTGCATCTCGAGGCGCGTCGCACGCCAGGCGTGGTAGAGTCCCGCGACCATGGCATAGACGAGCACGTTGAACGTCCACCAGATCGCCACCCCATCCCACATACCTGTGACGAGGGTGTGCGGCGTGCGCCATAACCCGAGTGCCCATTTCAGGCCGCCCTCGAAGCCCGCACACGCCACCGCCGTGACCAGCGCCATCGGAATGTGAGCGGCGATGAGCAGCGTGGGGCGACGAATCCGCACGGCCCACGCGGCAAATGCGCATACCGGCGCCGTAAACAACGCCCACGTCCACCATCCCGAGAATTGCCACGCGAGAATCCACCCCCAGGGACGCGGCTCGGCGTCGGGTGTGGTCTGGAAGTGCATCTGGATCGAGAAGAGCAGCGCCACGGCGGACCACGCGCCCCACACGATCAGTACACGCTTCATGAACCTCATGGTACCATGATACAGAAGCGTGGCGAGACGCGCGGCCACCGCCCGCTGAGCGCGGTCGTCAGAATTGTGTGAACCCTCTAGGCCCGCCCCCGCGGCGCGTCCACATTGTGAGCCGGGAGGTTACTCATGCGCTACGCGCTACTCGGTCTCACGCTGCTCGCTACTGCGGCGGACAGAACATCCGATCGCGATGCTCTGGTCGCGGCCGACCGTTCGCTGTCCGACAAGACGGCGGCAGCGGGTTTGACGAGAGGGTTTTTTCCCGCGCTGACGGACGACGCGATCTATCTGTATCCCGGCGCCCCGCTGCTGCGCGGCAGCAGTCAGATTCGATCGTTTCTTTCGAGCAGTGATTCCCTCCTGAAGCCGGCGTGGTCGCCCGCGTTTGCCGATGTCTCGGCGGATGGGCGTCTCGGCTACTCCTATGGTTGGACGAGGGCCGGCGGAACGCGTGGCAAGTATCTCGCCTGCTGGCGGAAAACCGGCGGCACTTGGCGGATCACGGCGTACGCGATGACCAAGCCGATCGCCGTGCCCGACTCGGTCTCGCCCCACCCTCCCACGGGTACGCTCAGTGCCCAGGTGCGCGGCCGCGCGAATGCCGCTGAACTGATGCATGCCGACTCGGCGTTCGCCGCGTTGTCCGTGACGAGCGGCGCGAAGCCGGCGTTTCTCAGCTACGCGGCGGACAACGCGGTCTCGTTCGGGGGAGGCGCACAGCTGACCGAAGGACGGGAGGCAATCGGCGCCGCGTTCGACGGCTTTCCGGCAGGCGCAGTGCTCGAGTGGCGGCCGGTCGCCGCATACATCGCAGCGTCAGGAGATCTCGGGTGCACGGTGGGCGAGGCCAAAATCTCCAGCCTGAACCACTACAGCAAATATCTGACGATTTGGCGCCGGCAGGCGGATGGCGGCTGGAAGTTCGTTGCGGATGGCGGGAACGTGCGACCAGCGCCGGCTAGCGGTACCCCGCCGCCTGAAGACTGAACAGCTCTGCGTAGAGGCCACCGCGGGCCACCAGCTCCTCGTGCGTACCGTCGTCGACGAGCTCGCCGCCCTTTAAGACCAAGATCCGGTCGGCCATCCGCACCGTCGAAAAGCGGTGCGAGATCAAAACGGCCATCCGCCCCTTCGTCAGCTCGGCGAACCGGAGGAAGACTTCGTACTCGGCGCGCGCGTCGAGCGCGGCCGTCGGTTCATCGAGAATCAGGACCTGCGCCTCGCGCATGTATGCGCGCGCGAGCGCGACCTTCTGCCACTCGCCGCCCGACAACTCGACGCCGTTGTCAAATCGCTTCCCCAGCATCTGATCGTATCCTTGGGGCACGCGCTGCACGACCGAGTCCGCCAGGCTGCGCTGCGCCGCCTGGCGAATGCGCGCGTCGTCGCTCAAGGCATCGATTTGACTGACCCCGATGTTCTCGCGCAGAATGAAGTCGTAGCGGACAAAGTCCTGGAAGATGATGCCGATGTTCTGGCGGAGGCTGTCCAGGTCGTAGTCGCGCAGGTCGATGCCATCGAGGACGATGTGACCCTCGTCCGGGTCGTACAGACGAGCCAGCAGCTTCACGAGCGTCGTCTTTCCCGCACCATTTTCGCCCACCAAAGCGATCCGCTCATGCGGCTGGAACGAGAACGTCAGATGACGTACTGCCCAACGCTGCGACCCCGGATACCGGAAGCCGACGTTCTCGAATCGGAATCCGGTTTGCATCGGTCGCGGGACCGGCTTGGCTCCGTTCCGTGAAACAACCGTCGGCTGCACATCAAAGAATGTGAACAAGTCGCTGAGGTAGAGGCTCTGCTCGTAAATGGACGAGAGCGCGATGAGGACGCTTTGGATCAAGCCGCGGCTCTGGCGAAACGAGCCCGCGAGAAACGTCAGCGTGCCGATCGTGAAGTCGCCCATCACGGTGCGATAGATGATCACGGCATAGGCGCCGTAGTAACCCAACGTCCCCAGTGTGACGAGCAGCGTCGAGACGATGTTGCGCCGGATCGAAAGCGTTTTGTTCTCCTGATAGAACCTGTCCGACAGGTCGGCGTACCGCCCGACCAAGAAATCCGACAGGCCGAACAGCTTCACTTCTTTGGCCGACTCGTCGGACGCCCCCATATACCGCAGGTAGTCGAGGAGCCGGCGTTCGGGCGTCCACTTGAACAGGAGTGAGTAGCCGAGCGAGGCGAAGTGCGCTTCGCCGAGAAAGGCCGGCAGCACGGCAACGGTCAGGAGGAGGAGCAGCCACGGCAGCTGGACGAGCAGCACGCTCGCGAGTGAGATGAGCGTGATGAGATCCTGCGCCGTCCCCAGCAGCAACGTGAACAGGCCGATGCGTCCGACGGTCTGGCGGCGGGCGCGCTCCAGATGATCGTAGATCTCGGCGTCTTCGAATTGGGCGAGATCGAGCGTGGCGGCGTGACGCATCAACCGGACGCTGAGCCGGTTCGCAAACAGGTCGCCGAGCAGACTCTCGAGCAGGGCCGAGAGCCGCGCCAGTCCCTCGCCCACGACCGCAATGCCGAGCTCCAATCCGACCAACAACGCGAGGTGCCGCCAGTCCGGTAAGCCGCCCGCATGGACGGTTGCGACGCCCGCGATAACCGCGTCGATGATGAGCTTGCCGACCCAAAGAACGGCGACCGGGATGAATGACCGGATGACCCTGAGCAGCAGGATGCAGATGGTGTAGCCGGGGTGCGTTTGAAACACGAGCCGCACCAGCGGGAGGACGTGTTTCAGCGCGGCGAGCCGCTCACCCCAGGTGGGAGCCGCGTCGGGGCCGGCGCCCTGAGCGACGCGGGCAGCGCGATATAGTCGCCGTTTGCCCATGGGCATTAACTTGGCTTCCGGAGAGACGTCAGACCAGACACATGCTTTCCATAGTTGCCACCCTCTGTGTGCTGACCGCGCAGGCTCCCGGTGTCGCACCCGCTCTGACGCCGCGCGATTCGGCGTTCCATGCGCTGAATCGGCTGGCGTACGGCGCTCGCCCCGGCGAAGCCGACAGCGTCGCCAAGGTCGGGGTGATGCGCTGGATCGAGCAGCAGCTCGATGCGGATCACATTCCCGATTCCCGTCTCGCGGCGCGCGAGCGGGAATTCAAGATCCTCGACTACGATCGCGCGGACCTCGCGGGACGCTATCGCGATGCGGTGCAGGAGCGCCAACGCCTGCAGCGCGAGGCGGCCGCGACCGGCGATTCGTCCCGCATGCGCGGCGCGAGACCGATGCAAGAGTTCCGCGAGCTCGGCGGCGAGCTGCAGCAGCTCGCGATCGTCCGCGCGGCCATCTCGGAGCGCCAGCTGCGCGAGGTGATGGTCGACTTCTGGACGAACCACTTCAACGTCTTTGTGGGCAAGGGAGCCGACCGGTTTCTGTTGCCTTCCTATATCCAGGAAACGATCCGGCCACGGGCGCTCGGCCGCTTCGAAGACTTGCTCATCGCGACGGCGCGCAGTCCCGCCATGCTGTTCTATCTGGATAATGCGCAGAGCGTGGCGCCGGGGTCCTCTCCCCCTGGCCCCCTCTCCGCGTTGCGGAGAGGGGGAACGGGGGTGAGGCGAGGCATCAACGAGAATTACGCCCGCGAGCTGATGGAGCTGCACACACTCGGCGTGGACGGCGGGTACACGCAGCAGGACGTCATCAACGTCGCGCGCATTTTCACCGGATGGAGCATCGAGCGGCCCGATCGCGGCGCGGGGTTCGTGTTCCACGATTGGGCGCACGACCAGGGAGACAAGGTCGTGCTCGGGCAGAAATTCAAGAGCGACGGCGAGGACGAAGGAATCCGGCTGCTCAAGTTTCTCGCCAACCAGCACGCGACGATGCACCACGTGAGCGCAAAGCTATGCGCGCGGTTCGTGGCGGACGAGCCGCCGGATGGCTGCGTGGATGCGGCGGTGGCGGCGTGGGAAAAGACGCATGGCGACATTCGCGCGGTGCTGCGTGCGATCTTTACGTCGCCCGACTTCTGGTCGCCGCAGGCGGTGCGCGCGAAGGTCAAGACGCCGTTTGAATTCGTCGTGAGCGCTGTCCGCGCCGCCGGCGTCGAGCCCGACGACACGCCGCGCCTGGCGCAGATGGTCGCGCGACTCGGCGAGCCGCTCTATCAACAGCCGGCGCCGACCGGCTATGCGGAGACCGAGGCGCACTGGGTGAACAGCGGCGCGCTGCTCGCCCGCATGAACGCCGGCCTAGTGATTGCGAAGGAGTGCACGAGTATTCCAATGATCGACGATCACGCCCAGCTGGTCGACCAGATCGACCAGCGGTTGATGGCGGGAACGATGTCCCCTCACACCAAGACGGTGATTCTGGAGCAGCTCACGGATATCGCTGACCCGCAGCAGGCAAAGACCCTCGCCGTGGGGTTGGCCCTCGGTGGGCCGGACTTTCAAAAACAATGACTGTCTCGAGACGCGTTTTCGTAAAGGCGGGTGGATTGGCGTTGTTCAGCCTGGGGTTGGACCCGTTGTTCCTCGCGAGGGCGGCATACGCGACCAACCGTCCAACCGTCACACCGTCCAACCGTCCGACCCTCGTTTGCCTCTTCCAACGCGGCGCCGTCGACGGCCTCAACCTGATCGTGCCCCACGGCGAGGGCGCCTACTACCAGGAGCGCCCGCGTATCGCGATCCCCGCGAGCGACGTCGTGGATCTCGACGGCCATTTCGGCTTGCACCCCAGCCTCGCGCCGCTGAAAGAGCTGTGGGACAACAAGAGCCTGGCCGCGATTCACGCCGTCGGCTCGCCCGACTCGACGCGCAGTCACTTCGATGCCCAGGACTACATGGAAACCGGCACGCCCGGCGTGAAAAGCACGGTGGACGGCTGGGCGAATCGCTATTGCCAGCACGATCGGGAGCATGCGGACACGCCGTTTCAGGCTGTCGGCTTCGGACCGCAGTTGCCGCGCATTCTTGCGGGCAGCGCGCCATCGCTCGCCATCGACGATCTCCAGGCGTTTGGATTACGCGTCCCGCAAGAGGCCGCGCGGGATCGTCTGACGCGTGCCTTCGAAGAGCTCTACGACGGCGCGGGGACAGGTCTCCTGGCGTCTTCATCGCGTGAGGGATTCGAGGCGGTACAGATGCTGAAGCGCGCCAACCCGACGCAATACGTTCCCGCGGGCGGCGCCGAGTACCCGCCGGGCCGGCTCGGAAAGACGCTGCTGCAGATTGCGCAGCTGATCAAAGCGGATGTCGGATTGGAGATCGCCTTCGCCGACTGCAGCGGCTGGGACACGCATGTGAACCAGGGCTCGAGCGACGGCCAGTTATCGACGCGGCTGCGTGAGCTCGGGCTGGCCCTTGCCGCCTTCAACAAGGATCTCGGCGAACGCATGAGCAACATCGTCGTGCTGACGATGTCGGAGTTCGGCCGCACGATCCGCGAGAACGGCAACAGCGGCACCGATCACGGCCACGCGACCGCGATGCTCGCGCTGGGCGGGCCGGTGAACGGCGGGCGCGTACTGGGTCGCTGGCCGGGACTCAGCGTCGAACAGCGGTTCGAGGGACGCGACGTCGCCGTCACGACCGACTTCCGTGACCTGTTCGGTGAGATTCTGGCGCGGCACCTAGGGGCGACGGACCTCGGCGCGGTCTTCCCCGGCTACGTGCCCAGCCCAACGCGCTTCGTGGGAGCGATTCGCGGGCAGTAGCGCGTCAACACAACACAGGCGACTATCGCTTAGGCATTCGCCGCTGCGTCCAACCGGATGACGCCGTCGCCAGCCCCATCTCGGATCGTTAGCCAGTCGGTGCGCACGCGGTCCCACTCCTGGATCACGAGCCCCTGATCTTCGAACAAGGCGCGGATCTGGCTCGGGCCATACCCCGCGATTTCCTCGAGAATCGGCACGAGCACCGATAGGGCGTCGTCACTGATGACCGTGCGCTTGGCGATCTGCGCGATCTCGCGCGCTTCCGACGCGGCGATGGTGAAACCCTCACCGCGGTTCACGTGCAACATCACCGGAATGTCCGACTGTCCATCGCCGACGTATATCACCTGATCGCGCGGCACCACGTGCCGAGCGCGGATCTCCTCGACAGCGGCGACCTTGCCGTAGCCCGCCGCCACGCGGAGGAGCGAGCCGATCTCGCCGTTGCCTTCCTGGAACTGGAAGCGAGTCCCCACGACATGATCCGCCGGCACGATCGCCTCGAGCGCCGAGAGCACGACGTCTTCCGGGGCGGCCGAGATCACGTAGAAATCGAAACGGTGTCCGTCTATGCCCTGCGTGAGCATCCGGGCGAGGAGCTCGACGTTGCGCTTGAGGCGGACGCGCCGGCCGACCTCCCGGAGATCGTTCCGCGTGACCCGCCGGAAATCGGGATCGTGGGCCAGGAGGTAGGCAAGCTCCGCGCCCTGTTGCACGAGATTAAGGTTCGACAAGCCGGCGACTTTCTCTCGAAACCCCGGAATCCCCAGCATGTCGCTCAGCACGATGCCGGAGTCGTTGAAGCTCAAGGTCTGATCGAAGTCACTCGCCAGCAGGTAATGCCTCTTCATCCCAGCTCCCTTCGTTGACGGCTCCGCGACAAAAAGGCCCGCTCCATTGTGGGGCGGGCCGTCCTGCGCGTGTGCGACTTTGTCCATCGCGTCAGCTAGCGCCCGCCTCCCCCAAAAGGTTCCCGGGTGTGGAGCAAATTCGGCTTGCAGGCGCACTTAGTCATGGCACGAATCGTACTTACGAGGGCTAGGATTTTCAAGTCTCCGTCGCGGTAATCGCGAGCTCCAAGCGTTCCGCTTTGCGCACTACCGTGATCGTCGTCACTCTGCCGATGCGCTCGCCGTTGAGCAGGCGATGGAGATCGTCGATGCTGTGCACCGGCTGCGCGTCGAACGCCACGATGACGTCGCCCGGCTGCAGTCCGGCGCGGCCGGCCGGGCTCCCGCTTGCCACCGTCGTGAGCAGCACCCCGCTGGGCTGAATCAGGCGATGCGCGCGCACGGCGAGTCGCGGGAGCGACACGTTCTGCCCGCCCACGCCGATGCGGGCGCGCCGTACGTGCCCGTGCGCAATGAGCTGCCCCACGACGAGTTTCACCGTGTTCACCGCGACCGCGAAGCAGATGCCCTGGGCCGGCAGGATGACGGCGGTGTTGACGCCGATCACGTTGCCGCGCGAGTCGAGCAATGGGCCGCCCGAGTTGCCCGGATTCAGCGCGGCGTCGGTCTGGATCACGTTGTCGATCAGGCGCCCGGAGACGGATCGGAACGAGCGGCCCAAGGCGCTGACGACGCCGGCCGTCACGGTGCTCTGGAAGCCGAGCGGATTCCCGATCGCGATGACCACCTGCCCGACGCGCAGGGCGGCGGAGTCCCCGAGCGGCACCGCGACGAGTGACGACGCATCAACCCGGAGCACGGCGAGGTCCGTCTCCGGATCGTCCCCGACCAGCTCGGCGCGCAGCCGGCGGCCGTCGGGAAAGGCGACGTCGGTCTTGATCGTGCCGTGCGCGACGTGGCTGTTGGTGAGAATGAACCCATCGGGAGTGAAGACGAATCCGGAACCGCCCCCCGAACCGCGGCGGCGGTGCTGAACTTCGACACTGACGACGGCGGGCGCGGCACGCTCGGCGACACCGCTCACGGCGCGCGAATAGGCATCCAGTAGCTCGGCATCGACCGGAGATGCTGCGGCAGGCGATAACGACTGCGAGCTGGTGGGCTCTCCATCCACCAAGGTGAGATAACCGCTCATGCCCTCACAACGCCACGCGGTTCCCCAGCCCCCAGCCCCCGAGCCCCAAGCCCCATATATTCGAGCCCGCATGCGAGACGCGTTGCAGGCGCTGCTTCGGGAAGCGAGCGAGGCAAAACGCTCGGCGGACTTCTGGCGCGCAGCCGCAAGTATCCTCAGCGACTGGGCGGGCGGTGCCCGACTGTCGATTCGCTATCGAGGGATGAACGAGAGCGGCTCGGTGACCGCCGGTGCCGACGAGCGTTCGGGACGGACCCTAACCGCCGAGTGGCGCGATCCCGATGGGCGACACGTCGAAGCGACGTTGTCGGGCGCCCCGGCCTCGCTTCCTGTCTCGGAGCTCGAGACGGCCATCGAATTCGCCACGCGCCTGGCGGTGATGGTGGGCCGGCGCGCCGCGCTCGAGCGCGAGCGCCGGCTTGGCAGCTTCGTCGTGGAGCTGGCGCGCTGGTTGCTCGCGGCTCCCGAAACACACCTCGTGCTGCGCTATGCGCTTCAGAGCCTGATGGAGCTGGTCGATGCGCAGGGCGCTTTCGTGGCACTCAAGCTGCCGGACGGCGAAAACCTGCGGGTGTCTCCCGCACTCGGCGACGCGGCGCGCGCGGAGGGGCTGGTCCTCGGAATCGACTGGAGCACCTCCGGCCGCGTTGTGCGCACCGGAGAAGCACTGATGACGGCCGATCTCCAGGCTGAAGCGGACGCGAGTCCCCTCGCCAAGACGTTCGCCGAGGGCGTGCGCGCCGCGTTGCTTGCGCCGCTGCGGGTTTCCCTCGGCACGGTCGGTGTCGTCGGGTTACTGCGCTACCAGCGCAAGGACGGGTCCGCCTCGCTGCCCTTCACCCTGCACGACCTCCACTACGTACAGGCCGTCGCCGCGCACATCGCCGGCGGGATCGAGCTGTCCGAGGCCGTCGCTGCCACGCGCGCTGCGGCCGACCGCGCGCGCGCCATGGTGGACGCGAGTCCTCTGCCCATGGCGCTCGTCGACACCGCGGGCACGGTCCGGCAGGTGAATGGGGCCGCCATCCAGGTCTTCGGATTGGAAACGAAGGAGGCAGCCGTCGGCAAGCATCTCGAGAAGCTGGGCCTGTCGCCCAGTGGGATCACCGTGCGGCTCATGCTGGCGGGTCGGGGCGAGGGTCAGCCGTGGCACGGCCGCGTGCTCGTCACGCGAGGCTCAGGGGAAGGCGAACGGAGGATCTGCGATTGTACGGTGACGGACCTGCGCGGGCTGGGATCGCAGGATCTGCTCGTCGCCCTCTATGACCGCACGGACGAGCTGCGCGCCCAGCGCGAGCTGATCGCGCGCGAGAAGCTTGCGACGGTCGGCGAAATCGCGAGCGGCGTCGCGCATGAGGTCAACAATCCGCTCGCCGCGATCCGCATGGAGGCGGAGCTCCTGGGGCGCTCGACCAAGGACGAAGAGGCCAGCACCGCGGCCGCCGCGATCGTGCGCGAAGTCGATCGCGCGGCGCGCATCGTGCGCAGCCTGCTGCGGTTGGCGCGCCGGGCCGACATCACGCCGGTGCGCGTCCAGTTGAACGAGCTGGTCCGGGACGTCGCCGAGATCCGCCAGCGCGTGCTGCGTGCCGACAACATCGAAGTGCGCACGCGCATGGACCAGGCGGCCGAGGCGGTGTTGGGTCTCGGCCAGGAGCTGCAGCAGGTCGTCATCAACCTCATGACCAACGCCGAGCACGCGGTGCATGGCCGCCCCAACGCCGTGATCGAGCTTGCGACCGAAGCCCGCAACGACTGGGTCCGCCTGACTGTCGAGGATTCAGGACCCGGCGTGCCGGCTGAGGTGCGCAGCCGCATCTTCGACCCGTTCTTCACGACCAAGAGTCCCGACGAGGGGTCGGGACTGGGATTATCGATCTGTCAGCGTGTGGTGGCGGAGGTCGGCGGCAGGATTTGGCTGGAAGACTCCGCGACCCTCGGCGGGGCCAAGTTTGTGGTCGAGCTGCCAGCCGCCCCGGTCCGCGAAAACATGATCGGCTAGGCTTCGAGAATTTGGCGGCGATACAGCGCGAGCGCGGCCAGACCGTACACCCCGATCGCCAGGAGCAACGCACCCAGCGCCCAATGCGGGCCCAGCTGCCAGATGCCCGCTACGATGTAGCCGATGCTGGCTACGAGTCCCAGGCCCAGCACTTCTTTGCGCGCCATGAGAATGCCGAAGACGTATCCCCAGCTGAATCCCGCCAGGCCGAGGAAGATGACGGCGTTCGGAAAGATCTTGGTGGGATCGATCAGGTTCAGGCCGCCTGCGAAGGCACAGAACAAACCGATCACCGTGTACGTTGCGAGGTGGAGCGCGAGCGGCAGGGGCAGGGTGCCCATTTTGTTGAAGGTCATGGCTCAACGATAGCTTACGGTCGGACATGCAAGCAACCCGTACGTACTTAGAACTCAAGAACGCCGCGCAGTTTAAATCGGCGTTCGGGAATTTTCCTGAGATTAGGGTCGCGCGCGCGCCAAATCCTTCGCCGGACCTGTACCGGATGTGCTACCGCACTGTCGGAGAGGCCTTCCACTGGTTTGACCGGTGGGATTGGTCGGACGACGAGATCAGCAAGCACCTCGCCGATCCCGCCATTCAGCTGTTCGTGGCCACCCGCAGCAGCGTGCCGCAGCAAGCCGACCTGTCCGGATGGTACGAGCTGCGGCGCGTGGCCGAAGACGATTCCGTGGAGGTCGCGTATTTCGGAATCGTCGCCCGAGAATTCGGACGTGGCTTTGGGAAACATCTGTTGTCGTGCGCGGTGCGCGACGCGTGGGCACTGGCCCCGAGTCGTGTCTGGCTGCACACCTGCACGCTGGATCATTCCAACGCGCTACCCAACTATCTCGCACGGGGCTTCACGCCTTATCGCACGGAAGCCTACGAAGTAGATTCCCGCTCGTGAATTTCAAATTCAATTTCCAGCTCACCCGCAAGCGCAAGTTCATCATCGCCGGGATCCTCCTCACGCCGATCCTGATCTTCGCGCTGTACACCTGGTCCGCGCTCCAGTGGAGCTACTCCGAGGGCGAGCGCGCCGGGTTCGTGCAGAAGTTCTCCAAACGGGGATGGCTCTGCAAAACCTGGGAGGGTGAGTTGGCGATGGTATCGATGCCGGGCACGAATCCCGAGAAGTTCTATTTCACCGTGCGCGATGACAACGTCGCGGAACACCTCAACCAGTCCCTCGGCAGGCGCGTGGCGCTGACTTATCAGCAGCATAAAGGCGTTCCGACGACCTGCTTCGGTGAGACGGAGTATTTCGTGGTCGCGGTGAAGGTGCTGCCGCAATGAGCGCAAACAGCTTTGGAAGTCGCGCAACGCTGAAGGCCGCCGGACGCTCCTACGAGATTTGCCGTCTCGATGCGCTGGAGCGTCGAGGCTTGGCCGTCGCCCGACTCCCCTACTCGCTCAAGATTCTGCTCGAGAACCTGCTGCGGCTCGAAGACGGCCGCGTGGTTCGCCCCGACGACATTGAAAAGCTGGCCCGCTGGGAGCCTCTCAAGGTACCGGATGAGGAAATCGCGTTCATGCCGGCGCGCGTACTGCTCCAGGATTTCACGGGCGTGCCGGCGGTCGTGGACCTCGCGGCGATGCGCGACGCGATGGTGAAGATGGGCGGCGACCCCAAACGCGTGAATCCACAGCTGCCCGCCGAGCTCGTGATCGACCATTCGGTGATCGTGGACGAGTTCGGAACGCCGCGCGCTTTCCAGGTCAATGCCGACCTCGAGTTCCAGCGCAACCGCGAGCGCTACGCGCTGCTGCGCTGGGCGCAGAAGACGTTCACTGGATTCAAGGTCGTGCCGCCGGATACCGGCATCGTCCACCAGGTCAACCTCGAGTACCTGGCGCGGGTTGTTTTCACGACGGACTCGACGACACCGCAAGCGTATCCCGACACGCTCGTGGGCACCGATTCCCACACGACGATGATCAACGGCCTCGGCGTGCTTGGATGGGGTGTGGGTGGGATCGAAGCCGAAGCCGCCATGCTCGGTCAGCCGGTCTCCATGCTGATCCCGCAAGTCGTTGGATTCCGGTTGAGCGGTAAGCTCACCGAAGGCGCCACCGCAACCGACCTTGTGCTGACGGTGACGCAACTGCTCCGGGCGAAGGGCGTGGTGGGAAAGTTCGTCGAGTTCTACGGCCCAGGTGTCTCCACGCTGCCGCTCGCCGACCGTGCCACGATCGGCAATATGGCTCCCGAGTATGGCGCGACGATCGGCATCTTCCCGGTCGATCAGGAGACGCTCCGCTATCTCGAGTTTACGGGCCGGTCGCGCGAGCAGGTACAGCTCGTCGAAGCCTACATGAAGGAGCAGGGTCTATTCCACACGCCCGACGCTCCCGAACCGGTGTACAGCGACACGCTCGAGCTGAATCTCGCGACGGTGGAGCCGAGCATGGCGGGCCCGCGGCGGCCGCAGGATCGCGTCGGCCTCCGGGAAGTGCCGCGCAAGTTCGCGGAGGCGTTGCCGACGCTGATGAAGCCCGCTGCCGCTCCAGCAGTGAACACCGTTCCGGTGGGACGGTGGGAGGGCGAAGGCGGTCAAGCCGGTCCGACACCGGCTCGGCCGTCGTCCGCAAAACTCCGCATCGACGACGTCGAGTGCGTGCTGCACCACGGCTCGGTCGTGATCGCCGCGATCACGAGCTGCACCAACACCTCCAACCCCTCGGTCATGGTCGCGGCGGCGCTCATGGCCAAGAAAGCGGTCGATCGCGGCCTGCGCTCGAAGCCGTGGGTCAAGACGAGCCTCGCCCCCGGGTCCAAAGTGGTCACGGACTATCTCGAGTTGGCGGGTCTCATGAAGCCACTCGAGGCCCTCCGCTTCCACCTCGTCGGGTACGGCTGCACGACGTGCATCGGCAACTCCGGTCCTCTCCCCGAGGCCGTCTCCACCGCGATCAGCGAATGCGACCTCGTGGTCTGCTCGGTCCTGTCGGGCAACCGCAACTTCGAAGGCCGGATCCAGCAGGAAGTGCGGGCGAACTATCTCGCCTCGCCGCCGCTGGTCGTGGCATATGCCCTCGCCGGCCGCATCGACATCGACTTCCACAACGAACCGCTCGGCATCGGTATCGACGGGCCCGTGTTCCTGCGCGACATCTGGCCGTCCACCAAGGAAGTCGCCGAGGTGATCGACCGCTCGATCAAGTCCGCGATGTTTCGCAAGAGCTACGCGCAGGTGTTCGAGGGCGACGAACGGTGGCGCGGCCTGCCGGTGCCCGAGGGCGACCGCTTCGCGTGGGAGCCGACCTCGACTTACATCCGCCAGGCGCCGTACTTCGATGGCATGCCGAAAGAGCCCGGACCGGTGCGCGACATCCGCAGCGCCCGGGTGCTGTGCCTGCTCGCCGACAGCATCACGACCGACCACATCTCACCGGCCGGCTCGATTCGCAAGACGAGTCCTGCGGGTCAGTACCTCGTTGAGCATGGCGTCCAGCCGATCGACTTCAATTCCTATGGCGCGCGGCGCGGCAACCACGAAGTGATGGTGCGCGGCACATTCGCCAACGTGCGCCTCAAGAACCTCCTCGCGCCGGGCACCGAAGGACCGTTCACGGTCCATCTCCCGGATGGCGAGGGGATGACGATCTACGACGCGTCGCTCAAGTACGCCGCCGAGGGGACGCCGCTGATTGTTCTGGCCGGAAAGGAATACGGCGCGGGATCCTCACGTGATTGGGCAGCCAAGGGCCCGCGGCTGCTCGGCGTGCGCGCCGTCGTCGCTGAGAGCTTCGAGCGCATCCATCGCTCGAACCTGGTTGGCATGGGGATCCTGCCGCTGCAGTTTGCGCCGGGGCAGAACCCGGCCACGCTCAGCCTCACCGGCAAGGAGCGTTACGACATCCCGGGTCTGGCCGAGATGCCGAAAGAGTTGACGGTGACGGCGACGTCCGATGACGGCAAGAAGACGGGGTTCAAGGTGTTGGTGCGCATCGACACGCCGCAGGAGCTGCAGTACTACAAGCACGGCGGGATTTTGGAGTACGTGCTGCGGCAGCTTGCGGCGGGGCGCTAGACAGCCTTCAAAAAAGTATCCAGCTCGCTTGGCAGGACCGAGCCCACGCGGCGCGCCACTTCCTTCCCGCCGCGAAACACGATCAGCGTCGGGATGCCACGCACACCGAACCGTTGCTGGGTCGCGGGGTTCTGGTCGGTGTCGAGCTTCAACACCAGCAGCTCGCCCGCGCGGCGGTGCGCGACGTCATCCAGCAGCGGGGCCATCATCTTGCACGGCCCACACCAATCGGCATAGAAGTCGACGAGCACAGGAACCGTGGTGCCCGTCGTGACCTGCTCGAAATTCGCGTCAGACACTGCGACGGGGCGATCCAGCAGAATGGGTCTGCCACAGTTGCCGCACTTCGGCCGATCGGCCACACGTTCCATGTCCACGCGGTTCAGAGTGCCGCAGAAGGGACATGCCACGGTGGCGGTGGAACGCGTATCGGTCGTGCTCACGAAGTCTTATACACCTCAGGTTCGCCCCACGCCCAGGGCGTCGGCCACGCGATTGATGTAGTTGAACCAGGACGCGATCAAGGTGATCTGTAGAATCGCTCGATCATCAAACCCGACGCCGCGCAGCGCCTCGTGGTGCCGTTGCCCGATGCGGGTGGCGTCGCGCGTGACCTGTACGACGTAATCCAGCATCACACGGTCCTGCTGCGAGATCGGCGCCTTGGTGTAGTCGCTCTCGAGGGCCTCGATCAGCTTTTCATCCAACGTGATCCGACGCAGAAACTCTGCGTGGGACTCGATTCAGTATCGACACCGGTTCGTGACCGACACCATCGTCGTGATCATCTCATGCTGGCGGCGCGTGAGCGGCAACGTATCCGACATGAGGGACCCAAACGTGGCGAACGCGTGATACAGCGCGTCCGGAATGAGGCTGTGCGACGCCACGATCCCCGACGTCCCGTCGGCAGTCGGATGGACCGGCGTCGCGTACTCCTTCGGGTACATCGCGCGCTGGGCCTCGATCGCCCGGCGCAGTTTGTCATCCGCTTCAGGCAGCGGAATCGTTCGAATCCACGTCATGGGACCCTGCGGGCTTGAGAGTGAGTGGCCGGCGGAAGAGAAATACGTACACAGGAGCGCCAAGAGCAACGATGGCGACGCCGAGCCCCGCCTGGAGCGGGTTGTGGCCGGCGAGCAGCACGAGTAAGACCACCACCAAGACGAGGAAGAGCGCGGGTGTGAGGGGATAGCCCCAAGTCCGATACACGGACGCGGGAGAACGGCGACGGATCCGGAACAGTCCGGCCACAGTCAAACCGACAAACAGGACCGTCACGAAGATGAAATAGCCGATGATCTGGTTGAACGTACCCAACGCGACATAGAGTGACGCGATCGTCGCCTGGATCGCGATCGCGCGTGCGGGCGTGCCAAACCGCGGATGGACCGTGGCAATCGCCTTGAAAAACACGCCGTCGCTGGCCATCGCGTAGTAGACGCGCGGCAAGGCCATGAGCAGCCCGAGCAGGCTGCCGAGGACCGCCACGATCACGATGAGCGCGAACACTTTGCCGCCGGCGGCCCCGAACAGTGCTTCCCCGGCCTGTGCGGCAAAGGTCTCGCCCGATGTTACACGGTCGAGGGGCACCAGATAGAGGAATACGGCGCTCGTCAGGATATAGATCGCCGTGATGATCGAGACCCCAATCGCGAGGGCGCGGGGTACCGTCCGCGCGGGATCGCGCGCTTCGCCGGCCAGTTTGGGGATCTCCCACCATCCACCGAATGCGAAGAACGCCCCTACCAGAGCCGGGGCGAGCGCGCCGGGAAGAGGATCGGAGCCCGGACGCTGCGCGACGAACGGCACGAAGTTCGACCACTGACCCGCCCGCGTCACGAGGGCGAGCACCGCAAGCAGACCGAGGGCGCCGAGCTTGAGCGCCGTAAGCCATTGCATCAGCCCTGACCCGAACCTGAGGCCAGCGATGTTGATTGCAGCGAGCAGGAGAATCGTTCCGATCGCGATGAGCTTGAGCGAGGCACCGGCCAGCCCAAGCGCGTATCCGACGTAGCTCGCGAGGCCCACCGCGAGGGCCGCCGTGATTCCCGGATCCATGACGAGCATGCATTTCCAACCGTAGAGAAACGCCACGCCCGGCCCATACGCCTCGCGCAAGTAGA
>WNGD01001701.1_pt1 | contig 23549 bp, 19 predicted proteins | sample 5400671 | NCBI WGS metagenome assembly WNGD01 (sample SAMN13153369, study PRJNA577476) | soil metagenome | isolation source: 40 cm soil or saprolite under grassland replicate 2 | place: USA:California | collected 2016-06-15
AAGCATGATACCAGGCCCCCAGCAACGTCCACACTTTCCCGCCAATGGAGGTGATGTTGATAATTCGTCCCGAGCCCTGCTTGCGCATGATGGGCAGCGTCGCTTGAATCATGTGCGCTAATCCAAAGACATTCACCTCTATCTGGTCGCGGGCTGCATCCAGGGGTACTTCTTCAACTGAGCCGTAGAGGCCATAGCCCGCAATGTTGACCAGGACATCAATACGCCGACTCTGCTCGACAACCTTCGCCACAAAGGCATCAATACTCTCACCTTTCGTCAAGTCCAGAGCATGCAGATGAGCCCCTTGCTGTTCGAGATCACGCATCGCATCAAGACGACGCGCACCGGCATGTACCTCGTAGCCCTCATTGAGAAAGCGAAGGGCGGTCTCTTTGCCAATGCCGGACGACGCTCCGGTGACGATGACGACCTTTTTCATGATCGTGTACATATATTTCTCCTTACCTTTTCCTATCACCTTGACAATAATTGTCACATTGCCTATAATAGACGGTATGACAATTATTGTCAAGGTGATAAGCTGAGATCCACTCATCATTCTTTTGGCGGGCCTGTGGCCCGTTTGGGGAGGAGAGAATGAGCGAGGATTACCTGCCCCCCAGGCAGGATCCCTCGCGCTCCGGCAAGGGCCTGCGTCCTTGCACCCCTGAGTTATGACTGGATCTCAGTTATTGAACTGCTGCGCAACAAGTTTACCATTGTTCCTGAGTAGGTTTCACGATATACTTATTCAGAGGGGTTTCTTTGAGCCTGGATTTTGCGTTGCTCAAGCATCCTCCCGATTCCTTTCACTTATCAATCGTGCTTTGGGGGAGTATGAGAACGTCTCATTTTGGAGGGAAAAATGTCAGGACTCGGTCTATGACGCGAATCAAAGAAGAGAAAGTTCTTACCGCCGCTCGTGATGTTTTCATGAGATATGGTTTTAAGCGCGTCACGATGAGCGATCTGGCGGATGCAGCGCAGATGTCCAGGCCAGCATTATATCTCATATTCTCATCTAAAGAAGAAGTCTTTCGGTCACTCATGACACAGATCTTCAACGAATTACTTCGTGAAGTCCGTGAAGGACTGAGCAAGCACGATGATGTTGCCGATAAGTTGACATTCGCTTTCGAGGTCTGGTGCGTTCGCCCGTTTGAAATGATTCAGGCATCACCAGATGCGAAGGATATCCTCGAGAGTGGGTATGAATTCGCAGCCGAGATTACGTTGCAAGCTTTTTCTGACTTCGAAACTATCCTCTCGGATGTCCTTCGACCGATAGTGAGTTCTCAAGCAGAAAAAAACCTCTCTTCTGAGCAACTTGCACATATCCTGACAACTGCCTCACAAGGCTTCAAGGAATCTGCTTCGTCTGCAGTTCAGCTACGACAAATGATCAAAGGTTTAGTCACAGTAGTCCTTGCCGGCTTGCAAAAGCAAAGAGAATCATCATAGCATCGGCCTGCAATGTATAACCAGCAGAAACTCCTGAGATTGCCGGAGAAGAGCCGTCCTTCGTGCTAGCTTTATAGAGGACTGTGCGTGCCCCATTTTGTGATAAAATAGTTCTTAATTACGCTGGCACAAAGTTTGGGGGCGCAGGTTATGAAATGTCCATTTTGTGGATGCAATGAATCGCGTGTTAAGGATTCTCGTGATATCGGTGATGCAATTCACCGGCGGCGTGAGTGTGAGCAGTGCAAAGGGCGCTTCAGTACCTATGAGAGGGTCGAAACATTCCATCTCATGGTCGTGAAGCGCGACCAGAGGCGGGAGGCTTTCGACCGCGAGAAGCTCTACATTGGCATTCGTAAGGCCTGCGAGAAACGTCCGTTGCCCGTGGGTGAAATTGAAAGCGCTGTCGAGGAAATCGAGCAGGAATTGTATCGCCTGGGCAGGCAAGAAGTTCAGAGTAGCGTTATTGGTGAACTTGTCATGGAGCACCTGCGGCGCATGGACAAGATCGCCTATATCCGCTTTGCCAGCGTCTATCGTTCATTCGGTGACGTTGAGACGATGTTTGAAGAGATACAAAGCCTGCTCAATCGAGACAAAGTTGAGCCTTGACGAGCCGATGAATGCCGAATTGCGGGTCACAGTCTACCAACAGTGGCTGCCCCGCTTGATCGTTATTCGTGGGGGCGCTGTTCGGCCCTGCGAAGCCTGCGACTCAGAACGGTAAGAAGCTTCAGAGCAATGTCGGGGTGGTTTCGCAGCACAGTGCGAAATTCCCATACCGGTAGCAGTAGGGCTGTCACATCCTCAACCGCTGTAATAGTCGCCGAACGGGGCAAATCGTCAAGGAGGGCCATTTCACCCAGTACGTCACCTGCTCCGGCCGTACCTAAATCTTCCTCTGCCTGACCTGGACCACTCGAATGAGTGATACGTACCTTCCCACTCGTTAAAATGTACAGCCCCACACCGGTATCGCCCTGGGAGATAAGCCGCGTGCCTGCGCTATACTTGCGCTCCTGGCAGCTCTCTGCGAGTGTCTGCAGTTCTTTCTTGTTCAAGCCGGAAAAGAGTTCTATGCGTGCTAACGTGTCTTCGTGCATGATCTGGAAGCTCCTTTTTGACCAGGTCCTACGTATTACATCAAGAGGTTACCGGGTACCGGGTGCAGTTCATTATTTTGCGCGGAGCGCAATATGGCGGGCATGGCACCCGCAAGGGGTGCCACTACTCTACGACGCTGGGAGCGCCTCTGATCGTCTCTAGTAGTGACAGGGCTTGCCCCTGTCATGCAAAATAAAGAACTGCACCCCCGGGTACCCGCGCCAGTGTCTCTACACGACCTATTTTATCACAACCTTCGAATTAACCGTATCGGCGCGGGAAGTCCCATCCCTTTCAGGGGATGGGGATGAAAGCGCCCCTCTCTCCTTCCTGCTACTTTGCTTGGCACTCTGTAATGTAGTGGCGGATAGCTTCTGCTGAGACACTGCCAGCCGTGCCAACATAGTATGAGCTTGACCACAAGCGGTCCTTCCCACACAGCCTTTTGAGGTGCGGAAACTTCTCCCGCAAGTACCGCGATGAATACCCCTTGAGCAAGCTCGCAATCGGTAATCCCCATGGTGTCCGCAATCGGGATAGCGGACGACACCACAATCAACGTATGGCTGTGTGGGAGTACGGCAAAGATATCGACTATCTCACCCACAAAGCCAAGCAAGCCCACATCATGAGCTTCACTGGCTCGGAACGAGGAACGAGTAGCCAGTGTCCTGTATGTGGGCACAAGCACAAGCCCAAAGGCAGAAATTGGGCATGTAAGGCCTGTGGCTTTACAGGACATCGTGACCTTGTTGGCAGTGGCAATATGCACCGGCTCGCCTTTGATGAGCATGTCATCTTTCCTCGTTCGGTGACGTATCTACGTCCTAGCGTGTCTAGGCGTAGTAGTAGGGCAGACGCGCCCCTGGTGTCTTCGGATACCTGTTGACTGAGTCAGTCACCGGATCAACCACTACTCGCATAAGTAGGTTCCTCTGGGAACAGGCCATCCCGTTTACGGGATAGAGAGTCGTCACGCCTATAGAGAGCTTTTTTGACTTTCTCCGTCCAACGCACTACAATGAATGCATGATGAAGACATACATCAAGTGAGCGACTCCAGGAAAGCGGATCATGACTACACAGGATGAGAAGAAAGATTTAGCAGCAGCGGAGCAGCGTTTTCAGGCTGGCATTGAGGCTTACAGTGATAGCAAGCTGGATGTCGCCTCGCAGGCCTTCGGTGATGCAGAGATACGTTTTCGCCTGCTGGGTAACTTCAAACGTGCGGGAGATAGCCGCTTGTTGCTGGCCGAGGTACAGCGCCAGAATAATCAACTTGGGCTGGCTGTAAACAGTTATCAGCGCGCCATGAGATTGTATAGGGATGCAGGTCGTCCCTTGAACGAAGCAGGCGCAGCGCTCGCGATGGGGCATGTCGAGCGACAACAAACTCACCTGGATCGCGCGCGACAAGCCTACGACAGTGCGCAGCAAATCTACACTGCGCATGATGACGCGCAGGGCCGGGGCAATGTGGCTTTAGCCCTCGGGCATATCGAGCTACAGCGCGGCGAAACCGGCCGGGCTGCCGAATTATATCAGCAGGCGATTGGCTATTTCAACAGTGCCAAAGACAAAATCAACGAGGCCGATGCCCGGCGCAGCCTTGCCGATATACAGCGTTTAGAACGGCGTTTTCAAGAAGCAATAGCGAATTACCAGTATGCCCTGGAAATCTATGAATCAACCAGGGATGCCTTTGGTATTGTCGATGGGCTGTTAGGTCTAGGCCGCATCTATCTCGATCAGTGGCAGTTTGAGCGCGCAGCCGATACCTTCGCGGAGGCAGTGAGAAAGGCACGCCCAATAGAATATGAACTGGGAGAGGCCGATGGAAGCCTCGGATTGGCAGAAGTAGCCCTACTCAATGACCGTGTTGACCAGGCACTGGCGGGTGCGCAGTCGGCGAATCAGACATATGAGGATATGCGTAATGCGCTGGGCGCAGCCAACGCGAATCGCCTGCTGGGTGAGATCAATTTGCGCCGTGGGCAGCTCGCCTATGCCAACGCGACGATGGAACGTGCTTTGCGGACCTACAAGGCTGTCGCTTACCGTATAGGACAGGCCGAGGCAACAGCGGGGTTGGGAGAGATTCAGCGTCGACGTGGCTTTCTTGAGCGTGCCCTACAAACTCTTAACGATGCCCGCAAGCTGTCAAGCGCGATGCAGGATGATGTCGTCGAAGGCAGGGCTTTATTGAGCACCGGCGATATCTATCGCCAGCAAGGCCGGCCCGTCCAGGCTGAAACCTCTTACCGTAATGCTCAGGCTCTTGCTGAGCGGTTGAGCACAGCTGGGGAAGTGGAAGGGGTATTGGGCGTGCCAGAGGCCCTGGTGCGCCTGGCCCGTCTTGCAGTGTTTGCTGGGCGTCTTGGCGAAGCAGCATCACTTCTTATTGCTGCGGATAAAGCCGTTACGGCCAGTCCGTTTGGTAGGCGAGTGGCGCCTATGATGTTACTCGTTCACGGGGAGTTCTTGCTGACACAAGGTGACTACGGGCAGGCTGAAGCACACTTTAGCGAGGCGCATAAACAGGCGGAGGAAATACAGCAGCCATTGCTTGCTGCTGAGGCATTGCTGGGCGTGGCCCGTACGCAGCTGGCACGCAGCGAACGTGAGGCAGCATCAACCACATTTGCAGAAGCAGGACGCCGGCTTCAGTTATTGGAAAGTGTCGATGGCGAGGGCGCAGCAATGCTGGGTGCAGCACAGGTGATGATTGGACAGGAAGCATGGGAAGAGGCAATTAATCGCTGCGAAGCGGCCCTGGTGCGCTTCAACCAATGTGACGACCTGGTAGGGCAGGCCGATGTAATGCTGGCTTTCGGCATGGCCCATCAGGGCAATGATCAACTGGATGAGGCCTCGATGCACTTCGAGCAAGCATTAACGCTTTATCAGCAGCAGCAACGGCCTCTAGGTATTGCAGATACCCATTATGAACGTGCAGACGTGTTCCTGGAGCGAGGCGAATTTGATGCTGCCATAGGAGAACTGAACAAGGCTATCGAGCTGGTAGAACAGGTCATGCATACCTTAAGTACGCCACAACAATGGACTACGTTCATACTGCAATATGCAGACCTTTATGCGCAAGCTGCCGTTACTGAGCTACGACGGCGGCAGGAGACGCGGGCTCGTACAATACTCACGTCATTCGTTCGCGTTGCCGGGGCCTCCGCTATTGTGCAGCGTCTCAAAGCCTATGAGGACGCTATTCCCACCAGCGGCAGTGAGCTGGCAGAGGAAGAGATAGGCGTCAACAAAGGTCTGGTGAAGCGGATTGGGCAGTTGCGCAAGGAGTTGAAGTAGTCATGAGTACCTTACCAGTGCCAGGCCAACCAAGGAGGGATTTATTATGAGTATAGAATTCTTGCGTGGTAATTCACAATCGCCAAGAGGACATGCCATTCTTGTCGCGCGCAGTACTTCTGACCCCAGCGTTGTCTTTTGGACCTATTGTATCGTACCGCCCCTGCCTTTTTCGATGAGTAAATACTTTCCTGCTTTCCTGGCTTCACAGTTGTCCCCGGAGGAACTGCGAGAGTCGACAAATGTTTCCATATTTCCTATCCCACCTATGCTGGAGGAAGGCGGAAGCTTTGAACACCTGCAGATGCTGGCCGAACGCCGTGATGACGACTTTTGCGATATAGGCCTTGTAAATCCGAGGGATGAGATGGCGCGTATGCAGCAGGCGATGGAGAAGTGCCAGGAGTATGGGATGCTTTACATGAATTATGCCGCGACGTTTACCCAGGCTTCTCCTTCCAGGGAAATTGAAGCGGAAGAACCACTGGCACTGGACGACCTGGACGCTGAAGAGCTCATGATGGAAACCATGACCGAGCGGCAGCGCCTGGCGGAATTGAGCAAACTGGTGGGTGTCGCGCGTTATGCTACGGAGGGAAGTGATAAACCCCTGCTCCAGGAAACGAAGCAGCGTATGCAGCGTATTGCTAAACCACTGGCGGATAAATATAAAAGTGTTGAGTTACTGGCTGCTGCATTCGACCCAGGTGAGCGCGGAGCAAAGCTCGCGCAGCTCTACCTGGAGCGGAGTTTCAAACTCCTGGACGAAGAATATGCTGAAATTCCCGGCATTGAGCGAGCAATTCGCGAACTGCGGGATTAGTAGACATACACTTAAACGTTCTATTTTGTCGACTTGGTTGGCGAATGATACTGGTAATGTGATCGGGCATCAGCAATTGGGGACAGATTGGCCGGTGGGTCTACCTGGTTGTTGGCAAATGACACTGGTAATGTGATCGAGCATGGCACCCGCAAGGGGTGCCACTACCATGATACGGCTTGGCAAGGCGACGCAGTCATATCATGGTAGTAGGTCCCCGATTTATCGTGGGACCAGGGCTTGCCCCTGCCATGGTTCCCGACATATTCACCTTCCAGTCGATTCGTCAACAAAGTCTTTGTAGGAGTCTTTTGCCAATGATTGGAATGCATACTGATATCTCGGCACTGTTAGATGCCATTGCTGCTGGTAACACAGATCAAATAATCGCTACTGCTCGTTCCCTGCTGCAACAGGGTGCGCCTGCTGCCGTTATAGCCGGGCGGGTAGGCATGATTGCTGCTCGCGGCGACCAGGATGGCCACGCTATTCTCACACTCAACGCTGCGGGCTGCCTGAGCCGCTGGCTCGATGCGCTTCCTTTGACTCCAGAAGAAGAAGGACGCGGGCGCGAACGCGAGCTGCCTTTACTTGTACAGGCGTTGGTTGCCACTGCCCCGGCGCTTCGTGCTGGCCAGGCCGCGCATGAAACCTATCCTGAACCACTCTTCCCCAGTGGGTTGTCAGAAGGCAAAATAGTAGATGAACTAATGCATGATGCCATCTATAGCAATGATGCTACCCTGACTGAGCGCCTGCTCTTCGGCCTCTACGGTACCGGCGCGGACTACCGTACAATGCAGGTGCGCATCTACGACGCTATTTCTACGACATTTCAGCACGCGGGGCATCCATTGCTATTTGCCGTGCGCGGCACTCAATTACTGGATGCCGTTGAGTGGGGAGACCGCGCGCCCAATATTCTACACTGGCTTGCCCCGCATCTGCCATTGCATAGCGAAGAGCCGGCATGGGTCAACACAGTACGCTCATTTCTTACTGACCCGGGTCATAGCCTGGCAAGTCTACGCACACGTTTGTCAACTCCCAAAAATGAGAATGCGCTCCCGCTGCGCCGCTTGATCGGGAGTGATGCCGGCACAACGCAAGTTTGCCAGGGTGTCTATGACGCGCTCATCAAAGGAGGAGCATCAGCAAATGGCGTCGGCTCTGTCATCGCGTTAGCCGCTGCCGATATCATGCAGATGGTGAGCGATGGTGACCGCGATGCATTCATCCAGGCCTCGCACGGGCTCCTCTTTGCTGCCGCTGTGCGACTGGTGTTCCAGCAGGTGCAAGATCCGCCTGCTCTCCCTTTGTTGTTCACTTCTGCTGCTTTTATCAATGCTCTGCATCAGGAATTAGGCGATCAGGGGGGTGTTACCCAGGCTGCGGCAGCTCATCCCTCTACTCTTGGCGGCGGCCTCATTTCCCCGGCGCTGCTAGATACACTGCGAGAACAACTCGATGCACAAGACCTGGCTGGAGCAATGAACACTGTTCGTCGTTATTTTCAACTCGGGCACGAAAAGCGCGCGCTCTTTGCCGTGATTGGCCTTGCCGCAGCCCGTGCAGATGCAGCTGCAGATCAGGGGCATACCCTACAAATCGTGCATGCCGCAGGCGAAGAATTCATAGCCTGGCCCTCGGCACTCGCTGATACCAGCATCGAAGGGTTTGTACACATAGCGCTGCGAGCTGCTATCTTTGGTAAACGTAGCTCCCTGCTCGACAATTTGTAGAAAACCTGGCGAGTAAGCGGCTGGCGGCTATAACAGTACTGGGCGACCTTACAGGCCGCCCAATAGGCATCAACCGAAGAAGCCAGTCCACGCTTCTGTAGGGGCGGGAGTGGATGGGAGGCGAGAGGAGGGCCTTTATGGCCGCCCGCGTAGCCCTTGTCCCATGATGTGAACGGGCAGTCACGGAGCACGAGCGTGCCTGGTGCCCCAGCCGTTCCAGCAGCGGGCGGCCATAAAGGCCTCCACGCCGCCCCCGCCCCTACAGAATGATGCCCAGGCTTTTCGTGTAGTGTCTTTCCTTAGCTTGATGCCTAAGTGGCGGCCTTCGAAGTCACCTTTGTTATGCTTGAGTTCTTGCTATGTACCATATTTGAGTGCAAACGAGCAGTTTCGACGTATAATGTTTAGGAACGATCGGCGGTTGGGATGGATGAAGTCTGAACAAAAAAACAAATTATTTGAGGAGAAATGATGATGTATAGCGGTGGGCAATTCACAAGTAGAAAACATATCTTCGCCTTTCTCTGCCTGCTAACTATATTTCTTAGCGCCTGTGACATCTTCGGGGGAAACAATAATCACCAGGTTCCCAAATTGGTAAAAGCAGCGACCAGGTATCAGGTGTATATCGACCCGCAAATTGGTGTCTCGGATATCTCTACACTTGATCCCGCCCAGGTAAATGACTCATCCTCAGCCAATGCGATTCAGATGGTTTTCACGGGATTAGTGCAATTAGATGACAAACTCCAGGTTCACCCGCAGCTCGCGCAATCCTGGGATGAGTCATCTAATGGCCTGACGTGGACCTTCCATCTCAAAACCAATTTGAAGTTCAGCGACGGCAAACCTTTGACCTCCAGAGATGTCGCCTATAGCATCGACCGGGCTCTGCAACCTGCGACGAAGTCTAATGTGGCTCCCATCTACTTAGGTTTGATCAAGGATTCGGAGAAATTGTTGACAAGTAGGATCTCGACCCTCATCGGAGACAGCCTGCTGACGCCCAATGATACCACTATGGTGATCACGATAAAAAGAAAAGCCGCATATTTCCTCGCTATGCTGGCATATCCAACTTCCTATGTAGTTGAGAAGAGCCTGGTCAACAAGTATGGGTCAACCTTTCCCGACCACCTCACCGAAGGTGGTGGCTCAGGCCCCTGGAAGATGCAACAATATCTCCACGGCAAGGAAATCGATTTCGTACCCAATCCCAACTACTATGGACCCAGGCCTCAACTTATAAAAGTGATTTTTCCATTCTACCAGCAGCCAGACGCTGTCTACCGTGCATACCAGGCCGGTCATGTCGATACGGCGAGTGTGCCTGTCTCTACCTTTGCCAGCGATAGGAAGAATCCCGACTTTCACCAGGTGCCCCAGTTGTGGATCAACTACTACACGATGAACTACCTGGCGAAGCCCTTTGACAACATCAACATCCGCCGGGCATTCGCACTGGCTATCGACAAACCCGCCATTGTAAACACTGTATGGAAGGGTACAGTATTGCCCACTAACCATATAGTGCCCCGGGGCATGACAACTTATAACGCTAATCTCACAGGTCCAGATGGGACTCAAAACCTCAAAGGAAATCCAACTGAAGCTAAAGCCCTCTTGCAAAAAGGCTTACGGGAAGAGAAATGGTCAAGCGTTGCACAGTTCCCTCCCATTAAGCTGACATATGCGACCGGCGTAAGCAGCTTCGACGCCGAAGTCGACGCCCTGATTCGTATGTGGCAATCCGTCCTTGGAGTGGCTGTCACGGCTGATCCAGTGAGCTTCAACGACCTGCTGGCCAAGATCACTGCCGCAACTGGCAATGCCAATGGTTTGCAATTCTGGGGATTCTCCTGGGTCGCTGAATATCCCGATCCGCAAGATTGGCTAACCCTGCAATTTGATAGCGGCATGCCCAATAATAACATGAACTATGGGCAGAACGCCAGTACAGATGCAGCTAAGCAGCAGTCACTGCAGCGACTATTGGAAGCTGCTGATGCTAACTCCAATCCGAGCGCTCGTCTTCAAGCTTACCGGCAGGCAGAACAACAACTGGTCGATGATGTTGCCTGGCTGCCCATGGAGCAGGTTACCCAGATTTTCCTACGTCAACCATATGTGATAGGTATGGTTGATAATGCTCTAGGCGTCACTCCGCCCGATGATTGGGCAAATATCTACATTGCGCAGCACTAACTTCATCGCCTGCCTGTGAGAGATTCAATGAAACTAATGACGTAGTAGTAAATGTGCCACCGTTCGCAGCGGTTTAGACTTGATGCTTTTTTCCAGTTCGTCACCCTGCAATGTAGTGATCCATGCACATACGTAAACTCATCCTGTGCCAGTAGTTGATGGCCCGCGCGTAGCACGATATAGAGAAAGGAGGGCGGTGCCCAGCAGAGTTGAGATCAAGAAATAAATCTCTCCTTCCAGGGAAGGCGCGTGCGACCGGAGTAATCCCAGAGATATCTATACTCTAGTAGCCCACGAACCACATACCTGGAGGAGTAGGTATGACCCTGACGACTGTTCATTCTATCTTTTATTCCTAAGGAGAAGCCACCTATGCGACCTGGCAAGAAAATCACCTACGGGTTCCTGCCGGCCCTGCTCTGCTTGTTCGCAATCCTGCTGGCGGCCTGTGGCAGCACGACGCCACCTGGCTCAACAGGACCGACCAAAGCCCCCGACAACAAGCAGATTTACATATACCCGGAGGAGCCTGTCTCGGATATCGCGACCTTCGACCCCGGCCTTTCGACTGACCTTTATTCGATTTATGCGATTGACAATATCTTCACCGGGCTGGTGCAGCTGAACGACAAGCTTGAGGTTAAGCCGCAGCTCGCAGCTTCTTACGAGGTAGCCTCCGATGGGCTGACCTGGACGTTCCACCTGAAACCGAACTTGAAGTTCAGCGATGGCACCCCGCTGACCTCGGCGGACGTGGCCTACAGCATCGACCGCGCCTTGCAGCCCGCCGAGAAGTCGACGGTGGGACCGATCTACCTGGGGTTGATCAAAGACTCCGACAAGCTGGTGGCCGGCAAGATCAAGACCATCATCGGCGACAGCGTCATGACACCCGATCCCAGCACGGTGGTTCTCGTTGCCAACAAGAAAGCCACCTACTTCCTGGACGCGTTGACGTATTCGTGCTCCTACGTCGTCGAGAAGAGCCTGATCGACAAGTATGGCAACACCAAGTGGACCGATCACCTGACCGAGGGTGGCGGCGACGGACCCTTCAAAGTCGCATCTTACACCCATGGCCAGAATATCATCTTTGTGCCAAACCCCAACTACTATGGTCCCGCTCCCCAGTTGAAGAAGGTCGTCTATCCCTTCTACAAGGATACTAACACGGCATACAAGGCCTACCAGGTAGGCCAGCTTGACACTGCTACCGTTCCGTCAGCTAACCAGGCAGCAGCCAGGAAGCTCCCCAACGAGTATCACCAGGTACCACAACTCTGGATCGGCTATTACGCGATGAACTACCTGGCGAAGCCGTTTGACAACATCAAGATCCGGCAGGCGTTCGCGCTGGCCATCAACAAGGACTTGATCGCCCATTCGGTGTATAAGGACTCGGTGATTGCGACGAACCACATTGTGCCCAAAGGGCAGCCGGGCTACAACGCCAACCTGACGGGACCAGATGGGGTGGCGAGCCCGGCAGGTGATCCGGCCAAAGCCAAAGCCTTGTTCCAGGCGGGCCTGCAGGAAGAAGGCTTGACACTCTCGACGCTGCCGCCGATCCGCCTGACGTACTCGAGTGGGAACAAGGACATTGACAACGAAGTTGCCGCAGAGCAGCAGATGTGGCAGAACGTGCTGGGGGTGAGCGTGAAGACCGACGCGATCGACTTCAACAAGCTGCTCGATGAGATCGTGGCTACGCAGAACAACCCGAAGGGCTTGCAGATGTGGGGCATTGGCTGGATTGCCGACTACCCGGACCCGCAGGACTGGCTGACCTTGCAATTCGACAAGGGCGTTCCCAACAACCAGATGAACTATGGCCAGAACAACACCTCTGACGCGGCCCAGCAGCAAGCAGTGCAGCAGGCGTTGGAAGCTGCCGATGTAGCTCCGGCAGGGGATGCGCGCCTGCAGGCCTACTACCAGGCGGAGCAGCAGCTGGTCAATGATGTCGCCTGGTTGCCCGTGTATCAAGTTACATTAAGCTTCTTGTTAAAGCCTTGCATGGCCGGCGTGACGCTCAACCCGTCAGGCCTGACCCCGCCAGACGATTGGGGCGCAATTTACAAATCGACGGCCACGCCGTGCGCTGATACCTCCAGCTTCCAGTAAGTCATCTCGCTACTGCGCATCCAAGGGATGCGCAGTAGTTTTTTGCTGCCTATCTCAAGGGACGCTTGAAATGGGCTCTGGCCTGGTAGGATAGTACAGATGTGTGCGCTATCCTATCAGGCTTGCGGAATGTATGCTGAAGGCGCGCGGAAAGCATGCATTCGCTTGACAATGCACACGGGGTCACATAAAATACATGCAAGTCGATCTCTGTAGTATCTCTAACGAATCACTCGATCAAGTTATCTCCGTGAAAAGGTGCCGTTTCATGGGCAGGATGTACTATGTTCCGCTAATGCAGAGACGACCTTTCGAGTCGTCTCACACGACTGCAACCTCGAACAGGAGGGTGAGGGGTACAGCATGGTTCAGTTTTTAATCAGGAGGTTCATTGGTCTTATCTTTGTTGTCATCGGTGTAACCTTCATCACTTTTATCCTGGGGTACCTGTCCCAGGCCACAGGGACGGGCGACCCGATTCGCAACCTGCTGGGCGAACATTTCAACCCTTCACTGTATGCCCAGTTGAAACACGCTTACGGGTTGGATCTCCCCTGGTACCAGCAGTATTTCAACTACCTGACGGGCCTGCTCAGGGGGGATTTCGGAACTTCGTTTCACTTTCAAGGCCGGGCTGTATGGGATATTCTTAAACAGGGCGTGCCGGTCTCAACTGAGCTAGGCTTCTGGGCGCTGCTTCTTACGCTATTAATCGGTATACCAGTGGGTATTGTATCAGCACTCAGAGCGAATTCGTGGATCGACACCGCGAACATGACGGTAGCGCTGGCTCTATATGCGCTGCCTACCTTTGTCACTGCCGTATTCTTCCAGGTCATCATTGTACAGTTACATGTTCATACATGCTCCAATGCCAATTTGCCTTGCGTCAACTGGCCAGTCTCCAACTGGGGCGTTCCCTGGCAGTATAGCTGGGATGACATACAGTTCAAGCTCGGCCCGATCGTGGTCTACGCGACAACGGGTTTTGCCTACTTCACCCGCCTCACGCGCAACAGCATGTTAGAGGTTATCCGCCAGGATTACGTGCGCACGGCGCGTGCGAAAGGGATGCGCGAGCGGACAGTGATTTATACCCACGCGTTCCGCAATGCTATGATACCTCTCATCACTGTCCTTGGCCTCACGGTTGGCCTGCTCGTCACCGGGGTATTTTTCGTCGAGGACATCTTCAACATCCCCGGCATCGGTCAAACCTCGCTTATTGCCATTGGCGATAGGGATTATCCCGTCATCCAGGCTACGACCATTCTGCTCGCAATTGCCGTTGTTGCAGGAAACCTGCTGTCAGATATCCTCTATACCGTTGTTGACCCGCGTATCAAGTCCACATAGGAGGCAGGCATACAGATGGATACAAAGGATCAGAAGGCGGAGTACTCCTCTCCACAATCGATGTATGCAGAGACTAATATTGCACCGGTACCAGTGGAGCTGGAGGAACTGGAGGCCACCAATGGGGGGATAGCAGTAGCCGTTGCGGAGGATGAGAAGCTGGCTGTTCAAAAGCAGAAGAAATCGCCTACGCCGTTACAGGATTCGCTGCGGCGGCTGCGGCGTGATACTCGTGCGATGATCAGTATAGGCGTGATCGCCCTCTTTTTCGTACTTCCCCTGGTCGGCCCGCTGATCTACCAGCATATCGGCGGCACATATCATAGCACCCTCAATGGGGCCATCGGGCCATCTGTATATCACAACCCTTTCCACCAGGAACTCGACCGCCAGGACGAAGGACCATCCGGGCAGTACTGGCTTGGCACCGATGACATTGGACGCGATCTGCTTGCACGCCTGTTGCAAGGCATGCTCATCTCCATGCTCGTGGCGCTGCTGGTCGAAGTGGTAGATATAGGACTTGGCATCCTGGTGGGAGTGCTGGCCGGCTTCTATGGAGGGTGGGTTGACCAGCTCCTGGCGCGTTTCACGGATATCATGTTTGCCTTCCCCGGACTGCTCTTCGCGATTCTGCTCACCGGCATCTTTGGTACCTGGGCCGACACTACCCTGGACAATGTACCGGTGATCGGCGCCAATGGCAATGCACGCCTGCTCGTTGTCTCGGTTGCCCTGGCATTCGTTGCCTGGCCGTTGATGGCCCGCTATGTACGCGGCCAGACTCTTCAACTCAAGGAGCAGCAATTTATTGAGGCAGCACGAACGGCTGGTACCCCCAATACGCGCATCATCATGCGGCATATCATTCCCAACCTGTTTAGCATCGTGGTCGTGGCTTCGACCCTCAATATCGCCGGCACGATCATCGGTGAGGCGGGATTGAGCTTCCTTGGTTTAGGCGTACAGCCCCCCGGATCGAGTATCGGCCTCATGATTAATAATGCCCTCAACCTGACGGATACCCATCCCTGGGAGGTGCTGCTGCCTTCAATTGTGCTGACGATCATTGTGCTGGCGCTCTCCTTTTTCGGTGATGGCCTGCGCGACGCCTTTGATCCGCGTTCAAAAGACTAACGAGTAGAGAGGCAAACATGGCAGAGAACCTGCTGGAAGTAAATAATCTCAAAACCTACTTTTTTACACGCGGAGGAGTGGTCAAAGCCGTTGACGATGTCTCCTTCATGATGAAGCCAGGAGAAGCCCTGGGAGTAGTAGGTGAAAGCGGCTGTGGCAAGAGCGTCACAGCTCTCTCCGTAATGCGCTTGATAGCCAGCCCCCCCGGCAAAATTGTCGGGGGTGAAATCAACTTTAACGGCGAAAATATCCTGGAAAAGAGCACCGAAGAGCTCACGGACCTGCGCGGCAGCAAGATTTCTATGATCTTCCAGGACCCGATGACCTCGCTCAACCCGGTGTTCACCGTTGGATTCCAGATAAAGGAGACGGTCAAGCGCCACCGCAAGAATATCAGCGATGACCAGGCCTGGAAGCGCGCGGTCGAAATGCTTGAGCTGGTGCGTATTTCCGATGCTAAGAGACGTGCGAAGAGCTACCCGCACGAATTTAGCGGCGGCATGCGCCAGCGTGTGATGATTGCTATTGCCCTGGCATGCAACCCGCAATTGCTGATCGCTGATGAGCCTACAACAGCGCTGGATGTAACCATCCAGGCCCAGATTCTTGAGCTGGTGAAGGGCCTTTCCAGTGAATTTGGCACTGCGGTGATGTTAATTACCCATGACCTGGGTGTAGTGGCGGGAACGTGCCAGCATGTCAACGTGATGTATGCGGGACACGTGGTGGAGTCAGCGCCCGTTAAGCAGGTGTTTGAGACACCCGCGCATCCCTATACGGTAGGACTGTTGCACTCTATACCTCGTCTCAACGAGGCGCGCGGCACTAGGCTCACTCCCATTGCGGGACAACCACCAGACCTGATTAACGTGCCTGCTGGCTGCCCCTATGCGCCGCGTTGCCCTAAAGTGCAAGATCGCTGCCGGCGAGAAAGACCGGAATTGATGCCTGTAGGTCGTGGCGAACAAGTAGCTGCTTGTTTCTATCCAGACTAAGGGAAGGGAAGAGGAATCGTATGGTGCAAGAAGTAGCGACGCCTGTATCGACGGGGACAACCCTGGTCGATGTCAAAGGCTTAAAAGTTCACTTTCCCATCAAGGGGGGTCTTCTTAGTCGCACGGTAGCCCAGGTTAAGGCTGTTGACGGCGTTGACCTGTTCATCCGTCGAGGAGAAACTCTCGGTCTGGTAGGCGAGAGCGGGTGTGGCAAGTCGACCACAGGCCGGGCCGTCCTGCAGTTGATCAAGCCAACAGCAGGGAGTGTCAAGTTCGATGGGGTCGAGCTGACAAAGCTCTCTTCCGGTCAAGTGCGCAAGAAGCGCGAACAAATGCAGATGGTCTTCCAGGACCCGTACGGATCGCTCGATCCGCGTTTCACCGTTGGGCAGGTCATCGCAGAGCCATTAGAGAATTTCAAGCGCGGCAACCAGAAGGAAATTACCGATCAAGTGGCAAACCTGCTGGAGGTAGTGGGGCTCAACCCTTACTACGTCAATCGCTTCCCACACGAGTTTAGCGGCGGTCAACGCCAGCGTATAGGTATTGCGCGCGCCCTGGCTCTCCATCCTTCATTTGTAGTAGCGGATGAACCTGTGTCTGCCCTGGATGTGTCTATTCAGGCGCAGGTGCTGAACCTTATGCAGGAGCTACAGGGAAAATTTGGCTTGACTTATCTGTTCGTAGCCCATAATCTCTCAGTTGTGAAGCATATCAGTGATCGGGTGGCGGTTATGTACCTGGGGCGTGTGGTGGAGTTGGCCTCGAGCGAGGCATTGTATGAGCTACCCTTACATCCCTATACGCAGGCGCTGCTCTCAGCTATCCCGGTACCAGATCCTGCCATTGAAGCCCGGCGCAAGCGCATCATTCTTGAAGGTGATGTGCCTAGCCCTGTCAATCCGCCTAGTGGCTGCAACTTCCACCCGCGCTGTTGGAAGGCCCAGGCTATCTGCCGCGAGGTTATTCCTGTCCTTGAGGCCAAGCAGCCGGATCATTACGCCGCCTGCCACTTCCCCGGTTGAGCGCTTTTATTATTCATTGTGCTGCTCAATACGTTTAATCCGTGCCAACAGACGAATGCGCGCCAGTAAATGGCGCGCATCGAACGGCTTGACCACGTAATCATCTGCACCGGCATCAAACCCCGCCACCTTGTCTTGAATGGTCGTGAGGGAGGTGAGGAGCATAATAGGCAGATGACGAAGCGATGGCATGCTCCGGATACTACGACACAAATCCAAACCACCCTCCCGGCCGAGCTGAACCTCGCTGATCACTATGTCGGGAAGGTTAGTGACAAGATATTGCCTGGCGTCTGCCAGCGACGTCGCCCATTGCACGATCGCTCCATTCCCCAAAGCTTGCTGGATCTTGTCACGTGCATTCACATCACAATCTACAAAGAGAATGCATAACTTGCGCAATTACAATTATCCTGGACCCGTGTAAGTTGCCAGGTCCTTTATCAATGGTCGCGGGGTAAGACCCTCCACTTCAGTGGGAGGGATGTAAGCCGCACTGCCCGCAGGCAGAAAACTCGCTTACCATGCTGGGTGCAGTTCATTATTTTGCATGACAGGGGCAAGCCCTGTCACTACTAGAGACGATCAGAGGCGCTCCCAGCGTCGTAGAGTAGTGGCACCCCTTGCGGGTGCCATGCCCGCCATATTGCGCTCCGCGCAAAATAATGAACTGCACCCTTCCATGCTGTCTCACTTGACACCTCGCGCTCCTAGTAGCATACTTGTTCTATAGTACCTTGAGAACTCAATAACGTTTCGGCGGGTTCCACAGCGAAGGACTGTGGGTAAAAACGTTACCGCGTGAACCAATGTACACCTCTTTTTCGATGTGCTGCTCTCTAAGAACCAAGGAGAGCAATGAATACGAGATTGAGAAACTACCCTGGGGCTCAGGGAAAGTTAGGACTGTGGAGGCGAGAGCTCTGGCGTATGGCTGCAACGGCATGCGTGAAACTGTTAGCCAACGATGCAGTAAAGCCGACTCGTGAGGGTCGGAATCCCCTGGGTTTACCCATGGGGGGATGTCAATCTTGTTCTGCCTGCATCTTTACCAACTGATCCATACGCCGCTGGCGCTCTGCTGGTGTCAGTCGTAGAACCCGTTCAATAGCAGCATTTAACGCACTGGGCTTAAAAGGTTTCGTGAGATACTCATCGACGCCTGAAAGAAAACCTGTTATCTGATCCTCCTCCCGCGTCATTGCGCTCAGAATGATCATAGGTATGTCGGCTGTGCGAGCATCACCGCGCAAACATCGCACTAACTGGTATCCATCCAGGCGCGGCATCTTCACGTCTATTATCACGCAATCGGGATGATCGGTGTAGACGCGCTCCAATCCTTGCACACCATCATAGGCAACCAGGACATTATAAGCACCTTGTAGGTTTACAGCATATTTGATCAGTTCTACGATAGTTGGATTGTCGTCGATAACCAATACTTTCTTCATTGGATTCCCGTTATTCTGTAGGCTGGCTTGCATGCTATACTGGGTTCCTGTTTCAGAAAGGAAGGATTCTCTCCTCGCATTGTAACACAGTTATATGCTGTTGCCAACTAAAAGCTCCTCCAGTACCAAGGTCTATGCATGTTCGTAAAAAGTGCGTTGATGCACTCGTCCATGAAATGAACATCTTCTCTATATTCTTTAATCGGAACACTCCGGTCATTTCTGTAGTAGCCTGACCTCAGAGCCATCTAATAGTCCTCACAGGAGGGATATCGGGGCCTATGGCCCCACGTTGTTCGTATGGTGGTGCGTGGGGGCGCAGCCCCCACGCACCACCATACGAACATTTCCTGTCCCCGCAGGGGACGCGAGAAGGCAAACAGCGACTTTTACATGGCCCTGGCTGATATTTGTCGAATAACTTGGCTCAATGCAACAAGGGAATGTGACCGATAGATGAGGCTTTCCACGAAGTTCTGTCTATTGACTGCGCTGAATAGACAAAGGCTGAGGGAAAAGAGACCCGAATAGAAGGAAACGATCAATGGACGAACATGAATGGCTGGCAGAACAATTCGAGGCCCAGCGTCCCCACCTGAGGGCGGTGGCCTACCGGATGCTCGGCTCGCTCTCGGAGGCGGACGACGCCGTGCAGGAGTCCTGGCTCCATCTCAGCCGCTCCGGCACGAGCGGCGTCGAGAACCTGGGAGGATGGCTGACCACAGTGGTCGCGCGCATTTGCCTCGACATGCTGCGTTCGCGCAACTCACGGCGCGAGGAATCGCTGGAGGCGGCTGTGTCCGAGTCCATCGAGAGCCGCGAGGAGGGGATTGACCCAGAGCAGGAAGTGCTGCTGGCCGACTCGGTCGGGCTTGCGCTGCTGGTCGTCCTCGACACCCTACCTCCCGCCGAGCGGCTCGCCTTCGTGCTGCACGACATCTTCGCGGTGCCCTTCGACGAGATCGCGCCTATCGTGGAGCGTTCGGAGACGGCAGCCAGGCAGCTCGCGAGTCGCGCACGCCGCCGCGTGCGGGGAGCGGAAACGGCGAAGCCTGCCGATCTCGAACGCCAGCGAGCAGTGGTCGATGCCTTCCTTGCCGCCTCGCGCACCGGAAACTTTGAGGCGCTGCTCACGGTGCTCGACCAGGAGGTTGTGTTCCGCATAGATGGCGCTGCCTCGCCTAAGGGTGTGTCAAGAGAGGTCCGCGGTACGCCAGCAGTGGCCAGGCAGTTCTCAGGACGTGCTCAGGGCGCACGAACGGCTCTCGTGGATGGAGCCGTGGCAGCTCTTGTGGCGCCGCGTGGACATCTGTTCCTCGTCCTCAATTTCACGATCAGGCACGACAAGATCGTCGAGATTGAGGCGGTCGCCGATCCTGCACGCCTGCGCCAGTTGCACCTTGCAGTCCTCGACGACTGACGAACCGCCGCCCGTCAAACGCCGCGTGCCTGTTCGGCGGTCAAGCCCGTGCTCACGCGACTCAACAGAGGGAGCACGACGGGCCGCATGCTCTTTGATGCGATTGCCCTGCGAACTCTTGGAGTTTCCTGACCCACGGGTTGCGCAACGAGATGGACTTTCCCGTGAACTGGCTCTGAGCCTGACTTTGACACGTGGTCATCTCATTGGCTTGCAGCCACGCGAAAGTCGCTGCAAACAACCTGATGAAGCATGATGAAACGCCTTGTGGCGCCCATTCATGCTATATTGCTTGTTGTGAATCTCGTTGCGCATCCCGTGGGCTGAATGTGTCCAAGAGCCGATATGAGTCAGAAAAGCGAAGTTTTATTCGACAGACAACACTGGCGAGACCTGCAAACCTTTAGGTGGAAGTGCCTATTTGGTGTGGGAACTAGTTTTTGAAAATAGTGTCAAACAGCGACAAAGAGAAACATTTGTGCTATACTTCAGCCATGAAGTTGAGTCAGTACGCGAAACAGCAGGGCATGAGCTATCGAACGGCGTTACGGCGGTGGAAGACTGTACTCATTTCAGGGCTATCAATCGCCCATTGGCCCCATTATCGTGACCGAGGAGCCCCTAAAAAGGCGCATGTCATCCAACGAGTGGCAATGTATGCCCACGTCTCCTCGTATGAGCATCGACCCAACTGAGAGTGACAGATAGAACAGCTAGAGGACTATTGTGCGGCCAAAGGCCATTAGATTGCCGCCGTCAAAGAAGTGGCATATTGAAACCTGAGGAACCAGAAGAGTCATGAGGTTGGTTGAGCAGCATATCATTGCAAAGATAGACCCCCGGTTCGCACATATTGATGGAGCGGCCTTTGCCTCGAAGAATTTGTACAATCAGGCGAATTATCAGATTCGGCAAGCCTTCATTCACGAGGGCAAGTACTTGTCCTACGCCGAAATCTTCCACAGGCTCAAGACCTATGAAGCCTACTGTGCTCTGCCTCGCAAAGTTTCCAACTCTATCTTAATCCAGCTCGACAAAAATTGGAAAGCCTTCTTCGCGGCACAGGTCGAGTGGCACGAGCATCCAGAGAAGTTCTTGGGTCGCCCACAGTTACCCAAATATAAACACAAAGAGCGGGGCAGGAATATCCTTATCTACGATATGCAGGCGATTTCCAAACGTGCATTGAAGCACGGCGTGATTTCTCTTTCAGGATTAGGGGACGTGGTGGAGGTGGTCTACCAAAAAGCGATTGCGCCTGCGCAGGTGGACCCGAGTTTGGTAGCAGCCCTTGATCTTGGGGTGAATACGCTTGCTGCCGTGACCTCAACGAAACAGGCCTTCCAGCCTCTTCTCATCAATGGCCGACCTCTTAAAAGCTTGAATCAGCACTATAATAAACAACGCGCCCACCATCAAAGCCACCTTGCTAGGCAGAGCCATTTTACTTCCCGCAAACTTGATCAGATTACGACGAAGCGTACGCGCCGTGTCAATCACTACTTACATACGGCAAGCCGCCGGATCATAGATCGGTTAATCGCGGAAGGTATCGGAACATTGGTAATCGGGTTGAACCCGCTGTGGAAGCAAGGGGTAGAAATAGGCCGTAAAAACAACCAGCAATTTGTCCAACTGCCTCGTGCTCGTTTCATCACTATGCTTCGCTACAAAGCAGAGCTGGTCGGAATCCGCGTGGTGGTCGTCGAGGAGAGCTACACGAGTAAGGCTTCTTTCCTAGACCTGGACCCCATCCCCGTTTACAAACCGGAGCGGAGAGACAAGCCGAACTTTAGCGGCAAGTGGGAAAAGCGGGGGTTATACCGTGCCTCAGATGGTCGTCGTATCAATGCGGATATTAACGGCAGTTACAACATTTTGCGCAAAGCATTCCCCGACTCCTTTCATAGGCAGGGGATAGTGGCCACGGCAGTTTGGCCCCGACGGCTTGCCGTCTGAACAAGAGCTTATGTCATCATTTGTCATGGGTTTGCGGTACTGTTAGAATAATGAGGAAGGATGTTTACGGCAATGAAGGGTAGGATCTCCAGAGGAGTAACCTCATGACAACGCGACCTGCACTTGACCGCTATTCGAGACAAACCTTATTCGCGCCTGTCGGTAAGCAAGGACAGGAGCGTCTACAGGCCTCTTCAGTCGCCATTATAGGCTGTGGTGCGCTGGGCACTGCTCTCGCGAACAATCTCTGCCGCGCCGGTATTGGAAGGCTGGTGATCGCCGATCGTGACTATATCGAACTGAACAACCTGCAGCGGCAGATTCTCTTCGACGAGGATGATATCGCGCGCCGGCTCCCCAAGGCAGTCGCTGCTGCCGAAAAGCTGCGCCGCGTCAACAGCAGTGTGAGCATCGAGGCGCTGGTAGAGGACATTAATACCGATGGTATTGAGTCATTGGTACGCGATGTGGACCTGGTACTTGACGCGACGGATAACTTTGAGACGCGCTACCTGCTCAATGATGTATGTATAAAATACAATCGTCCATGGATCTATAGCGCTGTTATTGCCTCGTATGGAGTAACTATGAATATCCTACCTGGTGATACCCCTTGCTTGCGCTGTATATTCCCAGAAATGCCACAGCCCGGAACGAGTCCCACCTGCGATACTGCGGGTGTACTTAACGGCATCGTAGGGGCAATTACAGGCGTTGCCTCCAGCGAAGCATTGAAGATACTATTGAAAGACGAGAAAGTAAGCCGGGCCATGTTCTGGATGGATGTGTGGGAGAATACAAGTGAGCGTCTTGAATTGCCGCGCCAGCCTGACTGCCCTGCGTGCGGGCAACACCACTATGAGTTTCTCGATTCACTCAATGGAGCCAGCAGCACAAGCCTCTGTGGGCGCAACGCGGTCCAGGTCCGTACAGCAATACATGGGGCATCTCTTGATCTAGCGGGATTAGCGGAGCGCCTGCAATCTGTTGGCCAGGTGAGCTATAATCAGTATCTCCTGCGTTTTGTGGTCGACGACTATGAGCTGACTGTTTTCCCCGATGCCCGTGCGATCATCAAGGGAACCGATGATGCCCAGGTTGCGCGCTCGGTATACGCGCGCTACGTGGGCATGTAAACTTACCAAATCGCGGCGAAGGCCCCTGGCTTGAGCCATGGGGATGAAAGCCGCGCTGCCGTTAGGCAGAAAACGTTCGACATAGGTTCTACTTTGTACTAGAATGATGCCATGCGTAAAATGTTTCAGTACCGGATATTCCCAACGAAGAAGCAAGCGAAAGCCCTGGAAGGCGTTCTTGAAGAATGCCGTTGGCTGTATAACCACCTGCTTGCAAAACGCCGTGATGCCTATGAGCAGGACGGGATATCCTTGTCGCTCTATCAGCAGCAAGAAACATTTTCCAT
>WNGD01001764.1_pt1 | contig 23547 bp, 17 predicted proteins | sample 5400671 | NCBI WGS metagenome assembly WNGD01 (sample SAMN13153369, study PRJNA577476) | soil metagenome | isolation source: 40 cm soil or saprolite under grassland replicate 2 | place: USA:California | collected 2016-06-15
TCTGGCGCCGTTGGGTGGTTCGGGCGGTGCAGGTGCTGCGGGAGCGCGGTATCGAGGTCAAGCACGCGGACCACGCGGTTGCGCGACAGTTCCTGACGCCCGAGGAGTACTCCGACCTGTGTGTGCAGGCGGGGTTCGCCCGACCGTCCGTCGACTTGGTCAGGATCGAGATGCCGCCCGAGAGCATGCGCGACATCGGCCGGTTCTCTCTCTTCATTGAAGGAGCGCTGCCAGGCGTGCCGCTCGAGGAGGGCTCCGCGGCGCTGGAGAAGGGGCTGGAGCGGGCGATGGACGAGACGGGCGTGTGCGGCGTGCCGCGTAACTGGTTGGAGTGCGTCGCCAGAGCACCGTAGGTCAGTCCGCCGGCTCGCTCAGAAAGTCGAGTCGCGCGTGGGCCGCGCGTAGCGCCGCCTCTACCGCCTCCGGCCTCTCCCCCCGCGCGAAAATGAATCCTGGGTAGCGCGACCCTTCGGGCCACGGCACGAGCGTCTGCCCGGGGTGCGCGGTGATCACGACCTCCTCGACGAGCGGCACGGCCCGCGCCGCATCCAGCCCCCGCACTTCCCGCAGCACCCCCGCGGCCGGCACCGGAATCATCATGACCCCGGACGCCTGCCGCTCGCGCTCCAACGTCGGCAGCGCCATGCCCAGCGCGTGCCGAATGATGATCTCCTCGAGGGACAACGTTTCCCCTTTCCCCTTTCCCGTTTCCCCGGTGTCAAACCGCAACGCCCCGCTACACCTCCCTCCGATCGGCCGCGCGGCGAGCTCGATCAGCCACGCCCCCCGGTCGTTGTGGCGGACCTCGGCGTGGATCGGTCCTTCCCGGAGCCCGAGCGCGCCGACCGCCGCCTGCGCGCACGCGACGACTTGCTGCTGTGCCGTTTGTGCGAGGCGTGATGGTGTGACGTAGATCGTCTCCTCGAAAAACGGGCCGTCGAGCGGGTCGGGCTTGTCGAAGATTGCGAGCACGGTCAACGCGTCTTGCGTCACGAGACCCTCCACCGCGACCTCGCGACCGGGCACGAACTCTTCGACGAGGATCGAGCGGGATGCGGGAAGCGGGATGCGGGATGGGGCCGTGTCGCCTCCCGCATCTCGCATCTCGCATCCCGCGTTCTCGAGGATTCGCTTGACGCGCTGGAAAGCGCCAACGAACGCCTCCGGCGTGTCGGCGCGGACGACGCCACGCGACGCCGACAGCCGCAACGGTTTCAGCACGCAGGGGTACGCGGCGCTGCGCGAGACGCCTTCCGGATCCGCCGCGGTCGTGAGGAGCTCGAACCGGGGAACGGCCACACCGGCTGCGGCGAGCAGCTGCCGCTGGCGGTGCTTGTCGCGCGCCGCTTCGGCCGCCGCTACCGGATTCCCGCGCAGCCCGAGCTCCTCGGCAATGGCCGCGGCGACGACGGCGGTGTCGTCGTCCACCCCTACGACGCCGTGCACGGGATGCGTGCGCGCGAACGCCCGGGCCTGCCCGGCGGCGCGCGCCGGGTCGGCGAAATCCAGGGTGACGAGTCCGGTGGGGTTGGCCCGCTCGAAGGTGCTCGGCCGTTCGGACGCGACGGTCACGTCGACGCCGAGCCGGCGCGCCGCTTCGACGAACGCGACCGTGCGGTAGGTGACGGTCGGCAACAGCAACAGCAGCCGCACTGCTACTTCTTCGCGGCGGCGAAGTAGGGGTTCGAGCCCGCGGTGTGGTCGGTGATGTCGACGATGCCCTTCACCTCCGGGACATGCTGCTGCAGCATGGCTTCAATGCCCTGGCGCAGGGTGACGTCCGCCATCCCGCACCCCTGGCAGCCGCCGGCCATGCGGACCATGACGACGGCGTCCTGCACGTCGATCAACTCGACCCGCCCGCCGTGCCGCGCGACCATGGGATTCACTTGGCTGTCGAACAGGTCCGCGACGCGCTCGTACAGCGCGTCGTCGGCGGTCGCACTCCCCCCCTTGGCAGGTGCGACAGGCTTGGACGCCACCGCCGGCTGGCCGCTCGCGAGCGCCGCGCGGATCGCCTGGCCGACCGCCTTGCCCACCACGGGCCAGGGGGCGGGGCTGCGCTTCACCACCGTGACGAGGTTGCCCGACACGATGATCTCGCTCACGTCCGCCTCCGGGATGGCGAAGATCGCCTCCGCGAGGGGAGAGCCGCGCGCTTCGTCGGACGAGGCAAACCGCCGCACGCCGCCGGCGTGCAGTGGCTCGCTCACCAGAAACTTGCAGCGGCCGTTGTCGATCGGCTCGGCGGTGATGCGGAGGTCGGCGGCGCTCATGGTCGAAACCTACCCCGCTGCGCCCGTCGACGCGGGCACAGGTCGCATCTGTCGCGCCGCCTGTACCATGTTACGGAGCGCCGGCAGCGTCTCCTCCCACCCGCGCGTCTTCAGGCCGCAGTCGGGGTTCACCCAGATCTGGCGGTCGCCGAGCACCTCCTGCATGCGCTTGAGCGCCTGCACGATCTCGGTGGTAGTCGGCACCCGGGGAGAGTGAATGTCGTAGACGCCCGGCCCGATCTCGTTGGGATACCGGTACTCTTTGAAGCCTTCCAGCAGCTCCGACCCGGAGCGCGCGTTCTCGATCGAGACCACGTCCGCGTCCATCTTCTCGATCACGCGGATGACGTCGTTGAATTCGCTGTAACACATGTGGGTATGGATCTGGGTCGCGTCCGACACCCCGGCGGTCGCCAGCCGGAACGCATTCACCGCCCACTCGACGTACCCCGGCCACTCGGCCCGGCGCAACGGCAGGCCCTCGCGCAGCGCCGGCTCGTCGATCTGGATCACCCGAATACCCGCCGTCGCCAGGTCCGTCACCTCGTCGCGGATCGCGAGGGCCAGCTGCTTGGCCGTCTCCGCCCGCGGCTGATCGTCGCGCACGAACGACCACTGCAGGATCGTGACCGGGCCGGTGAGCATGCCCTTCACCGGGCGCGCGGTTTTGGACTGCGCGAACGTGCTCCAGCGCAGCGTCATCGCCTTGGGGCGCGAGACGTCGCCGTAGATGATCGGCGGCTTCACGTAGCGGCTGCCGTACGACTGCACCCAGCCGTGCTCCGTGAACGCGAACCCTTCGAGCTGCTCGCCGAAATACTCCACCATGTCGTTGCGCTCAAACTCGCCATGCACCAGCACGTCGAGCCCGAGCTCTTCCTGCAGCTTGAGCGTGCGCGTGATTTGCTCCGCGATGAACGCGTCGTACTCAACGGGCGTCAGCTTCCCGTCATGCAACTTCTTGCGGGCGGCCCGCACCTCGGCGGTCTGCGGAAACGAGCCGATCGTGGTCGTCGGGAACAGCGGCAGCCGTAGCTGCTTCTTCCGCCGCGCGGCGTGCGGCGACGGGCGGCGCATGTCGTGCTCGGTGACCCCCCGGGCACGTTGCTTCACCGCCGGGTTGTGAATGCGTCGTGAGGTACGCCGCCCGGCGAGCGCGCGCGTGTTGGCGTCGAGCTGCGCCGTCACGCTGTCCCGCCCGTCACGCAAGGCCCGCGTGACGGTCGCCACCTCGACCAGCTTCTGTTTCGCAAAGGCGAGCCAGCTTTTCAATTCGCTGTCGAGCCGTGTCTCCAGGTCGAGATCGATCGGCACGTGCTGCAGCGAGCACGACGGCGCCACCCACAGCTGAGCCGCGCCGGCGCGCTCCTGAGCGTCCTCGAGCTGGCGCAGCACGGCCACGAGATCCGCCTTCCAGATGTTCCGCCCATCGATCACACCGAGAGACAGCACCTTTCCTTCGCGCCCGCCCCCGGCCGGCCACGCCTGGAGCAGCGCGTCCAAGCGGCCCCCCCCGGCCGCGCGGACCGCATCGAGGTGCAGCCCGGCGACCGGCAGCTCCAGGGCCGTCGACAGGTTGTCGTCGAGCGCCGCGAAATACGTCGCGACCAGGATCTTCAGCTTGGGCACCCGCTCCGCCAGGAACCGGTAGGCGCGCTCGAACGCCGCGCGCTCGGGCGGCGTGCGGTCGAGCGCGAGGCACGGCTCGTCGAGCTGGACCCAAGTCGCGCCGGCGGCGGCAAGGCGCGACAACACCTCCGCGTACACAGGCAGCAGCGCGTCGAGCAGCGTGAGCCGGTCGAAGCGCGCCGTGCGCGCCTTGCCCAGGAGCAGGAACGTCACCGGTCCGATCAGCACGGGCTTGGTGTGGATGCCCAGCGCCTTCGCCTCCTGGAAGTCGTCCACGGGTTTCGAAGACGAGAGCCGGAACGCCTGTCCCGGCTCGAATTCGGGCACCAGGTAGTGGTAGTTCGTGTCGAACCACTTCGTCATTTCCATCGCCGTGACGTCCCGCCCGCCCGACTGCACGCCGCGCGCCATCGCGAAATACGTGTCGATGTCCACCGGGCCGCCGGCCCAGCCGTACCGTTTCGGCACGGCACCGACCAGCGCGCACGTGTCGAGCATGCGGTCGTAATACGAGAAATCGTTCGACGGGATGAGATCGATGCCGGCATCCTGCTGCAACCGCCAATGGCGGGCGCGCAGCTCGGCGCCGGTCTTGAGGAGGTCCGGCAAGGAGACCTTGCCGCCCCAGTAGCCTTCGGTGGCGCGCTTCAGCTCGCGCGCGGCGCCGAGGTGCGGGAATCCGAGATTGTGGGCGATGGGCATAGGGTCTGAAATCTACCTACGCCCGGGGCCGGAAGTAACGCGCCCGCGCCGACCGGCGCGGCCTCAGGGCTTGTGCGGGTTCGGGGGTGGCTTGTGGGGGTTCGGGGGTGGCTTGTTGGGGTTCGTCTGCCCCGGTGGCACCCAGCCGTCGGTGCGCCCTGGCGGCGTGCCGCCGGCAGCACGCGCCAGACCCGCCGCCGCCTGCGCCGGAGTCGAGCCCCGCGCCACGCCCGCCTGGACCTGGCCGGGCAAGCCGAGCAGGTCGCTCGCCGACCGGCCGGCGGTGATCATCCCCTCCACCAGTTGGAGCGCCTGTGTCGCCGGCACGCCGAGAGCCGCCAACGTGGCGGCCACCCGGAGCGTGATTGTGGGGTCCTGTGGCGGCTGGCTCACCCGCACCAGCTCCGCCACCTGGCTCGTACTGAGCCCCGCGTTGAGGGCGTCGGCCCCGCCTTCCACTACGTCGCCGCTCGGTGCGGCGATACCCGCGTCGCGCACGGCCGCCATCGCCTCGGCGAGACGTCCGGCCAAGGCGCGCACCGCCGCGATCACGCGATCGCCCGGTACTCCCTTCGCCGCACCCTCGACCGCCTTCTGCAGGAGCGGATCGACCGGGAGGCCATGTGTCGCGGCGTCCGCCGCGATGCTCCGGACAGCCCGTTGCACCTGCGGTGAAACACGCCCGTCGAGCCGCGCCTGCACGTCCTGGGCGCGGAGTCCGCCCGCGAGGGCGGTCGCCACGACCAGGGTGAGGGCGAGTCGGATGATCCTCACAGCGTGTGCGCTCCTTGCGCGGTCACGGCAACGACGCTGTTCCGGCGGCCGAAGCCGTCGTCCACAGCTGGGGCGCCCGGATCCACCACCCAGCGCGCACCATCCACGACGAATGCGTATTGGTGCTGGCCGACGGGGAGCGCAAGGGTGGTCGTCCACACACCGCTCGTCCCGGCGGGCACGAGTGGCGCGGCGCTGCGGTCCCACTGATTGAATGTACCCGCCACGGCGACGCGTCGCGCGCCGGGCGCGTACAGCACGAACCGCACGAAGACGGAATCGTGCGTGCCGCCGCGGGCTTGGGTGCCGGGTCCCGGCTCTGGCGCGGCCGGGGGCCGCCCAAGCAGCAGAGCCAGGGCGGCTGCCACCGCCAGCGCGCCAGCCCACACAGTCCACGGGCGGACCCGCAGCCGCAGCTCCACGTCTCGCGGCGTGTTGAGCCACCGCCCGACGCGACGGGCGGGGGAAGCAGCGTGGCGGCGGACGGCGGCCATCACGCGATCCTCGAGCGCCGGCGACAGCGCGACCGGCGCGCGGTCCACCGCGGCGACCAGGCGCAACGCGTCCTCACCCTCGGCCCGGAGCTCGGGCGGCAGCTCGGCGAGTGACAGCTCGCCGTCGAGCACCCGCTTCACCAGAGGATGATAACCCGTCGTCATAGATGCGCCCTCATCAGGTCCCGCAGCCGGTCGTACGCGCGATGCATCCGCATCTTGAGCGAGGCCACGGTCGCGCCCGTGATCCCCGCGATCTCCTCGTACGCCAACCCTTCCGTGTGCTTCAGCACGAACACCTCGCGCTGCTCCGGAGTCAGGTGCTGGAGCGCCCGCTCCAATGCGTGCGCGCGTTCCACCTGCTCGTACTCGCCGTCCGGCCGCTCGGGCGCCGCAAACATCTCATCCGTCGAATCGAGCGGCCGTTCCTCTCGTTGCCGGCGCCGCTTCTCCGCGAAGCAGCGGTTCCGCAGAATCAGGAACAGCCACCCCGCAAACTTGTCCGGCTCGCGGCAGTCCGCCAGCCGATCGAACGCCCGCACCAGCGCGTCCTGCACCGCATCCTCGGCCACGTCCCGGGAGCCGAGCATGCGCGACGCGTAGCGCGCGTAACGATCGCGGTAGCGCCGCACCAGGACGGCGTAGCGCTCTACGTCGCCCGCCAGCACCGCCCGCACGACTTCCGCATCCGTCGCCTCACCCTCGAGACCCAACAGGACCCCCCATCGCCGGAAGTGATGCAGGTGATGGTAGAGGACCGGGGTGTCGCGGGCAACCAGTCCCACCCTAAAGAGTCGCTACCCGAAGGTTTAGTAACGCCCTGCCTCGTAGGCACTTGCGGCCGCAAGCGTTACCCGACCCCCGCTTCAACAGTCTTCATGGCGTCATGCCCTACGACACGACCTTGGTGGCGAACCGACATCTGGGGATTGAGGTCGCCCTCCCAGACCGGGGCCCCACCTCATGGCATAGAGGAGGGTTGGAAGATGCGTAAGCTTCTCGGGTGGGCGGCCGCGCTTGCGCTGCCGACGTTGCTGGCGGCGCAGACGCCACAGATCCCCAACGACGCCGCGTCTCAAACGGCCAAGGACAAGGTCACGCTGCACCGCCAGAGCCCGCAGCGCGGCCCGGCGGACGAAGCGTCGCAGACGGCCAAGGACAAAGTGGCCGAGCACCGCGCGACCGAGCGGCGGGGTGAGGTAGTCGGGCTCGACAACCGGCCCACGTGGATCGCGAAGCCACCGGCCCAGCGGGCGCAGCCGGGGGTGTCTCCCGCCACGCCGCCCGCGGCTCGCCCGCCGCAGCCGGCCATGCCGGCCCAGCCGCCTGCGAGGCCGTTGGATCCGGGCCAGTCGGGCAATCACCGACCCTAGCAGTCAGCAGGTACCGTTTTAATCCATAGAGTAGGGGCGCAGGCTGTTGCGCCCCTACTCGCTTTCCGCGCCGTTTCCGTCCCGCCCGGCGCGGGCTAGCTTTGCAGCCGTGAGGCGGGGGATCGTCGTGCTGCTGGTGGCGGCGAGTACGCACGCAGCGCCAGCAGCGGCCCAAGTCGATGGGTCCGTCGGCGTGGGCGCGGGTACCGTGCGCTATCCCGGGGGAGCGAGCTTCGGCTCGGCCATCCTCTCGCCCAGCGTTCGATACACGAGTGCAGCATTCGTCGCGGACCTTTCGAGCTCGATCGCATCGCTCCCCGACGCGGAATGGGCCGGGCTGGGCCTGGCCGATTTGTCCGCGGCCACCGCGCCCTCCGCCGGCGGACGCCAGCTTGGGGTCGAAGCGATCTTCGCGGGCACCACGCGCACGGGCGCCGGCCCGACCGCGGCGGCGCACGCCGTGGGGGAGTTGCGCTGGTCCGCTGCCACCTGGGGAGCCGGGATCGCGGCCGGTCCGTCCACCGGGTTGATTTCGGGTGCGCTGCCCGTGACGGCTCTCCACACTCGCGCGCGCGTGTGGTGGCGACCCAGTGACGCCGTGACATCGCCGACTGTGCAGCTAGGCGTGGAGCCGACCCACTTTCCGGATGGCTGGTTCACGGACGCGAGCCTGGGCGCCACTTTCGAGCGCGGTCGCGCGGTCGTATCCCTCTGGACCGTGGCACGCCTCTCGTCCACGTACCGCTCGACCGCGGCGGGCAGCGCTTCCCTGCAGGTGTTCGTGAGGCCACGCGTGTCGTTGGAGCTCGGGGGCGGGAGCTCGCTCAGCGAGCCCTACCAGGGGCTGCCTCGCTCCGGGTTCGTCACGTTCGGTGTGCGCTTTCACAAGTCTCCCCGCCCGCCACGTGTCGCCGTCCCCCGGTGGGCCCCCCTCGTTCCGGAATTGCGTGGGGACAGCCTGGTCGTGCGGTTCCGGATGCCCGACGCCCGCTCGGTCGCGATCGCGGGCGACTGGAATACCTGGCAACCGGTGCGGCTGCGCCCCGTGGGCGACGATGTCTGGGAGGGCGCCCTCCGGCTCCGCCGTGGGTTGTACCACTTCAACCTGCAGGTGGACGGGTCGGAGTGGGTCGTTCCCAACGGTGTGGCGACGGTCCCCGACGGGCTGGGTGGGATGGTCGCGGTGCTGATCGTGCCCTAAAGAGCTAGACGCGTAGACGCACAGACGCGTAGACGCACAGGGGTGTGCTTGACGGCCCTTGCAGCGGCCCCTACTCTCGAAGCGGCGTGCGGTTTCCTCCTCCCTCCCTGAGGTAACTATGGGAAAGATCAACTGGGGTCGCGTGGTGCTGGGCGGGCTGCTGGCGGGGGTGGTGCTGAACATCGTCGATTGGCTCACCTACGGGGTGTGGCTGAAGGCGGACATGGCCGCCGCGATGACGACGCTCGGCAAGTCGCCGGCCGCGATGGACAGCGCGATTCCGCTGTGGGTGGCGCTCGATTTCGTGTCGGGGATCGGCTTGCTGTGGGTGTACGCGGCCATCCGGCCGCGGTTCGGCGCGGGAGTGAAGACGGCGCTGATCGCGGGGCTCGCGGTGTGGTTCTTCGTTGGGCTGCTGCACGCGATCGGCGAATCACCGATGGGGTTCATGCCGCAGCGACTCATGGTGATCGGGACGTGCGTGGCGTTGATCTCGCTGCCCGTCGCGACCGTCGCGGGAGCGTACGTCTATAAGGAGATGTAAGGAGATGTAGGGATAAGAACGGAGGGGCGCAGCGTGCTGCGCCCCTCCGTTTCCATTGTCTCAGGGAATAGGGGGGGTGCAGTTGCTCTCGAAACCGCGCCCGTTGCACTCCGCGTCGGGGATGGGCATAACGACCGGGACACTGCCACCGGAGACCTGTAGTGGGATGGTGCTCAACCGGCCGAAGCGTCGGGCATCGACCCAGCGCGTACCCTGCTCCCAGAGAAGTGAATACCGGCGGTTGTACAGCAGCTCCGTGATGAACGCGGCGTCGGTACTCGCGATGGTCAGCGTCGTCGGCGCGAGCTTTCCCGCATTGACGCGGACCTGGTTGATGTCGCTCAAGGCCGTGACCTTGCTTCCCGCAAACCACTGGGCCTCAGCGTCGAGCAATACCAACTCCTCGTTCCTGATGATGGGTATTTGGTGAGCCGGGTCGGCTTTGCCTGCCGTGAAGTAAACCTTGAATTTCAGCGTACCAGGGATGGGAATTCCGCCGAGTCGCTGCACCACGAGCGCCGAATCGATTTTGTCCAGCACGCGCTGATCGCGGACCTTGCCCGGCACGGGCTGTGTGTCGGCATTGAAGACGTTGGAGTCGAGCGCGAAGTACGTGTCGCCGTTCAATGGCTCCGAGAGCCCGTTCGAAATGTCTCCGGCGGCGTTGGAGAAATCGAAGTACGCGCCCGCTGCGAATGCTGCCGCGGTCGTGGCGCTCCGGTCGAGGAATGAGCTATCCAAGGCGGCGAGCGCCTGGGCGTAGCAGGAGGTCCCGCACGCCGCCGCCGTAGCCCGCAGGATCGTCGCCTTGGCCGCCACCGCCCGATTGAAACGCTTGAACGTACCCGGCGTCTCGAAGCCCGTAAGTCCGGGAGGCGTCGGAAACGGGAACGCGGCGCTATCCGCGTCTGCGGTCCGCAAATCCGCCAGCGCATTGTCCAACAGCCCAAGAGCGTAGCCGTACACGCTGTCCTTGCTTACGAAGGGCGCGGGAGCGGCATTCACCGCCCGATCGGCGTCCACAGGCGCCCCCAGCGAGTCGCGCGTGAGAATCACATACAGGAAGGCGAGCGCCTTCATAGTGTTCGCCATGCCGCGGGAGGCGGCCTTCTCGCCGGCGGACAGATCCGCGTTTCCAGCCACTCCATTCAAGTAGATGTTGATGTTGCGGATATTCTGGTAGCGGTCGCCCCACAGCGCGCCGCCGAATCCCCCTCCCTGCAGGGGTCCGTAGAACGGCTCCTGGTAGTCGGGCTGGTTGTTGCCCGAGAGGTTGATGCCCTCCCGGCCCATCGAGCCGAGGCGCCAGATGTATTGCTGGATGCCGGTGCGGGCGCTACCGAAGATGCCTATCGCCGCCGCGGACAACCGATCCCGCGTGGGATTAGCAAGCAGGGAGTCGAGGAGTGGTTGGTTCGTGTTCGTGACGTTGAAGAAGTCCGAGCACGCGGCACCCGCGAGCAATGCGCCCAGGGCGGTGCCGACCGTCGCCAACCGGCGGAGAGACAGTATGGTGGTCATGGTCAGAACCCCGCCGTGATGGAGAAGAAGAAGCTGCGCTCCGGCGGATACGGACCGAGGTCGATATTCCGCACGATGGCTTGCTGACCGTAGTTGCTCACTTCAGGATCGTAGCCGAAGTAATTCGTGAAGAGCAGCAGGTTCCGCCCGGTGACGCTCACGCGAGCAGTGCGCGCGCCGAACCAGTTGGCGAAGCGCTCGGGCAGGTCGAGGGCAATGCTTGCCTCCCGGAGCTTCAGGAACGTGGTTGACTGGATGAATGCCCCCGCGGTGCCGTAGGTGTTGCAGGCGTCGTAGCGTGCCTGCCCTGCCGGCGTGGCCTGGTCGGGAGCGAGCCCATTGCAATCGTAGAGCGACAGCGTCTGGTTCTGCGCCACGCCCCCCGCCTGCCAGTCCCACAACATTGAAAGCGACAGCCGTCGGAATGTCACGTCGTTCGAGAACCCCATGCGGAACCGTGGGTTGGTCTGCCCGAAGTAGCGGTTCACGTACGCGCAGTCGTCGGGCGTCGGCGTGCAGGTGCCCGGCACCGTGTCGGTCCCGATGATCTGCGAGATGGGCTTGTCTTTCTGCACGAAGAACTCGCCATAGGCGAGGCCGAACCCTGCGTTGGCAGGGCGGAAACCACAGATGACCGCGTTGGGCTTGCATACGTCAGGCACGGGCAGCTCCTGGACCCGGTTCTTGAGCGACGTGAACGTCGTGCGGAACACCCAGTTCAAGTCCTTCCGCTGGATGGGCGTGATACCGGCGGCGATCTCGATACCCTCATTCCATAGGACGCCGCCGTTCAGGATCACGGTCGTGAAGCCTGTGTACGGCGGCGGGGTGCTCTGGAGCAGCAGGTCGTACGTGTGCCGCGAGTAGCCGGTCACCTCGAAGGTGGCCCGGCCGTGCCACAGCTGGCCATCCATGCCCACCTCGAACTCTTTGATGCGTTCGGGCTTGATGTTCGACGCGCCGAAGACGCCCTGGACCACGGTCCCGATCTGGCCGCCGATGACGGTGTTGGCCAGGGTCGTAAACTTTTGTCCGAACAGCGCCTGATTGCCGGTCTCGCCGTACGCGCCGCGCAGCTTGAGCTCGGTCCCCTCCCCTAGCAGGTTCGGGAAACGATACGAGGCGGAAGCCTTGGGGTAGAGGAAGTACTTGTTGATGTCGCCGTTGGCGCTGGAGCGCTCCGCACGCAGCCCGGCCGAGAGGAGGAGGCGTTCACGGAGCGTGAGGAATTCCTCCTGGCCGTAGAACGCGAGGGTACGGTCCTTGGTTTTCAGCTCAAACTGTTGGCCGAGCGCGGATCCCTGGTCGATGTTGGACTGGCCGGGTAAGAGCCCCTGGGCTACCACGCGCCAGCGCTCGAGCTCACGATCTTCCACCTGGACGCCGGCCGAGGTCGTCGCCTTGAACGAGCCGCCCGCCGGCGAGTACGCGTGAATGGCGTTGAGGTTCCAGTTCCACAGCCGACTGTTCGCGTTCCCGAGGGCAGCCGTGCCGGGAGTCGACGACGTCGCTTGGAAGAAGAGGGCCGGCGGCGCGAACACTTCGGTGGTCTGACTCAACAGATCCACGCCTCCCGATCCCACGAATCGCAGATTGTGACGATCCGTCTGGACGGCCTGGAAGCTGAGCGTGCCGCCACCCGTAAAGCGCGTGACGACTTCGTCGTTCTTGCCGAGCGCGATCGTTTGCAGTGGGTTCGACGACTTGTACGTGATCGCCGGTTGCACAAACCCGGCGCTCGTCGGCTCGATGGGAATAAACCCGGGGACGTAAGCGATCGCGTAGGTCGCGCTCGCGCCATCGTTGTCGTTGTTGGTAAAGCCCTTGTCGGTCTGGTTCCGGGTGAACGCCGTACTGAGGCTCAGCTGCAGTTTGTCGCTGAACGACTGGTCCACATTAGCGCGAAGGTTCTGCCGATCGTTGAAGGTGTTCTGGATGATGCCGCCATCCCGCTTGGTGCTCCCCGAGAGGAAGTAGCGCGTGTTCTCGGTGCCACCGCTGACGTCGATGCTCGTCTCGTACGCGACGGGCTTGTTCCCCGCGATTTCTTGCAGGTGGTCGTATGTGGGCAACTGGCCGTTCACTTCGTACGACCTGATGAGAGCGGTGTCTTCAGCGCTCGAGGCATACAGATCGAGCGCTTCGGCTTCGGTGAACGCGCGCGTCCCGGGCCCGCGCTGCAGCTCGAAGAAGCCCAATCGCTGTGTCACCGTCGCCCGCGCCTTACCCGCTTTGCCACGATTGGTCTTGACAATGATCACTCCGTTCGCCGCCTTGGACCCGTAGATGGAGGCCGCCGCCGCGCCGCGCAGCACCTCGATCGATTCGATGTCGTTTTGATTCAGGTCCGCCAGCCGGTTCACGGGATCGTCCTGCAATTCGCCGTTGCCGCGGTTCGACGAGCTGCCCGTCACCGTGAACAGTCCGGTCGGGAGAGAGGCGTCGCTGTAGAGTACGCCGTCTACGACGAACAGGGGATCCGGATTGCCGATCACGGTGTTGTTGCCCCGAATTTGGATCTGCGTCCCGCCGCCGGGCGCGCCCGAGTTCTGGCTGATGATCGCCCCGGGGACTCGTCCGGCGAGCGCGCGGTCGAGCGACGGTCCCGGCACCGCCGAGATCTCCTGCCCGGTCACATTGGTCGTCGCGATCGCGGCATTACGTCGTTCGATACCGGTCGCCTGGCCGGTGACGACCACCGCCTCGAGGTTGAACACGTCGGGCTCGAGCGCCGCATCCGCGGCGTTCTGGTCCGCCGGGACCGGTACCTCGCGTCGCTTGAACGCGATGCGGCGGAACACGAGCGTCACGGCGCCGGACGGCGCCGAGACCGCGTAGCGGCCCTCGGCATTGGTCACCGCGGCGAAGGCGGTGCCGGTCACGGACACGTTGACACCCGCGATCGCCTCGCCGTTCGTGGCCGATGTCACGCGGCCCGTGATCTGGCGCTGCTGCGCCGATGCGCCAAGCACACCGACGAGCGTCGCCAGCGCCAGCGTAAGTAGGGGAATGCGTGTTACCACGAAGGCCTCCTCGGAGGGTGCCACGAAGTCACTGAAGCCGCACGAAGCATGACATATGCTGCCGCCCGAACTGCGACCCCGCAAGGCGGGATGGGAGGTCGCGGATCGCGACAGAACATGCGTCCGGCCGCATAAAAAACCGCCGAGCGCGGGGGCGCGCTCGGCGGCTCTGATTGCAACACGGTCGTGCTAGGAGTTCAGAATCCCGCCTCCGTCCCGCAGCCGGCCGGCTTGGGAGACCGGGGATCGCAATCGAACGCCGGGAACGGGAACTTCGCGAACCGTTTCGCAGACCCGCTGCTCGTCGCTTCGGTCGGCAGGGTGCCGAGCCGTCCATACCGGCGCAGGTCGATCCAACGGTGCCCGCCCTCGAACATCAGCGAGTACCGCCGGTTGTAGAGGAGCTCGTCGAGCAGCGCAGGCTGTGTGACCGCCCCCGCATACGCCGGCAGCTTCCCAGACTTGATCCGGACGACGTTGATGTCGGCGACCGCCGCAGCCAGGTCGGCGACCCCTCCTTTCCCGATGTTGGCCTCGGCGCGCAGCAGGATCAGCTCTTCGTTCCGGATGATGGGAATCGGGTCGACGTTGGAATTGTAAATCGTGAACCGCAGTTGCGTGGTCAGGCCCTGGGTCGTCTTGGGGTTCGCGAGTGGCTCGGTCTTGCGGAGGAAGCGATCGTCCTTCGCGCCGCCACCTTGCAGCTGCGCATCGGTCTCGAGCGACGGGTGCGCCACGATGGCCCGACCGTTCGGATCGAACAGAGTGTTGGTCTGATCGCCGGAGACCGTGGCGTACGAGTGGTAGACGCCGAGGTTCAGATCGGCGGCGGTGTCGACGAACGAGCTGCTCAACGCCGTGAGCGCCGAGTCCCAGCACGCGGCGCAGCCAGTGCTCCCCAGGTACGCCAGGACCCGCGTCCGAAGCGCCCGGTTGAACCGGAGGAAGGACGTCGCCGTCGTGAACCCCGCGAAGCCTGGACTGAGCTCGAACGGGAACGCGAGGCCCCCAGCCCCATTGAGATGCGTTTCCGCCGAGTCCAGCAACCGCTCGATGTGCGCAAACACGGCGTCCTTCGTGACGATCGCCGCCGGCGGCGCGAGGGGATCCAGGTCGGTGGGGATGCCGGCACCGTTCGCGTCGCGGGTGTTGATCACCTGGAGATAATCCAGCGCCTGGATCGTCTCCGTAAACCCGCGAATGGCCTCCTTCTCCGCATCGGTCACCAGGGGCACCTTGGTCAGCGCTGCCAACTCAAGGTTTGCGTTGCGGATGTTTCGATAGGGATTGGCCCATAGATTCCCACCGAACGCGGGGCTGCCGCCATCCAGCGGCCCGACGAGCATCTCGGTCACAAAGCGCGGATCCGCAGGATCGAAGTTGTACGATTCCCGGCCGAGAATTCCCAGCAGGGAGACGTATCCGTTCTGCGCCTCAATGCCCGCGCGCGTGCCGAACAGCAACCCGCTCGCCACGGACATCACCTGACTCCGCGTGGGGTTGTTCACGAAGTCTTCGAGATTGGGACTGTTCAAGTTCCCCACGTCCAGATCCTTGCATGCCGCCAACACAACCAGGCCGAGCCAGGCCGGCAGCCACCGCATCACGTTCATCGTCGAGTACCTCGTTGGCGCCTTCATGATCAGAACCCCACGTCGATGGCGAACCAGAAGCTCCGGCTCGGCGGGAACGGCGTGACGTCGATGTTCCGGGCGATGGGCTGGTTCCCGAAGTTGCTCACTTCCGGATCGAGCCCGGTGTAGGGCGTGCTCGTGAACAGGTTCCGTCCACTCACGCTCAGACGGGCATACCGCGCGCCTTGCCAGAGGCCGCGGATGAAGCTCGTGGGAAGATCATACGTCAGTGTGACCTCTCGCAGCTTTAGGAAACTGGCGCTCTCGATGTAGTTCTTAGTGACCTTCGCAAAGCCCGCGAGGCGTTTTTGACCCACGGTCTTCAATGTATCCCCCGCGGCTGTAACGAGGGTGTCGCGTAGCGGGTCCGCGTAGTCCGGCATGACTTGTCCAAAGTCATAGAGCAGCTTCGTCAGGTTGAGAATCGAGCTGCCCTTCTGCCAGTCGAACAGGAAGTGCAAAGACAACCTCTTGTACGTCAGGTCATTCACGAACGACATTCTGAAGTCGGGGTTTGCGTCGCCGACCTTTCGGACGACGATGTCACCCACGCTCGCGCCAGGGTAACGTCCGGACGCGATGTCAGCTGCGGTGAGCGAGTCGTTACCCACCATCTGGGTCGATGACGCACCCTTCTCGACCAGAAATTGGCCGATCGACGCCCCGAAACCGCCTGCCCTGAACGGCGGGATCGGGAGTTCCGTTATGACACTGCGGTTGAGAGCGAAGGTCGTGCGGAACAACCAGTTCAGATCAGACCGCCGCACGGGAAGCAACCCGAAGGCAACTTCCACGCCGCGGGTACGCAGCTTGCCACCGTTGAAGATCTCGAAGTTGATGCCGCCGATCGGCGCCAACTGCCGAGGGAGGAGCAGGTCGCTGACGTTCTTCTGGTAGGCCGTGAACTCAACGTTCGCTCGGCTGTTCCATAGCGTGGCGTCGAAGCCCCCCTCGATCTCGCGCTCGCGTTCCGGTCCCAAGTCTTTGGCGCCCGTGGTGTCGCCCCCCACGGTGCCAGGCACGCCGCCGGTCTTGCCGGTGATCCGTAGCGACGTGAATTTCTGCGCGTAGAGGGGCTCGTTTCCCGATTCGCCGTACGCCGCCCGCACCTTGAACTCGTCCACGAAGCCTGCCGGTCGCACAAACCGATACGAAGCGGATGCCTTCGGGAAGTAGTACAGCTTGCTGGCGTCGGCGTTCAAACTGCTCTGGTCTGCTCGGATCCCGGCAGTCAGGAGCAGACGCTGGTCATGAGCCAGGAACTCCTCCTGCGCGAAGAATCCGAGATCCTTGATTTCCGAGCGAGGCTCATCGATTTCGATTCTGACACCGGAGGCCACGTTCTGCTGACCCGCCGTCAGGTTGAAGCTCGAAATACGCGAGATGTCGAGCCGGCGGCGCGCGTACTGCAGGCCGATCGAGGTCGTTGCAGCGAAGGCGTTGCTGCCCGGCGTAAACGTGTGCACCGCGCTGGTGTTCACGTTCAGGTTCAGATTGTCGGCGTTCGACAGGAGCGATGTTCCAGGCTCGCCGTCGTTGGGTTCGAATTGCAGCTCCGGCGGGAAAAACAGCGTATTCGTCTGGGAGAACAGGTCCGCTCCGGCGGCTGCGATGAGGCGCAGAGAGTGCCGCGGTGTCTGCACGGCGTCCCACTGCACGTTGGCCCCCCCGATAAACCGCCACACATTCTCGTCGTTTTTCATCAGTGCCGCGGTCTGCACCGGGTTGCTCGGGACGAATGGATTGAGCGCGAACGTGTCTCCCGGTAACCGCCCGAGGTTGACGAAGCTCGGAGTGGCCGACAGCACCACGTAGAAGCTCGTGCCCGAGTTGTCGTTGTTGGTGAGCCCGCGCTGGGCGAGGGTGCGCGTGTAGCTCGTGTTGAGGCTCGCGCGGACACGTGGTCCCAGTCGCTGATCGAGGTTCAGGCGTATCGCCTGCCGCTGGAACCCGGTGTTGTCGATGATGCCGCCGTCGTCCTTCGATGTCGCGGACGCGAAGTACTGGGTGTTCTCCGTCCCACCAGACAGGTTGAGTCCCGTCTCGTACGAGAGGGGCTTGCGCCCTGCCAGCTCGTCTTCGAGGTCGAACGCCCGGCCCGGCGCGTACCCCGGCAGTCCGAAGTACGGGTTTGTGGAGTTCGCTCGGAAGTACTTGGCAGCGCTGGAGCCGAACGCCGCGACGGCGGCCGTCGAGTCTCGGAAGATCCGCTGGCCAAACTTGTTCGAGATCTCGAAGAAGCCAAACTTTTGGGAGACGTTGAACTGCGGGCCGCCGACTTGGCCGCGCTTTGTCCGGATTACGACCACACCGTTTGACGCCTTCTGCCCGTAGATCGCCGATGCCGACGCCCCGCGCAGGATTTCCAGGCTCTCGATGTCGTTGGGGTTGAGATCGGCGATGCGATTCACCTGGGCATCCTGGTTGAGCGACGGATTCGATCCCCCGGATGCGGCCGTGACGGCGTTCTGGTTCGAGGGAATCGCGACGTCGCTCACGATCACGCCGTCCACGACGTACAGCGGCTCGGCCGTCGCGTTGACAGAGGTGACGCCACGCAGGCGGACCTGCAGACCGCCTCCGGGCGCCCCCGAGTTCTCTTGGATGTCGGCACCCGCCACCTTGCCCTGAAGCTGTTGCTCGATGCTGGCCGTCGGCGTATAGCCCAGATCCGTCGCGGACACGGTCGCCACGGCATTACCCGCGTTCCGCCTCTCGACCCCCGTCGCGAGGCCGGTGACCACGACCGCTTCCAGATTGAACACGTCCTGCTCGAGCGTGACCTCGACGCGGTCCTGGCTCGCCGCGACCAGCACCTGACGGCGCTGGTAGCCGATGTGTCTCACGACGAGCGTGACGTCGCCCGCAGGCGCTGCGAGCGAGAATTCCCCTCGATCGTTCGTGACCGCCACGATCGGGGCGCCGACAACGGAGACGTTGGCCCTCGCCACTGGCTCGCCGCCCACGGCTACCGTGACCCGGCCGGTGATCTGGCGTTGCTGCGCCCACGCGCGTGGGGCTCCTGCAGCTGCCACCAGCGCGAGCGAGACAAGCAAAGAGCGCTGTACCACGGTTCCTCCCTACCTAGTGCACAGGGGTATCAGCTCTGCCGCACGAAAATTCAACGACCGCTATGTTGCGCGCGATTCCGGAGGTCCGCAAGGAGGGAGAAGAACCGGCTCGGGCGTCACTGGTGCTTGTGCTCGTGCCGGCGCGTGGCGGAGAGCGCCCGGGGGATACCTTAATGGTCACCATGTTCGACGTCGCCGTCGTCGGCGCCGGCCCCGCCGGGGCGACCGCCGCGCTCACCCTCGCCCGACGCGGGCTCAAAGTCGCGCTCCTCGAGAAGGACACGCTGCCGCGCTACAAGACCTGCGGAGGCGCGCTCGTCGGCCGCGCGCTCGCCCTGCTGCCGCCGGACGTCGAGCGGGTGCTCGAGCGGCGGTGCGGGCAGGCCGAGCTCCACCTGCTCGACGCGAACCAGCACTACCGCGCCACGCGCCATCCGCCTGGCCCGCCGATCATGACCATGACCATGCGCGACCGGCTGGACCACCTGCTCGCGTCCGCCGCCGCCGCCGCGGGAGCGACGCTACGCGCGCCCTGTGCCGTGACCGGCGTGAGCATAGAGCCACGTCACGTCCGGCTCGACACCGACGCGGGTCCGGTGACCGCCGCCTTGGTGATCGCGGCGGACGGCGCCACGGGTGAGCTCGCCCGGCTCGCGGGGTGGGGAGACGGGCGGCACCTGATCCCCGCGCTCGAATACGAGGTGCGCGTCGACGACGCCACGCTCGACCGGTTCGCCCGAGTGCCCCGGTTCGACGTGGGCATCATCTCGCACGGCTACGCCTGGGTGTTCCCCAAGACGGCGCACCTCTCAGTCGGCGTCCTGACGACGCACCGCGGCGCGATCAACCTGCACCGCCAGCTCGAAGACTATCTGCAGGTGATCGGGCTTGCGCCGCAGGCGCTCGAGCGCCACGGCTTCGTGATCCCGGTACGCCCGCGCACCGGATCGCTCGCCCGCGAGCGGATGCTGCTGGTCGGAGACGCGGCGGGGCTCGCGGACCCGGTGACGGCGGAGGGGATCAGTTTCGCGGCGCGGAGCGGCGGGCTCGCCGCCGACGCCATCATCGCGAGCGAGCTCGACCCGCCGCGCGCGCGCGCCGGCTACCACGAGGCACTGCGACCCATGCTCGCCGAGCTGCGCGTGGCGCGCACGCTGGCGCGCCTGCTGTACGAGCACCCGCGCGCGCGCCGTTGGATGTTCCGGCGGGTGGGTCAGCGACTGGTCGAGGCCATCACCGACGTCTTCATGGGGACCCGAACGTACCGCGGATCGGTGGCGCGCTTCGTCGCAGCGCTGGCGCTCCGCCCCAGCACGCGCTCGTAGACCGCGAGCTCCGCACGCGCAATCCGCGGCCAGGCAAACCGGGCTGCTTTCGCGACGCCGGCGCGCCCCATCGCCGCACGGCGCTCCGGGTCGCCCAGCAGGGCGATCGTCGTGTCCGCCCATGCCGCCGGGTCGTCCTTCGGGATGATTACCGCCTCCTCGCCGCCGTCGATCACCGAGCGGAAGCCGAGGTTGTCCGAGACGATCATCGGCGTGCCGCACGCCATCGCCTCGAGCAGCGTCACGCCGAACGACGCGATCGTCGTCGGGCAGAGATAGAGATCGGCCGAGCCGTAGTACGCGGGGCGGTCGTCGAACACCTGCCCGACGAACCGCACGCTCGTGCCGAGCGCCCCGCTCTGGGCGCGCCGCTCGTAGTAGTGCCGCCACGGCCCGTCTCCCACGACGGTGAGCACCGCGCCGGGGAAGCGCGCCAGGATGCGCGGCATCGCGTCGAGCAGCGTGCCCAGTCCGTTGCGCGGCTCGATCCGCCCGAGGAACAGAAGTCGCGGGTGGTCGGTGAGAGCCTCCATCGGCCGCGCGTCACCCCCGGTGGGCCGAAAGAAGCTCGTATCCACGCCGTTCGGGATGATGTCCCAGTCGGCACGGAAGTAGCGCGCGTTGGCATCCACCACAGGCTCGCTCACCGCGATCGTCGCCGCGTGGCGGTCGAGGATCCGCTGCAGCGGCCGCCGGAACACCCGGCAGCCGATCGAGCGGGCAAACCACGAGTGGAACGTGGCGACCACCGGGATGCCGGCGCGCCACGCGGCGAACGGTGCGGCCAACCCGAGCGTCGGGGCGAGCCCGCCGTGTACGTGCACGATATCGTAGCGGCCGGCCCTGAACACCTCCTCGAGGCGTCGCCGCAGCCGCCAGCCGGTGGTCACGCGCGACACGCCGCCGTTCGAATAGATCACCCGGCTCGTTCCCACCCGACGCACGAACCCGGCGTCCGCGTAGTCGCCCATGTAGGACGTGACCACGGTGGTCGGGTGCCCCCAGCTGTTGAGCTGCAGGGCGAGGTTGTGCACGTGCTCGGGGACACCCCCGAGCTGCGGGTAGTAGTCCTCGGCGACCAGGGCGATGCGCATCGGGCGAACCTCCGTCACTGTGACCCGGTGGCGTGAGCCGCGGTCACGCTCCCTTTGAGGCGGGTAACGCCGGCCAACACCGCGCCCGGCTCCTCTTCTTGAATGAAGTGCCCGGCAGCAGGCACCGAATCGAGCACGAACGCGGGGAGGCTGCGCTGCAACAGCTGCACCTCCCGCGCCCCGACGTCGCCGTCGTGGCGCGCGCCGCCCACCATCAGGCGCACGGGACACCGGATCTGCGACAGGTGCGGCGCCAACTGGTCCGGCTCCCGAGCGTTCGCCATGGCGAGATACGCCTTGAGCGTGGCGTCGAGATCGCGCGCGGCGACGGCCGTGTAGCCGACGACCACCGCGTCCGTCACCCAGCTCGCGTCGCCGGAGGAGTCGATGAGCATGCCCCGGATCTTGCGCCGGATGAGGCGGATCCCGCCGAACAGCTTGATCCACGGCGCGAACCGCAGCGCGCGCTTGAACGCGGGCGTGATCGCCTTCTCGGTGGGCCCGCCCTCGATCGACAACAGCGCGCGCACGAGATCCGGCCGCCGATAGGCGAGCCGGAACGCCTCGGAGCCGCCGATCGAATGCGCGAGGACGAGGGCGTTGCGCACGCGCAGGGAGTCGAGCGCGGCGGCGATACGGTCGGCCTGGGCGGTGAGCGAGTAGTTCGCCTTCTCGGGCCGGCCGGAAGCCCCGACGCCGAGCGGCTCGATGACGATCGTCCGGTAGCCGGCGTCGACGAGGAGCGGGACGACCTTACGGAAACCGAACGCCGAGCCGAAGAGCCCCGGGATGAGCACGACCGGGTCGCCGCGGCCCGTGATCTCGACGGACAAGGACTCCGCCGGGGCCACGGGCACCATGAACGTATGCGACACCGACGCGCTGTCGGAAATCAATAGAACGGCGAGCAACCACACGAGGTCTAGACCCGGGTCAGGGTGAGAGAGTCACGCCGACTTGCCGAGTGCCGCCCGCAGCTCCGCGAGCCGGGCGCCGATCGCTTCCGGCGGCACGGCGGCAAGGTCGGGAGGCAACAGCTGACGGCTGGTGCACTCGAAGGCGGCGATGAGGCGCTGGTACTCGAGCTCCAGCGGATACGAGGGCGGTTGAAAGTCCCGGATCAGCTCGCGCAACAGCGCGGCGCTCAACGTGGTCCGGCCCGCCGACGCCATGCGCCGGCTTCCGCGCACCAGGATCGCCTCGAGGTCCGCCGCCGAGAGCGCGTCGCGGCTCTCCGCAAACAGGGCGGCAGCATCGACCCCGGGCTCGAGCCCGATCCCCAGCCGCTCCCGCAGCAGATCGAACACCTTCACGCGCTCCGCGATGGTGGCGGGCGGAAACAACGCCAGGTGCTCCTCGGCGCGCCCCTGACGCTTCAAGTCCACGGGCACGAGGTCGGGTCGGCTGGTCATCAGGAACCAGATCACCTTGCCCCGACGGCGCGTGTCACCCATGAAGGCGGCGAGCGAGGCGAACACCCGCTCGGAAACCCCGGAGTCCGCTCCGCCCGTTTCGCGCGTCCCGAGCGCCGCGTCCGCCTCGTCCACCACCACCGCGATCGGACCGATCGCGTCGAGCAGCCCCAGGACGCGCTCCAGGTTCGCTTCCGTCTGCCCCTGCCATTTGGAGCGGAAGTTCAAAAGCTCGACCACCGGGATCCCGATCTCTTTCGCGAAGCATTGGACGATGAAGCTCTTGCCGGTGCCCACCGGCCCGCAGATCAGATAGCCCATCGGCACGACGTCCAGCCGTCCCTGCGACAGCGCCCGCGCGGTCTCGCGCAACAGCGCCTTCGCTCCTTCGTGCCCGGCGACCGCATCGAGGCCGACCCGGCTGGTCATGAACGTGAGCAGGCCTCCACTCGCCTCCTCGATGAGCCGCTTTTTTTCGCGCGTGAGCGCCTCCTGATCGAGCGGGGCGCCGCCCGCTTCGGCTTCGGCGAGCAGGCTCTCGAGGTGGAGACGTGTGAGACCCGCGGTGAGGATGGCGACGCGGCGGGCGTCGACCACGGCGAACGTCTCGGGACGGCTGCCGCGCCCCGCGAGATACGCGTAGCGCTCCTGCTCGTCCGGCACCGGGACGGCGATCTCGAACGTGCGGGCGTCGCTCACCAACGCGGCCGAGAGCGTCGCGGTCGTCTCCACGAGCAGGCAGAACGTCACGCTACGCTGCAGGAACAGCGGCTCGCTCGCCCAGCGGCGCAGCGTGACGATCGCGCCGCGGTCTTCCGCCGGGAGCTGCCCCGGCTCACCGGCGGGTGCCACCGTCTCGCCATAATCAATGATGACGGCGGCCGAGAAGCGCGGGTTCCCGGTGAGTTGATAGCGCAGGTAGGTCTCGATCAGCTGCAGGGCGCGGTCGGGGTCGCGGGGCTGCACTTGGGCGAGGTTGGTCCCGCCGAGCTTGTCGTACGCCTTCAGCACCGTCTTGAAGTCGTTCTCGACGTCCCGATCCGAGAACCCGATCCCCGCGCCGCGGTCGTACGTGACGATGGCCGAGCGGTCGTTCAGAATCACCTGGGCGAGGCAATCGCCGATCGTGCCGAAGCGCCGGGCGCCGAGCGCTTTGCCCAAGCGGGAAGGGGCGGCACGTCGCTCATCGCGCCGAGACTACCACGAAGCCCGACGCCCTGTCAACGACTCGGGCGGCATATTTCCGGCATGCGGGCTCTCTGGCTGGAGGATCGCCGCCTGCGCATGCGGGACGACGTTCGGATCCCCGAGCCGCCTTCGGGCGAAGCGCTCGTCCGCGTGCTGCGCGCCGGAATCTGCAACACCGATATCGAGCTCACGCGCGGGTACTACCCCTACACCGGCATCCCCGGCCACGAGTTCGTCGGCGTCGTCGAGCGCGGTCCATCGGCGCTTGTCGGCCGCCGCGTCGTCG
>WNGD01001872.1_pt1 | contig 23546 bp, 26 predicted proteins | sample 5400671 | NCBI WGS metagenome assembly WNGD01 (sample SAMN13153369, study PRJNA577476) | soil metagenome | isolation source: 40 cm soil or saprolite under grassland replicate 2 | place: USA:California | collected 2016-06-15
CTTCTTCATCTCCGAAAAGAAGTCGCGCAGATCCACGTCGTCCTCTCGCTCCGGAGGAAGCGTGTCGTCGTAGCGGCGACGCCGGCTCGGCTTCGCCTTGGCCGCCTTGGCGGCGTTCTTCTTCGCCAGGGCGGCAATTCTCTGGTCGTCACTCTTGGACATGGATATTCCCCCGGTGAACGAATCACCTGCTCGGGCCAGCGGTCGGGGCTGCGTCCGGACAGCATAAACTGCGCACCGGAGGCGCCCCCAGGCAAGTGAGGGGGGCCCCCGCGCTCGGCACAAGGCCCAACGATCTCGGGCCGTCAGCCGTACGATCTGGGTGAAGCTGGAGCTATCCCACCCACCCCACCCACAGGAGGGAACATGAAGCTGCGCGTCGCACTTGTGCCCATGGCGGTCCTGGTATTTGCAGCGTCCCCCGCGCTGGCGCAGAGTCCACCGTCGGGAGGTGGCCCTGGACGGCAGGGATTCGCCGAGCGGCGCATGCAGGCGCTCTTCAAAGAGATCACCCTGACGCCCGCGCAACAGGCGAAGGTCGATTCTATCCGGGCGCGCTACAGCACCCAGATGCCGGCGTTCACGCCAGGCAGCCCGCCCGATTCGGCGACGCGGGCAAAGATGCGCGACTTGTTCCGCCGCCAGGACGACGAGATTCGCGCGGTGCTGACGGCCGACCAGCAAAAAATCTGGGACAAGAACGTGGCCGAGATGCGCGCGCGACGCCCCGGAGGTCAGTGACCGGTCGCTGCTAGTGCGGCCACAGCCACACGAACGCGCCAGCCGTGAGGAGGGCGTAGATCAACCCATCCACCGTCGCCTTGAGCGTCGTGGTCCAGGCACGGCGGTACCAGATCGACATCTGCCACAGCGCAGCCGAGTATCCGATGAACGCGGTCACTCCGACGAACCGGAAGACGCGAAAGGATTCCGCGCCGGCGGGCAGCGCGCGCCCCGCGACGTACCCAGCGAAGCACCCCACCACAGCGGCGTAGAGGAACCAAAGGACGAGGCTCCTTCCCATCGCCATAGGGCCGTTCGGCATGACGGTCAACACCATGACCGGGCCCTGCTTCACCTTCGCGGCAAACTCCGGGGAGCGCATCTCCTCTCGGCTGGATGGGCGGGGGATCCTGTAGTCGCCCGGCGGGATGGCGAGCGCGCGAAGCGCGTCTCTCACCCTGTCTTCATTCGGCACCTTGGGGTAGTCGCTCTTGTGCCAGGGCGACGCCATGTGGATCGCGGAGCTCACGACGAAGACGATCACCGATGACAGCAGGATCGGCAGCCACAGCGCGGACAACCCAGTCATAACGACCTCCGTTGGTGGGCGGCTGGCCCTGAATGTACGGCCTCCCACGGCTGGGTCGTATTGCTCGAAATCGGTGGAAAAGGCTCGCGCCGGAGCATCCGCACGGGCAAAATACGCCCAGACTTGTCGCCAGGCACGCAATACCGCGGCGGGGAGGTCACCGCTGTCGGTGAAGACGAGGTACTGGCCGGCGGGGATGAGCACGGACACGAGCTCCGGAACCGAGGGGCCGTCAGGTGGCAGCGCTCCACCGACCACCAATGTGTACGCACCGGTGGCGTCCGTCGCGTAATCCGTGTAAACGCCGTACACAGGCTGGCCGGCGAGCTGTGCGGCCACGCTGCTCTGCCGGAAGCACTGCCAGAGCGCGGGGATGCGCGCCCGAGTGGGGTCCGCCTCGTCGGCGTTGGTGGTACGCACGGCAAGGCCGTGCACCGAGCGCGGCTGTCTGAGCCTGACGACCTCAGGAGTCACTCAACACCCGGTTGGGAGCACGCACGTCAGTGCACAACCGCTCACGCGCCGCCAAACAGCCCGATGCGCAACGGGCGCGGCGTGGCAACGCCGTCCTCCACCACGACGCGCACCAAGCGCACCGGCACGGGCTCGAATCGGTCCAGCTTGCGGTAGCCGATCGTGGTGCCGCGCGCCAGCTCGCGCCAGTTCCCGTCCCCGGCCACCGTGCCGTGCACGGCATAGCGCGCCACACACTGCCCGCGGGAGATGTCTTCCTCGAGCCGGGCGATGGCAACCGGCACGGTCCTCCCCAGGTCCACTTCGCCGACTGCCGCAACCGGCCCCGTGGAGTGCCAGTGGACCTGGTGGCCTGCCGCGACGTCCTGGGCGAACAGCGTCGTCACCCGCTCCCGCAGCGCGGCGAGTCGTACGGCGTCGGTCCGGTGGAGCAGCCCCTCGCGCGTGGGCGGCACGTTGAGGAGCAGCTTCGAGTTCCGCCCCACCGACGTGAACCAGATGTCGGTCAGCTCGTCGACCGATTTCACGCGGTCGTCCTCCGCCGGGTGATAGAACCACCCGGGGCGGATCGACGTGTCGGTCTCCGCGGGTCGCCACACCGCGCCGCCGGGATGGCCGTGCTGAAGGGCGGCGATGACGCCATCGCCCGACGCACCGGGGTACGGGACGGCGGCCGGGTCCACCGTAGACCAGTTCGGATCGCCCGCCGCGCCGGCCTCGTTGCCGCACCAGCGCACATCGGGGCCGGCGTCGGAGAACATCACCGCTCGAGGCTGGAGCTGCCGCACGAGCTGGAAGATGCGCGGCCAATCGTACACTTGGCGACGCCCGTTGGGCCCTTCCCCGTTGGCGCCGTCGAACCACACCTCGGCGATGGGCCCGTAGCGCGTGAGCAATTCGGTGAGCTGGTCGCAATAGAAGTCGTTGTAGCGCGGCGAGTCGCCGTAGACCGGCGCGTTGCGATCCCACGGAGACAGGTAGAGACCGGCGCGTAACCCCTCACTCTTGCAGGCGTCGCTGAATTCGCGCACCACGTCGCCCGCGCCGCCGCGCCACGGGCTCCACGCCACGGAGTGCCGCGTGAGCCGGCTGGGCCACAAGCAGAAGCCGTCGTGGTGCTTGGCGGTCAAGATCAGCGCGCGAGCGCCAGCTGCCTTGGCGGCACGGGCCCACTGTCGTGCGTCCAGCCGCGTCGGGTCGAACACCGTGGGGTCCTCCCGCCCGTCCCCCCACTCGCGGTCGGTGAACGTATTGACGCCGAAGTGGAGGAACAACGCCAGCTCGTCACGCTGCCACGCGAGCTGCGACGGCGAGGGTCGGGGCCGCGAGCTCGGCTCGAGCCTGCTGGGCGACTGCACCAGGGGCCCCGCCAGCGCGCAGGCAGCCGCCTGGGTGAAATCGCGCCGCGAGATGCTGCCCTTGATCATGCGAAACCTCGCCCTCAGTTGGCCTTGAGCACGTCCTCGATGAAGGTCAGCGTCTTGGTCTCGACCCATTGTGCGGAAACGGCGTCCACGCCGATCGTCCCGATACGGTCGCTGGTGGCCGTCACGACTCGTCCTTTCGTAGGAGAGGGCTTGACCTCGCGCTGCACCAAGATGCCGCGCCGGGGGTCGTACTTGAACATGAGCGCCGAAGCGAGGGCGGTCTCCGGGCTGTTGGCGGTGCGGGCCCGAGGAGTGAACGACAGGGCGACGCTCGGATACGCGTCGTCCCTATCGGTATGGTCTCGGGTCGACGCCTCGTGCCCGGCGTTCTTGAGCTCGGCCATGAAGCCGTCCAGCACGGGCCGCACGATGTTTCGCAGGCAGTCGGCGCAAGCTCGTCTCTTTCGCTCCGCCGCGCCGTGCCCGGTCTTCACCGGGGGCTGCGCGCTCGCCTTCTTCTCGGCGAACGCCGTCAGCAGCGAGTGCAGCTTCGCGATGCTCTCGTCAGTCATGAGGTTGTCCCGACCCGTGTCCCGCCGACCGTGCCAAGGGAATTCTAGCTCACTTCGCCCGGCGCCGTCAGCTTCCGGCGCTCGTCAAGCCGCTGCGGGCGCCGCGCGAGGACGACCTAGTGCGGGCCGATGCGCAGGTTTGTGGTAGCGATCAGAATCTCGCGCAGGAATGACAGCAGGCCCACGAAAAAGGCGACCATAGCCGCGACGAACAACAAGGCGATGGGCACTGAGGCGTCGAAGCCCAGGAACGCCCCCACGAACAGCGTCGCGATGACAGTGCACACGAGCAGCGCGGTCACCGTGCAGAGGCTGATGGCGCGACTGACGAGTCGGGCGCGGCGAGTGAGGGCTTGCAGTTCGGAGCGAATGGACGCCGCAGCGTCAGGTCCGCTGGTCGCCAGCTGCCCGTCGAGCACCCGGCCGCGATCGATGATGCGCGAGAGGCGATTCGTGAGGACCGCCAGCATCGCCCCAATCCCGGAAAGCAGAAAGACCGGCGCGACGGCGAGCTGGATGGCGTGGGCGACGGCGGTGATGCCGGTGTCTTGTTGCACGCGCCAGCGGAGGTGAAGGTTGTGTCGGTCGCGGCGCCGCCCAGCGGCGACGCTAGTCTGCCACGTCGGACGCCAGCTCAGGGCGTGCCACCCTCGCGATCGTGAGGCCAACGTAGCCGAGCCACAGGAACGCCGGGACGTTGGCGAAGATGAGCGGCTCGAGAAAATAGAGCCCCGTGGCGGATCCGACGCCCCGCCCCCATGACAGCAAGCTGAACACCAAGCCAGCCCACGCCACCGAACGCCGCAACCCCAGCCAGGGATGACGCAGCTCGAGCGCGCCCAACAGCGTCAGACCAAGCAGGAACAGGGGATTGCCCAGCCAGCCGTAGCCGATCAGCAGGCGGTTGAACGCGGCGTACAGCAGGGGGTCGGTCGTCGCGGCGCCGCGCGCCACGAGGAAGTGCATCACCCACCCGTTGATCAGCGCGACTCCCGTGAAGAAGATCATCCCTACCGCCATCGCACCCCAGGCAAGGGCCAGCTCCCACCGTCGAGTGAGCGCACCGCCCGCGACGAGCAGCAGCAGCGTGCCCAGGACACACAGCACGAAGCCGGCCGCAATAGCCACGTGAATCGGACCCCACCAGGGGGTGTTCTGCAACACGGAGGGCCGCTCCTCGAATCCACCGGCTGGAACCGGGTGGAACAGCAGCCCCAAGGCCACGAGCACGGTGGCCACGGCGAGCACGTAGCCGCCGGCCCGGGCCGCGCCCGGATCGCGAACCGCGAGACTCGCTGGTCCTACTCCCGTGCGTGGGAGCGAGGGCACCGGCCTCACTTCGCGTCGTACCCTGCGTATTCCCCCCGCTGGTACACGTTGCCCTTGTATTCCTGGTCGACCTGGATGCCGATCTTGGACGTGTAGTACGCGCGCACCGTCCACCGCTTGAGCTCCGTGAAAAAGCGCTCCGCCGGCGTCTTGGGGTCCGCCTCGCCGGCCGCCATGCGCGTGAGGACCGCGACCCGCGCGTCCGGTGCGGCCTGCATGAACGGCTTCCCGTTGAGCTCCTGCGAAAGCCCATCCACGGCCTTGAGGCCGGACCGCCACCGCGCCTGCAACTCGGGGTCGAGGGACTCCGCCAGCCGGCCGTCGATGTAGCCGGCCACCAGCGCGGCGCGCGCCCCGGGCGAGTGGTCGTCGGTGGGGATGATCAGGTCGGTGAGCGCGTCCAGCAACGCGAGCTCCGCCGCCGTCAGGAACTTGCCGGGCAGGGCGACCGCGGCCGGCGCCGTCACCGCCTGGGCTGGGAGCAACGGGGCAGCCAGCGCTGCCGCGGTGGCTTCGATCATCTCGCGGCGCGAGAGCAATTCAGGGCGATCGGTCGCGTCGGTCATAGAGTCCCCTTCCGGAATCCGTCCGCCAGATACTCGCAGGAGCGCCACGCCAGCGCCATGATGGTCCACGTGGGATTCTGGCACGACGCGCTCACATGACTGGACCCGTCGACGACAAACAGATTCTTCACGTCGTGCGACTGCTGGAACTGATTCAGCACCGACGTCTTGGGGTCGCTGCCCATCCGGGCCGTGCCCAGCTCGTGAATCGACCACCCCTCGGTGAGCATCTTATCGTCCGTGCCCACGACCTCGATCCCCGCGGCCTCGAACATCTCGCGCCCGGCGACCACCATGTCCTCGCACATCTTGCGCTCGTTGTCGCCGAACTGATAATGGAAGCGCAGTGTGGGGATCCCCCACGCGTCCTTCGCGTCGGGATCGAGATCGACGTAATTCTCGTAGCGTGCCAGCACTTCGCCGAAGCCGCCCATCCCGATGAACGCCCCAGCGTGGTCACGTACCTCTTTCTTGAATTGCGCGCCGAATCCCGGGGTCCCGATGGCATTCCCCGGGAAAATCGAAAAGCCACCGCCCCCCTCGAAGCCGTAGCCGCGTACGAATCCCGGTTGACGATCCTGCAGGTTGCGGAACCGCGGGATGTAGAACCCGCCCGGCCGGCCGTCATCGAGGGTGGGCGGCTTGCCGACGAGGTCCTTCACGAGCCCGGTGACCCCGGGGCCCATCACGTGCTCGCAGAAGTTGTGCCCCACGTGCCCGCTCGAGTTGCCGATCCCGTTGGGATGCTGGGGAGAGCGCGACAGCAGTAGCAGCCGCGCCGACTCGAGCGTCGACGCGGCGAGAATCACGACCTTCGCCTTGGCCTCGTAGGATTTGTGCGTGGCGCTGTCGATAAAGGCGATCCCGCGCGCCTTGCCGGTGTTCCGGTCGACGAGCACCTCGTGCGCGATCGAGTTGGTGCGGATCGTCAGGTGCCCGGTGTCCATGGCGGGGTAGATCAGACCCGTCGGCGAATCGAATGCGGCGTGGATGTCGCAGCCGCCCGGCCGCCGGTCGCAGGCGCCGCGGCCGTAACACTTACTCCGGTACCGGTTGTGCTTCAAGCCGTCTGTGGTGACACCGGCGCGGTACGGCGTCAGGACGCGCCCCATCTTCTTCAGGCTCTCGCGCATCCGCACCTCGCCCAGGGTGAGCTTGTTGGGGCGTTGAAACAGGCTGTCCGGCAGGTGCGGCAGGTTTTCCTTGACCCCGGAGATGCCGAGGTAGAGATCGACCTTGTCGTAGTAGGGCTGCAGGTCCGCGTACGAGATCGGCCAGTCGTCGCCGTACCCGTCGTGCGTCTTCGCCTTGAAATCGTAGTCGGACAGGCGCAGCGCCAGGCGGCCCCAGATGTTCGTCTTGCCCCCGAGCGCGCGAGCACGCACCCAGGCGTATTTCGTTCCGGTGTAGGGATGATCCTTCTCGTCGACGAGGATGTTCTTGACGTAGTCGGACCCGCCCCACCCGCCGACGTAGGACATGACGTGCTTGAACGTGCTCCCTTTCGCGTAGGGAGGCGTCCGGATGTTGTACTCGTTGAACGACAGGGAATGGTATCCCGGAGGCGCGTCGCCCCGGCGGGGATGGTCGTAGGGCCACTGCATCGAGCGCAGCTCCTGCTCGATGGGCAGCTTCTTCCCGGCTTCGAGCATCAGCACCTGCAGGCCCCGCGACGTGAGGACGTGGGCGGCCATGCCACCGGCGGCGCCCGAGCCCACGATCACCGCGTCGTAGGTCTTGGACAGATCGACGTCCTGCTCAAGCGGTGGGGGAACCCTCAGCAGGGTCATCGGCACCTTCCTCCCTTCGTGGTATGGCCCGACCCGTTGGTTCGAGAGCGGTTGGCTGCCTGACGGATCGCGCTTAAGCTGCGGGCCGACGGCCATCAGCGCTAGGGCGAGAACCGGTTTTTTTCCGCGCCGTAGACGAGGCGCCCCGTCACGACCAGCAGAAACATCAGCGCCGTGACGCCGCAACCCGCAGCGTATATGAGCAGCCGCGGCAGGCGCTCCGCTCGGACCCGATCCCAGTTGTTGAACCGGAGGCCGATATCGCCGCTGCTGAGGGCGGTCGAGCCGGCGTCCTGCTGAACCCGAAGCTGCCCAGCCTCGAGCAGCGCTGCCAGCGGCCTGCCGCGAGCGTAGATCTCCACCCGATCCGCACTCTCCGCCAGCGGCACCAGCATGGCATGCGGCGTCCACCAGATGTCGCTGCGCTGAGTCAGTTCCGTGTACAGCGGGACGGCGGCAATGAGGAACAGGGTCACCATGAGAGTCGAATACAGGAGGCGGATGCGGGGAGGCATGCTAGCTCCTCCATGCCGGTAGGGGGGTTGGGCGCGGCAGCTTCATCGGTCCCGACTGCCCGCAGTCACGCTGCGCGCGATCACGTAGTAGTTGGGATCCACCTTGAAATCGGCCGGGGTCGCCAGCGGCAGCGTCAGCGTCTGCCACGCTTCGGTCGGGTGCACCACCCTGAAGCTGTCCGGCGACACAATGACCTTGAGCGGCATGTCGAAGCCGGGCACCACGTCGGTCCAGCGGTAGGACAGCGTCGCTCTCGCGAGCGTGTATTCCAGCACCGGCACCTGGGTAGTGCGCAGGTACTGATCGAACAGCTTAGTCAGATCGGTCCCCGCGTGCGCGCTGATATAGTCCTCGACCTGCTTGCCCATCACCGTCTGGTGCCAGAAGGTCTGATTGAGCCCGCGCAGGATGCCCCGCCACTTCTCGTCATCGCCGACGATCTGCCGGATGGTGTGCAGCATGTTCCCGCCCTTGGGATACATGTCGCCAGAGCCTTGATCGTTGACTCCGTAGGCGGGGATGATCGGCCGGTCGTTACGGATGCCGCGGCGCGTCCCGATGGTGTAACCGGCGCCGGCCTCCTTCCCGAAGAGGCACTCGGTGTAGAGCCCTTCGGCGTAGTTGGCGAAGCTCTCGTGCACCCACATATCGGCGTTGTCTTTCGCCGTGATGTTGTTTCCGAACCATTCGTGGGCGCTCTCGTGCACGATGATGAAATCCCACTTCAGGCCGAGGCCGGTGCCCGAGGCGTCGCGCCCGCGATAGCCGTTCGCGTACCAGTTGCCGTAGGCGACGGCGCTCTGGTGCTCCATTCCCGTATTCGGCACCTCCAACAGTTTGTAGCCGTCCTCGTACCAGGGATACGGTCCGAACCAATGCTCGAAGCATTGCAGCATCGACTTGGCCTGGGTGAACTGTCGCCTCGCGGCGTCGAGGTGATAGGTGAGGGGCCAGAAGTCGAGCGTCAGCGGCCCCAATTCGCCCATGAACAGGTCGGAGTAGTGCTCGTAGCTACCGGCCCCGACCGCGATGGCGTAGTTATTGATCGGATTCACCACGAACCACTCGTATGTCGTCGTGCCGTCCGGATGATGGGTCACGCGGCGCAGCCGCCCGTTGGAGACGTCGATCATCGGATCCGGCACGGTGAGCGCCACGCGCTGGCTATCGGGCTCGTCGGCCTGCGTGTCCTTGTTGGGCCACCACACGCTCGCGCCCATCCCCTGGTCCGTGGTGACGATCCACGGCCGGCCCAGGCTGTCCGTGGTCCAGGTAAACCCGCCCTGCCACGGCGGCCGCTTGGCCGGCTGCGGCTTGCCGTGATAGTAGACGGTGATCGTCTTGCGGTCGCCGGCGCGCTGGCGGGCGCTCAAGGCGGCGAAGAAGGCGTTCCCTTCCCGCCGGAATCCCACCGCCCGGCCGTCCTGCACCATGCTGTCGACATCGAGCGGCACCATCAGGTCGATTTGCATCTCCCGCGGCGGCGCGAGCACGCGGTAGGTGATGCCGTTGTACCCGGTGACACTGCTGTCCGCCGGATGGATAGCCACGTGCAGGTCGTAGAACGCCACGTCCCACCACGCCCGTCCTGGCGTCGTGAACGAGCCGCGGAGCGTGTCGGCGCGGGTGAAGGCCCGGGTGGCTTGAGCCGCGACCTTAGTGCAGCAGCCGAGCAGGAGGCTGAAGCCGAGGAGCCCGCCCATCAGCTGCACTGGAGCCGCCCGAAGACGTTACGGCTTGGCGGACTGCTTCTGGGGATCGTCCGCCGGATTCACGTAGGTCATGGCAAACGGGCCCATCGCGCTCACGGAAATAAGCGTGGTGCCCTTCGCCGCCGCGAAGTGATGCGCGTTCGCCGGCAGCGACCCCTTCTCCCCGGCCGCCATCGGTTTCGCTTTCGCTGCATCGAAGCGATCACCCATACCGACGAGGAGCGTGCCTTTCTTGACTTCCACGGCTTCATCCGTGGGATGGAAATGCGGCGGGATCTTGTACCCGCTCGGCATGGCGAGCTCGACTGTAAACGGCCCCGCCTTGCTGGGGTCACCGCTCACCACCGCCATCCTCGCGCCCGTGGGGAACACCGCGGGTGCGGGGCCCCAGTGCCGCGGGGTGGGCTCCGCCGCTGGGGCAGCTTGAGCACGAGCGGCGGGAGCAACAACGAGAAGGAGGCACGCCGAAACAGCAGGGACGCGCATACGACCTCCGAGGGTCATGAGTGGGTGCCGGCAAGATGGCGGCGAGGGCGCGAGAACGGAAGAGCGGCTCACGCGGCGTGACAAGCCCTCTGCTCGGCCGCCCCTGTCACCCGCGCTCATCCGCTGTGGGGCCGTAGATCGACGGGAGTGGGATGTCGTTGAGGCGGAGGTACACGCTGAGCTGCCCGCGATGATGGACGAGATGGTTGATGTGTGTGCGCACCACGGCGCTGCGCGGCAGGGCCATGAGGACACGGTCGCCATGCTTGAGCGACCAGACCACCGCGAAGTCGGCGTCCTTGGCAGCAGCGAGCGCCTGGCGGGCGGCGCGCACGTTCTTGTCGAACTCGGCCAGCAGCGCCGGCGTCGTCTCGAAGCTGTATCCCGGGTAGGTCGCCAAGTTGATCTCGGTGTCCCGCAGCATGGCGGTCATCCAGCCCGGCATTCGTGCCACCAGCTGCGCGAGATGTCCGAGGGCAAACGACTTCGGATGCGGCTTCCATGTTGCCTTGTCGCTCGGCACGCGCTCCAGCAACTTCCTCGTCGTCGCCATTTCATGATCGAATTCTGGTAAGAGCGATTCGGCGATGGTCATGGGGGCTGCTCACTCCTTCTGCCCATCGTGCCCCGACGCATGATGGGCGCCGCGTTGGAACGAGTCTTCAAAGACGTGTGCGGACGTGTACTGATTGACCCCCACTGATGCTTCCGTTCTTAGCGCGTCGCGTTGGCCAGATCCTTCACCGCCGCGGTGAGGGCTCCCACCTTCGCCTGATCGCCCGCTCGCGAGTCGATCGGTTGCCCGTTGACCACGATCTGCGGCCCTCCCTGAGAATCGGGGTTCAGTTGTGTCGCCAGCTGCGTCAGCGCATCCCGGCGCTGCTGCCCTGAAAGGCGTTCCGCGCGGGCGAGCGCGGTCCGGGCGGCCGCGAGCTTGTCGGGCGCCAAGCCGTTGGAGCGGGCGAGCTGGTCCAGGTAGGCGCGCGCTACCACGAAGCTCGCGGGCCACACCAGCTTCGGCTGATCCTGGACGTTCAAATAGTCGAAGTGCACGAGCTTCGCCGCGTCGATCTCGTTCTGCGAGAGGAACCCGCTCGGCCGCAGCTCGAGGATATCGAGCCCCCGCGCGATCTCGGAGCTCACGATGTAGCCGTTGTACCAATACGCGGACCAGGACCCGGCGCCGACAAACTTGGTCGAGTCCATCGGGCCGCGGTCGAAGTACGCGATCTCCTTCGGGTGCGCCGGATCCGTCCAGTCGAACACCGACACACCGCCCTGATACCAGGCCTGGACCATGATGTCGCGCCCGGGGATGGGAATCAACGAACCGTTGTGGGCCACGCAGTTTTCGTTCGCCGTCTGCGGGGCGGGCATCTTGTAGTAGCTCTGGAACGTCATCGTGTCGTGGACCAGCGTGAAGATCGCGTCGGCGCCCCACTCGTACTTGTCCGTCGCTCGGCACCGGGGCTGCCCGCCGCCGCCCCACTCGTCGGTGAACAGGAGCTTGGTACCATCGTTGTTGAACGTCGCCGAGTGCCAGAAAGAGAAGTTCGAATCGGCCGCGGCGCCGATCCGCTTCGGATGGGACACGTCACGGATGTCCAGCAGGAGGCCGTACCCGCCGCAGGCGCCGCCGGCCAATCCGATGGCGGGGTAGACGGTGATGTCGTGGCACTGGGTGGGCCCGGGGCGCACGCCGTTACGTGTCCCGGGCGGGGGCCCGCCGACGAGCGCATCGACGATGCTCTGGATGGCGCCCCGCAGCGCGGTGCTGTCCGCGCCCGTCGGCGCACCGGTCCCCTGCCGCGCCTTGACGATGCTGTCCAGCATCGGCTGGACGAATCCCGAGGGCAGGACGAACTCCATGCCCCGCACTTTCGCCGTGAACCCGCCCGCGGCACGCGCCGTGGCGGCCGCGGTGGCCGCGGCGGCGATATCTTGCGGCGTCTCCGCGTGCGTGGCCGCCTCGGTAAGATCAGCGAAAATCCGCGGGGAGCTGACGATGCTCGCCAGCTCGGGGTGGGCCAACGGCACCTTGATGACCTCGATCCGGAACAGCGCGGAGTTCGGGTCCTGGTCCGGCGCCAGCTTTGAGCACCCCGAGAGCTCGTTCGGCGACCGCACACCTGCCGATCCGGACACGTAGAGGTACACGTTCTCCTTGTCGTTCGGATCGTCGACCACCGTGTGGGTGTGCGAGCCACGACAGGTCTGCACATTCCCGATGTACTTCGCATTGGCGATATCGCTGATGTCGAAGATCCGAATGCCCCGTAACCGGTCCGCGCTGACCGAGTCGTGCACCCCTTGCGTGCCGCAATCGAGGCGGCCCGACATGCCTTCACCCGAGACGAAGAGCAGGTTCTTGTAGACGGAGACGTCGCTCTGTGATGCCGGGCAGAGATACCCGACCGTCAGTCGCGGTTGCTTCGGGTTGGAAATGTCCCAGACTTGAAAGCCGTTGTAATTCCCTTGAATGACATGATTCCCGGAGAACGAGAGATCGGAGTTGGTGACCCCGGCGAACTTCTCCGACGGCCGCGTTTTCGAGACCACCCGCAGGTTCCAGGTCGCTTCGCCGGCGTCCATCTCTCCCGCGCGCAGGCCGACCCGCCGGTCGGGGGTGGGCGCCGTCGTGGACATATCGAGCTTCGCGGTGGCGCACGCGGCGAGGGACAGCGCGAGTGTCGCAAGCGACACAGACAACGATGCAGATTTCACTGTGGGCTCCGGTGGAAGGCTTCGAGCATGCGGTTCATGCGGTCAATTTCGGTGGACTGATCGGCGAATACGTCGGAGGCGAACCGGAACACCGTCTCTTGTTCTCCCCCGCCCTGCGAGCCGAACAGCTGATTCACCATGGTGATGGCACCCTGGTGGTGCTGGATCATGAGCGTCAGGAACAATCGGTCGAACTCGGGGCCCCGCGCCCGATCCAGCTGCGCCAGTTGCCCAGCGGTCAACATTCCGGGCATCAGCATGGAAGGATCCATGCCCGGCATCGCGTAGTGAGCGGCATCCGCCTCCGGAACGGGCTCATGCCGCTCCCGGAGCCAGCGCTGCATGAGGGCGATCTCGTCGCGTTGGCCTACGACGATGCGCTCGCACAGCGCACGCAGGGCCGCACTCGCATCATGCGACGGCGCCCAGCCGGCGATCAGCACCGCCTGCGCGTGGTGGCCGATCATGCCGGCCATGAAGTGCACGTCGGCTGACGTGTAGGGGGGCCGACCGCTGTCAGGCCGAGCCTGCACCGCGGGTGAGGCGCTGTGCTCCGACGGCGCCTGGTGGGTGGTCGTGGCGCACGCCGCAGCGGCGATGAAGACGAGGGATGTCGTCTTCATTCGCCCCCCACCTACAGCCCGGCCCGGCCCGCGCCCCCCCCGTTGGCCAGATCCGTCACCGCTGCGGCGAGCGCCCGCACCTTCCCCTGATCAGCGGCTCCCTGGGAATCACCGTTCAGCTGCGTCGCCAGCTGCGTCAGCGCATCCCGGCGCTGCTGCCCGGCAAGGCGTTCCGCGCGGGCGAGCGCCGTCCGTGCGGCAGACACTCTATCAGGGACCAAGCCGTTAGAGCGCGCCAGCTGGTCCAGGTAGGCGCGTGCCACCACGAAGCTCGCGGGCCACACCAGCTTCGGCTGATCCTGGACGTTCAAGTAGTCGAAGTGCACCAGCTTCGCCGCGTCGATCTCGTTCTGCGACAGCAAACCGCTCGGCACGAGCTCGAACAGGTCGAGCCCGCGCCCGATTTCGGAGCTCACGATGTACCCGTTGTACCAGTACGCGGACCACGAGCCGGCGCCGACGAGCTTGGTCGAGTCCATCGGGCCGCGATCGAAATACGCTATTTCTTTGGGATGCACCGGATCGGTCCAGTCGAACACCGAGACGCCGCCCTGATACCAGCCCTGGACCATGATGTCGCGCCCCGGGACCGGGACGAGCGAGCCGTTGTGGGCCACGCAGTTTTCGTTCGACGTCTGCGGCGCGGGCAGCTTGTAGTAGCTCCGGAACGTCATCGTGTCGTGGGCCACCGTGAAGATCGCGTCGGCTCCCCACTCGGGCTTGTCGGTGACGCGGCACTTGGGCGCTAGACCTCCGCCCCACTCGTCGGTGAACAGCAGTTTGGTGCCGTCGTTGTTGAACGTCGCCGAATGCCAGAACGCGAAGTTCGAGTCGGCCACCGCGGCGACGCGCCGCGGGTGGGCCGGGTCACGAATGTCGAGCAGCACGCCGTACCCGGCGCACGCGCCGCCCGCCACGCCCAGAGCCGGGTAGACGGTGATGTCGTGGCACTGGACCGGACCGGGCCGGGGCGCGTTACCGGGGGTGGGCGGGTTGACTATGCGATCCACAATTCCTTGCAGGCCGGCACGCAGCGCCGCGCTGTCGGCGCCGGTCGGTGCCCCGCTCCCCCCGCGCGCCTTCACGATGCTGTCGAGCCGCGCCGCCACGAATCGGGGCCCGACCACGATTTCCGTGCCGCGCACGGTCGCGGTGAACCCGCCCTTGGCACGCGCCTCCGCGGCCGCCTTAGCCGCGGCGGCGATATCCTCCGGCGCCTCGCCGTGCGATTCCCGCGCGGCCAGGTCGGCGAGGATCGCCGGCTTGCTCACCACGTGCGCCTGCTCAGGATGGGCGAGCGGCACCTGGATCACCTCGATCCGGAACAGCTCGCTGTTCGGATCCTTGTCGGGGGTGAGCCCCGAGCATCCCGCGAGCTCATTAGGCGAGCGGACCGGGGCCGAGCCCGACACGTAGATATAGAGATTCGCCGTGTCGTTCGGGTCGGTCACCACGGTGTGCGTGTGCGAGCCGCGGCAGGTCTGCACGCTGATGACGGGCTTGGGGTGCGCGATGTCGGAGATGTCGAAGATGCGGATGCCGCGCATGCGGTCCTTGCTCACGGAATCGGGCACGCCCTGGGTGCCGCAGTCGAGCCGGCCGTTGAAGTCCTCGCCCGACGTGAACAGCAGGTTACGGTACACCGAGACGTCGTTCTGCGCGTCGGGGCAGACGTAGGTCGTGACCAGCGTGGGATGGCTCGGCTGCGCGATGTCCCACACCTGCAACCCGTGGAAGTTGCCCTGGATGACGTAGTGCCCGGTGAAAGCGATATCCGAGTTGAGGAAGCCGAAGTCGCCCGGATTGGTATCGTCGGTGAACTGCGCCGGCTTCGGCGCCGCGGATACGAGGCGCAGGTTCCACGCCGCATCGGCGGCGTTCATCCACCCCGCACGCAGCCCGACGCGCCGATCGGGGCTGGGAGCCGTGGGAGACATATCGAACTTCGTGGCGGTGGCGCAGGCGGCGACGACCGTGCCGATCGCGAGCAAGACGAGCTTGGATCTCACTGGGGGCTCCGTTGAGGGGGTTGAGACAGGCCATCGAGCATCCGGGTCATGCGGTCGATCTCCGTTGTCTGATCGGCGCTCACGTCGGAGGCGATCTGAAACAACGGCCCGTCCCGGGCGGCGCCAGGTGTGTCGACCAGCTCGCGCACCATCGTGAGCGCACCGCGGTGGTGCTGGATCATGAAGGTGAGGAACAGCCGATCGAACTCAGGGCCGCGGGCGGCGTCGAGCTGCGCCAGCTGCTCCTGGGTCAACATGCCCGGCATGGGCATGGGGTGATCCATGCCCGGCATCATTAAGCCGTGCGGGTCAGGGTCCGGCACTGGCTGATGGCGCTCCCGCAGCCAGCGCTGCATGAGGGCGATCTCGTCGCGTTGCCCGACGACGATGCGCTCACACAGGGCGCGCAGGGCCGGACTCGCGCCGTGCGCGGGCGCCCAGCCGGCGATCAGCACCGCCTGCGCGTGGTGGGCGATCATGCCGGCCATGAACTGCACGTCCGCCGCGCTGTACCGAGGGCGGGCGCTGTCGGCCTGGCCCAGCGCCCTAGTCGCGATGAGGGCTAGCACCCCGGCCCCGATCACGCACGCTCTCCTCATGCGGCTCGACCCTCTGTTGACCACGCGCGCTAAAGCTGCGGGCGACGCGCGCGTCGGGCAAGGTGGGTGCACCCTGCTCCGTGGCGCTTCGCCGCTCAGGCCGCGGCACCCCCGCTGGTCTTCGACGCCGCCCAGTTCAGCAGCATGAGGCACGGCACGACGTATGGAAAAATCCCGTACAGTGTGTCACTCACCGAGTGCGCGTGGCGATCGACCGCCCAAAACACCTGCACACAGAAGAGGGCGGCGAGGAGAACGAGCCCGAAGGCCTGCCAGGTGACCGGCCGGTACACCCAGCCCCATGCAACAAACCAGCGGCGCTGCGCCATAGTGCACCTCTCGAACAGGGTTGCGTCACGGTCTAAGGCCCGATATGCAGCAAGGGTAGGACCCAGTCGAGCACGGCCGCCCCTCGGACCTCGCCATACAGTGTACTTTATGATACAAAGTGACGCAACAGCGGCCTCCCTACCGTGCCTCGCGGCGACCCTGCATAATAGGCCGACACTGCTGGTGCGACGCCGTCAACCTCACGCGATACCTGGAGACGCCGTGAAGACGCACAACTATTCGCGCCGCGAATTCGTCGGCCTGAGTGCGGTGGCCGCCGGCGCATCGCTCGCCGGGAGTACGCTCGGGCCGCTCCCACCCACTTCCCTGCCCGATCTGAGAGCCGTAGCCGCCAGCGACCGGGTCCGCTTCGGCATGATCGGCATCGGCATGCAGGGTTCGGGACTGCTCCGCGAATCCATCTCGCTGCCGGGTGTGGAATGTGCCGCCGCGTGCGACTTGTACGACGGCCGGCACACGCTGGCGCGGGAGATCGTGCGCCCGGACCTGGCAGTGACGCGCCGCTATCAGGAGCTGCTGGACAACAAGGACATCGACTGCATCGTGGCCGCCGTGCCCGATCACTGGCACAAGCAGGTGGTGGTGGACGCGGTCTCCGCGGGGAAGGACATCTACTGCGAGAAGCCGATGTCGCACAGCCCCGCCGACGGCGTGGCCATGGTCACCGCAGGGAAACAGACCGGACGCATTGTGCAGATCGGGTCGCAGCGCGTCAGCTCCCAGATCTGCGCCAAGGCCAAGGAGCTGATCGCGCAGGGCACGCTCGGCGAGCTGATGCTCGTCGAAGGCTGGCTCGGGCGCAACGATCCCACCGGCGCGTGGGAGTATCCGCCGCCGCCTGATTTGTCCCCCAAGAACCTCGACTGGGACACCTGGCAGGGGACCGTCCCCAAGCGGCCATTCGATCCCTTCATCTTCGCGCGCTGGCGCTGCTGGAAGGAGTACGGCACCGGAGTGGCCGGCGACCTGTTGGTGCACCTGATTAGCGGGATGATGTTCATGGTCGGGATCAACGCCCCGCCCAAACAGGCGAGCGCGGTCGGCGGCATCCGACGCTGGAAAGACGGCCGCAACATGCCCGACGTCCACGCCGTCGTGTACGACTACGACGGCCTGCCGGTGTACATGCGGCTGAACCTGGGAACCGAGATGCCGGAGATGTATCGCATCCAGGGTTCGAAGGGCCTGCTCGAGGTCACGGGATCCAGCCTGAGCTTCACGCCCCAAACCGGCAAGGATCAATACCCCAGCTATTACACCGGCAGCTACCCGCGCGCGCTGCGGGATGCTTACCTCGCGAAATGGCACCAGGACAACGACCTGAAGATCGGCCAGCAGGTGGCGATGCCCGAGACGATCTCATTCAGCGGGCCCGACTTCGACGACGTGCGACCACATCTGTGGACGTTCTTCGAGGCGGTGCGCACGCGGAAGCCGGTGGTGGAGGACGTCGTGTTCGGTCACCATGCGGCGCTGGCCTGCCACATGGCGAATGAGTCGTACTTTCGTAAGAACGCTGTGTCTTGGGACGAGGCCGCGAAGGGCATCAAGGGCTGAGGGCCGTGATCGACCTTCGCTGACCTAGCGGGTGAAACGGACCACGAACGCAAGCAGCAGCACCAGCCCCGCTGCGAGAGCGCCCTCGACAGCCCCTACCAGTGCCGAGTTCCAGACGGTGCGAACAAAAGGAACGTGGACGGAGGTCAAGGCTAGCAACAGTCCGAACAGCAAGCCAAGGCCAGCGCCCCACACCGCGGCCGTTCGCACGGCCTGATGCCACGGCCCTGACGCGCCGCGGATGCCTACGGCGATGCCCGCAGCGAGGGGGAGCAGCAGCATAAGGTTCAGGACAGGCTTCGAGCGCTTCTCAGACGGCGCGCCGTAGCGCGCGACCGCGCCTTGCGGCCGCCGCGTGGCAGCTTAGCGAGGTATGCCTCGGCAGCGCGCAAGGCGCGGCGCTTGCCGCCGTAGGTGAAGTCGCCGAAGAAGCGGCGATGGCGCGGCGCGTAGGTGCCGTTCGGCCGTGCATAGAAGCCGGCGCGCACGAACCAACCATGGGTGCGTGTCGAGGGCTGGTCAATGCGGCTGATGCCGCGCGGACGCACAGAGTGGCGACGGGTGCTCTTCATTGCACGCTCGAAGGTGAAGGTCGAGAAGCTCAGCATGGCGCAACACGCTCTACCGGACCGCGCTTAAGCTGCGGGCCACTCCCTGGCCGGCGCAAGGCCGTCCGGTGTTTCGTTATCGGCTACGCGAACAGTCACATGCTGGACAGCCCTTGTCGAATACCACCCGCCAGTGGCCATCGGGATCGCGACGCCAGATCGAGTTGAAGGTGCCGATTTGGCGACCGGTGGGATCCCGCACCGGCCCGCTGCTGAGAGCAAGGGATCCGGACTCGAGGACTTCGACGATTTCGGGGCTCCAGGAGAATGGAGCGGCACGGCCCTCGAAGAAGGGGCGCCAGCCTGCCACGACCGCCGCCCTCCCATGCAGCGTACCTAGGCGACCCAAGAAGACAGCGTCGACAGCCACGTACATCGCGAACGCTTGGGAATCGCGCGCGGCGAGCGTCTGGGCAAAGGCGCTCTCGGCTTCGAAAACCTGCCGGGCCAGTGCCTGGCGATTCTGCGCCTGGGCTGGGACAACGGTGGGCCAGAAGAGGAGTGTGAGGGGCACCAAGATCTGGCGGCGCATGAAACTGTCCTCAAGCGGAGGTGGCGGGGGAGAGTCGCCGCAGGGCCAAGGCGCGCCCCGCGCGCTCAGCTCGCCCTAGTGACGGCGGAACGGTGGGTCAGGGAGCCTCCGAGTGATCACGGTCCGGCACCTTTAGGCGCTTGTTAGGCGGCGGCCCGTCGAAAGATAGTCGGCGAGGCCCTTGAGACGAAACGCGAAGTCCTGGGTAAACAGGGTCCCGTCGGAAAGTGGTCCCCCTTGAGCCTCCGCCATCTGAACTCGAACGTGGCTCACCCGCTGGACCAGTTGCACGAGCTGTTGTGTTTCCCACGCCTCTGCCGGACTGTTGTAGATCGGCCGGGGAAGGTCCGCTGCGTCCGCCAGCAGCTGCAACATGCGGGCCACCTCATCGACGTGCACCAGTGATAGCCGGGCTGAAGGAGCGAAGGGGATCGAAATAGCAGGTTGGTCAGCGGAATCCGCGGTGCTGAAGATTTGCGAACGCCAACTCGACGCGGTATTCCTGGCACCAGGGCCCACCACACGGGCGATCCGAAGGGACACGAAGCTGAGACGTCTCGCCGCAGCGAGATTCTCGCCGAGCAGTTCCACCGTCCGCTTCGCAGCGCCATAGGGTTCGTCGGGTACGGTTAGATCGCGTTCGTTGAGGGCGCGAGACGGGTGCGCTGACCCGTACACGCTCATGGAGCTGCCGAAGACGAAGCGGTCCACCCGGTGTGTTGCCGCCTCCCGCAGCAAGCTGAGGGTGCCGGTGAGGTTCACCTCGGCTGCAGCGATCGGATCTGCGCGGAATGCGGTAGGAAGAACCGCCGCGAGGTGAATGACCGTTCCAATGGCATGGGACTCGAATAACTGGACGATCTGATCATTGCTTTTGACATCGCAGGGTTCAATGCGCTCCTGAGCGGGTGCCTGGACGTCTACAGCGAGGACCTCACGCCCCGCCGCCCGGAGTAATGAGCAGACTTTCGATCCGATGTGGCCACTTGCACCCGTCACTAGGACGATCGGGCCGGCAGACCTACCTGGCATGGAGGGAGTCGAGCGGTCTACCGCTGCCTGGTGGGCACAAGATAGTCGTGCGCGGCGACGATCTGCCAACGCCCGCCCCCACGTACCCACGTGTCAGTGAACCGGTACCGGCGATCAAACGGACCACTCGGCCCGTGGCCGGAGACGACCAGCCATCCGGTGACGACCGCCGTCGTACCGAAACGATGAACCTGCATGGCTTCGTTGTGCGCGGTCTCAACCGTGTCCGGGCCGGCAACGATGTCGTGTAACACGTCATCGCGACCGACGGTGCGATCGTTCTCGGTGTAAATGAATCCGTCCGCAAGGAGTCGCCGAAACACCGCAGCATCACGCCGGATCAAGGCCACAGCCCAATCATCTTCCAACCGGAGCAGCACGCGTGCCTCGGTGTCTTGCACGCTGAGGATCTGCGAAGCGATCGCGCCGAGCTCGGCACGTGGTGTCGACAGCGCCGTGCGCCCTGGAAACGACTCGGGAGCCTGCGTGGCGAGCAGCAGAGCGACGAGATCGAGAGCGCTCATGGCGCTGGCACCCCGTACCCGCGGGCCATCCCCGTGGCAGCCAGCACCATGAGCACCACGAGCGCGGCCTGTACGAAGCTGATCTGCCCGAAACGGCTCGCCGCCCCAGTGTCCGGTACGCCGCCGCGGGCCACGACGCGGCGCCACTGAATCAACGCGATCATCGGCCCCAGCTCGAGTATGAGAATCGCGGCGAGTAGGCCCATCTTTCCCCAGAAGAAGTGATTGTGGAGATAGTAGAAGCTGCCCTTCTCGAATCCGCCAAAGGCCCGTACCAGGCCAGTGCCGATCCAAAGGACCGCAGCGACACCCCACCAGGTGTCGGCATAGAAGGCCCTGCGTAATCCAGCTGGATCGAGCTCACCACGTAGCGCGCGACCACGCGCCCAGACTGCCCCGAGTCCGAGTCCGAGCGCCAGCAAATGAACGGCAGCCAGAAGCCAGCGGATCGTCATTGGACGTGTTCCCCTACACGATCACCGCGCGTCGGCGCAACTGCAGTTGAACGATAGTGCGTGCGCAGCGGCGCTCAAGGGTCGTGCGCAACGATAAGTCAGGCCGCCAGGCGTCGTGCCGCGAACGGCCACGTTCGTCCTTTCCACGACCACGCTCCGAAACACACCGCACCCAGCACCAGCGCGCCCAGTCCAAACCCGACCACCGTTGGCGGCGTCGTCGCGAAGATGAAGATCCACCCAAGCAGAGCGACCAGGCTCGGCACCGGATAGAGCCACATCCGATACGGCCGCGGCATGTCCGGCGCGCGCCGCCGCAGCAACGTCACCGCGCCGATCTGCCCGATGAACTGCACGAGAATCCGCGTCGTGATCAAGGCATCGATAACCATGCCCAGCGACACGAAACCGGCGAGGATCGAGAGGATGCCCAGCACGACGAGCGAGACGTGTGGGAATCCCTGGGTCGGATGGAGGCGCGCGAACACTTTGAAGAAGTAGCCATCTTTCGCCGCCGCATACGGCACGCGCGAGTACCCCAGCAAGAGGGCGAAGACCGAGCCGAACGCGGTCCAGAGGATCATCGCCGTGAACAGCGTCGCGACGCCCGGACCGTACATCCGTTCCATGAAGAGCGAGACGATGAAGTGGGACTGCGGGCGTGACTCGGCCGGGACGAAGTCCCGCCACGGGACGACGCCGATGATCGAGAGATTGACGGCGAGGTAGATCACCGCGACGAGGGCGGTGCTGATGAGAATCGACCGGGGGATCACCCGGCCGGGATTCTGGACTTCGTCGCCGATGTAACAGACATCGTAGTAGCCGAGGTAGTCGTAGACGCCGATCCGCGACGCGGCGCCGAGGCCCAGCAGAAAGCCTAAGGAGAAGTTGAACGCGCCTGGCGGAAAGTCGAAGGCGACCCCGGGGTCGAAGTGGCGGACACCGGTCACGATGACCACGATCACGGTGACGATCGTTCCAATCCAGAGCGCGACGGTGATCGTCGCGATCGACGTGATCCGCCGGTACAGGAGTGCCAAGTTCGCGAGCCCGATGATCGTCACGACGAGGATCGTCTGGCGCGCCGTGATCCCCTTCCATATGTAGCCGAGGTACTGCGAGAAGCCGATGTACCCGGAGGCGATCTCGAGGGGGCCACTGAGCACGAACTGCCAGACGAAGAGAAAGCCCATCAGGCGGCCGACCGTCTCCGCGCCGTAGCCTTGGCGCAGATACGCGAACGAGCCGCCGGATCCCGGCATCGCCGCCCCGAGCTCGCTCCAGACCATCCCGTCGCAAATGACGATCACCAGTGCGACGACCCAGCCGAGCATCGCTTGCGGACCGCCCAGCGCGGACATGAGCAGCGGGATCGTGATGAACGGTCCGATGCCGATCATGTTCGTCATGTTCAGCGCCGTGGCGTGCATCAGGCCGAAGCGGCGGACCATCGACGACGTCGCGATCGATTGCGTCATCACGGCGGCCTGCGCAGACGGGCTTCCCGGTCACACCTAGGAGTCGTGATGGCGACGCAGCTCGTCGACCTGCTCGAGCGTGAAGGTGTTGAGCTGTACTATCCTCGCCTGGGAGCGGAATGCCGGTGGCACAATGCCCCGCGCTTCATCTTTGCTCTCGACTTCGACAATGATCCATGCCCGGTGCTCCCCGTCCATGCAACCCCAGTCGGCACGCGTCAGGAAGTGGGACCCGGTTCGCAGGAAGATCTCGGCGGCCCGGGCACACTCCGCCGCCTGGTTGTCGTGCGTGACCTCGATGAGGAACCTTGCCATGGCGTGCAATCTCCTAGTTAGTTCGACCGGGTGCCTAGTGAGTGGGGGAGGTCGATGGCACCGGCGCGGCGCATTCAGCGCGCCGCCTGGGCGCGTTCCGGCATCTTCCAGAGGTCGATCGGCTTCGCGATGCCTTGGGGGCGGAAGGGCAGCATGACCTTTCGGCCCAGTCCGGCCGATGCGTACGCGGCATAGAGGACCTCTTGCACCACGCGTCCGGTCTCGCCGTCGGCGATCGGCGTCTCCTTGCCGCGGACACAGCGCGCGAAATGCCGCATCTCCTGCGGGAAGCCGTAGTTCCAGTGCTCCTCGAACACAGGATACGTCCAGCCCCGGGTGGTCGCCGCTTTTTCGACTGCGTAGCCGAACCCGACTTCCGAGTACGTCGGGAGCGCGTTGCCCATGAGCAGGTCGGCGTACGTCTGCCCCTTGTCGCCGAACACCTCGATGCTGTCGTCCATCCCGCCCGGCCTGTTCCAGCTGCTCTCCACCATGCCGATGGCGCCGGTCTCGAATTCGATGATCGTGACCGCTTCGTCGTCGCCCTGCGTGCGCGCTTGGTGCACCTGCGTCGCCATCTGAGAGTACACGCTCTTGATCTTCGGCTTGCCG
>WNGD01003055.1_pt1 | contig 23544 bp, 21 predicted proteins | sample 5400671 | NCBI WGS metagenome assembly WNGD01 (sample SAMN13153369, study PRJNA577476) | soil metagenome | isolation source: 40 cm soil or saprolite under grassland replicate 2 | place: USA:California | collected 2016-06-15
CTCGCCGGGTTGGGGTTTCCGGGGGTGCAGGCGCAGACCTTCCATGCGGCCGCGTTCCGGCAGTTGCGCTACTTCTGGCCACGGCTCTCGCAGGAGCCGCTGCCGGAGGTGGCCGACTCGAAGGCCGTGCTGCTGGTGCCGCTGCAGCGCAGCCTCCCGGGCGGCTACAAGTTCACCGCCCTGAAGGACCTCGCCGACGAGATCGAATGGGCCAAGGCGCGGCGCCTGGACCCGGACGGCTACGCGGCGGCGGTGGTGCGGCTCGGCCGCACGCCGCCGGTGCCGGCCGACCTGTTCACCGGCCTGTTCCGCCATTATGAGTGGGCCAAGGAGCGCGCCGGCCGGATCGATTTCGAGGACATGCTGGTTCGCATGCTCGACGCGCTGGAACGCCGCGAGGACATCGCCGAGGAGTTCCGCGGCCAGTATCGCTGGTTCTCGGTGGATGAGTATCAGGACACCAACCCGTTGCAGCAGGCGCTGCTGGACGCCTGGCTGGGTGGCCGCGACGACCTGGCGGTGGTCGGCGACGAGGACCAGACGATCTATACCTTCACCGGAGCGACCAGCGACTACCTGACCGGTTTCAAGCGCCGCTACCCGGAGGCGTGCGTGTTCCGGCTGGAGCAGAACTATCGCTCCACGCCGGAGGTGCTGGCGGTGGCGAACCGGCTGCTGACCCGGTCGGGCGGTTCGCCGGGCAAGCGGCTGGTGGCGACGCGCGCGTCCGGCCCCGAGCCGGTGATCACCGCCTTCGAGTCAGCCGAGGGCGAGGCCGCCGCCCTGGTCGCCGAAGTCGGCCGCCTGGGCGCGCTCGGGGTGGCGCTTGAGGAGGTGGCGGTCCTGCTGCGCACCAACGCGCAGATCCCGCTGGTGGAGGAGGCGCTGGCGGCCGCGGGGATCCGCTACCAGGTCCGCGGCGTGCTGTTCTTCCGCCGGCAGGAGGTGCGCCGGGCGCTTTCGGTGCTGTCGTCCCGCACCGCGCGGGCCGCGGGCGGGGGGCTGGTCGACGCGATCGAGGCGATCTGGTTCGAGCGGCTGGCGTTCCGCCGCGACCAGGAACCTGACAGCGAGGAGGCACGCCAGCGCCACGCCAGCCTGGTCAGCCTGCTCGGCGTCGCCGAGCGGCTCCAGGCCGACGGCGAGCACGCCGACCTGGCTGGCTTCCTCGCCGAGGTGCAGCGCCGCGCCGCCGACGAGGCCGCCGGGGTGGGCGGCGGGGTGAACCTGCTCACCTACCACAAGGCCAAGGGCCTGGAGTTCGACGCGGTGCTGCTTCCGGCTCTGGAGGAGGGGCTGTTGCCGATCCGGCAGGCCAGCGAGCCGGATGAGGTGGCGGAGGAGCGCCGCCTGCTCTACGTCGGCCTCACCCGGGCGCGGGTGCACTTGTGGGTCAGCTGGTCGGCTCGGCGGACGGGGCCGTCCGGGCGGGAGCAGCCCCGCAAGCCGTCGCGTTTCCTCGACGACCTGGTCCCGGTGGACGCCGGCCGGGTGCGGCCTCGGGCGGTCGCGGCGGGGATCGGGACGTCACGGGCCGCCCCGGGGGCGCGGGCCGGCAACGGCCGGGCTGGGGAGGGCACCGCCGGTAACGGGCGGGTGGAGGCCGCGCTCAGCTCAGCTCTTGGCGAGCGGCTGCGGGCTTGGCGTCGGGACCGCGCCAAGCAGGACGAGGTGCCCTCCTACGTCGTGTTCAACGACCGGACCCTGGCGGCGCTGACCGAGCGTCGTCCCCGTAGCCGCGGGGAGTTGCTCGCGGTCGAGGGGATCGGCCCGACCAAGCTGGATCGCTACGGAGAGGAGTTACTACGAATCCTTAGTGCTGACGAGTAGCTTGGCCGCTTCAGGCAGGCGAGAATAGGCTCATGTCACGTCAAAGGGAACGGGGCGCCCATCCGCCCGTCTGTCAGTACTGCGCCCGGGTCGCCGACACCAACGGTCTCGGGTTGCCGTTCGGCTGGACTGTCCAGACGGGAGCGCACGGCTTGACCTTCTTGTGCTCAGGCTGCACCCGCTCGAACCTGCGCTCGATCGAGTCGCGGATGTTCGAGCGGGACCCGGGCGGGTTCGGGCTGAACTGAGCGGCTGCTCGGGTGCTGGCGCCTGCTTCAGGCGCCAGCTGGGCCCGGTGCGGCGCCTTGCAGCGGCGCGGCGGCGGGCTCGGCGTAGCTGATGCGCCTGACGTGATCGTCGTCGAATTCGATGGTGGTCACGCTGCCGAGGGTGCAGCGGCGCCCGCCTGGCCAGTGCCCGAGGGGTCGGTGCTGGTAGGCGAGCCGCGCGACCCAGATCGGCGCCTGATGCGAGACCAGCACGACCTGCTGGCCACGGAACTCCTCCCTGGCGGAGGTGACCGCCGCCTGCACCCGCTCGGCGAGGTCGACGTTGCGCTCGCCCCATGACGGCGTGCGGATGTCGCGCAGCTTCCACCAGCTGGCCGGGTGGCGCAGGATGTACCAGCCGACGCTGCCGGCCACGCCCTCGAAGATCGAACTGGACTCGATCAGGCGCGGGTCGGCGCGGACTTCCAGACCGTGGGCCGCCGCGATTGGCGCGGCGGTCTGCTGCGCCCGTTCCAGCGGGCTCGCCAGCACCGCCGCCACCGGGATCGCAGCGAAGTAGCGGGCGAGCAGCTCCGCCTGGGCACGGCCGCGAGCGGAGAGGTTGAAGCCGGGCAGGCGTCCGTACAGGACCCGAGCCGGGTTCTCGACCTGCCCATGCCGCACCAGGTGGATGGTCGTCATCGGCATGGGTATGACCTCGCGGTTCAGTCCAGGGGCGCGGGCGGGGGGATATGTCGGGGCATGGTAGCAGCGGCCGGGGCGACACCGGCGAGCACGGCAGCGACCGCGGCGAGCAGCACGATCAGCCCGAGGGCGCGGGTAAGACCGAGCTGGCCGGCGACCATGCCGATCAGCGGCGGTCCGGCGAGCCCGCCAAGATAGCTCATGCCCGTCACCGCCGCGATCGCCGGGCCGGCGGGTTGTTGCACCGGGGGCCTACCGCTCGGCTGACCTTGATCCCCGGACCCCCCGGCGCCACGGCCGGCGCTCGAGAACACGATCGGGATCGTGATCGAGAGCCCCGCGCCGAGCAGGCCGAAGCCGAGGATGCCGGCCGGTCGTGTGGGGATCAGCAGGGCGACCAGCAGGCCCCCAGCGGCCAGGCTGGCCCCGGCGCGCAGGGCCAGGCGCGGTCCCCAGCGGGCGGTGGCGCGGTCACCGAGGAGGCGGCCGCTGGTCATCGCCAGGGAGAACGCGGCAAAGGCGAGGGCGGCGACGGCCGGGGAGGCTGCGCGGACCTCGCGCAGGTACACCGCGCTCCAGTCGCCGGCGGCGCCCTCGCCAAACAGGCAGCAGAAGCCGATCAGGCCAAGCAGGACGAGCCAGCGGGACGGCCGGGCCAGCCGCAGGGCCTGGCGTGACCCGTCGTCGGCGGCGAGCAGCCAGCGGTTGGCGCCCGCCGCGATGGCCGCGAGGCTGGCGGCCGCGAGCGTGAAGTGCGCCGCCGGGGTCAGGCCCAGCGCAGCCGCGGCGCTGCCGCCGAGCGCGCCGGCCAGCGCGCCGAGGCTGAACAGGCCGTGGAACGACGCCATGATCGGCCGCTGCCAGGCCCGCTCGACGGCGATGCCCTGGGTGTTCATGGAGACGTCCAGCAGTCCGTTGGCGAGTCCGAACAGCAGCAGCGCCGCCCACAGGGCCATCAGGTCCGGGGCCAAGCCCGCAAGCGGCAGGACGGCGCAGTGGGCGAACACCGCCGCCCGCGTCACCGGTCTGCTGCCACGGCGGGCCACCAGCGCGCCGGCCAGCGGGATGCCGGCCAGCGCGCCGAGCGTCGGCCCGAGCAGGGCGAGCCCAAGCTGGGGGGCGTCAAGGCCGAGGCGCCCCTTGACCGCCGGGATGCGCGCCGCCCAGGTGCCGATCAGGGCCCCGTTGACGAAGAACGTCACCGCCACCGCGATCCGCGCCCGCCGCACGACCCGGTCCGGCATGAACCTCGCCGTGTTCGTCGTGGCGCTCACGCTGTTCGAGTTGGGTCGCGGTGACACGATCGGCGGCTGGAGAGACAAAAAAGCCCCCGGACGGGGGCTTCAACGCCACACTGAAAGTTGTCGAGCTGACCTCCAGCCGGTTCTGCGGGATTATCCCGCGATGGCTGGCGGCGCGCGCTAGTTCTTGAACGCGTCAGGCGAGTAGTTCCACGGCTGGCCGCGGTCGATCTGGAAGCGGCCGCCGACCTCGGGGTCGCGGTCGATGCCGACGATCTGGTGGCACTTGGGGCATTCCCAGCGCTCAAAGCCGTGCGCGGAGCCTTGCAGCGTCATCCGCGAGCCGCACTTGTCGCACACCTCGCGCTGGAGGGTCGGGGTGCTGCTACCGCTGGTATCGCTGGGGAAGTCAGTACCCATGTCGTCGTCTCCTTGCTCCTCCCGGTCGTTCCCCGAGATGCACCTCCAGCATGGCCCAAGTCGCGCGATCTTGCATCTGCCGATCGCGGGATTCCGCATGCCGATCTCGTATCAGGACCTCGCCCGATTTGTAGCTCCTTGCCCTCTAGGTAGTTCTACCGTTCCTCGGTAGTTCCAACCGGCTCCGCACCCTCTCGCATTCCCCGCATAGCTTCTCACGAAGCTTCGACGTTGAGGCAATGGACGGCCACGACATTCAATTCGGCGGAAGGGACGCCGGAGTTCACCAGAGGGTTCACCAGCCTGGCCCCGGCGTCGGCCCCAGCAGGGCCGGTACGATGCGGAGCATGCCAGCACCAGTACCGGGCAGTCAGCCAGCGCCCCGGCGGGTCGTGCTCTCCGGCGATCCGCTCACCATCGACGACGTGGTGGCGGTCGCCCGGCAGGGCATCCTCGCAGAGCTGGGTGATACCGGACGCAAGCGTATGGCCGCCGCCCGCGAGGTGGTCGAGCGGGCCGTGGTCGAAGGCCGCCGCGTCTACGGCGTTTCGACCGGGTTCGGTCTGCTCGCCAACACCCCCGTCGCCCCGGGCGATCTCAAGGAGCTGCAGCGCCGCATCGTCCTGTCGCACGCCACCGGCAGCGGCGACCCGCTGCCCGCGGAGGTGGTCCGCGCCCTGCAGCTGCTGCGCGCCCGCACTCTCACCCAGGGCTTCTCCGGGGCCCGCCCGGCGGTGGTGGAGGCGTTGCTCGCCCATCTGGACGCCGGGATCACCCCGGTCATCCCCGAGCACGGCTCGGTCGGCGCCTCCGGCGACCTCGCCCAGCTTGCCCACCTCGCCCTGCCGCTGCTCGGCGAGGGCGAGGTCGAGCTGGATGGCCGGCGCATGCCCGCCCTCCAGGCGCTCCGCCAGGCCGGGCTGGAGCCGCTGCGGCTCTCCTACAAGGAGGGCCTGTCGCTGGTCAACGGCACCGAGGGGATGCTGGCGCTCGCCTGCCTGGCGATCGCCGACGCCGAGGCGCTGGCTACCGCCGCCGACCTGGTCTGCGCGCTGTCGATCGAGGGGCTGCTCGGCACCGACCGGCCCTTCCAGCAGCGCCTGCACGAGCTCCGGCCCCACCCGGGCCAGGCCGCCAGCGCGGCGAACCTCCGGGTGCTGCTGGCGGGCTCGCCGATCCTCGCCAGCCACCGCCACTCCGACCATGCCATCCAGGATGCCTACTCGCTGCGCTGTGCCCCGCAGGTCCACGGCGCCTGCCGCGACACGATCGCCTTCGCCCGCCAGGTCGCCGAGCGGGAGCTCGGCTCGGTCACCGACAACCCGGTCGTCTTCGCCGACTCGGGCGACGTGGTCAGCAACGGCAACTTCCACGGCGAGCCGCTGGCCTTCGTGCTCGACTACCTCGCCATCGCCCTCACCGAACTGGCCAGCATCAGCGAGCGCCGCGTCGACCGGCTGCTCGACCCCGCCCTCAACCACGACCTGCCCGCCTTCCTGACCCCGGACCCGGGGCTCAACTCGGGTCTGATGCTCACCCAGTACACCGCCGCCGCGCTGGTGAGCGACTGCAAGGTGCTCGCCCACCCGGCCTCGGTCGACTCGATCCCGACCTCCGGCAACCAGGAAGACCACGTCTCGATGGGCTGGACGGCCGGGCTGAAGCTCCGCCGCGTGGTCGCGAATGTCCGCCGCGTCCTCGGGGTCGAGGCGCTCTGCGCCGCCCAGGCCATCGACCTGCGCGCGCCGCTCCAGCCAGGGGTCGCCGTGGCCGGCGCGCTTGCCCGGTTGCGCCGCGACGTGCCGCCGCTGGACTCCGACCGCTACCTTGCTCCGGACATGCGGGCAGCCGAGGTGCTGATCGAACGCGGCGAGCTGGTGGCCGCGGCCGAACAGGCAGTCGGACCGCTGCGGTAGGGAGCCGCCGCAACGCCACAACGACGGCAAGTGCGCAGGACCGAGTGCGCTGGCAAGGCAAGGAGGAACCATCATGGAAGGCGCACGGACGGTGCGTGCCCCCCGGGGCCCGGAGCGCTCCTGTCTGGGCTGGCAGCAGGAGGCGGCCCTGCGGATGCTCTGCAACAACCTCGACCCCGAGGTCGCCGAGCGGCCCGACGACCTGGTCGTCTACGGCGGCACCGGCCGGGCGGCGCGCGACTGGAAGGCGTTCGACCGGATCGTTGCGACGCTGCGGCGCCTGCGCGGCGACGAGACCCTGCTGGTCCAGTCGGGCAAGCCCGTGGGGGTCTTCCGCACCCACTCGTTCGCGCCCCGGGTGCTGCTCGCCAACTCCCTGCTGGTCCCCGCCTGGGCCACCTGGGAGGAGTTCCGCGAGCTGGAGGCGGCGGGGCTGACCATGTACGGGCAGATGACCGCCGGCTCCTGGATCTACATCGGCACCCAGGGGATCCTCCAGGGCACCTACGAGACCTTCGCGGCGCTGGCAGCCGCCCGGGGCTGGCCGAGCCTGGCCGGCAAGGTCGTGCTCACGGCAGGGCTCGGCGGCATGGGCGGCGCCCAGCCGCTGGCGGTCACCATGAACGAGGGCGTGGCGCTGTGCGTCGAAGTCGATCCCGAGCGGATCGAGCGGCGCCTGGCCACCGGCTATCTGGACGAGCGCGCCGACGACCTCAAGGACGCCGTGGCACGGGTGGAGGCCGCGGCGCGGGACGGCCGGGCGCTCTCGGTCGGCCTGCTCGGCAACGCCGCCGACGTGCTGCCCAAGCTGCTCGCCGCCGGGTTCCAGCCCGACGTCGTCACCGACCAGACCTCCGCCCACGACCCCCTCGGCGGCTATGTCCCGAGCGGCATCAGCCCCGGCGACGCGCCCGCCGCCCAGGCGGCGGACCCGAGCGGCTACGTCAAGCAGGCCCGCGAGTCGATGGCGGCCCACTGCGAGGCGATGGTCGGCTTCCTGCGTGGCGGCGCCGAGGTCTTCGACTACGGCAACAACCTGCGTGGCGAGGCCCGGGCGGCCGGGTTCGCCGACGCCTTCGCCTACCCCGGCTTCGTCCCCGCCTACATCCGGCCGCTGTTCTGCGAGGGCAAGGGCCCCTTCCGCTGGGCCGCCCTGTCGGGCGAGGAGGCCGACATCGCCCGCACCGACCGGGCGGTGCTGGAGCTGTTCGGCGACGACCAGCACCTGGTCCGCTGGCTGCGCATGGCCTCAGAGCGGGTCCATTTCCAGGGCCTGCCCGCGCGCATCTGCTGGCTCGGCTACGGCGAGCGCCAACAGGCCGGGCTCGCCTTCAACCAGCTGGTCGCCCGCGGCGAGCTGGCCGCCCCGATCGTGATCGGCCGCGACCACCTGGACTCCGGCTCGGTCGCCTCCCCCTACCGCGAAACCGAGGCGATGGCCGACGGGTCCGACGCGATCGCCGACTGGCCGATCCTCAACGCGCTGCTCAACACCGCCTCCGGGGCGTCGTGGGTGAGCGTCCACCACGGCGGCGGGGTCGGCATCGGCCGATCGATCCACGCGGGCGTGGTGGTGGTCGCCGACGGCACCGAGGAGGCCGCCCGCCGGGTCGAGACCGTCCTCACCAACGACCCCGGCACCGGGGTGATGCGCCACGCCGACGCCGGCTACGACCGCGCCGTCCAGGTGGCGGGGGAGCGCGGCCTCGACCTGCCGTCGGTGACGCCGACCGCCCTCCACCCGGATCCGAAGGCAGAGGAATAGGAGGGGTCCCGGTGACGGAACAGGCGATCGACTTCCTGCTCACCGGGGCCGGGCAGCTGGTCACCGCGAGCGGTGACGCCGGCCCGGCCGCCGCCCGGCTCGGTGTGGTGGAGCGAGGCGCGGTCGCGGCCAGCGGCGGCACGGTGGTGTTCGCCGGGCCCGAGGCGGAGCTGCCGGACCTGCCGCTGGCGGCTGACGCCGTCCGGATCGACGCCGGTGGTCGGGCGGTCGTGCCCGGGTTCGTCGATGCCCACACCCACCTGGTGTTCGCCGGCGACCGCGCCGACGAGTACGCCGGCCGGCTGCGCGGCGTCTCCTACGAGGAGACCCTGGCAGCCGGTGGCGGCATCAACCGCACCGTCCGCGAGACCCGCGCCGCCAGCGACGCCCAGCTGGAGCGCAGTACCGCTGAGCGGCTCGTGCAGGCGGGGCGCCACGGCACCACCACGCTGGAGGTCAAGTCGGGCTACGGCCTCAACGTCGCCGACGAACGGCGCTCGCTGGAGGTGATCGCGCGGCTGCGGGCGCGCACCCCGCTCGACCTGGTGCCGACCTTCCTCGGCGCGCACCTGATCCCGCCGGAGTTCGCCAGCGACCGCGCCGCCTACCTCGACCTGCTGGAGCACGAGATGCTCCCGGTCTGCGCGCCGCTGGCCGAGTTCGTCGACGCCTTCTGCGACCGGGGCGCGCTCACGGTGGAGGAGTCCCGCCGGGTGCTGCGGGCCGGCAAACGCCACGGCCTGGCGCTGAAGGTCCACGCCAACGAGCTGGGCCCCACCGGCGGCGCCTGGCTGGCCGCCGAGCAGCGCTGCGTCTCCGCCGACCACCTGCTGTTCCTCGACTCGGCCGAGGCAGCCGCGATGCGGCGGGCCGGGACGGTCGCGGTGCTGCTGCCGGGCACCAGCTTCCTGCTGAAGACCGGTCGGGCCGCGCCGATCCAGACCCTGCGCGACGCCGGGACCACCGTCGCGCTCGGCACCGACTGCAACCCGGGCACCTGCTACAGCGAGTCGATGCAGCTGATGATCGCCCTGGCCTGCGTCCACGGCGGCCTCACCCCCGAGGAGGCGCTGCTCGCCGCCACCGACGGCGCCGCCAAAGCGCTCAGCCGAGCCGGCCGCGCCGGCCGGCTCGCCCCCGGGTCCGCCGCCGACCTGGTCGTCCTGGCCGGCCGCTCCTACGCCGACCTGGCCTACCACCTGGGCGTCAACCTGGCGCACCAGGTGGTCAAGGGCGGCAGGGTGGTCGCCAGCGACGGCCGCCCGGTCGCCCTCCTTGCCCCAGAGCCGGAACCGGCGGACTGATGGGGCAGGATCTGTTCGAGAGCGTCCCCAATATTTCGGAGGGCCGGCGGGGCGCGGTGGTCGACGAGATCGCGGCCGCCTTCGCCGGGGCGCATCCGGACGTCCGTCTGCTCGACCGCTCCTCCGACCCGGATCACAACCGCTCGGTGCTGACGCTGGCAGGGCCTGGCGCGGCCCTGGTGGAGGCCGCGGTGGCCGGGGCGGCCGCGTGCGCCCGCCTGATCGACCTCACCCAGCAGGACGGCGTCCATCCCCGTATGGGCGCCCTCGACGTGCTGCCGTTCATCCCGCTGGGAACCATGCGCTTGGTGGAGGGCGTCCCGCTGGCGCTGGCGGCGGGCCGCCGGCTGGTCGCCGAGGTCGGCATCCCCGTCTACTTCTACGGCGCCGCCGCGCGACGACCGGAGCGGGCGGCGTTGCCGCGAGTCCGCGGCCGCGGCTTCGAGGCGCTGCTGACGAGCGCTGCCAGCGACCCGGACCGCGCGCCCGACCTCGGCGGCCCGGCGCCGCACCCGACGGCCGGGGCGACCGCGATCGGGGTGCGCTCCTTCCTGATCGCCTACAACGTGAACCTGGCGAGCGACGACCTCGCGGCGGCACGGTCCATCGCGACCGCGGTCCGTGAGCGGGACGGCGGCCTGCCAGCGGTGCGGGCACTCGGCCTCGCCCTGCCCGGCCGGGGCCTGACGCAGGTCTCGATGAACCTGCTCGACTACCGGGTGACCCCGCCGGCGGCCGCCTTCGCCGCCGTCGCCGCGCTCGCCGCGCAGCGCGGCGTCGAGGTGGCAGAGTCCGAGCTCGTCGGACTGATCCCCGAGGCCGCCATCGACGGCGTCGACCCGGCCGAGCTCCGGCTCCGCGACTTCAGCCGGGGGCGCCTGCTGGAGTGGCGCCTCCGGCAGGAAATCGGGTAGGAACACCCCGCGCGATTGGCGCTCTCCAGCCAGGCGTGCTCGAATGCGACTGGCGATATCGAGCAGCGACAGCGCAGCGACCCGGCCGTGGCGGGAGGAGAACGGTGAAGCGCGGAGAGGGCCTGTCGGGCCCGGGCAGTGGCGACAACCCCGAGTGGTTCAAGAGCCCACCACCGCTGCCTCGGGTGCCAGTCACCCGCAGGGCACCGGTCGCGCCCGCGACGGCGCCGCCGCCTGCCTCGACGGCGCCGCCGGCAGCGACCGGCCCGCTGGCCCTCCCTGACGAGCCGCCGACCGAGCAGCTTCCGCTGCCCGAGTCCGAGTCCATTGCCGAGCCCGGCGAGCCGGGCGGCCCCGTTGCGGCCGCCGCGCCGGCGGGCCAGCCGCGCGCGTACTGGTTCGGCCTGGCGGTGCTGGTTGTGGGACTGGTGGCGATCATGTCGTCGCTAGCGACCCACGTGACCTCGATCGTCCAGACAGTCCTGCTGGCCACCCCGCTGCTCCTGCTCGGTGTGGGGCTGGAGCGGGTCGGCCGCGGGGTCGGTCGCGCCTCGCTGCGCACGCTCGGCGCCGTGGTGATCGTGGTGGCCGTGGCGAGCCCGGTGGCGCTGTCGCTCTCCCGGCCCGGCTCGCAGGTCAGCACCACCGTGGACGAGCAGGTCCCGGCGGGCGCCAGCAACGGGGCCCTGCACGTCACCCTCGGCGGCGGCCAGCTCCACGTCGGCCCGGGGGCTCCCGGGCTGGTCCGGGGCGAGCTGCTCAGCCCGGGGACGCCGAGCACCGAGGTCTCCACCAGCGGCAAGACCGCCGTGGCAGCCCTGGCCGGACCGCGCCAGCACGGGCTGCTCGCCCGCAACCGCGGCAGCGACTGGGACGTCCGGCTGGGCAGCGGCCTGCCATGGAAGCTCAAGGTCGACGCCGGGCCGCTGACCGCCGACTTCGACCTCCGCCAGCTCAACGTCCAGGGCGTCGACCTCTCCTCCGGCATCTCCCGGGTCGCCCTGCGCCTCAACCAGCCGGCCGCCAGGGTCCCTGTCAGCCTGCAGGTCTCGACCGGGCTGCTCGACGTCTACCTGCCCAGGAGCGCCTCCTGTGAGATCCGGGTGACGGCCCCCGTGGGCGCTCTGGTCCAGAGCAACTTCGGCTCCCAGGGCCTGGTGTCCCAGGGAGGAGCGTGGCGTACACCGGGGGAGAGCGCGACCGCCACCTTCGTGATCGAGGTCCGCGTCGGCGCCGGCCGAGTCCGCATCCACCGCGTCTGACCCCCGAGCGGCCCAGCGTCCGGCGGTGTCAGGGGACAGCTGCTTGCTGGTGAGGCAAACTACGTAGAAAACGCGACTGGCTCGCTCCCTGTGAAACGTAGAAAATGCCCCACCGACTTGAAGTTGCCAACAGAGCGGACGTCATGACCGACCAACCTCTTCCCAGCCTCCCGATGACCGCGACCGTGGAGGGCGCCAATCCGCCGCCGGGCGGCGGTGCTTCATCCGAGGGCAGCGGCGGTGCCGGGCAGCGCCGCGGCAAGCTCGCCGCGGCGTTCTCCACCATGATGCTGCTGATCGGCGGCCTTGCCTTCGGCGCCTGCATCGCCCTGCTCGGCGGGTACGCCACCCGGCTCGCCAGCGAGGTCGGCGGCGGTGGCAACCCGGCCGCCGACGCCGTCGCGCCAGCGGCCCATGGGGCGGCCCAGGGGGGGGCCAGTGGGGCGGCCAGCAGCGTCCTGAGCGACCAGGCTGCGATGGCCGTGCCGGGCGACACCGCCTCGATCTCGCGGTTTGGGCGGGCCGCCGCCGACATCACCGTGCTCCACGTGGGCGTGGCCATGGTCGAGTCGGAGCCCCTCGGGGCGCGGCCGGAGCAGGGCTTCTTCGTGGTGGTGAAGGTCAAGGTGGTGGCGACGGGCATCAGCTTCGACGTCAGCTCCTACGACTTCGACGTCCTGGAACCCGACGGGTCGCCGGCGCCACGGGCGACCCCGGTGACCGCTTGGAAGCCGCCGCTCTACGCCGCCAGGCTCAGCCTGGCGGGCAGCACCGGCGGGGCCCTGGTGTTCGACGCGCCCGCGCGGCATGGGCTGGTCGCCTACGCCCCCCATGGCGTGCCGCTGGTGGAGTGGCGGTTCTGAGCCGGTTCCGCGGGGACCCGTCGTTGATGGCCGGCGTTCATGGCATCGACGTTGCCGATGCCGCCTCGACAGGGATGGCGCCCCCGGTTATAGTGAGTAAGTCGAACATGTGTTCGACAGGGAGGTGCCCGCATGTCCATGTTCCTGGCCCGGTTCGTCGCAGTCGTCGCCGGTGTCGCCATGATCACCCTCATCACCGGCAGCGAGCGCGCCCGCGACACGATCGGCCGCCACTCCCGCGCCGGCTGGTTCTACGTCCTGCTCGGCATCGCCGCGCTTGAGGTGGCGCTGTGGCGCGGCGGTTTCCATCTCATGGTGCGCACCCTCGGCGCCGGACTGCTGTTCGTCGTGCTGGTACCCGCCGTCCAGGTGCTGTTCGGCCTGATCGACGGCGTCTGGTCCTGGTCTCGGCGCCGTGTCGATCGCCGCACCCTCTACCGCGAGAGCGACAGCGTTCCCTGGCGCTGACCCGCGCAGCCAAGCGTCAGCCCTGAGCAGGTTCCACCCTGGCAGATTCTGCTCAGGTATTGCGGTTCCCCGGCGGCTATGTGCTAATTGCGATACTCGCGCGTGGAGCGCTGCGTTCGGGGCTAAGGAGGGTGAACCGCTCCATGGTACTGGTGTGGCTGATTGTCGCTGTGACCGCGTCGATCCTGCTCGTGTTCGTCGCCGGGGCGCCCAGCGGGTCCCAGACCATCGAGTTGATCGCGGTCGCCGCCGTGGTGATCGGCGGCCTGCGGTACCTGAGCCTTCGCCGCCTGCGGCTGCAGGCGTTCATGCATGTCAGAGAGACGATCAAAGCAGACAACCTGGAAGCGTACGTCCACCAACGCCAGGCGCTCCGCGGCGCCATCCGCAGCGCGCGGCGCGAGCGTCGGCTGGTGGCTCGATCCACCAGGCTCGGCACCTTCTATCCGCCGATCGCCAGCCGACCCGCCGACCCGGGCAACTACGTCAAGCTCCGCCTTGGCGGGATCGCCTCCCCCTGGGTTCGCGTCCAAGACGTCCGCGGCATGATCATCCGCTGGACTCCGTTCGTGCGCTCCCCGAACGAGGCCTTCCTCACCGAGCTGACCGAGGGTGTCGCCCACTTCTGGGGCGTCGACCCGACCGTGCCGATCCGCTCCAACCTGAACCTGACGGCCAAATCAGTCCAGTTCAGGCTTCCGTAGCGGAAACCGCGACCAAACGCCCGCAAGAACGCGCTGACGAGGCCCCGGTGACCGTGGGTCCCGCTCCCTGTCTTCCCCTTACAGGGAGATGGCCGTTGTCTCACCGGAGGCCTCGTCGTCAGCACGATCGCATGCCGCCCCGGGCGCGTCAACGAACCTGTCCCCAGGGTCTGTGGATAGTGCTGGGGACAACCTGACCTGCGCTGTTGATCATGGATCGGGAACTGTGGACAACCAGCGGGCGGCTGGGGACAGGGAGATGGACATTCGGTGTCCACTACCACGATGACCTGCCCCGCGCTCGCCAAAGCCTGTGGACAGAGAAATATTTCTGTCACACCGGCGTGCCATACTCCCCCGGATGGCCGAACCAACCACCTCGCAGCCGCCCGTCCGGGTGATCCGCAGCGCCCGGCGCCGCAAGACCGTGACCGCCTACCGCGAGGGCGACACGGTCGTCGTCCTCCTCCCCGCCCGGCTCAGCCGGCGGGAGGAGGCGCAGTGGGTCGCCACCATGCTGCAGCGCCTGGAGCAGCGTGAGCGCCGCCGCCAGCCAGCGACCGACGAGACGCTGCAGCGGCGCGCGCTGCTGCTCGCCAGGCGCTACTTCGACGGCGCGGTCGAACCGGCCTCGGTGCGCTGGGTCAGCAACATGCGCACCCGCTACGGTTCCTGCACCCCGGGGGACGGCACCATCCGCCTCTCCGACCGCATCGCCCCCTACCCGACCTGGGTGCGCGACTACGTGCTTGTCCACGAGCTGGCGCACCTCGCCGTCCCGGACCACTCCGCCGCGTTCTGGGCGCTGGTCGCCCGCTACCCGATGGCCGAGCGCGCCCGCGGCTTCCTGATCGCCAAAGGCCTGGAGGAACACGAAGCCGCCGGTGACTAGCTACCGGCGTCCGGGCCCTCGGCTCGCGGCGGCTCCGCTTCGTCCTCGCCCGCGCTGTCGTCGCCGAGCAGGGCGCGCAGGCCCTCCTCCAAGCTGATCTCCTGGCCGCCGACCAGGCCGATCCGCTCCAGCCAGCGGCCGGGCGCGTCGAGCTCCTCGGGGGTCGGCAGGAAGTTGGGATGCGCCCAGATCCGGTCGAGTCCCTCGACGTCGGTGGCAGCCAGGACCTCGCGGCAGAACCGCTCGCCCCGCGCGACCGCGGCCTGCGACGGATCGACCCGCAGCAGCTGCGCGAACAGGGCATGCGCGCCGGCGGGGTCGGCGAAGCGGCGCTCCACCGCCGTCTCGATCGCCGCCAGGGCGGGCAGGCGCCCCTCCAGCACCCGGCCGCTGAGCCCCACCGCGTACCCGCCGGTCAGCGCCAGCAGCACGGCGAGCCGCTGGGTGGCGGCCTGGAGCGCCGGGCTTGGCTCGCCGAGCAGCCCACCACCCTCGAGCATCTCCTGCAGGTTGTCGAGCCGGTTCAGGTCCTGGAGCTTCTCCATCAGCGCGGCCGGGTCCGGCTCAGTGAGCCTCGCCATCTCCTCCATCAGCTCGCGCAGATGGCCGGGCAGCCACGCCACCCCGGCGAACAGCCGCTGGCGGACCACCTCGTGGCAGGCGAGCCAGAGCCGCAGCTGGTCTGTCGGGACGTCGCTGGCCTGCTCAAAGGCGTCCACGTTCTCGATCAGCAGCACCACCGTGGCCGGATCGGCAGGCGGGATCGCCAGGTCGTACTGGCCGAGCACCAGGCGGGCGAGCTGGCCGACCACGCCGCCGACCTGCAGGCCGGCGATCAGGCTGCCGAGCCGTCCGACCATCCCGGCCATCTCCGGCGGCACGCCAGCCTCGGCCCCGAGGCCCGGGGCCGAGCCGGTCGCCTCGGCCACGCGGCGGGCGGCCGGTTCGACCAGGGGTGCGACCGACGGCAGCACCGCCTCGGCCCAGTCCGGCCGGCTGCTCAGCCGGGCGGTGAGGGGACGCGGCGGCGCCGGCAGGCTGCCCACCGGTTCGACCCACAGCTCGGCGAGGCGCAGACGCTCGTCCCAGGCACGCTGCTCGGCCGGCTTGGGAACGTACGCGGGGCTTGGCAGCGCCGGCGTGGCCCCAAGCGCCTCGGCCCCGGCGGCCGTCGCCACCGCCACCTGGCGGGCCAGCTCCCAGTTGACGGGGCCCGACTCACCCGCCAGCAGCCGCGCGAACTCGCGGAACAGGGGGATCCTGCCGAAGAACTCCCCGCCCTCACCTGGGTTGGCACTCATGCACCCAATCCTACTCGCGCAACCCCCGCCCCAAGCCGCGCCAAGCCGGTGGATTGTGTCCTGGTTCACCGGTGATGCTCCGGTCATAAGGGTGGCAGGAACGGTAGCCTGAAGCCGACGGCAAACGGCGTTGGCAAGCCGATGGCATCGGGGCTCCCCGAGACGTGGAAGGGGCGGAAGCGGTGGCACGAACGGTCGCCCTGGCAGGGGCAGCACATCCGGGAGCGGGGCAGCTCGCTCTGGCGCTGGAGGACGACCCGGCGGTCGAGCGGGTCCTCGCCTTCACCCATGCCGAGCTGCCCATGCTCGGCCCGAAACTGGAGGTCGTACCGGCGGGCCCCGGCGAGGAGCGCTTCGCCAAGACTCTGGCCGAGGCCGACACGCTGGTGGTGTTCCCGCTGATCGACGCGACCGACCGCAGCGAGGCCGGCCAGCGGGACCAGGTCCTGGAGGGCGTGCGGGCCGCCCTCCAAGGGGCCACAGGCGCGGCCACCGTGGTGCTGTGGTCCAGCGGGATCGTCTACGGCGCCCATCCCGACAACCCCGTCCCCCTCACCGAGGCGCAGCCGATCCGCCCGAACAGCGACTTCGCGCCCGCGGAGCTGCTGGCCGAGGTGGAGCGCCTGGTGCTCGACACCGCCGCCGCCGGCGGCCGCGGCACGGTGGTGCTGCGCGGCGCCGCGATCTGGGCGCCGCCATGGGGGACGTTCCTGTCGCGGCTGCTGCAGGCGCCAGCGATCGCTGCGGTGCGCGGCTACGACCCGCCGGTGCAGGGCCTCGACCCCGCCGACGCGGCCAGCGCCCTGGCCTTGGCGACCCAGGGCGGACTGAGCGGCCTCTACAACGTCGCCCCGGACGACTGGGTGCTGGCCAGCGAGGCCGCCAGGATCGCCGGGCGCCGCCGCCTGGAGATCCCCGAACGGGTCGCCTTCACCACTACCGAACGGCTCGGCCGCGTTGGCGTGTCCAGCGCCGTCTCCGGTGAGCTGCACTACCACATGCACCCATGGGTGCTCGACAACCGCCGCCTGCGCGCCGCCGGCTGGGCACCGGGTTCGACCACCGCCGCGGCGATGGCCGCAGCCGGCCAGGCCCTGCCCGAGGGGATCCACGTCGGCCGGATCCAGGTGCGGCGCAGCGACATCTACCGGGGCGCCGCCGCCGGGCTCGCGCTGGTCGCCGCACTCGCCATCGCACGCCAGCGGCAGGCGCGCCGCTCGCCGACGCGCCGCGGCACCAGCGGTCCGTCATGAGTCCGTCATGAGCGGGTCGCGCTGAGGCCACCATGCTGTAAGAGGGATTCCGATGAGCAGGGCGCTCGCGATTGACCTCGGCACCGCCAACACCCTGGTCTACGTCAAGGGCCAGGGCGTCCGGCTCACCCAGCCGACGGTCATCGCGCTCAACGAGCGGACCGGCGAGATCCTCGCCATGGGTGACGAGGCCTACGCCATGATCGGATCTCCGATTTCGACACCGCCGCGCGGCTGCTCCGGCTGCTGCTGCGGCGCGTCGGCGCCGGCCGGCTGACCCGGCCGAAGGTGGTGATCTGCGTCCCGTCGGCGATCACCCCGGTGGAGCGGCGGGCCGTGCAGGAGGCGACCCTTGAGGCCGGGGCCAGAGCCGCCTACCTGCTGGAGGAGCCGATGGCGGCGGCGATCGGCGCCGACCTGCCGGTGCTGGAGCCGGCGGGCAGCCTGATCGTGGACGTGGGCGGCGGCACCACCGAGGCGGCCTGCATCTCACTTGGCGGGATCGTCGCTCACAACGCCATCCGCACCGCGGGCTTCGACCTGGACGCCGCGATCATCCAGCATGTGCGGCGTGAGTACGCGGTCACCATCGGCGAGCGGAGCGCCGAGGCGGTGAAGATCGCCGTGGGCTCCGCGATCCCGCCCCACACCCGGGGCCGCGGGGGCGACGGCGCCGACAAGGTCACCGACAAGGTCGAGGTGCGCGGCCGCGAGCTGGCCACCGGGCTGCCCAAGACCCTGCTGCTCGGCGCCGCCGAGGTCCATGAGGCGCTGGAGGAGCCGGTGGGGCAGATCGTGCAGGCGGTCCTGGACACCCTCTCGGCGGCCCCGCCGGACCTCGCCAACGACGTCCTCGACAAGGGCATCTTCATGACCGGCGGGACCAGCCTGCTGCGCGGCCTGCGCACCCGCATCGCCCAGGAGACCGGCGTCCCGGTCCATCTGGTGGAGCAGCCCCTCGACTGCGTGGTGCTGGGCGCCGGCCAGGTGCTCGAGTCGTTCGACAACCTGGCGCCGCTGTTCGTCGGGACGCCCGGGTTCGGCTGAGACATCAGACGCGGCCGATGCACCTTATGATGCGTTGAGAGGCAGGAGCGGGTGGGAGCGGGAGGTCGCGTGCGGCAGTGGGTCCTGGTCGGCGTCGGTGCGGTGGTCCTGGTCGCCGTCGTGCTGACACTGAATTTCTACCAGCTCCCAGTGGTGGCGCTGTCGCCCGGCCCGGCCGAGGACGTGCTCAGCCGCATCAAGGTGGCTGACAGCACCCACGTCTACGACTCCAAGGGGAAGCTCTTCCTGACCTCGGTCGGGATCGACGACAACGTGCGCTTCTACCAGGCGATCCTTGATTTCGCCAACCCTGACGTCCAGCTGCGCCCCCGCCAGGAGCTGTTCCCCAAGGGCCAGAGCACCCAGCAGGTCGACCAGCAGAACGCCAGCGACATGGATGAGTCCAAGCAGACCGCGATGGTGGTGGCGCTGCGCCAGCTCGGCTACCACGTCGAGCCGCAGAGCGTGACGGTCGCCGCCGTGCTCAGCGGCGCGCCCGCCGACGGCAAGCTCCAGGTCGGCGACCGCATCCTGCGGGTGGACGACGCCGCGGTCAGCAGCATCAAGCAGGTCCAGGACACCATCAGGCGCCACCACGTCGGCCAGACGGTCGCCTTCACGGTCAGCCGCCACGACGCCGCCCGCACCGTGGCGGTCGCGGTCGGGGCCGACGGGGGCCAGCCGCGCGTCGGAGTAGCGCTCCACGAGGACTTCGGCAAGCTGCCGGTGAACCTCTCGATCGACACCGAGGACATCGGCGGCCCCTCGGCCGGGCTGATGTTCACCCTGGGGATCATCGACAAGCTCACCCCGGGCGACCTGACCGGCGGCCGCAGAATCGCCGGGACCGGCCAGATCGAGATCAACCAGACAGTCGACCCGATCGGCGGGATCGACGAGAAGCTGGTCGCGGCCAAGCGGGAGGGCGCCACCGTCTTCCTGGTCCCCGCCGACAACTGCGCCGAGGCCAAGGCCCACCCGCCAAGCGGCCTGCGCCTGGTGAGGGTGCGCACCCTGACGGACGCGCTCGACTTCCTGCGGCCGAAAGCTGGCGACCCAGCGCCACAGGGCTGCTGACGCCAGCGGGGGAGGCCGCTCAGGAGCTGCGCGGGCCGCCGCCGGTCGCCGCCAGGATCACGCTGCCAGCCAGCAGCGCGAACGAGGTCGCGATGATCAGGTCGATGAACGTTGCCGATACCCCCTTGACGTCCCGCAAGCGGTGGCCCTCGCCGGTACAGGCGACGGCGCGCCGAAAACGGTACGGGAGTCATACCACTTTGCCATGGGGCCCCTGTCGACGCCCTGTGGACAGTCGCCTTCGCTCTGGCCGCCCAAGTGCTAGGGTCTGGCCTAGAAACACCCTGGTCCCCGCAACGAAACGTCGTGGAGTGAAAGGTCTGGTCACGTGGTCGCAGCGCGTCGCCCTCCCCGCCGCTGGACGCTCGCCGTCCTGTTGCTGGCGTTCGTCCTGCTGGCCGCGGTCGGCAGCCTCTCCAGCTTCTATACCGACCTGCTCTGGTTCCGCGAAGTCGGCAAGAGCCCCGTGTTCTGGGGCCAGCTCCGCGCCAAGGCCATGCTCGGCCTGCTGGCGGGGTCGGGCACCGCGCTGATCGTGGGGCTGAACCTGTGGCTGGTCGAGCGCCTCGCGCCCCGCTACGGCCTCGCGGTGGTCGGCCGGCCCCAGGTGGAGCGCGCCCAGCAGATCCTCGGCCCCTACCTGCGCCCGCTGCGGCTCGCCATCGCCGCCTTCATCGGCCTGGTCGTCGGGCTGCAGGCGACCGGCTCGTGGCAGACCTTCCTGCTGTGGCGCAACGCGGTCTCCTTCACCGGCGCTGACGCCACCGACCCGCAGTTCCACCGCAACGTCGGCTTCTACGTCTTCCAGCTTCCCTTCCTGCGGGCGGTGTTCGGCTGGCTGTTCACCACCCTGCTGCTCGCCTTCCTGCTGTCCGCCGCCGCCCACTACCTGCTCGGCGGCATCCGCCCGCAGGCCGAGTCCCACCGCATCGCCGCGCCGACCCAGACCCACCTGTCGATCATGCTCGGCCTGATCGTCGCGCTGAAGGCCTGGGGGTACTGGCTCAACAAGTACGAGCTGGTCTACTCGACCCGCGGGGTGGTGGCGACGGGGGCCTCCTACACCGACGTGAAGGTGCAGCTGCCCGCGCTCCAGATGCTGTTCTGGGTGGCGTTGATCTGCGCGTTGCTGTTCTTCTGGGGGGCGCGCAGCCGCGGCATCGCGGTACCGCTGTTCAGTATCGTGCTGCTGGCCGCCGTCTCGGTGATCGTCGGCGGGGTGGTCCACACTGTCGTGCAGCGCTTCCGCGTCGCCCCGCAGGAGCTGCAGCGCGAGCAGCCCTACATCCAGCGCAACATCCAGGCCACCCGCGCCGCGTTCGGGCTGTCGTCGGTGGACTCGCAGCCGTTCCCGGACAGCACCAACCTGACCGCGGGCGATGTTGAGGCCAACGCCAGCACCGTCGACAACATCCGCCTGTGGGACCCGGAGGTGCTGCAGCCGGGCATCCAGAGCCTGCAGGCGGTTGCCCAGTACTACTCGTTCAGCGACGTGGACGTCGACCGCTACAAGGTCGCGACCGACCCCCAGTCCCAGGCGCAGTTGCGCCAGGTGATGGTCGCCGTGCGCGAGGTCGACCCGACCGGGCTCACCTCCTCCGCCAAGACCTGGCAGAACCTGCACCTTGCCTATACCCACGGCTTCGGGATCGTGGCGACCCAGGTGAACACGTCAGCGAACCAGGGCCAGCCGGACTTCATCGTCCACGACTTCGACCAGACCAACTCGCCGATCCCGATCGACCAGCCCCGCGTCTACTTCGGCGAGCCGCCCCCTGGCTCGACCGACTACGTCGTGGCCAACTCCAAGCAGCCCGAGGTCGACAGCCCCAACGCCAGCGGCGGCAGCAACACCGCGCCCTACCAGGGCGACGGCGGCATCCCGCTGTCGAGCTTCCCCCGCCGGCTCGCCTTCGCGTTGCGCTTCCGCGACATCAACCTGCTCATCTCGGGGAACCTGACCAGCCATTCGCGGCTGATGTTCAACCGCGACATCCGCGACCGGGTCGAGAAGGTCGCCCCGTTCCTGCAGTGGGACGGCGACCCCTACCCGGTGGTCGTCAACGGCAAGATCATGTGGGTGCGCGACGGCTACACCACCACCGCGAACTACCCGTACTCGTCGCGGATCGACCTCGGCAACGCCGCCCGCCGCGCCAGCGGCCAGCGTGGCGTCCAAGGTACCGGCAACTACATCCGCAACTCGGTCAAGGCCGTGGTCGACGCCTACACCGGCAAGGTGACGCTGTACGCCTTCGACGAGAGCGACCCGCTGCTGCGGGCCTGGCGCAAGGCGTTCCCCAGCCTGTTCGCCCCCAAGGCGAGCATGCCCGCCGACCTCACCCAGCACCTGCGCTACCCAGAGGACCTGTTCTCCATCCAGACCGAGCGCTTCGCCAGCTACCACATCGCCGACGCGGCTGGCTTCTACTCCAAGGGCGACTTCTGGGCGCTGCCGCAGGACCGCTCCGGCGTGATCGTCTCGCAGCAGAACGCCGCCCAGCAGGGGACCGCCGCCGGGCTGAGCCTCGCGACGAGCCAGGCAATGCGGCCCTACTACCTGCTGACCAAGCTGCCCGGCCAGACCGATCCACAGTTCGTGCTGGTGATGCCGTTCACCCCGAACAACAAGGAGAACATGGTCTCCTACATGGCGGTGGACTCCGACCCGCAGGACTACGGCAAGATCACCCTGTTCAGCCTGAACCGCACCCGGCAGGTGTTCGGCCCGACCCAGGTGAACAACCGGATCCTGGCCGACTCCACGATCTCCTCCAAGATCTCCCTGCTCAACCAGCAGGGCTCCAAGGTGATCCTCGGGAACCTGCTGATCGTCCCGGTGAAGGACTCGCTGCTGTACGTCCAGCCGATCTTCGTGCAGGGCTCGGGCAGCAACTCCTTCCCGCTGCTGCAGAATGTCGCGGTCTTCTACAACAGCGCCGTCGGCTTCGACACCACCCTGACGGGCGCGATCTCGCAGGCGCTCGGTGCGCAGGTCCAGACGCCCTCCACGCCGTCGGCGCCCTCGACCACCCCGCCCGCCGGCCTCACCGCGACCGGCCGCCAGCTCCTGCAGCAGGCCAACCACGAGTACGCGCTCGCCCAGCAGTCGCTCAAGGCGGGCAACCTGGCCGACTACCAGAAGCACGTCAACAACATGGAGAAACTGCTGCAACAGGCACTCGGGTCCTCCACCAGCGGCGTCACCACCACAACCACCCCGAAGGGGTGACCGGACGGCCCGATCACCTCGCCAAATTGCTTTGCGGCCGGTTGGCGACGTGTGCTACCGTGCGGCTCTCACCGCGGGGTGGAGCAGTCTGGTAGCTCGCTGGGCTCATAACCCAGAGGTCGAGGGTTCAAATCCCTCCCCCGCCACCAAGCAGGTCAGAAGTGCTCCGAGGTTCTCGGAGCGCTTCTTCTTTTGTCGTCGCTTCGTGCCGCCAGTGCGGTCGAGGAGCCAGTTAGCGGCCAACTCTGGTGGTCGGGCGGTAGTTGGTCGTCTGCGGGCCCTGGAAGGGGCGGACGTGGCGGTGGACGTGGCGGTCGAGTGCGGCGCCGATCGCCCAGCCGATGATCGCAGCCGGGGTGAGTGCCAGGAGTAGGGCCAGAACCACGCGCAGGTCAGGCCAGGTCGTCATCAACTCCTCCTTTCACTGCCGAAGGTGTGGTACCGCGCCAAGTGCACTTCGAATCGCGAAGTTGCCGATCGGTGATCGAGTCAAGTGGTGAGACAGGATTGTCAAGATCGATCCGCCTGAGTATTCTACGGCATTAGCAGTAGGGCTCGATACGGCACACGGACCGTCGCCGTCACCGCTGCTCGTCATCTCGAGTTCGAGGGGGACCTGCCGCATGCACATCCGTTCTCCAGAGGCGCTCCTGCGTATGTTCGCCAGCTTCCCGGTCGCGCTCGCGGTCACGATGCTGTGGCCGGTCGCGCTGCTTGCCGCGCTCGCCGGCGCCCAGCGGCTGGAGCGCTTCATCCGCCGCTAGACGGCCGCCGCACCGGTTTCGCTCCCGGTCACACAGGGCAGGCTCCTGCCGACGTCATCAGGCGTCATGAAAGGAGCTGACATCCAATGGTGATCGGCAGCATCATCGCCCTGCTGGTCATGGGCCTGCTCGTCGGCGTGGTCGCCAAGATGCTGGTCCCCGGGCGTGACCCGGGCGGCCTGATCGTGACGGCGATCATCGGCGTGCTCGGGGCCCTGCTCGGTGGGTTTCTCGCCACCGAGGTGCTGAACCGGTCCGGCACGCTCGGATTCAATCTCTACACCTTCATGGTCGGGCTGGTCGGCGCGGTGATCCTGCTGCTGCTCTACCACGTGGTCGCCGGACCACGCGGCTACCGGCGTGGCGGCTCCCGCGGC